>Ga0065711_1002301_pt1 | contig 34905 bp, 34 predicted proteins | sample Hoacrofraction12_FD_59098 | JGI IMG/M metagenome (GOLD analysis project Ga0065711, IMG submission 59098) | Hoatzin crop microbial communities from Cojedes, Venezuela - Epithelial fraction 12 v2 (version 2) | ecosystem: Host-associated > Birds > Digestive system > Esophagus > Crop | place... | reverse complement strand
CCCAACCCCCGCCGAAGCAGGGTCACCCAGAGCAGGCTGCACAGCACCGCGTCCAGGCGGGGCTGGAATATCTCCAGAGAAGGAGACTCCACAACCTCCCTGGGCAGCCTGGGCCAAGGCTCCGTCACCCTCAGAGGGAAGAAGTTCTTCCTTGTGTTCAGACGGAATGATGTGTTTATGGAGGTACCACTTGTTTGGGGGAGCGGGGATGAAGTCAAAGCTCACGAACTTCACGTGTTCCTCAGTGTTACGATGAAAAGGATGAGGGAAACTGCATAGGTTCTATTTTGTTCTCGAAAATGACTGCTGCAAAACGTGCAAGCTGCGGAAGGCAGCCGCAGGAACAGGGCTGGTGGAGGAGGCGGGGAGGGAGCCGGCGCTGAGGTGGCAGGGGAGGCACCGCTGTCGGTCTGTCTGTCTGCCTGCCTGACACATGGCAGCCCCAGGGACGTGAAGGATTTCCGTATTCTGACCCACGGCGCTGCTCCAAGCGTGCATCTTGGCGCTAGAAAGAGGCAACTTGGAGCGTGCCTGAATGGTTTTATGCCATTTTTCAGCAACACAAGGCTTTTTACTCAAAAAGCTGTCCCATTCAAACCTTGTTTTTCTTCTCTCATCAGAAATGCCACAGCTACCCCACATCTGCCAGGGCCACGCAGCACAGGAGCGTGCTCTGTGTTGATGCCCAGCGTGGCCCTGGCGCGGGGAAGCCCTGGGTCTGTCGGCTGCCGGAGTAAAAGCTTTCCCCGGGGGGGGACCAACCGATGTGATGAGTGCAGTAAACAGAGCGGGAAAAATGGAGTTACCTTCTCTGGCAAAAAGAACTTCTGTCCTTTCAGTAGCCAGCAAACTGTCCCAAACGGAGAGGTCAAATGGAAAGCCAGATCCAGGACATCATAAAGGCTCCAAATCTTCAGTCTTCAGTTCAGTTCCTAATAAATAACAAAATACAGGTAAGTTGCAGGAGGTAAATGATAAACTGATTTGCTTTTACTAGGATTTTAGAAGTGTCTTCTAAGAAATACCTATTCCTAGCGCAGAATTTGGTGTGTTTTCGCGAGGATGCGGATGCCATGCACAAGGGAGCTCCGCTTTCCCCATCGGGGAGCCTTTCCCCAGGCGAAGCGCAGGCACGCTGCTCATCCATCCGGGCTTTCCAGAGGCTCCGCAGCCTGGGCAGAGCAACGCCTCCGACAACACCAAGAGGTACTCGGGAATTTCATCGGCAGAAGTGCGACACATGTGGTTTGCCACGCGTGCAGGAGTCCATCATGCCCTCGGGGTCTCAAGGCATCCCTGGAGAGGGGTCCTGCGCTGGTCTGAAAACCACAGCTAGCGAGGCAGAGAGATGTTGCTCACTTGTCGGACAGCTCTCGCAGTGCTGGGCGTAACGCGTTCACAGACATCACCCTTCCTGGCTCTGCAGGTGATTCCCTTGGATGTGACATTTACACAGGAGCTGATAAAATGTTTAGAGCAGGGCCCGCGTGCTTTCCCCGCAGCGTCAGAGGCGCAGCTGGGGAAGTCTTCACGCTCTGCTGAATGAGTAAAACTGTTAATTACTGATTAAAGACGAACTTGTTGGCACATTTTTGCTCAGACTGTCATTTGCTTTGCTGTGTTTCTTCTGCGTCGAGCCGAAGAGTCGTCAGCGGCAAACTGCTGGGGAGATTTATGGTGGTGGGTCAGATGACAGCGCTTGCTGTCTAGCTTTTTTCCTTTTCTATTGTTATGACTCCTAAAGAGCTGTCCAAAGCCTGAGGTCTTTCTTAGGCCTTATTCCACAGATATTAAAAATAACGAGTTCCTTTGGAACTGCTTTCTTCTTCCTTGAGCCTAAATTACCCCCAGTGGGAGCTCGCTGGGTGGAGGACAGCCGGGGACCAAGCGCACTGTCACCGTCTGCCGCTTGCATCTGCGCTGGAGCCACGTCCTGGCTGCCCGGCAGCTCCTCGGCGCTGGCTGCGTGTTCCCCGGCTGAAGTCATAGCCCTGCCTCTGACTTGTTGCTGTGGAGATGCCTGTATCCCAAACACGGGAACACGATGCCAGAGAGGAAAACAGCGTGCGAAAGCAGAAAGGCTGAGCTAAATACTTTCTTTCCCTGCAAATGTCATTAGCGGTAGCTAACCCTGCGGAGGAGGGATCTGCAGAGAGCCCATGAGCGTGTCTGTTCCCGGGGCTGTGCCGGGCCATGCGTGCAGTCCCGAGGGCAGGCGTCCGCACTCAGGGCTCATGCCACGCGGCAGCGGCAAGGCCACTGCCGTGTCACCATGCCTGCCTCCTGCGCCCAGGATTCGCCCTGAGCTGGGATTTTGGTTTGAAAATGTCAAGGTGCCGAGATGTTCGATCCACAGTTCACGTGGCAAAGCTCTAAGAGCCGCTTGCACGGCGCGGTGGCCGCTTGAAAAGCCTCGGGGAAGAGGACCGAGCGGTGCTGCAGGCTGTGCGGGACCAGGGAAGGATGGGGATAACGCTCCCCGGGCCAGCTGCGGCTCCTTTTCCCCTGCAGCAACGCCGGATTTGCGTTTGGAATACTGAGAAGCTGGGAGAGCAGCAGGTCTCGGCCCAAAGCCTGAAAGAAAAGCCTGGGTCAGGCAGAGCGGCTCTGCTGAGGCTCTTGGTGCCGGGCAGCGGGTGTGCAGGGGAGCTGGGAGCTGCCTGGTCCCAGCAGCATCACCCGCTGCTGGCTGCGGAGGCAGAGACGCAAACACACCTCTGCTTCAGCAGCCTCTGGGAGCTGCTGGCATATCCAGGGTGTACGACGGCTCACGGGCTGTCAACAGCCCTACATCGCTTCGCTTTTGAGTCAATAACATGATTACATAATTATGCAAATTACAGTGCCTGCAGAGTAGATGAAAAAGTCATAAACCAAACTGATCTTCTGAACCCACATATCCTCCATTATGCTGCAAGGCTCCAGCTTTATAATCAGTTTGGTTTTTTTTTTTACCAGAGAATTTCTGCTTTTCTGGGTGAAATAACTCTCATTAATACCAGTTCTCTGTTAAAAAACCATCTGAGCAAGAAACAGAAGTGTCAGAAGTACCGCTGATGTACTCCAGAGCATTCCTGTGTTGTGAGGGGTGTAACTGGCACGTCCATTGCGCAGCACTCGCGTCTACGGCATTTCCCAGTTAGGGCAGCCGCTGCTCAGCAGAACAGGACTGGAAAGAGAACAGCATAGCCGAGGAGTAACAAGAGCTAAGACAAAATAATTCTCCGGGGAAACTGCATGCTAAAGCCAGCAGGGATGCAGCCGGTCCCGAAGAGTCCCAGGGAGCTCTGCACAGAAGTCCCATTGACGCAGAAAAAACCCAAAGTCTTTGTAAACTGGGTCGGAAACCATGAGAAATGCCAGGAGGGGGAAGCCAGCCTGGCGCAGCAGCCCCGCGTGGGCACACCACAGCCCGGTATTTCCCAACAGCTGCTGTGTTCCCGGGGACGCACACAGCCGCACCAGCACAAATCTCATTTCAGCCTGCTCACTCCAGGCGCAGCTCTGCGGATTCCTGGGCTGAAAGGAGCCAGAAAGGCACGCGGGGCTTTGTGCTGTGTATAACACCCTAAAAAAGCCAGTGCTCTCCTCAGCAGGAATTGATAAAACCAGCCAACATCTTCCCAAGCGGGTTTGCTCTGATAACCAAGCTAGACATCCACCGTGCTTCTGCTTCAGTCAGAGGGGCTGAGCAGAAACAAGATACAAATTTGTGTCTCTTTTCAATGTTCCGGCACGCAGCCCCCCCAGCGTACGCCTCACCCAGGGGCATTGCCGTCGCTGGTAGCATCCGTAGCTAAAAACGTCAGGATTGCACAGTGCAAAAATGTTTATACGCTGTCTGATCCCGACCCCACAGTACGAGCTGTGTTTGCGCCAACGCCCTTGGAAAAAAAGACTTCCTCCCAGTTTCGTACACATTACTCCTTACTAACTTCAACAGGCGAATTTGCATTTTCATTTCTTCCTGTCTTACATCGCAGCATCAGCAGAGAAGGGCTATGACATGCCAAACCTTTCTTAAAATTTACATTTCTGATGCCCTGCACACCCCTAGCATTTCCCAACACTTGTGGCTGTGCCTTTGACGAGATGGCAGAGCCTTAATAAACCTTTTGCCACAGGGAACAAACTACAGAGTGCACCAGGGAACCGCAAAATGCCCAGATTTCTAGAAAAAGAAAATAGGATCCTTATTAAAATATTTTGTACTGTAAAAACAAAATACTTCGTACTGTAAAAATGAGATTTCTAATAGGATTTTCATTCAGCAGTCACTAAAAATCAAGAAGACAGTTGTTTCACTTCTGAAAGACATGGGGCAGAGCTGGACATTGCTGGAAACCCGAGTGATAACCTGCCCCGTGTGTGCTCTCCAGCTCTGAGTGATGACAGGAGCCGAGCTTGCTCATCCCCATCCTCATCCCCATCTGGAGGCTTTAAAACCAGCCCCCTTCGGCGTTCAGTTCCTGTTCTAGAATGTTTTTACCAAAGCAGGGAGGCTGCCCGGCTCCGTGGGGCTGCGGGACGGGCTGCTGCCAGCCTGGGGCTGGTGCCCGTGGACGCGGCTCCCGGGATCCTCACGCCCCGGGTCAGCCCCAACATCCCTGCGGCAAACCCAACCCCGGCACCTCGGACCCCAAACGACGGCAGAGCGGCCAACAGGTGAGGCACCGGGCGGGAGAGAGGAAAGACTGTCTGCAAACAGGGGGGAAAATTGCTAGCCCCCACTGAGGATAAAACGTAGTCCCCGGTCGCTTCATCTGCTCTGCTAAGCAGCGACCGAAGCCCCCCGGAAAGCACGTGCACTTGCGCACGGAGGGCACACAACAGCGAGGGAAGGAGAGGGTCTCTGACACTGCGCTGCGTACAAAAGCCGTGCAATAAAACCTGTTTTTTTGGTCCATGGAATAGGAATGGAGATGAGCGACTACGGGAAAAATAAAAGGAAGCTGATATATTAAGCTGAAGCCACGTGTTCAAATGCTGATCTAGGGAAATATAAAACCGAGGAAAAAATCCATTTGGGACTTCCTGAATTCTGCTGTTTTCCCAGCAGGGTAAGGAAGAATCCAGACCATCTCCATCAGAACAGAGCTGATCCTGCGGTGCTGTTTTCTTTTGCTGTGTTGGAGAGTTTTCTGTTCTGCATCTATCAATACCTGTAACGCTTTCCTATTAAAGCTGCTGTTTGTCTGGCCACACACTGGACTCTGTCCTTTTCGTTATTTTTCTGAATTTTGGTCAGGTCTTTGGGTCTATTTCAAAAAATAATACTTTTTAAAGTTTTCAGGAGCATTCTGCTTTGTTTGAAAAGCATGAGGACACTGTGATTAATTGGTGAAGGGTTATCTGAACCGGAGGAAGTGTGGGAAACATATGGACAATCTCTTCTCTCCCCAGCCAGGAGACACAGCATCCTCTCCCCTCATCTTCCTCCCAGCGTTTGGAGATAACAGCTTTGCCTTCCTGCTGTGTATCACGCCGAGCAGATCCAGATTAGAAAAAAAGGTCTCTTCCCTGATGTGGTAACTAATCTTTTTATATTAAAAACCAGTGTAATTTGTAACAATGAACTGGCACTGTGAAAGACCCTCCTGTAGCTTCTCACCTTGTTTGGGCAACTTTCCTGTTTTCCATGAGAAACTCTCTCAAGCACAGCCCCGCGCTGGCCGTGGGCGCGTCGGCTCTGGTGTCAACGGGCAGAGCGGGAGCACCCTGATTTCCCCAGGCTCCGTCTGATACAGAATCATTTAGGTTGGAAAAGACCTTCAAGATCATCAAGTCCGACCGTGAGGAGGAGGCGGTGGCTGGCTCGAGGAAATAAAATATGTAATTCCTGAAGATGGGCCGTGTATAAACACAAAACACCCCAGGTGAAATGGCCGATACTTTGGCTTCAGCATCTAGCATTTTTTTTCCTTTCAGAAGTTAAATCCCAAACAATGTCGGTAGGTATTAAAGGTCTTCCTACTTTGTTTTGTTTTGTTTTTTTCTTTACTAAATGTGTCCAGGCATAAAATAACAGACAGTTTTGAAAAGCGAGCCAGGGAGTGCTCTGCAGTGCGGGCTGACCCACCCTCCACGCAGCGGGTTCCTGCGCGGTGTTTGTACTCCAGACTGCTTCGCTCCTTGGACACAGCCCAGCAGAAGCATGGCACCTGAAACAGGCAAGCCAGCCGTGCTCCCATGCCCTTCATTCTTCATGCAGGAGAAAATCTTTGTTTCACCTTCTAATTAACTGGATTTGTGAATCTGGAACCAGAAGTATTCTCATTTCCTACCAGAAGCAGAGCACGGTGCTCCAGTAACACGAATTTGGTGGACTGGTAAGGTTACCAGTTCATCCCCACCCTGACCTTCTGCTTATACAAATACCTTTTCTTCAGGATCAAATACTGGTATACAACCTGTGACAGTTGATTGTCACCAACAGCTTTGCTGTTTGACATCAGTTTAAAACCTCACTCCATGCTGTGGGAATAATGAGGGTCTTCAGTCCGAGCGTGCTACAGCCCTTCACAACGCCACTTCCCCCTGAAGATCCACTCTCCATTTCACTGCTGCAAAGTCCCAGGGACCTCAAGAAGACTTTAGGTTCACATGAGACAAATGCAGATGCCCAGTATAGCAGAGTCTTAGATCTTAAGGAACGACAAATGTTGATCTCCATTTGCTGACAGGGAGCGACAGCACAGGCTTCCCGATGCGCTTCCTGGAGCTTGGTGCTCCCTCGCATCGCAGACCGTATGGCCTTACGGCAGCACACCACCATGTATCCTTTCTGCAGTTTTCAGGCCAGTTGCTTCATTTAATTTTCCTTTTCAGTTCTGCCTGTTATCGCCCTGCTGCCTGGCAGGCAGCCAGCGTAACTCCTCTCCTGCCCCGCTTTCCGCAGCCTCCCTGTTCTTCCAGAGCAATATCGCATTCCTGCCCGTACCGGCTCAGCCAAATCAAACATTAACTCCTGGAAACGTTTCTCCCTCGCACTTCTCTCCCGGGCGAGGCTCCCCGCACTCAGAGGTGTGCCGGTGCCGTGGTGCCTGCGATCCCGATGGCACGTCCCGGGCGCCGTGCAGCAGCTTGCCGGAGGAAGGCTTTCCCCCGCAGATGTGTGCGGCCAGAAGCACCAGAGACTCATCGGCTGGAGCACCCAACCTGCTGCTCACCGCACACCGGCCGTGCCGGCTCCTCACGTCCGAGGGCTGGCGGTGCGCACAGCCGCTCGCCCACCGGCGCAGCCGGGCTGCGAGGTGGACTGCCGGCTCCCTGCCCCACTCACCGGCTGGTGCTGGGCTTGGGGCATCCCTGCCGAGCTCTGCCATCCGAGAGCGGAATTAGCTTTCCTTTCCACAGCCTGGATGATGCTGAAGGTGCTTTTGACTGAGCCTCACCCCTTTGACATCACTGTGAAGAAATCTTTGTCCCTGACCTCCTTCAATGCTCCTTCACCCTTGCTGTGAACCCAGGCCGAGCGGTCTCCTCAGCGCCGCTCTGTAAGGCACGCTGCCGCAGGGTCGGTCAGCCAGTGGGGTGCCTTCACCACACACCCTGGCTGGTGACACCTTCCACCGCGAGGCTCACTCGCTCTTGCTGCTGTGCTCGCTTCCCTCGCTTCGATCGGGAGACTAGGACTGAATTTACTACAGAAGGAAATTCTTTTTCTCCTCCAAGGTAGTGTAAACAACCCCCTGTAGTAAGGCTCCTGGAGATGACCAAAACCACTGCCAATGTTTTCAGCAGTCAGCAATCCTTGACAAACTGAGAAAGGCATCCTCCAGGCAGAAGTTTCACCGGGATTCTCCCCTTGCGCCTCTTCAGCATCAGCAGCTTATTCTGGGAGGTGTTACGTGCGTATTAGACTGGTTTTCCAGTGAAATACGAGAGTAAAGCAGAAGGTCGTTAGTGGGCTACATGTATAAAAGCTTTTCTTCCCCTGCTCTTCCCATAGAGCTGTGCTTGGCCACGTCTGGGACATCAGCCCCACGCAGGCAGCAGCGCAGCCCGTCGCAGGCTGACCACGCCGTGGGCACCCTCGCCCGGTGTGACCAACCCCCTCCTCTGGAGCCATCGGGAGCCTTCGGGTTTGGTGACCCCACAAAGCAGACCACCCGCAGAATGCCTTTAATCACCACAAAGCCAAAGGCCGCCCATCCGGAGCCGTCGCTCGGTTCGCAGCGGCTGCAGGGAGGCCAGGTCACCGCCTCGCCCCCACGGCCCCTCCAGCTGTGCCAGCTGTGCAGCGGCCGCAGCCCGAGCATCCCCGCTGCTGCGGGCGAGGGAGGCACTGCCGGCCCTGCGTCGCCTGCCGCCCGTGGCACCGGGTGCCGTGTCCGACTGCCTGGGATAGCCATCACTGCAGAGACTTTCATCTCGTCCCTAAATCCACTGCTTCAGGTTTCAGCCATCCAGTAGAAGAGCCACGAGGGGCAACTGATTGTTGATTTTTAAAAAATATAGGAGTCCATTCATCTCTTTACGTTTTATGACTCGGTATTGTCAGGCAACACACGCTCCCCAAGCCATAGTATAAACAATGATTTTGCCATCAACTGAACTCCTGTATCTCTAATAAAAAAGGAAAAAGCCCAACAAATATGACAAGTATCTCTGCACTTACCCGTGACCAACCCTCATTTCTTCGTGCCAAACTCATCCCTCCACTGTTCTAAATTGGCCTTCACGGGCCAAATCCCAGCACTCTTTCTTTTCTTTTTTAACTCAACACAAAGTGTGAGACCTGTATGCTATTTCACAGTTGAAGGCCCACAGGATTTGGACAAGTGGCCTTTCACCCAACAGTAAAAACCTGATATTTTATCATGGAAACTTTCCTTTCAACCGTATTTCCCTCCCTCCAAAGAGCCCAAGTGCCCAGTTCATATGCTAAAAGCGCACAACGGTGTTTGTTGCAACAGCAGAAAATACGCTGCAGCCGCTTTAGTGAAAAACAAAACAGGATTTGGCGACCAGCACTGGCAACAGACGCCTTCCCTGGGCAAGCTGTGGAAGAGGCACGGTAGCCAGGGCTTGCCGTGCTCGCCCAGCTCTCTCCAGGCCCCGCAGCGTACGCCGTCACCTCCAGCCTGCTCCATCGCCGGGGCGGTTTGGGGACTGCCCCGGCGCTCTGCTGACCGCCCTGTGCGCGGAGACTTGTGCTGGGCACAGGCGCTTGCCTGGACCCCCAGCCAAAGCTCTGGCACCTTTCTTTGCCCCGTAAAAAGTAATATTTATGCCAAAATACTATAACAATGCAGCAGCTTCAATTTCTGACTTGCCTGAAGTGTTGCAGTTGCAATGACTCCAGCTTGTGCGTTCGAAATGCAGGAGGCTGGATTGAGGAGGGGCCCCGCGGGAATTCAAAGCCTGGGCATGAATCCTGCTTGAGAACCCACGGTGGGCAACAACGTGGAAACTGGGGGAGGGAGGAATCATTTTCCCTGTCGCTTGCCCGGTTTGGTTCCACAGAAGAGCCCGTGGCTGCTGGGGCTGCGCCCTGCGCACAGACCCGCACAGCATCCCGCCGGGCAACGCATACCCACCTCCTGCATCCCCCCGGAGCGGGCTGGAAAACCCCCTCGGCACGTCCTGCTGCGGCAACCCGCAGGGAAGGAAGAGCCCGAGCCTGCCGGGGGCCCGGGACGGCTTTGGTGCCTGCGCCGGGGGCCGCAGCCCAGCAGCCGTCGGCTGAGGCACACGAGGAGCCGCGGCGGCGGGGCAGAGCTGCGACACCGGGAGCGGGGCGAGGTGCCGCCGAGCGCTTCGGCGATTGAACGATGGGGGGAACCGAGGCGTCAAACGGTTTGCCAGCCGCACTTGGAAACGAAGAAACTTCTCTTGGGCAGACACCACAGCTACACCACGACGACGGAGTAGTGGCTGTTAATATTTGACTGGAAGCGGGCACGCCGCTGCGCCAACGGGAGCAGCGAGCTCCGCTCCGTCTGAGAGCTCTGGCCTTTGGGCATTTCATCGAAGCGTTTCCTCTGCTTTGCCAGAGGGCTTTACACAGCTGCGACCCGAAGCAACCACGTTTTCGAAGAGTTTCATTGCAAAATCCCCGCGTTGCACAAGTGGAAGTACACGGCAACTCTTGCTTTACACAGAACACAGCAATCTCAGGGACAGCGACGTTTTTAAGGGATCGCAGTCTAAAGGACAGCTGTCCCCTATTCCCGACGTTTGTTACAGCAACCCCAGCCGACCAACGTTACCTCGCCGGAGCGGCGTTGGCTGGGTTTACCACTGAAATGCTCAGACCCCGTAACATTGCTGCTTGAACACCGTGAGTAGCAGAATGGCTCCAAAATAACAGACAGCCTTTCGCGTGTAGTAAAACAACGCACAGCCTCTCGCGGAGGGTCCCACTGACAGCCGTCCCGCGGGATGGGAAGCCTGCGGCAGGGCGCACGGTTTCCCTCCTGCCAACGAGGGAGATGACGGAAATTCCATTTCAAAATCAGATTTCACTGGGATGTGAACACGGAGAGTTAGCGCAGGTTGGTCTGCACTTACACTGAAATAATGACATTATAATGAGCACAGCAGACAGGACTTTCTGTGCCCCGCGTATTTTTAGCCAAATAAAGAGAATGCTATTTTTTTCGCTTTTTAGGAAGGGAGTTCAAAGCCCTGGCGACAGCGGTGCCCAGCTCCAGTGAGGCACCTGGGTTTGGCCCCTTACACGTTTCTGCACGCTGGTATTTCGCTCCGCGCCCCGTCGGCCGGCCAGAGGCCACTTCAGTCCCGTTTCAGGACGCCGGCCCCGCACGCCAAGGTGGCAGCGCCGTTCCGCTCCTTGTAAGGCTGGCTGCAGCGCACCGGGGTGTGGGAGCGGAGCCCTGCCTGCGACTGGGGTGTGGGCAGCGTGCGGGCAGCGTGCAGGCAGGAGCTGCCGCAGCCGTGGAGTGGCGTGGGCTCACAACACCAACAGCAGCTCTGCGAAAACCCTGCGAAGTCTCTCTGGCTGCTACCGGAGATGTCGCAGCGTAAATCTTTCTGCAAAGAGCCGACTTGGGGCCACCCAATGCACTCGTCCTGTCTGCCGTGCGTCTGCCCGTCAGCCGTGCTGCCGCGGCTTGGGGACCCCCGGGTGTCCCCCACGGCCAGTCACAGCCCTCCCTGCCTGCTCCCGCTGCTTTGAACAACAAAACGCAACCCCAAAATTCAGGGGTTTGGGCACTGCGGTGCTGAAGCACATCTGTGAACAGTGAAACAGAAGAAATACCTGAGAGTGGGGGGGTGGTCAGGCTGTTGGTTCTGGGGGGCTGGGACGGGGTGGTGGGACCGCGGCCGGCTGCCGGGAAAGGCCTTCAGCGTTGGGTCTGCGTTGGGGCGACGGCGCAGTTGGCTGCGGGGAGGGAAAAGCGTGGCGAGTTGTGTCCTCACTTCAGCTCCTGCACGTTTCCTCTGGCTCCGGGGGAGGACGGCGGAGCGTGCTCGAGGAACTGGGGATGCAGGCGGCATCCCGGAGAGCAGCGGCCGCGGCCGTCCCCTCCGGAGCCGGGGGAACCGGGGGCTGCTGGGGGAAAAGCGGCACGAAAAGGCAGAGTGGAACACCTGAGACTGGCCGCTTAGCTCCCTGCTTTTTTATCACTTCACTGGTGCTTAAAGTCCTCCTCCAACCTGGCAAACTGAGGTACTGAGACCAATACATGCTGCTGAGCACGCTCCAGTCCATTGATTCTTTTTTTATGTGCAGCTTTTTACCATTAATAACCAGCTCGAGTGCTACACAGACGACCATTGGAGCACACCACACAACTACCAGCTCTTTAGAGATCCCTTAATTTCTGGGACCGGCGCGTGCACCCCTTTAGCCCGGAGCCGCGGCTGCAGGTCCCGGGAGGGCTCCCCACTGACCGGGGCGTCGCAGGCAGCAGCAGCTCTGCCCGGGGCTGCCGTCAGGGCCAGAGCCGGACTGCGCTTGCTCCCCGGCCGGGCAGGGCTGCTGCCGGTGGGGCGGGAGGGAGGACCAAGATGGCAGGAACCACCCGGGGCTGCTCGGGAAAACCCGTGGGCTGGCCCCGGTCTGGTTATCCTCAGAGGCACAGCGAGCGCTGCCGTGCTGAGGTTGGGGTTGTCTCACAGATCTACAAACGCCATGGCTCACCCTGCTTCCCTCGCTCCGAGGACCCGCATCGCTCCCCTCCCACGGGACCCGGGGACGCCGGCTGAGCCGGCCGCCAGCTCCTCCCGGGGCAGGCATCTCACGTCGTCTTGAATGACCAAGGGACGGGGACGGCTTTATGACTTCAGACATTTTTCCCCTCCTTTCTTTCTTTACATGACAGTTATTTAATGGTGGTTTGTCTATTTTAGTCAGTTTTGGGGTTTTTTTATATATATTAGTTTTCACTTTCTCAGTAAGAGAAAGGAAAGACTTACCGAATAAATGGACATAAGGTACAGTGAGACCATAAACTTTAAAAACAGAAAAATGTTTTCTATAATAATGAGACAAATCTTCATCCAGTCCAGAAAACTCAAAGATGATTTTGCATGCTTAGGGGAAATGCAAGAGCACAGTCATCCAGCCGCAAATGACCAAGATGAAGAGCTGACAAAACTCGGGGGGAAATCCTGCCGTTTCGTTAACGCAAGAGGAGTAAAACCGAGAAACAGGGCGCACATCACCAGCACCACCCATCCCTGGGATCTTCAAGTGTTCGGAGCATTTGGTAGCGGGCAATGATCTGACTCGCAGTCTGCCAGCCACGTCTGCGCCCGCGTGGTGGGTCCAGCACGGCAGCGCTCTGGTCGCGTGGGGGCTCATCCTCGCTGAGGGCACAGGGGGTGTTTCGGAGGGGCCGGGGACGTGCCCCACAGAGGTGGGGTGACCCCAAACACGCCGTTTGGCTGGAGCAGCCACCGGCGAGGTGCAGCAGCCATGGACAGGAGCCGTGCCGGCGTCCTGCCCACCAGCTGCACGGGAGCATCCCAAAAGCTGAGCGTAACAAGAATTAGGAGCCCGGCTTTGGGGTCTTTCAAATTAAAATTTAAAAATCTACATTAAATCTGGTGTTTTGTCATAGCAGTAGTAGAAAGCAACAGTCCTTATTATGCAAATATGCTACAGCATGTTAAAAGTGTGAGGAAAAGACAAAAAAAGAGAAATCAAAGAGCAAAAAATTAATTCTGCATCTGAAGAGCGCAGGAGCGGGTCACAAGTGCTCGGAGGAGGCCACAGACCTCCTTTCGCAGGGGCTGGGTGTTTCCCGGCTCAGCAGAGCATCCTCGGGGCGGCGAGCGAGCCCAGCCCGCCCGGCAGCCACGGGAGCAGCTTCTCCAGCCCGGCGAGGAAGAGCCTCGTAAGCAGCAGCAGCCCCAGCAGCGCATGCCATGCTCCATCTCCGGCGCTTACGACCACTAAGAGAAAACAGTGCTCGTCCAGCCTGGAGCAACACGTGGCGAGGGGGACGATACTTCAGCGTGGTGTGATGGGCGTGAAGGGACGCGTTGCAGGGTCATGGTGGGAGTCACCCCCCTTGTCCCCGGGATGCCGGGGCTCAGCTGCTGCTCTGGCTCCCGGTGCAAAAGTTCAAGCAAAATCTGACGTCTGTAGGAAATTTCTCAGTCACTGCTGATGGGAAATGCAAATTCCACTGTATTCTAGTTCACTCTCCTTCCCGCACAGATCCCTGCTGCCTCACCCCGCAGTAACTCCCCGCCTCTGCAGTAAACCACAGTCCTTGATTTCTCTAGAAGACGCTGTTAATTCTCCCGGGTCTAGCTGAGACCCACTTTCAAACACACCATCTGCTATGAAATGCCCTCCAAACAAGCATTTTGATAGCACGTCCTTTCCCAGTCTGAGGAAGTAACCGACACAGATAAAGTATTTTGGGCTTGGCATTGAGTTCACAGCATCTCAAGAGGCCACACTGCTTTGTTATGACAACGTCCCTCGCCAACCGCCCTTGTCCATACACACCCAGACCCATCCTTTCATGCCCAAATTAAGCGTTATCAGATCAAAAAAAATGGGAAAAAACCAAAAGTATTACTGCTGTCTTGCTCTCACCTAGGATCTGAGTCTGGCCATGTGGAAAAAAGAAAACCAAATAATTTGAGGGATTTTCTCTGTAAGGGCTCATTGCTGGAGAATTGCAAACGGGCGGAGGTACCAACGACTTCACCAGAACGCGATGACAAACACAAAGCCCAGCAGACAGACGGCAAACACGCCATTCACTCTACTTTGGTACAGCCCCAAAAATTCCACCATCTGTTTTCCTGTGGTACAGCCGCTCGCAGAAACAGCCGTCCCCTTCGTACAGTGCACGGGCTCAGGACCGCATGCTGGAAGCGCTCGCTTCCCAGCACAGCCCTTCCCCAGCCGGCCGGCCCTTCGACGCAGAAGCAGGACAGTGCTCATTTAGGAAAGTTCAGCTGACGCAATCGCTACGAGCTGCGGGCAGAACGGGGCATAGGGCGATATCGCCAGGGCTTGGGGTTAATGAGTAGCTTATACTGTAAACATACGCTGGATTTCCTAACTCGATATTTAAAGTTGTACTCTCTATGTAGTAAGCACAGACACGTGTCATAAAAATCTGATTTCAGGTAACTGAATATTAGGTCAATTTTTAGTGATTTTTTTTTTTAGTGAAACAAACACCAGCCTTTGGGGGCACACGGACCTTCGCTACCCGTGAGGCTTCACGTGGCACCCCTGGGGACGAAGCCACAGCAGAGCTTCGGCCATTCACCGCCCAAACCGCTGGTTCAGACAGGGTGGGGTTGGGCTTGATGATCTTAGAGGTCTTTTCCAGCCTTAATGATTCTGTGATTCGGTGAGGAGCACGGTGCTGGATGCGGTAGCTTCAGATGCTGCTAATGAAAGAAGCAGCAAAAAAAGGAAGGTCAAATTCCACAGCTGCTTTTAAAGATCCCTTTAACTTTACAGAAAGACACAAAAATAAATAAAAAGTGCATATCCAGACAGCAGGTCCAGTAAAACAGATTTACAGTTCCCTATTAAGGGCCTAAAGTGGAAACCTTCTTTAAAGCCAGAAATAAGATTTAAGTCCAGCACGAGGAATCAAAGTGCTTCATGCTAAGAAATACTCTGAGAAAATTATCGTGTTCAACTATATCAGTACATTATACAACAGATTGAATAATTCCCATGGTATACAGCAGCTTTTGTAGAAAACCTGATTTCTTTCTGATATCATTCGAGATAGGAATAAAGTAGCTAAGAGGAAGCATTTAAGTCTGTTTATTTTGACCCTTGTCTTGTGTAAAGCAACACCGAGCATCACACAGCGCAGCCTGAAATCCGCTTCCAGCAGCCTGCAGGCTGACTGCTCCTTCCTTGCGTGGGCAGCAGCTCTTGAAAGCCACTTGCACAAACACGACAGAAGTCACACAAAAGTCCTTGGAACCCCATGTATTCTACAGCGAGCAGAGGAACTGTTAATGAGAACAGGATAATTATATCTAAGCATTAATTCCTCTCTATTTGTTTTGCTACCAAGGTCAGTTCTGATGTTATTTCTTCCCTTGCCAAGTTCTACCAAACACTATGCCCAAAGGCACCGCAGCCAGGAGGAAACAAAGGCGATGTTGACCTCTGAGGGTGACTGGAAAATTCATTTCTGGCTGCTCTGAGGATACGACCGAAATCACTCTGAGAAACAACAGAGATTTAAACAAAGGAGAGAGCATCTGCCCACCCAGCCCCGGCTCCATGCACAACATCAAGAGGCAGACAAAAGATGCGCAACTGGTCCTAGGCAAAGGCAGGGACGAGGACTGGGACAGGCACTTGGGGGTCACAACGCTCATCCTGACAACCAAATAAAACCTGAATTCAAAGTGAAGTTACGGAAACCAAGCCGTCTGAAATGTCTCATGATGCTTCTCCAAGTGAGACAAAGCAAGCAGCAAGCAGCACCACGCGGACAGTCCAGCACCCAGAGTGGGATCTCCTGCTGGAGGTCCCTGCGAGCCCCCCAGCTGCGCCCACAGCCCAGCCCTCGCAGAGCCGAGCGGTGCGGCCGCGGCTCAAAGCCCAGCCCCACTGCTCCCACCGCTCGGGCGAGATTTGGACAGAACAACCCGCCAGCTGCCTTCGCAACCCAGACATCAGATGAAGGTTTGGGATGAGATCTGCAGGCGTGGAGCAGATAAGGGCTAATAAAATACTCTGTCGTGGTAGACAACACTGGCTCGTTGAAAGAACCATATGTCTGCATCACTGAAGTTACACCCACTGAAGCCTTGCCTCGAGTACGCCGAATTTCAGCCAGCAAACCCCAAAATGGCTGGGGCACTGCGGCAGGCTCCGGGCAGGGCTGGCGGCTCCAGCTCTGAACAGGACTGAGTGCTGGCAGAGCGGGACACTGGTCCGGGCAGCTGCTGGGCACAGACGTCACCTGCGGCACAACCCCCCCAGCACGTCGTTTTCCTGAACGGCCCAAGGATCGTGTTTCACAGGGTAGTAACGTATTGAAACGGTCAACTTCACCACGAGCAGGAAAGAAAAATTAGGAAAAACATCACTACCACCATACTTTTATGTTTTAGTCCTTAACAACTGCGGGAAGAGGTTTCCCGTTCAATTCAAGCAGCTCTCTGCATTACACTGATATTTTAAATGAGAAAAATCTGCTAAACTCCCATAGAAAGAGCCCCTCTCTCTTGCCTTCCCTTCCAGCCGCTCCAGACCAGAGCCAGAGGGCTCAGCACCCAGCAGTAACGTGCCAGCGTCCCATCTCCTGATGTTGGCCGGGGCAGCAGTTCCCCTGCCAGTGAAGTTCCCCGGTCAGCAGTCCCCAGGGACCGGTGGTCCAGGCTGCACCTCTGGCTTCAATCAGGCCAAATTCTTGGCTAAAGAAAGAACCCAGTGACCGGATCAGCTGCAATTAAGCAAGCTATAAACATAGACGAAAAGAAATTTGTCCAGATAGTCAGATAAAAAGAAAAAAAAATTTAGAAAAAAATCATGTATTATGCCACTTCAATTTTCTGGACTACGACCCATCAAATCACTCCCCAAATGTCTGTATTGGCCAGAGGCCTTTGCTACGTATCAGTTATTGGGGCGAGAGGGAGCGATGCGCAGGTCCGACTGGGAGGCACCAAGCACCCACCGGACCCCAACCCCCCCCGGCACCCCAGCACCGGGTCTGCCGGAGCAGCACCCAGGGTGTCCCCATGATTTCAAGTGGGTTTCTGTGCATGAAGGATGGGAGGAGCATGTCAGCACTCACTAAATCCCCAAAGGGCTGCGAACCAGCGTGTTTACCTGGTGTTTCAGTGCAGATGTGCTGCCCTCTCCCAAGCTGCCGGGCTCACCGAACGGACATGGCAGGCACCGGGCAGCGCGGAGCTCTGAGGCAGCACGAGGCTTCAGGCCAGCCTGCCGCGGTTTTCTCAAGGCAGTGTCCTTCAGTTGATGGCTGGACTTGACGATCTTAGAGATCTATTCCAATGTATGATTCTGTGATGCAGTCCTTCAAGCGCCCCTGGTTTCCCTGCACGGACGACGTTGAAGTCTTCCAAGCGCACTCCCTCTCGCCTCCCTGCCCGGCGGAGCTGGGCCAGGCGCGGACGATTTGTGCCGGGATGGAATTCCTCTGCAGGGAGGCTCCAGGCTGCGCATCCCCAGGACGGCACCACGCGGCCGGAGGAGCTGCCGCAGGACGAAAACTCCCTGCTCCCTCTGAGCTGCCTGTACAAGCGCTCAGATGAGACCTTCAAAAAACAAAACACGGGTGTTAATATGCAAAGGGATGCTAGGCTGATGTTACAGCCAGTGGGAGATCAAGAGTTGGTGTCTTCGTGCCATTCAGCTCCAGTTTTGCAGGGGGCTGCTTCCCGCTCCCTTTATATTCGTGTCCGAAAGCCCTGTGGAACTGGAGACTCCTTTACTGAGATTAGCATGAAGAAAGCTTCAAGTCACCGAAAGTATCTTTGGGAATGACATGCAAATCATACTCAGCAGAGACCACGGCTACTGTACGAACTACGCTATAGAGCTCTATTTTGCCCTCACAGCACGACTCCTCAAACATTTCGGCCCGCTGCAGCCGCGCACACGGCTGTTCACGTGTCCCATGGCACGCCTTCACGTCACTGCGGCGCAGAGTGGCACCTCCCGTGCCGCCGCGCTTCCTCCCCTTGCATGAGCGCCTGGTGTGGTGCTGGGCAGAGCAGCCGTGGCGGAGCTCACCGGGCGCTGCCTTCCTGAGCCACGGGGTGAAGATGCCCCCGCGGCTGGCACGGCACCGCTCTGTCCGGGGCGGCGAGGGCGGCTCTGCGTCACGGCCTCGCAGCCGCCGGGAAAGGCTCTGCTGCGGCGTGCACGGCTGGACCGGGAGATGCGGGCTTCACGGGGGCTTTAATCCCAGGCCTAGACCCCGGCGCGGAGGTGGAGTGGAGGAGAGTTGTTGGCCCCAGGGAGGAGAGCGCCCTGAAACAGGCAAAAACAAGTTCTTGAGGAGATATTGAAACTCGCCACGGGGTGGCTGGACACGTCGTTTGTAATTCCATGATGACTTCCCTAAAAGGGACAAAAATGAATTAGAAGGAGATAAGAAAAAACCACCTGAAAAACAAATAGGCACTGGAAAGAAATTGCTCTCATGTCAGGAAAAGGTTATTTCCCTGTGACAGAGCCACAGGCACAAACCTGAGACAAAACAGCCCTGCTTGGGGCAGTCGATGCCTAAATCACTCCCTGCGAACATGCTGGTTTGGAAATACACAACAGTACCGGGATTTCTCCACATACCATAAAGAAAAAAAATTTTTAGGATGATATAGTACTTCCTCTTCACTCAAAAATATATTGAGATACAAAATTATGGTAATTCAGCCTGATACGTAAGCTCTTTAATTCAGGCCTTTGTAGGAATGTACTATAACAGGATAACGTTTGTTTTTACTGGCTCTGCGCACCCTGGAGAAATCCCCAGCCATTGTGCGCCTGCAGCAGGAGGATTTCCTCCAGCGAACCTGCCAGCAAGCAAACAATCGGGCATCCCGACAGCTTTATTTGCTGAGAAGAATGGCAAACTCGTGAAGTGCCAGGAGCTATTCAATAGCTAAAGATTAGACGTGTGCAGCCCAAGGTTCATCACTTACAGCACTGTCAGTCTGAGACTTTCCATTAGCTGATCAGGGGAAATAAGATGCAGGGGGTTGTTTGTTAGTTTAAAGGAAAAAAGAGAAAGTCCAAGTTTTGTTAAAGCCAGCTCGCACCAACCATCATTTTTACCTGTAAAGCAGCTCTGTGGAACAGTAATTTTGCACGTTACCTCCCGTTGGCTGCCTCCGGAGGAGTGCGTGTTGTGAGGAAAGGGAGACCTTACGGGAGCTGATGGATGAGGACAAACATCTGGAGTGCACATCAGGGACCTGCAGCTGGAGAAGCACAAGGAAGGAATATACTATGTCAAAGTACTCTCATTTCTATTTTCATACTAAATTTAATACCAGTATGCTTATTAAAGCAGTATTTTCTACTGCAAGACATGCAGTGTGTAATTTTGTACCACAAATTTCAAAACTTCTCTAAAGAACCTTCCGTAGCTTCCGAGTGCTTAGCATGCAGCCAGGTGTTTTGCAATGCAGAATCCTACCACATCTCCAGGGTAATAAGGTTACCCTGGGATTACATCTCCAGGGTAATCCCAGGGTAATCCTGTTACATCTCCAGGGTAATCCCAGGGTAATCCTATTACATCTCCAGGGAATCCCAGGGGCTTCTCCTTCGCCCCCGCCGCCNGCAGCGCAGACATTTCGGTTGGCAGCAGAGCTGGCCCTCGGGCTCGGCAGAGCCACGAGCTGCTGCCACTGCGGCACCGCTCCCTCCAGCTTCGCTTCCCANCCCCGAGCACCCTCAGCCTGCCCGAAGATTTACATGAGGCAGGCATGTGGAGATAGCATCGAGAGAAAAGCCCAGCAGCAAACACCGCCAAACAGCCAGCTTACGGAGAGGGGCTGGCCTCGGCATGTTTCTCCACCGACAGAGACGCTAACGGTTTGGAAAGGCTGCAAAGCCACTGCTGAGAACGATACCTTCCTACTTCGTCACGTTGTACTCAGAGACAGTTTTTTGTGGCTACGTGTAGTGACAGCAAATACAGCGTCTGAATTGCTGCCAGGTCTGCCCAGTAAAATCGTGCGTTAGGCAGCGCTCCTTGCCAGCCCAGCGGAGAGCATCCCACCGGGGAGCAGCCCTGCTCACCGCGCCTGCCGCAGGACGCCGGGCAGGGACGTTGCGCCCGGGCGTGTTTTCCCAGTGCGTACAAGGGCAGAGAGCAGTGGAACCGAATCCCCAGCTCAGGGTGGGACACACGGCGCGCGTGCCAGAACGACGTTGCCGGTGATCCCCACCAGCGCTCAGCTGCTGGCAGGGACCATCAGCCTCCCATCGTTTCACCCGCTGCACAGCTGCTTCGTCTGAAGTCGGTTGGTGCTTTGGTGCAGCACTGGAACGCTGACTGTTTCCACGGCGTTTGCCTCGGGACGGTGTTATGGAGAGAATGCTCCGAAGGAGCCTGCGCTGTCACGAGGGACTGGGGCAGCACAGCCTGGCTCAGCCAGCACTGTGCACGCGTAGAAGACCGTGGGCCCCGTACGCCGGCCCCGCTCTCGCTTCCACGTGCCGCATTTCACAGCCCTCCCACTCATGCCGCAGAGAGTGCCCTAGCAAAGACCAGCTCCCCTTCACGTTGCTGCAGGAGCGCTGAATACATATTTCCGTTGCTAGACAAACCAAACTGGGTCACTTGGTTTCTCTGTCGTATCTCGTATTTCCACCCGATGGCTCACACCGCAGCCCAACACGCAGAGCGCTCGCCTGGACTGCGTATCTCCAGCAGATCATCTAACCAGGCTTTCCCCAGAAACGCCGCAGTCAGCAGTTAAATGTTCTGCTGCAGCTCGCTGTTTAGTTAGAAAAAGACGTTTGGGAAATGTAATCCCATTCTCACCGTCTCGGCTGGCTCCTCGGCACGGCACTCGGGGTGCTCCCACCCACAGCTCATGGGCAGCGCCACATCGGGGTCCGCGGGCGGGCAGGCACCCCGTGTCATGGCTGCTGCTGGATACAAGCCGTGCCGCCATGCCGTGGCTGCTGAGGATCCCGGGGCTCCTGTCCTGGGTCAGGCTCAGCCCAGGGCCTGGGTTTTCCCATCAGAAAGAAGGAACGGGGCCAGTGGCAGGTGGGACGCGTGTCTGCTGCTCCGCAGCGCTCGCCAGCACACAGCAGGTCTCTGGGAAGGGAAAAGAGTTCATGAGACCAAGCCTGATGGTAGCTGAGGGCAGAATTTACTGCAAAAGTGAGCGTGCGAGCTGCTGAATTGCTTTTATTTATCAAACGACTGAATTATTTCAAGCAGAAGGTTACTGGTGAGACTTTCCCTCCTGCGATCCTTACGTGACTACGTCAGGGAGTGAAGTCCGAGTGCAGGAGTGGACAGCAGGAGTCCAAAGCAGCAGTTCAATATTTGGCTTCCCTTTTGTGGCTCAGAATCGAGAGAAGACGTGGAAAAGTAAGAAGAATGAAGATGAGTCTCACAGCTGCCTTGCCCACGGCATCGGTCGCCAGCAATGTCCGGTCCTCAGGGTGTCGATGCAGCCAGGCCAGCCCCAGTGCTGCTCACCACTTGCCGTGAAGCCGCTTTGAACAAACACGCAGGAATGCCAGCGTTTCAGTCTGTGTTTCCCTGCACGCTTCAGACGCCGTCCGTAGACCTTGGGGGTACTGTTGGCGTGATCAAATTTTAAAAATAAAAGGCGGCATTTCGCTGGCTTACAGAGTCTCAAGGAATTTGGCTCCTCCTGGGATTCAGGGAGGTTATTTAGCTTAAACATTTTTCGAAAGTGGAAATTAAATTGAAAAGCAGCAAAGTCAGCGGAATTAATATCACTGTCGCTACCAACACCAGTAGTTAAAAGCTGAAGCACCCAGCTGTACCAGCTGTGCCGTGAGGAACGCGCCGGTGGGACAGCGCGCAGACAGATGCCAGCGTGCGGCGGTGGGAGCTGGGCACAGCCAGGCCCCGCACTGCCCGGCCACGCTGCACTGAGGCGCGGAGAGCTGCCGGCGAGCTCCGGGACTGCTTCTGGCTTCGCAGGCAGCCAGCCTCCGCATGGCACGGCACCAAATCCGCAGCCGCCGCCGTGGCCTGTGCACGATCTGCTTCTGGAATATATTCTTATAAGTAATTATTAAAATATGGCAGAGCAGAAGCTGCTTTGGCGCAGAGCCCTGCCGGAGAGCTGGCCGGGAAGGGAGCGGGGTCCCCTTCCCCATGCGGGTGTGCCGGGGAGCGGCTCTGCCTGGGCAGGGACAGGGCAAGGGGCAACGGGCACTGCGGGAAATCCCAGAAATTCCCGCTAAACGTCAGAAAAATCACTGCAGGACATTTTACGTGTTCTGAGGAGCTGAGGTTTGCTTGCGTTTTGAAGGAATAAAAAATATTCATGCATTTTTCAGCCCAGTGCTCTGACGGGTGGGTTGGAGCTGAGCTGGTGTTTCCCTCCAAAGGCAGGTCCTGCTCCCGCAGCTCCGTCCCCTAAAACTCATGTCTCCTGGGAAGCGGCTCTCCCTCCCTCCATCAGACGGACACCTCGGGCACCTAAAACCAGGAGCTGAAAGCAGCCCCGAGCCTTGGCTTCTGCGTCCGAGTGGGAGGGCAGGCGGCAGGGAGGGGAGCCTACCGCGGCGCTGGGGAGAGCCCCTTGCGGCACCCAGCACCGCTCCGCGCGGGGAACATTTATTTTTAGGTTGCTTACTGCCCCTAAAACATACTTGGACTGTTTTCAGCCTGACTCACAGCTGAATTCCTGTTCTTCTGCAGGCTGAGTTTTCTGTCCCCACCCAACACAAGGAAAGACAAAACAAAATGAAACCAAAAAATCCCCGGCTGGTCCCAAAGCGGAGCCCAGTGAGGAGGTTTCCAGCCCGTGCTGGTGCCAGTGCCCGCATCCGAGCGGGGCCTGAGATGGCCAGGCGGCACACAATGGCACAGGGGGGTGGCCGGGGCGCTGGGGCCGGTGTCGGTCCACGGACACAGCTGGGACAGGGCATCGCGTTGCTCACCCTGGGCAGGACCCTTGCCCGCAGCCCATCGCGCCTGCCCCGGCTCAGCCCTGTTGCGGTGAAACGCGGCCCGCGCCGGTGCTTCAGGAGTCCCCTGCGATTTGTTTGTACGCTACTCAGGAGCCAGAGAACCGGGCAGAGAGGAGCACGTGCACGCAGCTTCAACACAGAGGTTGTTCTCTTGACACCACCCGGGACACCCAAAACAAAGCCAGCAGCCTGCCAGGGGTCCTCGCCCAGGGCCGAGGGAGCAGCGCTCTCACCTTAGCACGGCTTTCACAGAATTCCACATTTTACCTGTGAAGCGAGACGCGGTGGGTTGATGCAGAGGCCCCGAGACCTGCCCGGCGCAAGCAAACCAGGTACATCTGCAGAGAGCGACTTCGGAGCGAAGAAAACAGTCCCCTTCAAGGTCAGCTGCTTTGGAAAGAAACTTTCACGTTTTTCCAGCCAGATGCGACAGACTATTTCTCCATTCTCAAGATAATTTCTGCAAGGTATCCTTTAGTATTACATTTTTGCTATTTTGAATTGTAAGATCAGAAGCACCGCAGTAAAATGTGTAGTGGTCAGAATCTTCACTAATTAGTTTGAGGTAATGGAAGCAGATGGGGATTTTAGAGACTGCCACTACAGCAAAGGTACGAACCAGGATGATCTCAGAAGGCAAAGGACCCGAGCCCAACGGGTCTCCAGACCACCCTGCGTGCCTGGGTTCTGCCTAGGAGCTCCGACTGCACAGCATGGCTTGCACACAGTCTCGGGGAAGCAAAGGGCAGATCTGCAGCAGCAGCGTTCGGAAGCAGAGCAGCGAGCTCAAGGGGGCCGGGGGCGACAGCGGAGAGGAGCTTGCAGCTGCGACGTTCACCAGGAGCCACATGTGTCAATCTCCAGTTACCAAAAGGGTTAAAATTAATTTATGTTAATCGATACCATATTACCAGGATAAAAGCAGACTCAGACGTAGGGTTAGTTACGGATTATCAAACTTTATTTTCTCTCTTTGCCGCTGAGCCCCAAGATGCTGCTGCAATGCTGCTGCTCAGCCACAGGAGAGCACGCAGAGCTCGGGGCTGGGCTGGGGGTTCTGCCGGACCAGACTGGGGCTGGGGCTGGAGCCCAGGCTGGGACGGGGACTGGAGAAGGAGCCCAGGCTGGGACGGGGACTGGAGCTGGAGCCCAGGCTGGGGCTGGAGCCCAGCCTCACCCGTAGACCCAGATGGGTTAAAAAGCAAATGCAAAGCTCTGAGCTCTGGTGAACGTGCAGAGGGTTTCTTACTGCGTGACTTTACTTTCTATCTGCAATTTAAAATGATCCTTGCCATCTCTTCCCCACTCCTATGTTTTCTAACACTAGTGATGTACAAAGCATAAAAGTCCTCTGCTAAATTTGCCTTGTAGAAGGAACTAGACTTACTTTTAGCATTAATAATTCATTGTATTCTTCCATTCTGAACAGGATGGTTCTAAAAATTATGTATATAACATGGATTTTTATTTTGGTTATATATCTCTCTATCTGTTACATATCTAATTCTTCACACAGAGAGAAATCAGGCTTGCCATTCACAGTTACTGTGGGTATACTGGTCTGACCTCACAGCTGTCTGCCTTGAGCAGGAGGTGGGATCAGCTGATCTCCTGTGGTCCCTTCCAACCGCAGTTATCCTATGATCCTATGATATTACGCACTTTTATATTATAAAATAGAAAAAATTTCCTGGGGTTAAGTGACAGCTGGTCCTAGAATAAATGGTAACAAATTCCAAGTTTCTTTTCCTGTATCTTAAGTGGCCAACAAGTCCAACTGCTGGGGTACAGCACCTGCAGCAAAGACACTCTCAATAAAGAAACATGGAAAATGACAATACAAGACACAAACCAACAGTCACCAGTGTGAAATTTTGGCAAAAATATGGGGAATGGGAAATAATACCTGCCATAAGAAATCTCAGATGATGTTATTTTCACGTACTGCCTAGATCTGTATATGATAGTTAGGGCTGCAAAAGACAGTTTTCAAAAGTACTGGGATTTATAATCCCGGGTCTCAAAACAGTTTCTGAGCTTTCAGCACGCTGCTTGTAAAGGCGAATATCACCTCCTGCTGATCCCGTCACAGCCGAGGACGCTGCCTTTCGGCCGGGCGCGGGGTCACCGGTGCCAGGGGGAGAGCCCAGCCCGCCTTGGCACAGCAGCCCTGCACACAGACCCCAGGAAGATGCTGAGCGGGGCTGAGGAAGGTGCCAGCTCCAGGGCTCGTCCTCCTCTGCAGGAGGGAAGCCAGCACCCAGGGTATCATTTACATAGTCAGGGCAGGCAAATTTTTCTATTTTCTTGCTCTGCTGCTCCAAATCCCGCTCTTTTGTGGGAACCAAAAGCAGGTTTGGGGTTGGGCTGCAGGACCCGGGTCTGGAGGGGAAGTGCGGGGCACGGAGCCTGTGGCCAGCTGAGCCTGGCCCCACTCTCCCCACAGCCCTCGGACCCTGCACTGGAGCAGCAGCGCTCGCCCCCGCATCCCTGTCAGCAGCCGGACGCTACCGCTTCATGGGAAAGTGCTGATGTGATTTTTTAGTACTCTTCTTGTAGCTGAGTTTCTACAAAAAACAGCTTAACAGCTGCCAGCCTGTTCCTGCTGAAGTTAGAGCTATTGCAGTCCTTCAGAATTTTGGCTAAATGAATTAGTAACCAACTTTCTAAATAGGTAGCCTCTATCTTTTAAAAATTCATGTGCCATGATACGATCAGTACACATACCACAAAAATAATAGCATCACTATCATAAAAAACAGTTGATACAACGTGTGGGAGTTCTGTTAAGTAGTGCTGGGCTCTCAGATGCACGGTCATTAGTTCCTAACTTTGCACCTTTTTTATGACGGATAGATAGAAGAGTGTGTATTTAAAGAGGATGTTTGCTTGCTGCGTACCAAGCCAACGGGAATAGCTGCGTGGGTAAACGTGACACCGGTGTGTACACAGGGAGGTATCCGCAGTGACTCAGGGCGCTTAACCAGCAGATAACGCTACTCACCTCAATGGATACAGCAAAACAAATTACTGAACATACTAATCCAGAAGAACTGTCACTATGCGTTTTTTATGAAGAAAAATCCTCTCCTAGCCATCGATCATGCGGAGATGGGATGCCACGTGCCGTGCAGATGCGTCTCTGGTGGGGAGAGGGCAGTGGCACCCAGCGTCCTGCCACTGCGCTCAGACTGGCTGCATCCCACCCTGGGCGGGACAGCGGGGCCGGACCCGGCCAGACCAGGGCAGTGACGCCTGGATGTAGTGGGGCCAGCAGTGCCTCCTCTTCCAGCAAACCCAGCCTTGAGGAGAACAGCTTAACCCAGACCTTCCGCGCCTCAAAGCGACTTGAGCTTCTGCAAGACTGTTTGCTGCGCTAAAAAACCCCAAAGCAAATCCATAAGTTTCTTCCCGATTTATACAAAGAGCCCAGAATCACGTGCCTGGCAGTAACAGAATTGCTGCTGATGTGTGCTGATGGGAAAACCAGACCTTGCTTTGATAATGTGGTGACAGGACCATGTCCCCGTGCCTCGCTGTGCCTGCCTCGGAGCATCCCGTGCCCAGCCACGAGCAGGAACGGGCTGGGGCGAGCGCCAGGCAGGGTCAGCCGTGCTCCCCCAACAGCCTCACCGTCGCCCGCGCTCTATAACGGGACAGAGATGTGTTCTCTAATATCATTAAACATAGGCTGAGGCTCGCCATTTCAGGTTCGTACAGGCCTAATTAAACAGATGTTCTCAAATTACCGGTGCGGACACTCCCAGGGAAGCTGCCCGTGTTCACCTGCCCGCCTGCACCCACAGCTGCTGGCAGCACCACGCGAGCCGAGGGTTGCACAAGCGGTTTCCTGGAAGGCGGCTGCCAGGTGGAGGGCTCTTCTGCCTCCTCCTTCCTTCCTGCCCTGTCCTCAATACGGGGCCCGAGCGGGGCAGCCCCTTCCCCCGCTTCCCCATGCGGGTGCTGAACGGGCAGCTTGCGCAACAGGGGGTTGCTGCCGTCTCACCGCCCAGCTCGCAGGGCCGTCACGCGGAGGAAAGAAGGGATGGCCGGTGTCACGAAACTGCCCGCTGGTGTCAAAAGGTGAAGAAAGACGTTTCCGCGCCCTGCGAAGGGACCGGCAATCAGCAGAGGAGGAATGCTGCTACCAAGAAGGAAGGGCACGTGGCAAACCGCCCGCGACGGGCACTGCCTCCGACGGGTGCGGCTGGGGGCACCGGGAACCACGGCGAGCCTCTTGCCAAGGAGCCGTCTGCGCAAACCCGGGAACGCCGCACGGGTTGCAGATTAAACCGCAGGTATTCCAGGATTAGCAATATTTTCTGCTTTCTTACCTGAATCTCATGAACGGCTTAGCTAGGTGAGCAGGCGACCCGGAGGTGCAATGAGTTACGTCATGGAGCGATCGGCGTCGCATCTGCTTTGGCAGACTCCTACGTGAGGCACGCAAAAGAAGCCAGGCTGAACAGAGAGGGGGTTTGTGTCGAAGATGCATCAGCTCTCTGTTCGCCTTCTCCCTCACGCCCAGGATGGGAAGCAGACACGCCGTCGGACGCAGGAGCTGACAACCACAAATCTCCAGCGCAGGAAAAAAGTTAAATACAAACAGCACGTCCAGGCAGAGTGTGTGCGGCCTTTCCGCTTCTGCTATGGGATTATGTACATATTTAAACAACCAAAACCCACCAGCTCCTCTTGTGTCCCGCATAAGCCCGTTCACAAGAAAAAGCAGCCACTAAACTGAGGACAGAAAGCCCCAAACAGCTACAGTTTTGGCAAATAGGTGTTTCTTGAAAAGTCCTGTTCGATCCACTTCAAAAGGCAAAGGTGAGTCTGCTAAAGGTGTTTCAGCTTCACATTAATTGCTGTGTGGTGCTTTCCCTGGAAGAAAATTCCTCTCTAATGCGTTAGACTCCAACTTTAAAAAAGGAATATTCGACTTGCCTTTGAAAATTCTGCTCTTGGCTTCATTTGTATTGGGCTGAGCACATGCAGTATCACAGCCAGCTGAGTTATTGCCTCCTGGTGCCATGTACAATGGTCCTTCACAAGCAGGAGGTATCTCCAATGGAAACTCAAGCACAGCCTTATCTGTCCCAGCCCTGCTGCCATAACAGACAATAGAACTTTTTTCCACCACCAACAGATGATTTAATGTCCTATGTGTAAAGACTTGTTACAAAGCAGAGGGAAGAAAATACGGATTTACTCACATTTCTCTCCAGTCAAAGCTTCGGTTAGCAGCCCCCGGACAGCCCTCTCCCCGCCAGCGCAGCCCGGCTCCGTTCCCTGTCCCCGGCTGGGTGTCCCGGTGTCCCATCCCGCTCGGCGGGTACGGGGAGGTGAGCTTTTCCAGTTCTCCGCGCAGGACCCAGGAGTCACAACAACGACCCAAAAGGCTCGACTAACAGCAAAGCTTTGCTTGGAATTCAGCGAGATGACAAAAGATGGTAACTTTGCAATTCCATAAATGACGTTACTTTTAATGCAGTGGGGTGAGATTTAGCAAAACTTACAATTAGCTACAAAATATAGCAGATTGACAAACTTACATTACCCTTTTGAGCCTAGGAAATCAGAGATAGAAAAAGAGGAAAACAAAAGGAAAAAGTAAGAGAAAAGATACCACCCCCGTGGATCCAGTGACGGTCTCTGCTGATGGTCGGGGTCCTCCGGCGGTGGGTGCACACCAAGGAGCTCGATTTCAGGGTTTTCAGCCTGGGTGCGCGGTAGTTTTCCCACAGATCAAGCACAAGCACAGGCAGCAGCACTTTGGCTAACACGCGGTAAACATTTCGAGCAACAGTTATCAGTGCTTTTACAGTTCGACTTCATCACTCTCTTCTCTCCTCCGTCCTTACATGTCTTGTCTGCGTTTAAAGACGTAGTGTTCCCAAAACTCACTGGGCACGCTCCGTGAGTAATGGTCTTTGCTCGGGCCGGGGTCTCCAGCTCAGAGCGTGTGATTTTTAACAATATAATGAGGGCAGCTCACCCTCCCAGGGCAAACCTCTCGGGGGAGCGGTGCTGGAGGCACTCGCGCGATGCGGCAGTGCACCCTTCCTGCAGCACCCGCTCGGGGGGATCCCTGTGGGTGCCATGCAGTCGGGGCTTAGCACCCCCATGCTGCAGCCACCAGCCACCCCAGAGGAACGCTGGCGCAGGTATTTGCGCGAGAGACTCGCGGCAGAAAGCACTTGCTTTAGCCCTCAGACTGCACCAAATGACTCCTCCTGCTCACAGACTTTCAGGGGCTTACCGTTCAGAGGAGAAAGGCAGGTAGGGTGGCTTCATGGACATTAACGGCCTCAAGCTGTGTCAGGGGAGGTTCAAACTGGATATTAGGAACAATTTCTTTACTGAAAGAGTCATAAAGAATGGGACCAGGCTGCCCAGGGCAGCGGTGGGGCCACCATCCCTGGAGAGGCTCAAAAAACGTGTAGATGTGGCACCTGGGGACATGGTTTAGCAGGCACAGGGGTGTTGGGGTGACAGCTGGGCTTGATGATATTAGAGGTCTCTTCCAACCTTAATGATTCTGTGATTAAGGAGAACAGCATATAAACCTGAGCACTCAACACAACAGAGGCTGCTTTTTCTGTTTCAAAGCAGGATGCGCAGTTTATTGTCAGGCAGGCAGGCAGCAGCAAAACATTTAAGCCTAAAGCAGATAAACAACGCATCAGAAAGCAGTCCTGAGGCCATCTCTGACAAGACACCATGGGCAGTCCCTTCTCCATGTCCCCAGGCAGCCCTCGCCTTGTCCTTCGCTGGGGGCTCCTCCATCGCCCAGTGGGACGCAGGCAGAGGAGGGGGCTGCCCGCTCCCTGCCCACATCCCAGGGGTCGCAGCAGGTCCTTCCCGAGCCCAAGCTCGTACCAGCATATTACTGCGTCGGCCTCTTCACCCGTTATAGTGAAGTCGGGTCAGTCAATTGGAGAGCATGTTCTGCTGCTGTAAGGATTCTGCAGGGATGCTGGGCAGAGACCTGGCCCCTCGTTAGCGCCTGTTCCATTATCGGAACTGTTAATGAAGTTCTAACTGTGAGGCCCAAATTACATCTCAGACTATACATTCTGCTTGCACTAATAAATAATTACATTGAAGTTAAATAAATCTATGCTTTGAAAAGTGACTGCGAAAACGCCAATATGAGCCTGCATAGCTGTCCCAGTGATGCACGAAGGCAAATTTCAGTGAAGAACTAAATCAATAGTTTTTCTTATTTTCACTTCCGCGAGCTGAATCCAGCTTTAATATCAAATCATGAAAGAACCTGCCTGCACACACACACACGGAGATACCTTCGCTGTCTCAGTGCTTCCACAAAACGCCTGTAAGACCAGCAGCCAAACGTGACAGCTTTCTGCACTCCTCGCAAACCAAAACAGCAGCCTAGCCCCTGCCTCGCTGCTGGCAGCGCCAGCAGAGCCTTCTACCCAGCCGTCTGCATACCCTCCTTCTTTGGCACATCCGAGATGCAAACCCTTATCAAACCAGCTGTAAATGTAAATTGTCCCAGTTGTTTATTCTGAAAGGTAAACCTCCCAGGAGATGCAGAGTTTGCAAACACTTCCACAAAGATGACTCAGCCTTGACCCCCAGACTGCGTTGACCATGTGGATTGGTGCCCCGGCACATTTGATCCAAGCCTAAGTCCAGCCCAGCATCAAGTTCTGGCTCAGAAAGAAGCTGTTAGAGAGCAGCACATTCTCCCTCCAAGAACTACCATGATGATCTTTTATTTACAGCACCAACAGGCCGTAGCATCTCCTGCTATGAGAGCATGGTTTCCCGCTGTACTGTTGTGACTGAGCATCAAGTCTGGTTTGCTGGAGTCAGATCAGCAGAAGGAGGTCTCCTGCACCAGAGGGTAACAAGTGCACTTCAAGGAACACAATCAGCTCACACACATTCTACAGCACAAAAAGTTATCTAAAAAAGGCACTATGCACTGGGGACTGCTCTCCCCAAGAGAGTTTCCTTCCCCCCCTCCCTGCTACAAGAGGTCTCCTTCTTTGTTCATTTGCAGGTGGCTGTCAACCTGCTGAAGAGCTGCCTTATTTTTGCCATCAACATCTCTCTGAAGTGGTCACCCATTAAGAAATAGAAAACAGGATTAATGGCACTATTTAAAAACGCAATGGGTCTCGTGATGATGTAGATGGTGTTGATGATCTCCTGCGTGCAGTTGGGTATGTTCAAGGCTGGTATTCGGGTAGCAAGTCGGACGTTGCGCATGATGTGGTAGGGAGTAAAGAGCAGCGAGAAGATAACCACTGTGAGGACAACTAAAGTAAGAGGTTTTTCAAGTGTCAGGAGGGAACTGAGTTGCTCACTCCTGTTTTTGAGAAAAAGAACCATTTTCACACCGAAGCTGCACATGATCACGAGAGGGATAAGGAAACTAAAGACAGTCAGAAACATGCTATAGATGAGGCTTTTCCTGGGGTCTCCAGAGCTTGCGTAATCAAGACAATTATTGGCAGGCATTCCAGTCTCCAGGAAGAATATCAACGGCAGCAGTTCCAGTATCACCCCGACCCACACGGCAACAGACACGATAAGGGCCGCTTTCCTCGTCTGTAGAAAATGGTCTCTGAAAGGATATTTCATGAGCATGTACCGGTCAATGCTGATCACGGTGAGGAAAAGGATGCTGCTGTACAGGTTTGCGTGTAACAGGAATCTGTTGCTGTGGCACAAGATGCTCTGCTTTGTCCACTGATCTCTGGAGTAATTGTTCACGAGTACTGGCAGAGTACACAGAAATAATAAATCTGATAATGATAAGTTGAACAGGTAGATGTTGCCGCTTTTCCAGTTTTTCAGGCAGAAAATGTAGCCGAACACAACAATGATGTTTCCAGTGAAGCCTAAAATGAACTCAAGGCTGTACATGGTAGAAAGATAATACTTTTCCAGGACTTCGTTAGTCTGAAAACAGCCACCTGTCTCGTCCATAGCCTGGAAGGTCAAGAGGGAAAAAAAAAAACCACACACCAAAAATTAGTCAAAGGTTATTGCATGGCTATTTTCATATTGTTCCCGTAGTAGGTGAATACAGCATGCTATTGCCTCGCAGCTGATGTGGTAGGTAGAGACTTGAATGCAAAGAATATCCCTTCTGCACACAAGATTTCTACTTTCAACTATTGACCAGAGTTACTGAGCAAGATGAAAACTTGCATGAGCAACCACCTGTGTGAGGAGCCTGAAAAAAGAGCATCACTTGAAGGCATCTGCCATAACGTGCCAGCTGCTGCCTGGCCAAAGCCACAGCAGCACCAGAGGCTGGGAAACCGAAACGCGCCTGTCACCGCTGTGTCACGGCCCTTGCTGGAAGTCATCTGCCTCCCTGTTTCCCAACTCCGGTCCCGTGGTCTCCTCACTCATCACTGAAGCAGAAGTCCACTGTCAAGACTGACGAAGGATGAACTCAGCAGCAGCAACACGGCCGTGCTCTGACAGCGTCAGTCAGAATTCAAGAAGTCAGGAGAGGACGTGTTTGTTAGATTAATTGAACCATTCGTCGTGCACTTTGCATGGGTTTGCTGGTAGCTCAGTACCAGAATTGCCTGGAAGGTGTGGTGAGGACGAAGCACATAGCCTGTGCATCATGGCGGGTGTGCCTGAGGGCTTCCCAGCCATCCCTGCAGGCACGGGACATTCCTGCTCCTGGGGCTCTACTGGTCTCTTCTGTTTCCTACAAAAAGCCCTCGAGAAGGGAGGGTTCAGTTAGGACTGAGTCCTAGTTCATATGGCAGTGACTGCAGTCCAGGGGACAGCACAGTCAGGACGAGGATAAAACGCCCTCGAAGCCCAGTTCACAAGCCTGAAGTCACTTTTGTTCTTAGCTTCCTAGCAGGTGAGAACCCGGCGTGCAACAGATTGACCCACAGCTCCTCACCGAGCAGCCCGCACACCACGCACGCCGCCGCACCCCGAGCCCAGCCCCACGGGCCAGCCAGAGCCGGGGAAGCCTTTCGCTGCCCGCTGTGGCCGTTGGCAGCCCAGAGAGCTGCCGGCACCGCTGCCACCCTCCCGCGCTGCGATTTCATTTTCTCTTTGGCTCCAAAGAGCTCCTGCTTTCGGCTTGGAGTAGGTAGCACAACCAGCATTCTTCCAAGAGCAAAGCTTTCTAGGAAGCTGCAACAAGCGTGAGTTTGCCTGAGGACAAGTTTTGCTTCCTTTCTAAAGGTTGGTTAAAAAAATGCTTTCGTGCCACAGGGGAAGAAAGAGTGGGCTCTCAAGTGCTCACTCTGCTCCCTCCGGAGGCAAACGCACACACGCCCACCCGCAGGGCAACAGCAGCATAAAGCAAGCTTCTCGCCAAAGCCTTTGGTTAAAATATTCACAAAGCAATTAGAAAGCAGGGGAAAACAAAGTGGTAGAAAAATGGGACAGAGATTAAAGCTGAAACCAAGCTAGGTCTTAGCTCTAAGAGCAGCAACGTGACTGCCACAAAGCCTGCTGAAGACGGTCCCCACACATCGCGTAATTACTGTCAGTATTTTCAAAGTTGTTCTAGCATCTGGAATTTCTGTCCTGTTCTCTACACTCAAAGCACTATTTTGTTTGAAAGGTAGATCATGAGGCAGAATAAAGCACAGCATATACGAAACTTCGTGAAGTTACGTCCAGTAAATATCCACACCTACGCTGCACACTGCAGGGAAAAAAACTGATCTGGCTGTGAATGCTGGCTCTGGTCAGACTGAGATCACGACAGCACCTAGCCCAGCCCCGGCTGGTCAGGCTCCAGAGGAGGACCCAGCACTTCAGGAGATTTTGATTCTAGAAAACACTGCACTATCGTTAGCACTTTAAATACAAACACTAATTAAAACATCGCTACTAACAGAGATGTGGATTTAGGTAACTGTTAAGAGACAGACTGATTAATCAGTTTTCCAGCAAGCAGTCGGGTTAAGCAACGACAAGGTTGGCTCAGGAAGGGTCTCATCGGAGGCAGAGCAGGAACCTCCCGAGGAGCGCAGGGTCGCAGCACCGGGACACCTTACCATGGCCGGGACTGGGTGCTGCCGCTGCATCTGCGCTGCTGGAGCATCCCTTGGCGAGAGCCGGGGATCCCTGGGTGCCGCACGATGCTGCTCGCCGTCTGCCCTGCTTTGCATGCGATTTGACCATTAATGAGGCGAGGCAGCGATCTGTTTGGCTGAGCAGGGCGCGGGGTGGGGAGGGATGCAACGCCCGCCAACCCGAGGAGAACCGCCAACCAACACTTCCCCTTCGCGTTCAGAAACCAGTTGGGAGGGCTGCAGCCCTGCTCCGCGCCCTGCCCGGAGCTCCTGCCCAATGTGGGGCTCCGGGAAGGGGCTTCACTGGCATGCTCCTGCTCGGGCAACGCGCGGGTCCCACCGCAGGTCCCCGGCTACTGGCTGGCGCTGTGCAGAGCCCGTACTTCACGCAGGCTCAGCAACCATTGCGACAGAGAGCCCGGCACCACGTCCCGGCGGCGTGAGGAGGGAGAGGGCACGGCTCTGCATCCCACGCTTCGAGAGGGCGTCAGGAGGGCACAGCTGGTGGCTGGCATCCTGGCTTCACCCCGTTGTCTTCAGCCACGGAACCATCTCTCCTGCCACAGAATCACAGAACGTTAGGGGTTGGCAGGGCCCTCTGTGGGTCACCCAGCCCAACCCCCTGCCCAAGCAGGGTCACCCACAGCAGGCTGCACAACACCACGTCCAGGCGGGGCTGGAATATCTCCAGAGAAGGAGACTCCACAGCCTCCCTGGGCAGCCTGGGCCAAGGCTCCGTCACCCTCAGAGGGAAGAAGTTCCTCCTCATCT
>Ga0065711_1002300_pt1 | contig 34907 bp, 14 predicted proteins | sample Hoacrofraction12_FD_59098 | JGI IMG/M metagenome (GOLD analysis project Ga0065711, IMG submission 59098) | Hoatzin crop microbial communities from Cojedes, Venezuela - Epithelial fraction 12 v2 (version 2) | ecosystem: Host-associated > Birds > Digestive system > Esophagus > Crop | place... | reverse complement strand
GCAGGGGTTTTAGAGCCTTGTTTGGATTTTTTTTTTTTTTTTTGCTATTTATGGATTCATAGGCATTTCTTTTTGCTGCATGCTGGTAGGACTGCCAACTATACATTTGGAGAAGGGCTGCAGGTTTTAAGAAGGCTACTGGAAGGGGCAGGGCAAGACCACCACCTGAATTTCAGTTGTTTTTCAGTCATTGGTGGTGGACATACTCTTGCCTAAAGCTTTAACGAATTTTAAAATAATTTTAGGGTTTTTAATGAAAAGATAGCAATTCTGCTGCTTTCTATCTGTTTGAAAGCAGATAGACTTGAATACTATTTTTTCTTCTGGTCTTAAATTGGAATGCTTCATAACATGACTCCACTAGCAGAACACTTAAAACTAAAGCAACAATGTCAGTTTGATTTTAGTTTTAATCTAGTTCAAAAGGACAGAGCTGAAGTCTTATACAACACATATGGTGATCTTTATTTTTGTCTTCTGTTGTCACAGAAAATTTATACCAACAGTTTGAGGCATTTTAAACCTTTAAACTGAGAAGGATGTCAATCCAAAGATTGGTCAAAATTGGGACAAAAGTTAATTTTTTATCCTTTCAGCACATCTGGAATTGCTTTGAAGAACTGACCTGTAGTTTAAGATTTCTGAGATGTAAAGATGTGAGGTAGCATAGAGATGTCAGTTTATTATTCTTTCCTCCACAAAAGCACAGCATATTAGAATTACAAGTGATAGAGTCAGGTTTTTTTGTCATGTAGCAGGAAACATTCTGAGTGACTCCAGCATGTTTTTCCTCTTTTCAACAAGATCATTTGAAGAAAAATACTTGTGCTTCCAAAATAATAGTGTCTCCTGTCACAGAATTGCTGAATACTTGGTCCTGCTACAAAGATTTTTACGAGAGAAGAGCAAGGCTAATTTATAAACATCAGGAACCAGGATGTGATAAACTGGGCTATGCTTCTGTGTTTAGAAAATCTGCACTGTCAGTTTAGCTACAAATGTGCTGTGGCAGTCAGGAACTCTTGCCAGACCTCAGTGCAGCCAACTTTACTCTAAAAGGCTTTCTTGGGTTTTTTTGAGGGACAAAGGTTATAAAGTCTGACTTGAGGTATTTTATGTGTCCATCATCTGGGTATTCAAAATATGAGTCAAGGCCCTTCAAAAACCTTTACAGCTATTCAGTTACATAGATAGGACAGGCACACTTGCGTTTCTTTTATGTTGTATTTAAGTTTGGGAGTTCCATGGCATACAGGAGGGGTGGAGAGAAAGAATGAAGCAGCAGCCGTAAAGGATTAAAAAAGCTTATAAACTCATCTTAAAAAAATAAATTGCATCCATCTGTCAGTTACATTGCCTATGGGCATTTATAAAATCCTGAAAGTAGGTATCCAACACCTTTTTGATAGTGTTTACCTATAAATGTGTATTGCCATTCACTACTTAAGTTTTTGCACTGATACAAAACATTACAAATTCATAATTGTTCATTCCATGGCTAGAGACCTACATGAGTTTTGATACTGACATTTTCAGACTTCTATAACTCTGTCAGCATAACTTTTAGTTATTTATCTTGCTTTGTATTCTAATTAAGTATGGAAATAGGAACAAATGCTAATAATGTACGTGCCTGGGTCTGCTTTTGTCATGGCACTTATTTCTCTGTTCACTTAAGAAGACATTTGCATTGTTACGGCCTCCTTGACACCTTTGTGAAAGCATGCTATTACAAGTCTGTCTTGTATATTTTTTGGCATCTGCATGCGGACTTTTTTGTTATTGTTAAACTAGTAATAGCCTAAGATGTCTCCCAAAGTATTCCCCATCAACATTTAGTCCTTCTCATGCAAAGACTATATATCATTTATACTGTAAAGTTGGTTTAATTTGTTGCTTCTTCAGCAACAAAACTTTGCTTTTTTTATATGACATCCTCTTGTCTCTAGCTAAAGATGGAGTACTGTTAACTGTGCTGCATATAAATGACTGCAGTTATGTCAGTGGAAAGCAAAGCACAGTGTAATTATGACCTATGAGTTGGATATTATGGTTATCTTTACACATATGTATCCCAGCTACTGAGTTACAAATCAGTACTAATTTACACAAGTTGAGCCCTATCTCTGCAAGTTCAAACAGCTGCTAAAGGCAGAAATCAAGTCCACCTGACAAAATTGCAGATGCTGGCAAACTGTAGTAGGTGCTTTCAAACACCACCAAGTTCTTTTACCAGAATTTTTGCTTTGACCTTTATCAATGTACATGATTCCCTCTGAAAAGAAAGATATCTAAGAAAGATGAAATAAGAGAAAAATCTATAGCTGAACCTATTATTTGCCTCTCGTCTAAGAGAATAGTGCATTGCTGCAGTGCTCTAATGAGCCACTCTTTGCTGGCACTCGACTGACTGCATTCTTAATGAAATAGTTGTGCTCTCTCCAGTCACAAGTAGGATTCTTACACTAAGACACAAAGGCAATGGATTTTAGTTTTAATTCTGCAAGAAAAACTTGAGAGCACTCAGAACTCAAAACTTCAGCATGAACACAGCAAATCTGCTTGGACAGAATGAAGCAAGGAAGGGAAGGGGAAGGCATTTTACAGTTAACGTAAAAGAAAGACTACCCCTTAAGACTTACGTGTATTGCTATTTCAGGGTTCAGTGATCTTTGTCTTCACTGGGTGCTTCCCTATTCACTCATAAAATGATCACTTGCACTGGTAAAGAGGCAATATTGAAAATAAAACAGCTGTGAAGTAACTAACTGAGGTAGTGGTAAACATGTGAGGGAGATACTATTCAGAGGGGTTATGCTTATGTAAAACTCTGAAGAATTGCTGCAGGACATCTGTGCAGACTTTTTTTTTTTTTCCTTTCTTAATATTCAAATTAGGTATCTTAATAAATGTTTATATCTGACCAAAAGTTGTAACAAAAGACTTAATAGAAGTCCTGTGACAGAAACAGAAGTCATCTTTTTGCTATGCCAGGTGTGTGTATATATGTAGTGTTTGATTGAGCAATTCCTAGCACAAATGAAATGAGAAAATAGTACATTATATCTGGACCGCTTCCCTACTAGCAGTTGGAACAAAATACTGAAAATAAAACAGTAGCTGTAGTCCAAGTCCTTTTATATTCTCAAACTTTCACCAAGCCCTGAGTATAAAAACTGGTACATCCAAGGTGGTTTTAATTTCCTGTTTCTTTAAAGTTAAGGACTTTCTTCCCAATTGGTAAACAAAAGAACATGCTCCAGACTTTTTCCCTGTCTTTGAACACCACCCTTTCCCACTGTAGTATGACATGCATAGCTCTCGGTGACAGCAGTGACCTCCCAGGGTTCAGCCTTAGCTACTGCACTGAATATCCTTGAGAGTAGGGGAAAAGTGGAATCTGCACCCCTAGCTCATAGCAGTACTTGGTTTTAAGCTCTGTGTCACGCAGTGTGTATGATTCACCACAAGAAAGTGAAACATGCCAAGAAAATACATACAAATACCTGAAAGATTTAACATTTGTAAAAATATAATCTCAAGATAAGATGGCATTGCATAAACATATAAGCATCACTAAAATAAACAAAGTCTCCTCAGGAGCCTGGCAAAACATCGTATTTGTTAACTCACAGATGAAGAGAAATTTCTGCATAATCATTACAAACATAGGGACTGAAAGGGTTTCTCACATCACCAAATGCAGAACTTCATTGCTGTAGGCAGCTGTATCATATAAACCCTCCACAAAGTGATACAGTTTCATTTTAAATTAATTAATTTTGCTCTTACTCATCCTCCTCGGAGGTAATTCTACTTCATCGCTTGTCGAACAGTTAAGAAGCAGCTTCCAGTCTAAATTTATTCCAGGACATGTCATTTACACCTGTTCTTTGATAAAACCAAAAAAACAACCAACCAACAGCAACCTTTTCTATTCATGTCTGTTGTGGTTTAGCCTCAGTTGGCAACACAGAACCACGCAGTTACTCTCTCACTCCTTCCCCCTCCCCCTGTGGGATGGGGAAGAGAATCAGAAGGAAAAAGGCAAAACTTGTGGATTGTGAGAAAAACAGTTTAACGGAACGGCAAAGGGAAAAGACAATAACAACAACAATACTGATAAAAAGAATATACAGCATGCAATATTCTCACCACCCGATGCTCAGCTTGCTCCTGAGTAGCAAAATCCCCTTCCTTCAGCCAACTCCCCGCTTAAATACCGAGCATGGCATCACATGGTGTAGAACAGCCCATTTGATTGGCTGGTTTGGGTCAGCCCAACCAGCTTCTTGGGAAAATTAACCCTGTGCCAGCTGAACCCAGGACAATGTCTCCTCATGACATTTCTATAATGTCTGATATAATAATGGACTGATTCATTATGAGTTTTCAGTTCCAATTTCATTGTATTCCGATCCAATTATTCCAACCAGAAAATTAAATGTTATGACAGCATCCCCTCCTGGACATAGTAGGCCTGGATATGCATTACACCTGACTAGATATGTTGACTCATGAATACGCCTTAGATTACTTATTTTATGAGTGGCTTTATAATAGGACATAAATGGCTATAGACACCTAAAGATAGCAAAACAGAATGAGACAATATTTGGAGAGTTTTTTATTTCGAGTTTTGTAAGGCTGAGTTGGTTGTTCTTAGACCGGTGAACAATTTACAGACTCTAACTGTCCATACAATTCATAATTTAGGAGTATCTGAAATTTATTTTTCTGGATCTTGAATCTGCCTAATCCAACACAAGTCAAGATCACTTCATTTCAATGTTAATTCCCTTGATTCAGAAGAGCATGTAATTTTTCAGTCAGAAGCTACTACCAATACTAGCAGCATCCATATGGTTAATTTTAACATCACCTTTTACCATTCACCATTATCACTATGAAAAGTACACAGCTGTGTCACACCATGGAGAATTATGTTTCACTGCACTGGGACTATACAGGAAAAAGCCATGAATACTTTATTAATTCATTTTCTTTTCAAAAGTGCATAGTTAGGTCCCTCAGGATGTATTCCTCAAGAGTAGCAATTTATGATTGCAATGAGTTAAACAAATGCAGAGGTTTGAAACATAAAAATTACATTATTTGTTATATTTTGTAGTGCTATTGGTAAAAAGGGATTGAAATCAGTAACTGACTGTGTACAGAGTGCTTGACTCAGCAGTGCCAAACTGGGAAAGACTCAGCGCTGGAATCTGAGGACCATCAGGCAGAAAGGGCTGCAGTTGTCCTTGTCGATATGATCCTGAAGTGTCTGTTGTTGCACCATTTCTTTGGAGAGGACTTGTATTGTATTTGTAATGCCTTTCTTTTGATGAGCATTTGATTTCTTAGAATGTAGACACAGAATAAATTCATGTACTAATGGCCCACCAAATCAATATTTCAGCTCCTTTTACAGTAATGTAGAACAATTGTGATTGCTATAACCATGTGATTATTTGCTGGGAAGATCTCATTTTCAGGGATTTATCACTTCATTCCCTTCATAGTCTAATCTGGAATGCAGTTTTGACCATTAATTGTCTATAGCTGTGGTGGGTTATCTTTGGCTAAGGGCCAGGACTGGAAAAGAGGGGGTGGAAATAGGAAGAACACGGACAAGAAATCTCGTGGGTCAAGATAAAGACAGGGAGGTTGCTTAGCAGTTAACTGTTGCAGGCAAAACAGACTTGACCTGGAGAAAATTAGCTTGATCTATTGCAAATTAAAATCCATACAGGTAGTAAGAAAACACAAACATTAATACACCTTTCCTCCCCCCTATCCCTTCCTCAGGCTCAACTTCACTCCTTCACCCCCAACTCTTCTACCATCACCCTCCACCTGAGCAGTGCTGGCGGGGTGGGAGCTTATTGTCATATACACGGGTCTCTTTCTGCTGCTCCTTCCTTCCCACCCTTTTCCTTGGCTCCAGCATGGATTCTCCGCAGACTCTTGTTCCTTCAGGAAACACCCAGCTACTCCAACAAAGGGTCCTCCACAGGCTGCAGCGGGGGTTTCTCCTCCGGCACCATGGAGCACCTCCTCTTCACTTCTCTGACCTTGGGGTTTCATCTGTTGCCTCTCCCTCTTTTTGTTCCCTCCTTTGTCTTTTGCTCTCTGGTGTTTCCTGCCCTTCTGTAAGTGTACTTTCACGGAGCTCCCCCAGCTTTGCTGATGGGCTCAGCTGTATCCTCTGTTGGGTCCATTGCAGAGTCCGCTATCCCTGGCACGGGGCAGCCCTGACCTCCTCCCACAGAGACCCCTCCAGCAGCACCACCTTCCCCTAGCTGCCAAAACCAGGCCAAACACACCCATGTCACAGTATCCATTCTGTTTTAACCAAAACCAGGACAACCCAGTACAACAGCTAAGGCTTATGTTCATGTACGACCTTTGTTTAGCATTGCTATTGTAAATTGACAAACCTGGAGTTACAGTTATATCAGTCTTTGTTATCAGCTTGTCAGTTACTTAATAAATACATTCCATCATCTCTATGGGAGTTTTAGTCATTTACACGGTTATTCCTGTTTCATGGGTACTTTCTGCACTAGGTGCCAAATATATTCATCTATGGTATTACTGGTGATAAATTTTAACAGTTTTCATATCTGTACATTTGTGTGTAGTTTTATTATGTAGGAAATACCTAGATTTAAACTTAACATCTCAGATCTATGTGGGCTGTCTTCCTTTGGAAACTTTGTGATGTTGCTGCACTTCAGGTATGTGAGAGCATTACAAAGCAAGAAATAACATACAGATAGACTGGTCATCTCTGTTACCCCCAGTAATGATGGTTACCAAAACAGCAACCCAGTTTGCATCCCTACCTGTCAACATACTCCATTATGATACTCAGGATACCTCTTTGCCTGTTCAACTGTGCTTTAACTATTAAAATTGTTTCTTTTCATCCATGCTTTGTAGGTGATTAGGGCCATCTCCAACTGCAGTAGAATAAATATTCTCCATGTTCTTCTATCCGAACTGTTCAATGTATCCATCAAAATATCTGTGACACAAGGATCTTCAGATACACTAGTACATGGGAAAGCTCTTCCTTAAAAAAAGAGCCTTATATGGGCCATGTGATACAAAATGATGTGTCTCAACTTCAATTATGAAAGTCATCATATTTTGAGTAGCCTAAGCTATGACTGAGTATTTATATCCTGGCCTGTTTGTGAAGTGTCCTGTAATCTTGGTAGTGTAGTTGAAGTGATTTTAAAATTATTTTTTCCATATAAACTTTAGATATTCAGAATGTTTTTTTTACAGACTGTCAGCCAGCTGCAAATTACTTTGCAGTTGTCTATCCACACTTACAAAATGGCCTTCAGGGAGGGAATAGAGACAAAGCGAGAAGATGGCATTAATGAAAGCTAGACAAGCTTTTCCACATTTTGTGTTAGACTCTTAATCTATGCAGTCTCTGCCAGATCTTTTCCCCAAGTATGTGCTTATGGTGAAAGTTTTTCTATCCACTGTGCTTTAGACTAGGTGCTGTAAGTCTGTAAAAAGGAACAATAATTTTAGCTGATTTTTTAAAGTTATTTTAGTGAGCCTGTATATAATTTTTGTATAAATAGAGTGACACATTTGCAACTCTTTCTATAACTTTGAAGTGCTCTTTGCTGAATTGTTAGAGTAATATAATCACAAGTTACTTCTTTGGATTCTGAGAATTGGTTAAAAAACCAAAACGAAACTCCACACTCCTAGTGATTTACAGGTGGTGAAGGAAAAAAAAAATTGGGAAAAGATAAAAAAATTGTTTGAAAAGATAATGGGATGTTTTTGAAGCAAAGAACAGAGCCTTTTTTTTTTTTAAATGTAATAGACAATATTCCCCAATTAAAAAAAGAACACCACTCCCCAAATCTTGATAAGTAGGAAATGTGAGAGAAGCATGCGGAATCATCCTTCCCAACCCAGTCCTTCAGTGTACTTGATAGATTCCTATTGCTATCTCTGCCAACGAGTGCTTACTGCTTTCCCATGACGCTAGATTCCAGATGTTTTTATTTCAGAAGAGATCAGAAAATGCTAGGATAGATGACATTTCATCTTTTATGGGTTTTTTTGTAATCAGAGATAGGTGAAGGTTAATTAGATGTAACGCAGTGTTATTTTTTTTTAAACAGAGCACAGTGATTGCCAACTGGCACAGTGTGCGTAACCCAACTTTTACATTCTTCTGGTCTGTTCAGTAAGTAATGAGATTTCTAGAACAGCAGAATTTGCTTCAAAGACATTGGGCTGTGACTCACGAGACTTGAAATTTATTTCTTGCTCTACCGCTGACCTGCTGTGTGGCTTCTATAAAAATTACTTCAGCTCATTCCTTTTCATTTCCACCCTTTGCTGTAGCTTCTTTGTACAGGTAGTGACCTCCTAAGGCAGTAAAGGAACCTCATAATTGGAAGTTGGGCTTTTTAACCTCCTCAGTGTAAACACTGTCACTCTCCCTCTATAACAATCTCTACATCAACTCAGTCCTGTTAAAAGTATGTTCTGTAAGTAGCATAATACAATTAAAATGCCTTCACCTTTTTGTCAATAGCAAAATTCAGTGCACCAAACTGACACTTACTATGAAATTATGGTTATGAAGTGGTTATTGTAAAGTAAGTCTGATGGAGGTCTCCCAGTTTTCCAGTCAACGGCTAACATCAAAACCTGACCACTGTAACTAGCATCCTTATGCAAACTCTCAGCACAGGAAACAAGGAGCTAACACACAGAATGAAATAACAAACCAGTCCCTCATTTCCAAGTATGGTCCTTCTTCAACAAGACTGCAATCTTCTCTGTGTCTTATTCATGCATGTGCCCCCCCTGCCTTTTTTGGGGGGAAGGGGAGAAAGACTCTCGCACCCAAGGCTTTCCTTAATAATGACCTGATAAAAGAAAATACGGGTTTCTGTTAAAGGTTTGTTAGTATCTGCTGTGATAAAATAGCTCTGTATTAACAACAATTAAAGCTCTCTTTTTGCCTTTCCTTTTCTTAACAATGATTGTTACAACTTTGTTTTCCTCTCAGCCAGAAAAAGTAGAAAATGCAGAGAATGACAGTAAGAAAAAAAGATGTGGAGTGATGAATTGCATTCAGCACCAAAAATATGTAGGGAGAAGAGTAAGAATGGCTGTTAAAGAAATCATATCATGAAAGATAAGAAATTTCACAGAACATCAGTCATTCTTATTCTGCATGTTTGCTGGCACAGTAGAGGCAATAAAACAAAACATACGCTTTCCTTTGTGTAGCACACAAAAGCAGGATCTGAGGAAAAATAACAGTAGAGCACTAGATAGCAGTCAGCTAAAATAAAATAGATTCCAGTGCTGCAATTTGCAGTATCCTGCAGCGTTTGCTGAAGTTTTTTCTCGAGCATTACGAATGTTAGAACTTTGGACAGCTTCTTTGAGTCTTTGTGGAATATGTTGTGTTAATTCCTACAGTGTTAAAATGATGTTTTGGCCTGACAATAGTATGCAAACCTCCCAGGAAGGCTGCGTTTAAAACATAAAAAGCTACAAACAACTCTTTCTAAATTACTCCCTCCTGTTTTAAGATCTACTGCACTTTCAGACATTGCCACGTAACATTCACTGTGGTATGCACATAAGAAATGCAGCATCTTAAGATCTAGTCAGCAGTCTACTTTTACAGTAGGTTAAAGCAAATGAGCACTGCAAAATGAATCTCTAGACTGTTACACGGTTCCCCAGCTTCATCTTATGCCTCCCCCCTTCCTACACAAAGAGATCGTTTGTTTAAATAAATAATAATAATAAAAATAATCTTTATCATCTTGGCATATGGTAACACTTACATGGTGGAATCAAATCTCTTCAGCAGGATGGTTGGTCGCTGTCTGGGTGGCAACAGGAGTTTGTCACAAGGATCCTTGCAGTGGCATTTTCAGATGGATCAGGTGAGACTTCCCAAACCGCTGTTCTGCAAAGCAGGGCTTCATCACCTGTAACAGTTACTTGGGAATACAAACGGCATAACTCTGGATGTTATAGCTCCTCCCCCTTACCTGAGCTTTTATCGCTGAGCACAATGTTGTAGGGTATGGGCTATCCCTTTGCTCAGCTGGGGTCAGCTGCCTTGGCTGTGTCACCTCCCATCTTGTGCACCCCCGGCCCGCTCGCTGGCGGAGCAGCATGAGAAACAGAGAAGGCCTCGAAGCTGTCTAAGCACCATTTGGCAGCAGCTAAAACATTACTGGGTTATCAACACTGTTCTGGTCACAAATTCAAAAAACAGCACCATATGGGCTGCTATGAAGAAAATTAACTTCATCCCAGCCAGACCCAGGACACCCATTCAAAACATGTAACTATTGAAACCATGTAACTATTGACACCATTTCTGCATCTACAAGATTTTCTTCTATTAACATGTGGCTTATCTACGTGCAGCTTGGTCGGTTCTGCAGCAGGAACCACCTGAAGGAGTCTCTGCAAGGGCCAGACTATCTAACCAAGATGCTAATCAACACATTTAAGTATACTAATTGGTGCAGGCACAACAGCAGCTGCCTGGGGGAAGTCTTCAGGACTATGCAAAACTCCTACCTGGAGACCTCCTGCATAAGTTAGTCAAATACTGAACAGTAAAGGTGGCCATTAAGCACTGCCATTAAAATCTATAAAAACGTGGTACAAGCAGGAACAGGACCTTAATTACTGCTTATTCACCGAAGTATTTCTTTCAGAAGAAAAGAAAAATGTCATGTTGACTGAATATTGTTCCTAGTCATTTGAAATTTAGGAACTTTCTATTTTTGATAGCCTTTACAAGTCCAGAGTTTAAAAAAAAAAGTCTTGATAAACTGTTCATTTAAAATTGTTTGATCTAAGCCTGAGATTTAAACTTATCTCCTTTAAGCAATCTTTTTCAGATTTTAAAAAGAGAAGCAGACTTGACTGTACAGTAGTTACCTCTGCAGCCATGATTGGGATTGATCAGTATCTGCAACTATGACCAAAAATTGAAACTGCCAAATTCATGATATTTAGATCTGAGGTTTTCAGAAGGATGAAGTATGGACCCTGTTAATTTACATCTTAAAAGTTCCATCTCTATGGTCTGTCTTATTCTTTGATGTGTAAAAACTGATGTGCATCCAGCAGGACCTGTGAAAACACAGCAATTAGTTCTGCATGAAAGCATTTAATTCTGAGTAAAATTCAAGAAAAGGAACAAGGTCTTCTGTCTCAAATATATTGTCCCAGAACACCCTCCCTCCAGAAGGAAGTTCAAGAATACTGAGACAAAGGGAATATTTATTTGAAAAATATAGCAGTCGTCCTTGAAGCACTCAATTTTTGGTCTAGAGAGCTAAAAAAACCCCAAGAAAACAAAACTTTTAAAGTGTTCGGTCTGGAAAAAATGGAAATGAGCTGGAATTTGTATTCTGAAGAAGAACTAAAATAGAGCAAGAGAAGAAAACAGCGGCTTCAGGAATACAAATGCTAAATTTATTAATGCAAGAGAGGACAGTATGATTAAGTTGTTTAACGTACTGTGTAAAGCACCAGAACAGTTGGCTTAATATATTTAACCAGGAAGGCTAAAAAAGCCATGAGTCCAGGCTGGAGTAAGTTGGTTAACTTCCTGGAGTGAGTGAGTTATCTCCCCATGCTTTGACTGAGATTGTTTTCAAATTTTAAGGGTTTTTTTCCTTTCGTGCTCAATCCTGGCAAAGCTGTATTGCCATGCAGAAGTAGCTCAATAATAAAAATGCTAGCTCCACTCAATGTTGAGTTCCAGCTGACTGTATCATGCTGTATGTATTCCTGACATTCAGCTGCACAGCCCAAGCCAAGTTAATGAGGCTTGCTCAGCTCAACAGTTACCAGAACATTTAATTATTTTACTGTATTCTTATACAGTTAATCTCAGCAAAGTCTCCTTCAAAAAGCAAAATAGAGCAGAACATACTAAAACTTTCCATAGGAGAGAAAATACAGATTTTATTCAAGGAGAAAAATATTAAGGAATTAATGTCACCAGTGAACTCCAACAATAGAGATATAAGGGATGTGGGGAGATACCATATGCATTCCATCAAATTTTACAGTACTTTCTCATTGTGTTTTTTTCCCCTCAACATGTCATGAATTCGGTTGCTTTAATCATCCTCAGACCAACAAAAAAGTTAGCAATATTGTCTATTATTTATATATATTGTCTACTACTTACCCTCAAACCAGCTGTAGTGGGTAGAGGAAGAAGGGGAGCCTCTGCTATTCTGATTCTCTAGACAGACTCTGCAAGTCGGTGGCAGTGGCAGGGGGCTGGGCAGAATTAGGGCCAGCCAATTAATAGTAAAAGATCACTGAAGCCTTTTATTCATATAAGCATATATACGTATATAGATACACACACACAACACGTATAGTTGGAGAAACACCTAGCAGCACTGCATCAGAAAGAAAACCAGATGAACTTTAACACACACACAAGAACAATTTCTGTTCTCACAGCCACAGCACACTGATACAATCAATAGGAGTTGAATTTGGATCACCGAGTATTGAAAGCGATCCATGTGTGCCTTAAGGAATGTATCACTGAGGAGCAGCAGACTGCTTGTGACATAAGCCAATAACTGGTCCTCTCAAGAGAAAATGCTGTAGAGAACAAATGTCATTTCTCTGCAGGGGAACGAGCAGAAGTCTGTTCACTGGGACTCTTCCACACTGAAGAATTTAGTTCACTGGCAACACTGTCTTCCTCCACATTACATACGCTTCAGTGAAAATAGCAAGAAGAGTCTTACTCCCTCCGCCTTAAGGACAGAATAACCTTAAAGTTATTCCAAATGAGTTATGCCTTAAAAGACCTTGTAAAAAGTCTTGACGATCAAACATGACAACAAACTGCATCATTCATGGAGAACGGACAAATAAAAATACTCAGCAGTGAAGTGATGATCTTGCAGGAGACGTACAAATCCAACTTCCTTTCCACAGTCACAGTATGCTACAAAACAGATTCATGGGAATGTTTTGTAAGTGGAGTTATGGTGGTTCTTGGCTCCTTCCATCCTCAGTGGCAGTTAACCAGCACAGAGTACCATCCTCTTTCAATCAACTACAGACAGAATCTAAAATGAAAACCAACTTCTGTAACTATTGCTACATATGCTGAAACAATCAGTTTTATTCTGTGCTTACAATTACCCCAAAACGTAAAAGAAATTGCTGGATATGTGATCAGTTACACACTGCTTGCCAGTCTCAGCTATTTACTAAGCTAAATTATACAGTTTAAGCACAAAAACAAAAGTTGCCAGAAATCAGGAATCTATAAATTGGTACAGCAGAAGGGGTGGGAGGGATAAGTGAACACCATCAGAAGCAATGGGTACCCTTGTTCAAAAGGGAAATTCAGTGTGCTATTCAACAGGTAAGTAATTCAACATTTCATTAATTTGAATGTAATTTAGCAGACACTATCCTGCGACTAGCTACTGTCAAGTAAACTACTGTTGTTTTGTCAGTCTCATGGTAATGATTTGTGTTTGTAGGATAAGTCCCAATTTCTAGAAGTATCATAAATTGCAAAAAAATATTTTATGTACTTTCCTTTGGATTGTAAATGGAGTAAGTTGCTTTTATACCGTTTCCTACTTCTTCTTAATGTGTAAACTTCCTCTAAAATGAGTTATTTTAAGATTTTAATTTAAAAGTTAATCATCTAAAAATAATATTAATTAATATAGTTTTCCTTGTATTCCTCTATTAACTTCTGTCCTTTTAGTTTCAGGTTTCCAGTTGTAATGGCCTTCAGCTCTACTGCAGGCTTCCTAGCGGAGAAACAAATTTGTGCCAGCTTGCTGAATAACCTCAGTAATGTTCAGTCACTTATAACTTCTCCATCTGTGTGTCCATCCACCCAAAGAACCAGATGCTCTGAAAAACGCCTTATCTGCCTGACGTATCAATATCTGAAATATGTTGCTACCATAACTGCTGTTTCCAGCGCTTTCCACAAGCAAAGGCAACAACTGACCTACCTGGAGCCCTTGGTTGTTTAGCTGGTCATGTACAGTGTTTTCTTTACAAGTCAACTGTTTCTGGTGCTAGAGCTAAAAGGAAACCTGCAAAAGGTTTTTTTATGATTTTTTTTTTTCCCCTCCACAGAAAGTGAAATCCCTAACTGGAAGCGTTGTGTCAAGAACTAACAGAAAGCAGCCATTTCACCAAGGAAGAAGAGAAGTTCAGAGAACACACAGATTTCATCAGAATGAAAAGCTAAGGTTTCTTTGCATAATTACAGATCTACTATTTCCATTGGTTTTCCACTGATAGGCATTTAGACAACTTAATTATTTTATTATTGAAATTAGATAATGAGATTATATAAACTTCCTTTCTAAACTTGTGTGTATTCCACTGACACAGTTTGCAGAAATATTTCTGCGAAGAACTTGATGATTAAATGTGAACTTGCTTCAACAGATATGAAGAAATGTCCTTGATTCTTTGTTACCCATCCGTGCAGCTCTTTTTTTAGTTCAACAAAAAGATTAATACATAGGATCTGAATCAGCAGCTAATCATTTTCCAAAATATTTGGCTAGTAACCTGAAACTTCTTCCAAAAATACCTTAGAAGAAAGTTTCCTCATGTATAGAAGAAAATGTGTTTGATTATCATAAATCACTGCAATTTTTCTCTGATATACCCCCTTGAGTGAACAATCACTTCTGATTAGAAGCTTTGGCAAAAATATTGAATAAGCCATGTTCTTCAAAACAAAAGAAAGATGTATGTGAATCTCAAGGCTCTGCAAAAGTACAAAGTAAGCAGGCAAAAAACTTTTCTGATTTACGTCTAGCAGACAGACGCTTCTGACCGTATAACATTTCAAAGCATTGCAAGAGATATGTTCATTATATAATATCGTAAAAGAAGTCCAGGGATTAATCCTGCAGAGTTAAGCATCTTCAGCCATACTTAATACTAGAGAACGTTGTAGAATCAGTTTAAAAGTGACTATCACTAAAGTGTGAAAAATTACTGAAACTTGGTATTTTCTTTTATTAAGGAATTTTGCTGAAAATGCTTTACTTAGACTTTTGTTGAAGTGCTTTACTATGTTGAGTAAATCAGTTTTTAATGAAAAATAGTAATAATATAGTTACAAGTCACATAAGCTAATGAACTGTGTTAACAAATGACACTTGGCAAATTTTAGTAGCTTAATTTCTAGTTTTTAAGATAAACATTCCATCGCTTAATCATCAAAACTTCAGCCTTGGGCAACTATTCACTGCTGGAACATCTGTGTAAGCTGAAGTTACTGCCTCCCAGCTGTTTCTTACCATTACTCTTTTGCCAAAAATCATCAGCCCCATACAACGTGATGTTGCTCGGCCAGCAGAATGCATGATACAAGGATTTCCTCATCTGTTTCAGTGTAAATTTAGCCAAGTTAACTTAAAACCAACTATTCATGCATTTTGGTGAATCAAAAGAAATGGCAGAATTGTTTCTAAAGATTAAGTGTCCAGCGTTCAATATTACGTACAATTTTACAAAATGGTAAGAATCAAATTTAAGGATTAAAGGGATTTTTAAACTCCTCTCAACGTTTGTCTGCACCTTCCTGTTCTGAAACAGCTTTAACATGTTGAGGTTGTCAATCTTTGGGTGATCTGCTTCATTAGGGTTAGATCTTTGTTGCTCGGTATTTACAGCTGCTGCAGCGAGAAGCAACAGAAAAACTCTACAAGACTGCTACAGCAGCAAATAAAAGCATCAAGAGGTGTGGCTGTGACACTACACAGCGCTGTTCTGCAGGCACTCGTAATGCTTTTATGCTGTGTTGCTATAAATGGGTACAGGGAATCTGCTGCAAACATTCCAGCAGGGAATTTGCAATTCCGTCAGGAGCTTATCCAGTGTCTTCACTTGACCCTTCCTCAAAGTTCTCGTCTAGAAATTATAACAGCAGTGTTTTGTGTTCAGAGCTGGGGAGGGATCTGGATCTGAATGCTCTAGACTGGATTCAGTTGGTCTACTAAAACAATTTGTCTCAGTGCAAAAGGGACATCGTAAAGAAGGACACGTAAGAATTATAACCATACATTACGTATGACTGGCACATTAGTTTTGCCATAGATCTTGCACTGATGGGACAAGTTGACTAAGAGGCCATGTCAGCAACTTAACGTGAGCAAAACTGAGCTGTCAGTAACAGGAAAGAGTTAGAGCTGTACTATGCACAGTCCTTGCCATCTGGAAGTCTTTGGCCAGTGGCATCAGATTTGTCCCCAGCAACTGTAGCCTGCGTCGGGTTTAGATGTCTTTCCATCATGAAACTGTACCCTCTTTCTGTCATAGCAGTAATCCCCAATTATAGTCTGAACTGCAGGAGTATGGCATTAAGATCCGGAGCAGGGAAAAAACCTCCTATTCAGAGAATATCCTTGATAAGGCTGCAGTGTGTCCTGTGTGTCGATTAGGCCTAGAGAGATATGGGGTTTAATGTAAGACAGAATTGTTGGATTTAGTCTTACAGGTGAATTCATTTATAAATGCTGACCCTGACATATAATCTTCAATAAAAGCTGTGCTTTTCTATCTAATTTCCATCTTTCAGCAGAGACATTAGCATTCCTTATTCAATGTTCTTCTCTTGCAAGCATTACCTCAGATTAATTGGCACTGTATAAAATAAGTTCCTGGGTGCACAATGGTAACCATGGTAGCCTTCATACTATCTTCACAATGCATATGTAATTCAGTCCTTAGGAAACCATAATTAGTACGTAGCATAATATATTCTCTCTAAACACATCACCATGGTATGAAATACACACAGTCAAAGCAAATGATGCCTACAGCCTCCACTGAACTGGGCTACCATTACTGAGCAGTTACATTGTGCATGAATATACTATTAAGTAGTTTCGCTGCAGCATCCCCAACATGCGTAACGCTGCTTCTTTAAGTGTATGTCTTTTCTTTATGACCAAAAGGTGGCAATGTTCTACTTTTTATCAGCTGGCCATAAAGGGTCCATCGAACTGTACTCATGCAGGAGCAGTGAAATCTCTTTCCAGCCAAGCCAGAAAGCTATGCATCATTAACGGGTGTGCTTACCAGGTCCCAATACCTCGGTGATGACACCTTCAGTTAGTGACACAGATACTAAAATACCGTCCAAGTTGTAATCCAGTGAGCTGTGTGAAAGTCCATTCATGTGTATCACCTTATGAGGAAAATTAAAAGGCATATGCAGCTTAAAAACAAGGTGTATCCTCCGTTACTCATCCCATATAATCAGGGCTTATTCAGGGTACTCCTGACGTGTTTATACAAGACAATTACTGCTGGGCAGTGAGTGAAAGTTTCACTAGCCTGGCTGCTCTGGAGGTGCCACCTCACCACTTGAGATTTTTACAGAAGCTTATTTCACAAAATGTAACTCATTTGAGGTGACCTCCATAACTCATTTGGGGATTTACCAGTTGTGAATACTGAAGTCATCCGAGACATCTGCCAATGAGGCCTTAATACCACACCCACACCGACTGTCAGTACACATAACAGCATGGGAGAAACAGCATGCAGCTGTTATTTTTCTGGTTAGTGTATCACCAACAATTGCATTCCTTATTTTACTGGAACAATTTAGGAATAATCACATGTACAAATAAACTGCTACACTAGTGCTGGGCCCACTCGTGTGATTACCAAACATAGGGTGTACCACACCCAAACACTCAGACATTATTTCCGTGAGACACGAGATGAGAAAGCCAAGTGTCAAAAGGAAGCATGTTTCTCCTGGTGTTTCATCGGGAGATGTTTTTCAGTATCGGCAGTAAAATGGGACTTTAACGTTATTTGTAGAACTATTTATAGTATTTAGGATGACTGACTGCTTGCTACCGAGTCGAAGGCAAGGCTAGGGAAAGAGGAAAGCCAGGGAAGAGAGGAAGATATATAGTCGATGTAAGTCTATGTAGGGAGCATCCTTACAAGTACATCGAATTAACTGTCAGGTTTCGAACAAAAAATGGCACACTCTGAGGCCAAATTTGGCATCATGATCATTCTGATGAGGCTGAGGACAAAAAGTTACAGTAAGAGCTCTAGAGAAATAAATACGTTTTCAAATGCTGCCAGCTAATATCTGTTAAATTACTACTAGCTACAAAAAGCAAAATGAGAACTGCTTCTCCACAAAACAGGAGTAACAAGAGTAAGGAGATGTCCAAACATGTACAGCATAGTCAGTACCTAGCAGACATGAGAGTAATTTAATTCCTTATGTGAATACATATTGATTTAGTTTACTGATGTACTAGAAATGCTACTTTTATTAAGTGTGGGACATCAGCGTGTCAGATGAAATGCAGACATCCACTAACACCTCTGGTAAAAATTTCAGAGAACTTGTTTTGGACCCCACATCAACTTAGCAAATACGATACGGTATACAGCAGTTAACTCATCTTAGACCAGAACCCTTAGTAATTTTCATGTTTACAAGATTTAACTTCATTTTACTCTCTCTGCATTTGCATGAGGGGAAATACTTTCTGGCTCATAACAAAAAACTTTAAAACTGTTAAAATATTTTTTAAGTGTTTTTGCTAATATGATTTGACCTTTCTGTTATACCAACAACATGCTGTGGACCCTTTTCTCCTGACAGATGCTTGCAGTGTGGTAGTGCTATTATCAGAACAGAATGCGCTCAGTGACGTTTCCACTCACACATTGCCGGACCAGGTGACAGCCTCGTGTCCCAGTCTGCCAGGCTAACGGATGCAGATCGCCGTTTCAGATATTTAGGGCAAAAGACAGCATTATGATCATAAAATTCCAGCCCCACATGTGCTAACAATCCGTATGCATCCGATTCCACACATTTTGACTTTTAGATATGAGGGGAATGGAAGGAAACAGCATTTCTTTCAAGTGACAATGCTATAAAACAGTTTTTCAGGTAAAAATGTCATTGATTTCAATTAGAATAACAAGAAGATGCCCTCTGTTAATACTGTAATGCTTAAGTAGACATATCACACTTTCCATTTATGGCGATTATAAAATTTATTGGACAAAAAGTGGGGAAAACTTGTAAAATAGTGGCATTTTATATGGAAAAGCCTGCTATTTCAGGAAAAGCTATTTATCTTCATATAGGTGATGACAATTATTTCATTCATTTACATTAGGTATCATCAAATAAATGTTATATGACATTAACTTTATGTTTTTCTTAAGAAGATACAGTATTTTATTAGATGCTTTATCATCTAGTCTCAAGTCATGCCATCAATTCTGAAAAACACTCTTAAAGTAGATCTAGTAATTGCTGGGCTCACTAGACGTAGACACATTCATTTATGACCAGCTATCCTGGGACACTGGGAAAATGTGGATTAGTGATCACAAACAGAAACCAAACTAAAGAATTCCATCAGTTTCAGGTAATAGGATTTGGAAGCAGAAAGACCACAAATACTATTTGCCATACATTATATATTCTACTATATACATTCGGCTTTGCTTTATGTAGAACGCCCAGGCAATACTGTCTGTGACTGCAAAACATTTTGAACCAACCCTACTAAAAGTGGGCTACTGAGTCCTTGGAATAAGAGCTTTTATGACCCATCACATCAAAAGTATATATAGCATGGGGGAGGGGGAAATGAGTTACTGGATCTTCAGAATGGTAATTAGATAAAGTCAGCTGCCCCCCAGGGGCTACTACTAACCGTCTGTGGAAATCTCATAGGCATATAAGTAACAGAAATACAAGTTGAAGTCCTATTATTATCCTAACTAATAGAATTAATCATTAATACAGTAAAACATTGGAATATTTTAAATGCCTTTCAACTGCTGAAAACAAATTGCCGTAGTCATTAACTGTTTAACATTAGAAAGCCTATTTATTCATTAGAGTTATGTAATGTTTGTGAAATTACTTGACTATCATTTAATTACTGGAAATTCAAAATCATCATCCTTTTCAGAGAGACCTTCTTCAACTACCAATATACCAAATATTTACCAACACCATGGGTGTCTACGTATACTGAGTAAAATGTGTAGACGTATACGCTTTCTAGAAAGCAATGCTCCTTTCAGAGTCTCTGGGTTTGGGGACCAAATATGGATGGCATGATTAATTAGAGAAGAATTTCTTAGGTGTTGCATGAATATCTCAAGAAAATCAATGGCCATAAACATGCAGAATCTAACAGGGTAAGCTGAAAGCAGAGTAAAAAAAAAGCTGCTTCCACTGACATGCAGTGAAAAGGCAAAACCATCAGCATCATTTAAACAAAGGAGAAGCTATGGAAGTTATCACAACCAGAATTTCACACCGGAGATCTTACGCAGAAGTTGGTCTGTTCCTTCAACCTTAAACACCAAGTTTTTGGAACATTATTGTGCAGCCACAATTTCGGATGCAATTCTCAGGTACAGTATAATTCAAGCTGCCTACAGATACTAACTCAGAACCAGGCATGCAGTTAAAATATCGTAATGATTTGCAAACCAGCAAGGTTTTACGAACCAACTCCGATCATCTCCAATTTTTTTTATGTGCTATATATATATTTATACAACAAAAGAAAAATGAAATCAGCACGACAGCAGCATTAGTCTTTTTAATGTCTGCAGCATACTTATGTTAAGACTTCTGCCTTACTACACCTTAAAACTTTCTGAACATTTTGAAAGTGTTCAGTAGCACTTGTAATGTTGGGAGTTATTTTCCTTATTTGGGAGGGGACCAGGTTACTAGAATTAGATACATATTTTGCAGCAATTCCCCTAGCCTGCCACTACAAACAGGCTCATGCTAGCTGCCATACAAACTTTATATAGGCAGTCTCTTCTCCCAAGAGCTGAAACTACATACAGTCAATGTACAGCGCAGATACAAGTTCAAGTTCCAAAACTAAATGCAAAATACATAGCAAACCTCGCAGTGATTTATGTTCCGAGTTCTAGCTACAACATTCATGAGGCTGAAAATCATGTGAGAGCTTGTCAGTCAGCTTTCAGGCCGAGCCTCCTTTTCTACGCTGATGAGTGCAAAATGCTCATTTCACCTTTTTTGTTAACCAAAATGCCCTTAAAGAAACGTAAAGATAAACAGAATAAAATATCATATGTAACAAAGTTCCATACAAACAGACATTCAGGGAAAGAAGTCATGGTTTATGCTATATGAAAAGTAAGGCCTCCCATGGAAAAAAAGGGTAGTGACAGTGCCTGCCCCAGTGACAACAAAAGGCATGATAAAAAAAGCCTGCCACCAAGGTGTACATCTGCAGTCTCTGAGACCCATTACTACTGACTTGTTTTTACTACGTGGCATGGTAGAACGTGCAGAATGTCTCTGAGCATCTTCCAGTTGCTATCATCAACAACATTACATTAGTAGGTGCCAGTACAGCATATTCTGCAATACAAAATTAGACGCCATTACAAGTCCATTTAAGCATGCCAGTTAGATTCATTTTAAAATAAGTATATTTAAGGTATATTGTAAAATTCAGTCTTTTCTTTAGACAACCTTGGTTTACAAATCCTGTCATTTTTCACTATAGCTATGAGGTGTCACCCAGGAGAAGCTGTCAGTGTACTGACACATTGCAACAGGAGCTCCAGGGTAATTGTGCAGATTAGGAAACAAAATATTCATGTCCCACTTGACTGAATGGAAAAATTGTGTGGCAAATTTGTGTTTGGTTAACTCAGTAACGTAGCTTCTGACATACTCCCATGGGAACTGGGAACCCACAGGTGGGCATTACATGAACTGACTTATTTTGGATACTTCTCATGTTACTGCTAATTCAGAAGAGAGATTTTCACATGTAAATCACTGTCCTCTACAGGGCTTTAATCACTTAAAATGTTTACGGCAAGTTCAGACATACCAGTTTCTGCAAACCAGGGAAGGCCATGGGTCAGGCACAACAGTGCAGTACCTGAAAACTGAAACGCAGACGTCAATTAAGAAGTAGCAGAAATTACAAATGGATGAACAGAAGTGTGTAAGTAGCTTAGGGCTTTTTTTCCTCCAATTTCCTGCAGGTTCCAGAAGATTAAGCAAAACCAACATTTTTATCAAAGCCAAATAATATGCAAATCTGTCACAAGTACTAATTTTCCTGCAGTTTACTGAATCTTAAATAAAAACAAAGTTAATAAAGATTGGACACCTGAATTTCCTGCTAAGGTAACAATCTCTGTGTAAGAGTTCCTAGTCTATCTGGAGAAATCCTGAAAAACACCAGAAAGAAGGTGGAAAGAAGCTTATCCCACTATGCTAAAAGCTACTAGCAAGGGATTATTCTCTCTCTCCTTTTTCATTCACAATGGTGGTTTTGGGAACAGATTTATTTTGTACTTACTGTGTCTAATAACAGCTGTTATGCATTTATTTTCCCACTATTCTGACACAGTAATGTTATCCTACTTAACTCTGCAACTCTTTCTGACATAAAAGTGCACCCACCGTGACATTCCGTAATACTGTAACAAACCGGCAGTGACCTAGGACTTCACGGCTGTTACCAGTGCACACTCCAGTTGATTTAACTCCTCCATAGTGCTAATGGATAGAAGTCATTACAATATAATTGCTACCAATAATTTAAAACCTATAAAACAGAAAACACTGAATTTTAATGCCAGGATTGGCAGACACTTTAGTGTTAGAGACAAGTATTTAAAGTAGCCTTTAAGTAGAAGAACTGCTCTGGAGTTTGGGGTTTTTTTCCACATTAGTGTACTGGTGCATCTCAGACACTCTCAATTGCTGGGATCCAAGCAGTGGCTGAAACAGTTTTGGAAATGTTGGGAAGGAACATCCCGATCAGAACTCTTTTATTATCAAGAATGCATGAACTGGATTTCAGAGCCCTGAATTAAATTCCGGCATTATTCTTTGGGTACCAGAAAGGCAGCCTGCTTCCCAGGTCACTTGCACCCGAAGTCAAAAGGCAATAAACCTTTTCCAACAAATCTAAATTGAATTGTAGGAATTATGATGTCTGTCTAAAAGTAGGTACAGATTCTAGTATCAAAATGCTATCACTTTATCAGTCTTTCTCTACAGTATAAAGCACAACACTACATCGGCTTTGAAACCCGCCTTTACCAAGTCTCACCTCCGCAGAACTACCTTGTCTTCTGCTCGCATTCCCACTACGCTTCCGTTGCTTTGTTAGACCTGCTGCTTCGCCCATCACATACCACCTCATACAGATTGCAGAAGGTGGGCTGAGACATGATTTTCTAAAGAGAACTTGTCAGTCATGATTAAGCTCCACCAAGTACCCCTGTTTCTAAATAGATTTGACTGGGGGATAAAGTGGGGGAGACACTAAAAAAATAATGGCCTTATCCACAATTCCGATTTCCTTCTAAGAACAAAGAAGACTCACATTAAAAATTAACTTCTTCTTTAGTGACTGGTTGTTTTCAAAAACAGATGCTACGTGTAGCTAGAAATGTGCATTTTTTCTTGCAGATTTTTAAACATAAAACATTAGACATTTCCAGCCATCATGTCTTCTTCTCCCTGTAAGACAGAGGCTAAAAACTCAGACTCTTACTAGATGCCCAACTTCCAGTGTAAAGTTCCCTCCGGTTCCCACAAATTTCCCTCTTCATGTCCAAACCATCACGTGTTTGCAGGTCTGTGCAGTGAACATGGTGAGCTGCTTTATAGACAGAAAAAAACCAGAACTACTACGTTGGAGGAAACTCGTCTTGGCGGAGTTTATCGTGTTGCAATTGAGAGCAGAATCCAGGCTTGCGCAGCAGACACCCACCCACCCCACCACTACCACGTCGCCTCGCAGATCGTCGGTGAAGGTGGCCAAGATTCAGCAGGCACTCCCGCTAGTAACAGAAGTCTTTTCCTGAGTGGATGAATGGAAACAGAAGAAAAAAAACAACCTGGATAAAGTTAGAAGTTTTTCATTTATCTGAAATGAAAGAAAAAGCCAAACAAACCCAACCAAAAACCTACAGTGATTTGATCTAGCTTAAAATGAAAGAACAACACAGCTAGAAAATGGAAGAGATAAAACCAGAGGAAACTAGAAAGGAATCTAGAGTATCAAAACCTTATTGGAAGCAGAAGAGTTGGGCATGGGAAAGGCAGGGACAAGGACATCAGCCCATTAGAAAATGGAAAGGAAACCCAAGCACTAATGACACTAATCCAAAACCCTATGTATATAATTTCTTAGGAAAACCTAACAGTAAAAAGAATTATTGAAATTACTGAAGTACTAAATAAAGATATTTAGAAAGCAGAGGAAATAGTGAATCATAAATGGTTTAGCTGATCCTTTCTTATGGGTGGGGAATACATTGGATGACCTCTGAAAAGCTTTCTTCTGCCATATTTTTATATGTTCTGCAGTTGCTATATCACAAAAAGTGTTACTTGAAAGAAAGTTTACTTGTATTAAAAATTAAAAGCTTATATCTCTCTTACTTAGGCAAAGACCCTAGAGGTCAGAAGGCATTAAAGTATTTGTTTACCACGTCTTGTTACCTATTCTGTAAGTTTTTATAACCTTTTAAAATATCAAGTAGCACACTGTGTAATAGCTTTTCCAGATTTCTCTCAAAATCCTTCCCAAACAGTAGCTTAATCTATTTAAACACTTGTCCAACATTCCCTGCATGCACCAACACCATGGAATGTCTTTCAATAATAAAGAAAAATAACAGCATGGTATTTACTTTATTTTTTATTTCTCTTGAGCTGTCATACTTGTAAGGTATCGATTACTTCATGAACGGTTAACCCATTATGTACTTACAATAGATAGAAGATATAAATTTTGAGTTGTTTATTCTGCATTTTCATAGCCAAAATAGAAGGATGGCTTTCTTTTTGCAATTTCATGCTGATTACTTTCTGTATGAATATGAAAATCAGTGGTACTACCCTAAATATTCCTAAAGACATAAGCCACAGAGGAATATGTCATCCTTTTGTTTCAGTAACAAAATGAAATTAAATAAAGCAAGGAAATAGGCTGGAATAAGTATGTCATAAGCGTTTTTCAGAGGACACACTGTTTATACAGTATTTTTGCTCCTCGCACAAATTGACTGATAGGCATGAAGTGGGTGAGCAGTAGGAAGCCTACTCTGATTCCTCTTCCATTTTGTGAGATTATTTTGCTCTTATTGGAAGAGCTGAAATGAACATACAGGCTTTTCTTGTTTGCTTCACAAATGAAAGCTTGTATTTCCCTTGACTTTCTCTACGCCAGAGCGCACAATCAAGCTCAAGCTGCGGACAGCGCTTTTCCTCTGTGCTGCAGTCATTACCCGGCACAACACTGCCAGTCAGATACCGCAGCACAATCCAGCACTGTGTCTCTTGGCTAAATCCATGTACGAATTTGTGTTAGATATAATCCAGCGATAAAAGGCCATATTTGAAAAAAGACCATTTGGACGACTTCCTCATCTACATTTAAAACATAGCAGGAAGAAACCCAAGAGACCATTTAAAATAAAAAAAGTGGCATTCAAATTGGGAACATCTCAACATTGAGAAGATTTACAACTTTGTTTTCAAACGTAACAAACACACCAACCTAAAGCCACATTTTTGGAAAAAGAACTACATTTCAGGGTCACATAAAACTTCTGAAATACAGTGTAATGCATCAAGAACTACCGTGAAATGCAAACAACTCAATATTTTATGCAGACTGCACTCAAACATGAGTTAGGCTTTTTGCACATTGCTTGGAAAACCATCATTCTGTCAACTGTGCTTCTTTATAATTTCGGTACGTACTGCTGAAAACTGCTACACAATGTAAAAAGAAAATTTTCGTTATATGAAGTTTTGCATTCACCAGGGTCAGAGAAAATGCTTTATTGTGTACAAAGCCCATTTCATGTGAGCTTCCCCTTAATTCCTTCTGCATTTTCTGTATTTTACCTACCCTGCTGGCTTTAATATGAATTACAAACAGCTAACATCTGACTTAGGCGCAGGGACCCTGATGTGTAGAAACAGACTTAGGTGAAGCCTGAGACAAACTGGGGCAAGGTGAATGCAGTGGAATGTAGTGATTACAGCAGGAGCTTCAAAATATCCTAAACAATCCTTACTCTTCAGAGGTAAGACTATGAGCAAATAAGACAAGGCACAAGGGAAAAGGGCTATGCATGGCTTCTCCTCCTCTTCCATTTGCTTACTGCAGAACAGTGTTGTTTTGCCTTTTTTATGTAACTTTGCATCACACTCTTCTGTTGTGGGCGAGATGCATGTTTGGTTTTTACAGTTATCACAGTCAAAGCTCCAGCTGAAATTAAAGATCACAAGTTAACTGAGCTCAGAAGAAAGCATATGCAGCTGGAGACCTGTTTAAGCACTACTGTATTCTTCCCGCTTGCTTCTATTTAAGTATGGAGGAATGACTCCTTAAAATAAAAATGTGAGTGAATTTGAAACCACCTGGGATCCATGGGATCAGAAAACATCCCCTACTTCTTAAACAGAAGTGGTCAGAGGAGAACTGAATCCAGCGTAAAGAAGCAGAGGTAATACTTAGGTGAAAAATAAGAATACTGATCAAATTTGTAGCATTACTTAACTCACTGGCTCACGGAAACTTTAGGTGAGCAAGAGATTTGGTAGGTAGATTGTCAAGCAATATTACTTCAAATAGCTCGAGCGAAGCTGACTACCCAGGTTTACAGCAGCTTTTGATCTCTGAAGGATTTTCAGAATTTCTTTAAGTTTCAAAACTGTGAGGAAAGCAATGTATTTATAGTGCACGATGACAGGAAACACCGGGATGGAACAGAATCCATTCTCAGCAAAGAGAGAAAGATGAGCAAACACAAACCAACAGAACAGTACAAAGATTGAAACAACTGTGAAAGCAAGCTATTACCCATCAAATTCAGAATAGAAGATTTTTAGTTCAGTCTCTCAGCTCCAATGCTAATTATTGTTCGTTAACTTTCCAGGTAACCAGCATGCTGCAGGGTCACGTGCATGTTTTTATTCAGTAACTTTTATATTGTAATGTCTTTTTCTAAGCGTGCATAAATGAAATCCACAAAGAGTTTACATTTACCGCTGCTAAATACCTGTTCAAATCTTTTTGGCAGAAAGTATCTAGAAAAGGAAATTATAATTATTTCATAAGGAAATCAAAGTAACATGCACTCCTCACACAGCCTTTCTTCTCTCCACTCTTTCAGAAAACTTTTAAAATCTGAAAAGCCAGTAAAATCAATGTGGTAAGGATTAGTTTTAAAAAGAGAGCAACATAAACTCAGGAAGGAAAAAATCTCATTCTCACTGTCCTTGAGAAGAACAGAGCAAACAGCTAGGAACTATACTTGCCTATGGAGCCTCACACAAAGAAAACCCCATTACGTTCTCAATAAGACAAAATTATTTTAAAAGCAAATAGATGTTGCTATACCGAAAAAAATACATTGAAATAATCACAAACAGGAACAAAGATGATGCTCATCTCTACTGTTCACTCCTGTAGTTTTAAAATCCATGTCTTATTCTGACAATTTTCCAACATAGTACAGTACATCACGATGTGTCTTCGTATTTGACTGCCGGCATAAAGGACAGCAGCCGCCTGGTAAAAGAAGTCTCGGTTGAAAGAAATTATAATTTCAAATTCTAATTAACAAAAAGATCGTGTCAAGAAGATTTTTTCAAACTGTATGAGAAGACAGGCTGTTTACTAAAGTTTTCATATTTTTCTTTACTGAATGCTTCATTCCATGTCTTCCATTTTCGTTATCTTTGATTTATTTTATATTTGCAATGAGCAGTTTGAACACAAGAAGAGAACATGACAGGTGGAGGATCATTTTAATATATCAATTTAAAAATTCCTAACATGAAAGTTCTCTTTCAAAAAGCTGCAAAATCCCAAGGAAAGTTAGTAATAAGCTTTCTACTCCCTAAACAAGTTTACTACCATAAACTACTAATGTATTTGTCTGCTGTTTTGTCATGCATTCTTTTTTCTTGCATTTTCACACAAAATTAAAGTATACACAGTCACTTTGAGGCTCTGAGTCTTTTAAATAATACTCTGTGTTATGACTACATTTGAAGATTGCTTTTATTCACGATACATATAATTTCTGGTAGTGCTTAAAACACTCGACCAAATCAACAAGAGTTAAGGGCACCTGACAGTTCAGATTTCTGGGTAGCATTGTAGCTGACAGCAATTGTAGATGGCTTCAAAGTCAATTTAATGTGGATCTAGTGAACAGTATTTTTTAAGAAAGTCGCTGAACTCCTGCTCCATTGGAGACCTAGCCAAGGTATCAATTAGAGGTATTAGAGGTATCAATTTAATAAAGTCCTAGGCCAGCTTCTACTGCGAGTTTTGTGAATATCAAGTTTTCTTTTGCCATCCGTACCAGCGGTTCACAGCAATTACGGCCTCCTCACTCCCCCAGAGAAAAGGTTTCAGAGTTCAAGCAGTACAAAGCTAACACCTCCTACGTGGTGTTGACTCGTAGGAAAGAGAAAGTAGAAAGCTGTTGGAAGTGTAATGCTGGGAAAGAAATGAGAAAGAAATTTTGTGTCAGCTGATTTTGTTGCAAGCCTTGTCTCCTTTACGATGGAAGTTGGGTTAACAGAAGTCAAAGTTACCAATGCAGACCTCCACGTGTTCTAATCTTCTAAGAATTACCACGTGCACATTCTACGGACAAGTCATTTTGTAGACATTTGGATGTGGACATTTGGTACAACTTCGGGACAGATTTTATCAGGAGAATATTTTCTTTGGAGAACTTGTTCTCCACCACTCTAATATTTATATCTACAGGACAAATTAAATAGCACATGGTGCCGAGTTTCAGCATTCATGCAGGGACAGGAACGAGTCTCACACATTGATACAATGCACAGTCAGTTCCATTTATTGGTCTGCTTGCGTGGTTATATACATCTTTCATATCTGCACACGCGATCACGCTTATTTGGATAGGCTACAGACATAAATCATGCGCTGTTCACGCACCTCATATTCCCTTATGATTGGTAACTATGCACTAACGCCAATAGCAACAGACCGCCTCCATGTCCTTGAACACATCTTGTTTTTGCTAACCCACACCATGTGCACTATCAGAACTTTCTCAATTGCTATTCTTAGCTGTCCTTTCCAGCGGCCTGTTCAGTTATGCGAACAGTTTTGCTTAAGCGGCCTAGTCATGCTAACTCTCAAGCTACATCGACCCCAACAACATGGGAAAATCAAGATCGCATTTTTCAAGGTGGTTTTGCTCTCCTGCTAACGATCCTTAGCCGTCATCTTTGCCAGTACAAACAAATGAGAATGCGTTAAAGCACAACCAGATATATAACGACAGAGACAAATGAGACCGAGGCTTCATGAACATGCCGCTGTCACAGTACAGAATGCCACTGACATTCTTACAATAACAGAAAGAAAGCACACTTTTTAGTTGAAAGACTGAAAATAGACAGAAAAGGCAATAGTTACATACAATATGCAGTTAAAGGATTACTGAGGAATGTTCATTGAAACATTTTGCCCCATTTATTATGCATACACTATGCAGAATTCATAGATTTTTGAGAACTCAGACTAATTTTACCATAATGATCGTCTTAAAGATGGCTGTTAATTGAGAAATATAACGCTTACCAGTACTTCAGGGGCTGAAGTTACATGATGAAAAATGAAATACCAAGTAATTCAGATTCTTAGATACTGAACTAATTTCACAGAAAAGAAAGCTTGCATATTTAGCAGGAAGCCATCAAAATTCAAAATAGAAGCCAGCTTGAAATAAATGATGTCTTATTTTAGTGAGCAAATTTTGTTTAATTGCACTTCTGAATGGAATTCAGCTTTTAATGGAAGACAAAGTTTTCAGTGCGCAATGCATAATCAAAAGCACAGCACAATCACAGCACAATGAAGAACACTCCCACTATACACACACTCAATCTAGAGCATTATGATTCAAAGAGATCACTTCTCCTTACTAAATCGGGGGAATGTTTGGATGTGAAATGCGAGCCGAATGCTTCTCTGAAGGACATTCAAATCCTTCTATAAGACTTACACTCAATTCACCGTGATGCTATTCCGGTTCTGTGCTTATACACTGAAATCAAACAGCCATTTTAATTATTACAATATCAAAAAGTATTCCGGAGAGCTGGGCCCTGTGGAGTGGTATTCTACCAGATTTAACAAATTCAGCCAGAGGAGCTCAATCCTCTCAGCTCCACAGATCGCCACATAGAGGAAAACCAGAAGCTTTCATGCCTTCTTATGAGGAAACTCTGTCTGGCTGCCATCCTTCCCCAGCCCTCTCCTGCTAAGAAACAACTGATCTGTCAGAACTTTGAGATGAGCTGATTAAACAACCCCAGGGCACGGATTAGAGCCCGGTATCTCTAGTCCACTGACTTGAGCAACATTTCTTTCCCCACTGTCACATGAGCTATTTACCACATTCTATTCTTTTGTTTGTTTGTTTTGAAGTTTGTTGTCTTTCCTCATTAGAGACATTTGCATTCCTAGGGAAATGTGCACCTGATTTACATATTTGTTAAAGCCAGAAATATAAACAGTCTTGAGTATTAGTACACTGACAGAACGTCATGATGTAAATAATGCAAAAGACTCTCATAACAATTTCAACACATATCTCTCAGGGTAATTTGTACAAGTGCTCTGTGTTGTGGCATTATTAAGAAAATTATTTTGACACAAGCCAAAAAGAGACAGAGTTACAAGTAAAACCATGTTAACGTATAATTTTGCCCAACTTAATACAGAGAAAAGAATTAAATGGGTGAGGGGAAAACACATTAAAAGTCAAGTGAGAAATTGAAGGAAAGAGATGTAAAATTTCCATTGCCTTGTGAGTACTGCTGTGCTCCTGCCAGATTTGCAGAGATGCCTCGTGAGGGCACAACAGCCTACTCACCAGAAATCCCACGGAGTCTCCACATTGTGAAGAGTTGACTGTGCGCTACTTGAATCCATCCAACACTTTGTTTGAACTCTGCAGAGTTCTACACAATTGCCATGTAATTCTCCTTCCAATTGGGAAGAATGTACTAAACATTAAACGGAGTTTTTCACAACTTCTCAGCCCTTATTACCATCAACTGTGCTGCACAGACTATTAGATTGTCACAAGACTGAAAAGAGTCTTTCTGTAGTGATTTTAAGTTATAGTTGTTACGGCATGTGTTCAAAAAAGCTTCCGTTATTTTTTTTGAATTAACATCTCAGATTCAATATTTTGAGCAAAAGGTGCATAGTGAAAAAAAGAAAATGGTTGTTCAGGAGACTAATCGAAAATAGAAGCCAACTTGAAAAAAGAAAAACAACCAAACAACAAACCAGATACGCCTTCAAAGATTGGTTTGTAATGTATTTTTTCCTCCAAAATCTTTAAATCAAGTTAAATATGAAATGAGGCAGATGAAACAAGCCAAATATACACAGAATATAGTTTTTCTGCTATTGCTACTGATACAATACACTACAGAACCTCCAAGCCTTTGCTTGTGAGATCTTCATCCTATTCCGATCTGAATAGCATGCTAATCTTTTTTTTTTTTTTTAAGCTCAAGGGCATACTGGGAATCGGAGTATTACATAATTTTCCCCAGTAGGAAGATTTCCATGACACAGGTGGATGTCTTAGCATAGCATGATGTGGAAGACGAAGCTGATGGCTGAAGCTGGAAGACGCTACAGTTGGAGCGCACGGTTGGGTCACAGCCTCACCTTCCCAGGCCGCTCGCTGAGCCTGCTGCGAGGTGACTGCAGCCCCGCGGAGGAGCCAGCAAGGGAGCAGCAGGTTACAGTGGTAGGTGTGGGGCTGGAACAAGTTTTCTTGCACTAAATGGGCTACAGACTGCTGGTGGAAACAGGAGTCCAGCACAAACAAAGGAATATGTTTGCCTTAGAACAAATCTTGAGAAATGGTGCTAAGGAATTCAAAACACTGAGTCAGAGCAATATCCTCTCACAGGGGAATCACACAGTATTAAGCTAAACTGTATTTAGAAGTAACAGTGACATAACGTATTAATGCTATCCCAATATCCATCTCCTCTCAGGTGCTACACAGCAAGGCTGCTAAATTTTCCAGATTTTCATTACTTTATCTTTCAAACTACTGTGCACGTCAAAGCTCTCATGCCAAGGATAATTAATTACTTATGTCTGACCTAATTGTGACTAAAGATTTTTGGAATGGGGTTAATTATACACAGAAGCCACCCTCTTATGCTTCCAACCTTGTGACTTGCCCAGACACCAATCTAAAATTCAAATGATCCAACGTAATTTGAATACATACAAAGTTGAAAGAAATAGACAATTTGTAGTTGTCAGTCCTCATCATTTTGCTTATCTGGAGGGAAGAAAAAAAAAATCCCACCACTTAAATAATGTTTATGCTACTTGACACACATAGGAACTACAAACAGCCTACAGCTGCCAGCAGATCAGTCTCCTTGGATGCAGTTTGCTTCATGAAGCTAGTCTGCTATTACCCACATATAATTTCCATGTTGAGAGTTTTTCATCTATAAGAACACACTTAACCTTTGAGTTCCTATTTAAGTTACTAAGCGCTACCTCAGTTTATGTAAACACATGCATCTAACATTTCCTCTCAAAACTTTCCTCCTCTATGCTCTAGCATTTTTTGCTTTCCAGAACATTTCACCATTTCCAGTGTTGCTCAATATTTTATAAAGGCAAGGAGTATTTATAAGACAGATTTACAGAGCTTGCAATCAGGTGGATTTCTGCTTGTGTGTCAGCTGAATGTATTTTCTTAGTATAGTGCCTGTATAGTTGATAGCTGCAGTCAGATAACAACAGAAAAGCAATAGCACTAGGAGGCATACGAGCAACCTAGGGAAGTTATGTCTATTTAATGGGGACGGATTGTCCCCTGTGAATTTTTTAAAGCATAATATACAAAACAATGAGTCATTGGTTGCGAAAGCAGTCCGTTCTATTGCAGAACAGCTTCAGAAAAGCTGTTATCACCTCAGTAAAAGAGGTGAACCAGAAAGCTGGAACATCGACTCAGCAAATTAATGCATGAGCACATGTTGCCGCAGATGCTGGAACTCTGAAGACTGATTTTCAGCTACAGTTATGAAATACAGAATTTCAGAAGCATTACCTTGTAGGTTACAGAGAGCTAAAAGTAAATTATTGCTTACTAAAAAGCAACAGTGGCTTCAGAGCTAGATTATACAATGTCAATTTTCTTTAATAATTGTCCTAAAAGTCATTTGAATGTTAATAAGAAAGCAAAGAAAGGAGTTCTCAAAATCAGTAGGAATTCTGTTGTCCACTTGGAAAAGTGGATACTACAAAAGTCAGCGATAGCGTTCTCTGCAAAGATTTCAAACACTACAAATATTAATTATGCCTTATATTACCTGTTAAATCACACACGATTGAGAAGTCAGGACGCTATGTTATATGTATAATATGCAGAGTTAAGAATAGTTTTCATTAAATTATTCTTTTGATGCATAGCCAATGTTAGCATCTGCTAAGGTGCTTGCCACAGCAGAAACAATACACTCAATTTCATATTCGACATGAAAGTCTTCAATCTTTTCACACCTTATTATACTGCATGTGGGAATGTGCATGTCTGATAGAAATGTTTCCAGAAATCCAGCCCCATTTTCCTTTTAGATATTGTGCTTAAATTCCTATTGCTTTGTTTTGAATTCTTTCCTTACAAGAGAAACTCAATTTATTACACAAGAGATCAACACTACAAGCAACACAAACATCATGCTTTACTGTGGAAATGGGCAAAAGCACTGCAACAGTTCTTTATCATTGCTCATTCTCCCAAAATGACAACTTTATATAACACTAGGAAGAGCTGACTGCTTTCTGTCCTGGTGGACTGACAGCTTTTGGCATAGGCAATTATGACTCAATTTAAAAAACCCGAGAGAGCGCATTTGCGCGTGAACACTAGAGGTGGGACAGCTCTTTTTTAATCAACTATTAAGCATAACAGAATGCCATTTGAGTTCTGTCTGGTCATTCTTCACCTTCCAGACTATCTGAGAAAAAAAAAAAAGCTAGCATGCAAACGAGCAAAGTTCAAAACATGAAAATAGAGCAAAGAAGCAGCAGAGTGAGAAAGACTGAGAAGAAGCAGTGACTGCAAACAGCAGTGGAGAACAGTTAATATTATAAATCTTTTCACAACGGCACACTTCTAGATGAAGTAGCACTTGCTTTCGCTAGCAACAGCCATTTATTTTTCATGCATCCTTCCAAACAGGATAAACTGGAGGAGGGAAGTTGGTAAATTTTTTCTGCATACTAATTCAGGCATCGTGTGACAGCATATTTCTCACCAGCTTCCCAACCTATTCTACATCCCACAGACTAAACAGTTAGAAGCCCGTCATACTAATAAAACTAGAAATACTAAGGCTGATCATCCCCAAATCAAATGATTTGTGACCAAATAAAACAGAGTTGTAGCAATTATTTTTCCCTGTGGGAACAAATTTTCATTTTTCACTCCTAAACCACAATAATTAGCTTCCAGGAGCAATACTGTGTGTAACCTGATCGGTGAATCCTTCAGTCCTGGGGTATGCAGGCAGTCTAACAGAGTGCGAGTGCTAATTGTCACCTGCTCCCTCCATTTTCCTTATCAACCATCTGGCTTCTGACTAAATAGCTAGCGGGGTCCTGATGTCAGTTACACTCCTAAAAGAAAGAAGGTTAACGTCAGTATTTCAGTTCTTCTGTGGTAATAAGGGAAGCATCTAT
>Ga0065711_1002299_pt1 | contig 34907 bp, 25 predicted proteins | sample Hoacrofraction12_FD_59098 | JGI IMG/M metagenome (GOLD analysis project Ga0065711, IMG submission 59098) | Hoatzin crop microbial communities from Cojedes, Venezuela - Epithelial fraction 12 v2 (version 2) | ecosystem: Host-associated > Birds > Digestive system > Esophagus > Crop | place... | reverse complement strand
CTCCCGGAACCCAGCGTGACGTCACAGGGTATGGAATACCGGGCTCTGTTTGGTCAGGTGGGGTCAGCCCCCATCCCCCGGCTGTGCCCCTTCCTGGAGTCCGGTGAAAATTAACCCTGTCCTTGCCAAACCCAGGACACTGAGCTTTTTCTTTCCACCTATTTATCGTACTGATACCTGACAGCCGTAATTGCATTTTTGATCCAAAGATACGGTGGTGGTGGGCCTAAAGCTCCCTCCACCTCCCCTTGAACAGTGATGCGCCCAGAAGGTGAGATGGGACTGAAAAGGAGAGCTCCACAGGCAGCACATACCGCTGGCTTGGGAGGCCACTAAATGTAATTCTAATTTTTTTTCATTTTGAATGTATATATTGTATGCAAGTTATAGCACTGGTTGGCACTCTGGTGCTCTAGCTTGTGGCATGTTATTTAAGAAAGCACATTTATTCCTTGTTTGCAATCTACAGGCCTGGCTGTATTGGTCTCAAGATTTTCGAGATAGACATACTTGCATATGTCAGGCATGGCCCACTGAAGCGTTGCACTGGAAGCAGAGATGAAGCACTGTACTGTTTGCACAGTGAAAAGGAAATAATTTCTCATAACAGAAATAAGTATTTATATGCTGTGCTCTCAGGCATTTCTTAAAGATCCTTCTTTGAATCCCAGCTTCACCTGTACAAAGGTAACAAAACCGTAGAGAAATAGGCAGGGCAGTTCTCTGCTTCACCCTGCTGTCCCCGGGGAAGATCAGCTCTGGCATGCCTGTCTAAACAGCCTTACAGACCTCCAAGATGATGGTGCCACACCATTGCCGAGCAATCTACCTCTTTTGCTATCCATGCCCAGACAAAGCTTTTTTCTGAAGTGTGATTTGAATCTTCCTTGTGTCAGTTTAAGTACATTTTTTTCCATGGTCACCATGGAGATGGAGAACAGAACATTAAAAAGAAAAGCTGCACAGAAGCTCTAGAAGAATATGATGACTGTGTTTCGCCATCAGGCACCATTGCTCTGCGTAGCAAAGCTCTGATTTTCAACGCTGAGCTTTGTAAAGTTTTGGGTACTGCCAGAACTATTACTGAGCAATCCTGAGCAGCTGCTGAACAGCAGAAGATGTCCAGAGATCTTTACACCTGTCTAATAAAACATTAGAAAGACAATAAAGAAGGTATGGCTCGATGCACCTTGAAAGAAAGCCTCAGAAGCAGGAAACAGAAGATATGGCAGAAAGTCAAACCTTCTCACTGAAATGGACAAACTTTCTTTTAGCAGCATGCAGTGGGGAGCTCACAGCAAGGTGCCATGAGTAAGCCCTTGTCTCATTCCCTTACTGCTGAGACTCAGGCCCCTGGTTATGGGTGGGATGTGACAGATCTACCAGGTTTCTGAAGTCTGGGACCCCAGCAGCGTTCATCTGCATTTGTGTTGTGGCAACTTCCCAAACGCTGTGCTACTGCAGGTTAGTGTACTGGCCTCCTGCTTGTCCTTTTCCTGGATTTAGGTCAATTTATCTTTGATTTGGTTTCCACATAGACTCCTGTCCCATGTCATATCTGCTCATTGACCCTATGTTTGGTTATGGAGCAATTGTGTTTGATTCTAGACTTGACTGTCCAGGAGGACACTGAACAATTTTAGTGGAAAAGAGTCTCTCTGAATATCCCCATCTTAGGGCCTTTTGGTCAAGAACTTGGCCACTGTTGGTGGTTTTTGCAGTGCAAGCCAGCATGCTGCATACTCACTGGTTACTCCAAAAACCCATGTCAGCACTTCAGCTCAGGGCAGACTTGGGGCAGTCTGACTGCCAGCTGCAGCTGGAAGGCTGGCTGTGCCTGCGCTTGGAGCCCCAGGGCCGAGGAACTGACAAAGAAAACACCCTGAAGTGCATCCTACGACTATTTGGCTTGCCTTTGAAATACTGTTACCTACTGACATCAGTCCCTTCTCTGCAGCTGCCTAATAACCCAAACCTTCCTGTTGGAAGCTTAGAGAAAGATCAGGTGTCAACTATTTAAATGCATGGTTAGCTGAAAGTCAATAGATAAGATGATGATGATGTAAACATGTATTGTTTTATGGGTGCTGTCACGCTGCTGATGCACACTTTGCAATGATGTAGATGGCTGTAACAACACATTTGGAGGTTAACCTGGTTTGAATCAGCAAGGAGGTACCTAAGTGCGAGCGCTGTCACGGAACTTCCAGGGGAAGATTCTGCTGTGCGCTGGGCAGATTTAGGTGGCTCGCATGAATTAACAATGCATTTACCTGTTTGTAAAATAGGTCTTGAAGGTGGCATTCCTAAAATCCTTACAGCTTGAGGATAAGGTCGGAGAAGTTTGAACAGTTCCAGCATTTCTTTGGTTGAAACAGTGCTTTTTATTGCTCAGGACATGTTGAAGATCCAGCATGCAGCTCATTAGGTAATTGTGCTGTAGACCATAGGTTCACCGCACTGTTATTGGTGTTGGTTCATGTTATTGGAGAGTATCCATTTACTCTGCAGGGGGATTTTAAAATACACTTTGAGTAAGTACACATTCTGCTTGTGATAAGTTACGCTGAGAAGTAGAAGAGGGCTTCAGTATGACTTCCAAATCTAAAGCTGACTAAACTTTGGCCCATATTTCAAATGTATAGCTTGTCTCTGTTCCAAGAAGGTGGCTCTGTTAGCTGGAACAACAGCATCTGCTACTGACACTCCTGAAGCCAGGAAATAATAAAATTGTTCATTCAGACTCATTCCTTTTTGCTCCATTTTCACTTCAAGTAATGTAAGATGTGCTTTGTTCTTTGTGTTTGTCGCTTGGCTGTGATTTTTCAGAGACCTAAAAGGAAGATAAAAAGCATTACTTAAGAAAGAGCTGTTCATACTTGATTCAGTACTCCCCTGAGATATTATTTTCCTCTTCAAACTCTTTTAATACTTGCTCTAAACCCACAAACTTTTAGAACCTGTGCAGAGCTAATTTGCAGCTTCTACCTTTGGCTTTTGTTCTTCAGTTTACTCAAATGAGTAAGGCATTGTCTCGTGAGCAATGGATTTATTTTCTGTGTGCTCTTGGAAGGTAGTGATGTTTATTTCTGGAAGTCTTTGTTTACATTCTCACAAAACTGGATGTCATTATCTCATGCTTGCTTAATTCAGCTCCATTGCCTTGTCATGCACATTTGTATAATGTTCAGATGTGGTCCCTAAGCTGTTTGAACAGGTTTAATTTGACCTGCCCTGCATGCTAGATCTGAATCTTACCTGCTGCTCCATTTTATCTCTGCACTGCAGACTAGTAAGTACCTGGAGTGTTTTGTGCACCTCATGCTTTGGACATCCTTAAATGTGTAGGTAGAAAAGTACAAAGCAGTTGAGCGGTCAGAGCTTCTGTGCTCTGTAGGGTGGGACTTCAGAAAAGCTGTATTTTTTTTTCTGTTTACCACTAACTTGTGGAGCCCAGAGCTGAATCTTTTGCGCTTATCAAGTTCTGAAGAGTAAGAAGGGACTCGTAAAAGAGTAACTTGGAAATGCTATCACACAGTAGGAAGAAATGCTGAATTTTCAACTTAAAGACCCTCCAGAAGGCTAAAACTGTATTTGTTCATAAAGATACTTAACAGCTAAATCACTGTCTGAAAAGAAACATACATGGACCTTGGTAAGCTTAAAAATAAGTATTAACAGTGTAGATGCAGGAAAAAGTAAACTTTTTAAAAATGCCTAAGTATTAGCTAAAGCTAATATGCATTTTACTATTTGTAGGGCCGAATATAGTTGCTGCTAAAAACTGTGATGCGTAACTGCCCCTAAAAGCTTTTTTCTTTAAAGAGTTAAGCCACTTGAGCTGTCATTATAATATTCTCATGTTAAGTTGGGTCAGGTTCAGTGCAGAAGAACTAATTTTGTTTCTGTGAAAAGCAGGCTGTTTCACAAACCGCTAGCTCTCTTTACCAGGAGTCAACTGCATGCATTGATTCAGGAAAGCAAGCGATGCAAGGCTGCTCAGCTCTGATGGGAGTGAGGGGTGGGAAGCAGGCTGGACTGCCTGTGGAGTGGAAGTAAAGAAGAACCCCCTTCCACTCCAAGTGCCTGTAGTCAGAAACTGCAGCTATGGCTACAATCTGCTGAGCACGGTCAGTGTTTCACGTCCTTTGCCCAAGTTACAGTCCCCAGGTAAAGACAACCTGGAGTTGCATGAACAGGCCTTCGGTTACCCCTCCTAACTTCTTTTGTGTGCAAGCTCACCAGTCATTACCAACTCCAAAGTTCTGCCTCTGTCACTACACTTCACTGCGATCTGCTGACATTGACAGATCGCTGGAGAGAGAATATTAGGGCTACACGTTCAGCTGGACAAAGTGAGATAAAAAGCTGATGAAGGAATTGTGTATACTTTAATTGCATAAGAAGGAATACAATACATAGATAAACATAAAGAAAAATTCTCTTCATAATGAACTGCCCTAAAAGGGGAGAGGATGGCCTCAAGGGAACAGTTAAGTATTTTTGGGCAAGTATCAGAGCAAAGTGTTGAGCCTGAGGGCCTGTGTGAGCAAGTCGTAGAGGGGCGGCACTGTAGTTTCCCTGTACACCTCAATCCTGAGCATCTTGAGCAATCTGGCAGAGCAATGCAAATAAAACAGTGTCTGCAACATAGTTAGGCAAGACGGCTCGTTTCACTGGCACTATGCACAGTCCTTTTTGTTGCCACCTTCTTCCGAAAGACCGTGCCAGCTACCCCTGCACAGGCTGCAGACAGGATCCACTGCCCAGTGTTCCCAGTTGGAGGTACCCACTCTGGCCAAAGGAGATGGTTTCCAGATGCCCTCAGCTCCATTCCCTGAAAAAAACATTTCATGGACTTAATGTGCATATAGCTAAAGACATGAGGAAAGTTCTGAGGGTTTTGAGAGTATTGTACCCCTTCCTAAATTAATTACAGTCATACTGGTAAACCTGAGAGAGTGCTGTACTTAGCAATTACTAGTCAGGTTATATGCAGTATTTTATCTCTTTTTTGCTCGTTTCTGAAGGAAATATCTTGATTTCAGAATGGGTATAATTTGAAAACAGATGAGGCTTGAAATCCACAGCAAAAGCGTGCAGTGCCAACCTCCGCCCAGTCCCTCACACCAGCATGTCATGGCAGGAGACGGCAAGTGTGTGGGCGCGTCAGCAGCGATGGGGCCTGCACTTGGGGGTGTTGGTGGAGCCAATGGGCCAGGCAATCACCCGCAAATCGAGCAGGGTGTTGCACGTGGTAAGAAACACGCATACTCTCACAGCACTTCTTGCTGACTTACTGATTTTTGTTTTCCCATCAGCATGATCGGCATGTCATCCTTGGTCACTGTTCACTGAAAGCCGTTCTAACAGATTAATGAGTAGCTGATTGTAAAACCAAGGAATCAGAGGAGCAGGTCCAGCCGCAGCCGGACGCTGTATCTTAAGCAGCTTGCACATTAGCATGCTTTAACATATCAGCTGGGCTCTTATGAGTGTCACCAAAGTAATTCAGCAAAGCCTTCATGTTGTCACTGTGTCGTTGCCACTGTGAACTCCAGAGCCACTCTCCCCTTTTCTCTTTGCTCCTGCAGTGCCAGGGAGAGCAGTGGGTTTGGAGAGCAGCTTCCCAGGCAGGTGGAAAGAGGGGACGGCTTCCAGCCAGGGCTTTTGCTTTCTTCCTGTGGAGTTGAGGGCAGCCATAGGTGGGATGCAAAAAGGGTGGGGAAGAGCGTGACAAAAGCGTCGGGGAGACAGAAGCACTGTAAGGAGCGAGGTTTCAGCAGATGGGTGGTTTGTTTTCTTTCCAGCGCTTTGGCTGATTGAGGGGTGGGACTCCAAGCTGGGAGGCTTGGCTGAAAGGTCAGAGCAGTGCACTCGCAGGAGCACTTCACAAGGCTGGCTTCGCTTCCAGTGTGTTTGAGTGGACTTGTAGTATCGGCAACCTGACTGCTTGGCAGCCGACTGAATTCTTGGCACAAGGAAGATTTGAAACAGACACGCCGGTCAACATGAGCATGGCAGGCAAAGTAAGCAAAAGTTTATATTAGAAAAATTTCTCTGCTGCAGCTGAGTAATGCATTTTTAAATGCAGTTTCTTCACAGGGACACCGTAAGTGCTGGTGGTATAGCACGGATGAGAGTTTAGGAGGAAGCTGGTACAGGAGAACTGCCTTTACTTGCAGGCCACTGTACTCTCCTAGGAAATGGTTGGTACACTCCTCAAGGCGATAATTTATTTATTTTTTTAAACACTGAGGCAACATAAGGTAACAGCACCAGAATAATAATAACCTCCCCCCCAGCGTTAGCAAACTATTTTTAATCTCTGACCGGACAGTTTAAAATATGATACAATGTAGTCATTGTTCTGATCAGTGTATTTATCAGCTCTATCTGTTTCCATTCTGAGATCCCACAGTGGTTTAAGCTATTTTTAGCTTCTTTGTGATTCGTATCAGTTAGTTTTCTAAAAAAAAAGACATAGTTAATATTGTGCTAAATTTCAGGATGTAATTATGCTGATATTAGGACAGTCATTAAATTTGAATGTGCATATAACAAATCTGGAGCTTAAGTTAATGAAGACCAGAGTAAGTATCACATGCAATGCAGTACTGAGCTGGGACCGAAATGAGTGTTTGTATCTTTGCTAGAAAGTAAGTGACAAGATAGATGTAAGTTAATACCACTGCTGGAGACAGTAGATGTTGCTGCTTGCACTACCTGAGAGATGCCAACATACAACCAGAGACATGCAAGAGAGGTTGACGGGCAGGAACCCAGAGATGGGAAACGAAGGAAGGCATGTACCTTGCTAGAATGTGCCTTAAGAAAGATCGTTGGCTGTTACTGCTGTCTGTCTTCACTATTCTAAAACCAAATTAAAGAAGAGGAAAAAAAAATAATGCTCTTTTTAACTCTGACATACTGCAAGTGCAAAATGAATTGTAGTTCACCTGTAGGTAGAGTCACCGACTTCACTCCTCCACCTAGCCTTGGACTGAGCATGGTAAATGAAGTGTTGTGGTGGAACTAAGCTGCCTTGTTTTCAATGTATTTATCTTGAAGTAATATGTGAGTTACCATGCCATTTACGGGACCAAGCAGCATAATCCTTACGCTCTATAAAAGGGTGTGTTTCTACACCTACCCTCCCCCTGCTGCAATAACCTGTAAGGCTGGTAGAGCACATGAGCAGAAAAAACCCCTCCGGCTACTCTTTGCCTTAATGGGTGAACTGGGTGATAGTGTGCTGTTGGTGCATCTGTGGGAACCTGTTACAGTTGGTAAAGGTTCACAGGGACTCAAACATCAGAACAATATTTAGTTAATCAATGTCTAATTGTAGGAGAGATTTATTTGTTCTCAGCAATCCACAGTTCTTGGCTACCTTTGTTCTCATAAACACTACATGTGCTTTGCATGTGCAAGTTTTGAAATCATTATTATGCTATGTGGGATACAGTATAAATACATAATACCTTTATTTTGAAGTAAGTTTCCTAGAAAATATGGCCCTTTAAAATGTGATCTTTGGCCTTGTGAATTTTTTACTAATCACGCTTGCATTTGACACATGAAACGGTAAATTTAGTGCAGACCTCTCATGAGTCTGTCCTCTTCAAAGCGCTGTGCTCATTCCCACTTTGGGTCTGGCTACTGAAAGTGCACTTTTTTATTTCACACGTTTAGTATTTCCTAGCAATTATTTTCTTTGTTACCAGTTGACAATTTGTTGATAATTAGACATCATTTCTACTTCTACTTCAAAAGCTTTGATACTAAAAAAGTTCCCTTTATTTTTTTTTTCCCCTGAGAACCTTGCAGTATGCTGGTGTTAAGTTGTCCCAGTCCCAGGGTCCTGGTCGCGGAGGATGCTTATGCACGTGCTGAACTTCTTGCATCATGGAGTCAATTCGCCTCCATTTCCCTCTCAAGATAGTGCCACCTGAACGCTTGCAGTCAGTAGGACTTAATAGAGTGACTGAGGGACTGAGGACTTTAATAGAGTGCCACCCATCAGGATGACATGAAAATCATATTGTTTAAAGCTCTGGGATAGGCAGAGACCACCAAGGAAGAACAGGAATGAATACAGGGAGAGAGAGGCTCCACTGCCTTTGAATACACTAGGAGTGAGCTTGCAGGGTGGAAACGGGGGCTACTTTCTGTCTCAGAGCCTGGGATGAGGAGTGGACAATGCTCCTCTCTCTTCTGAATGCGTTCTTCTCTCAATGGCCGATGTTCAGAGGAGCCCAGAGGCCTGTCAGCACCTGGACAAAGCCTGCAGAGCTAATGGGACAAACTTAGCCTAACAGACAAAAAAAGCCTGTCTTGGGTATGGGGAGTAACACACCCCCCCCCACACCCTGAGTTAAATATCCTTTTTGAGAAGCAAGGTACCTTAGCACAGGTAATCTTGCACTAAAGGAACTGTTGCTTCTTCAAGATTTCCTCTGCATAGTGCTACGTCATTTTACATAGGCGTCCTCTCAGCCATCACCTCATGGCTGAACTTGGGCTGTAATAAAACATTTATAAACCCATGTTAGGCTCTGAATTCCATTTTTAGCAATTTTGTCAGTAGCCAACACAGGCAGTTCTAGGCAACGCAGACTTTATCACAGTCTGATATCTGGCATTATTTAGTGTGCCATCTCTAGGAAGACTCAAATATACACCATAATCCAACACGGCAGAAATAATTCTCCAAGGAAGTCAGCAGCAGAGAAGGAGCAATGAGGATGGACAAGGTATCCAGTTGTCCTAGGAGACTGTTATACGTGTTGCTGAAAACTGCGTATGACAGAAATATGAACAAAGTGAGACATGGTCTTGGTGGGGGGAAAAATGGGCTTACACTGTGCTTTCGTGTTGGCTTTTTTGTTGCCTTTTGGGTTTGAGAATTTTTTCCCTGTAGTTTTCCCTCCCCTGCCCCAAATATGAGCATGAGTTTCATATGCAGAAATGTAAGGATCTGAATCCGTCTGTGTGGTGAATTGCAAATGCCAGTGCCATTCGCGTTTTCTCTGCTCTGTTTGCAGGTTATTAAATGCAAAGCAGCAGTATTGTGGGAAGCCAATAAACCGTTTTCTATCGAGGAAGTGGAAGTTGCCCCGCCAAAAGCACATGAAATTCGCATAAAGGTACTAAAAATAAAATTGAAACCAACTATTATGACTTGCATTCTCTCTTGCTGTTTATCAGTATTATTTCTATAGATTTTTTGGATCCAGTTAGAAAACATGCACTAGGCGAGTAGCTACTATTCAGTGAGCTCCTACGGAACATGCTTTACCTCCTAAATTTGATCATGAGGTTCTTTAAAAAAAAAAAAAGTTTTTCAGGGTTGGATTTTTCATTTGCTAAGACACCAGTGCTTCCAAGAGGCTGAAAAAATTACAGTACAAGGGAAAAATCTGTATCTCCTGTAGCAGAGAGCAAGAGCTTCTCTTTACTTTGTTTGAATCTATGCTAGGAAATAGCTCAGAAGGGCTGGGAATTTCCTTTTTTAACTGGATATTGAACATCTGTTACATTTCAGGAACTTACTCTGTGGAATTCAGCCGCTGTTTTCATTTTAGAGCAGTTTCAAGTGTTACACAAGTGAGGAGAACCCTCTCATGGCGTTGACAACTCCATTTGCCAGAATAAAAGTTGTAAAGACATACCTGAATGTTTCAGAAGAAATACTACTGTGCTACCTGCAAGAAATAGAAAAATGTGATATAAAACACTATGTGTAGCCTAAATTTTTGTGTATATATAGCATATACATATATTTAAAATATACAAATACTATATAATAATTATAATGTAATATTGTATCATTGTATAATAAATATTTTATCCAACATATCTATTATATGATCTATTGTAATATAACCTAAATATAAGGAATATAATACATATTTCTATGTTTATAAATAATATGTGAAAGTTAATTTATATTTACATAACTCTATAATATTGCAACCTTTTTCTATTTGTGTATTTATATATAAATATTAGGAATAATTTATTTTATTCTGTTCTTCATGTATGATTGTATTGCTAGAACATCGGTTCTGCCATACAATCAATGAGACTCCCTGTATGGCTCAGTGGAGCATAGCAAACATTCACAAAGGAGCCTTGCTTTGTAGAAACCATGAAAATCATGAATCATACAATCAAAAGTGTTTTACCTGTAGATTTATTGTGTGCATATGTGATTTTGGAGGGAAGCAAGTGACTTCTCTGAATGGATGATACCATTTCACTTCCACATATGACATCACATAGTTAAATGCTGAAATATTCTTGTCTTTCCTCTAAATCAGATCGTGGCCACAGGGATCTGTCGCTCTGATGACCATGTGGTAACTGGTGCACTGGTTATGCCTTTTCCAATAATTCTTGGGCATGAAGCAGCTGGTGTTGTGGAGAGTGTTGGGGAGGGAGTAACTTCGATCAAACCAGGTATGAAACAGCACTGACTACAAACCTGTGCTGAGTTTCCAGACTCCTGTTTAAGTCAAAGATGATTACATGCATGAGTACTTGTATTGCAGAGGAAAATGTTCCAACTTTGAGCTTTTTCAGGGGTATCTTACAGGACACTGCTTACTGCCTACATCTTTCTGTGTTCCCAGTCTTGATTTATGTTCAGATTTTCTATTCAATTTCTTTTGGTTTTGGCAAAAATGTTTGCAGCTTGCTTTCCACCTGCATAGAGCTTTTCCTGTCAGGGGATGAAGAACATAGATTCTTTGCTGTTGGTCATGGGAAATCAGGTATGAGCTGCAGGTTTTTACAACACAGTTTACACAGCTAAAATCTCTCAGTAATAATACAGGCATAGTTCATCTTACCCTGAGGCAAAGCAAAGCACTAGACAACCTGTCAAAGCACCTTCTTTTAATTCTCCTGACAGCTAAATAATTTGTTTGCTTCAGTAGACCAGAACTTGGGTTTGTGTGTTCAATTGCTTCCCTTTAAATGTATCAGGGCATGACTGGAGTGCCCACCCTGCCGCAGGCTTTGCTGGTGTGCAGCACCAGTGCAGCTGAGGCAGCACTGCTCGCTGAGGGTTGGATCGCTCGCAGGACTTGCAGCTGGACCGGCAGCTCCGCTCACTACGCTCCCTTTGAGCCCCAGCGGGTAGACAGAGAAGTCCGTGAAGGGTGCTGATTTTCCTCCAGCTGCTGCAAGATGCAACAAGATTTCCATACAGTTTTACGGGACGAACAAATTCTAACAAGGGCCAAGTTATTAAGACAAAATATGCAGTGAACAGAATCTGCATAGAAATGCTCAGTTTTATCCAGGCAGCTTGTTATAATACCTAAGTAGTTCGCTTTTAACGCATTCCATACTTCCAGTGTCTTTGTTTGCACTGCAACAAGTACGAAGTCTGTCCAAAGCAGGTTGGTATGTATGACGAGAAGACGTTTTGTTAGAGATTTCTGGTTTAACTCCAAACAGATATGTGTATTCCAGATTTCAGTGATAGTTTTACTGCTTTTTTTCTTGTGTCTGGGTCCATAAATCACTTTGTTGTCTAATTCTAGCTGCCGTGTGTTTCCAGGTGAGTTGAAATGGCAGACCTGAAAAAAAACCCCCACCAAACTCACTTTCTCTCATTTCGTGAATGTTGCTTAATTTACACCCGCCTTTACTCCAATGCAACAGTAATTGGACTGCAAACAGGAAAGAGGTGAAAGAGGCTGGCCAGTTAATGCTCGATTGCCTGTTCTTTTTCTGCACAGTTTTCAGCCGCTACCTTGGCACACCAGCCTCCTGTGCTTGTGGTTGTCAGTTTTTATCTCAGTTTCTTTACCTGTGCATTACTATTTTCCTTTGAAGTAGAAGATGCAATACACTGCTGAATGAGTACTTCAGGAATGTCAGTAGCTAACACAGTTTTATGACATAGCTCAGACTCAGTTCTATGAAAGATACCAGGGATTTTGCATATTGAAATTAGTTGTCATAACTCTGCACTAATTATGTCCTTTATAACAGAGAAAGATGGTTTACTGCTCTCCTAGTGCACGTTTGCCTAGGGATTATGACTTGCTTCATGTTTTTACCTGCATGCTTCTCGTTTGCCTTTTTTAATCCTCTGTCATCACTGTTTTATTTCTAGGAGACAAAGTTATTCCACTCTTTGTTCCACAGTGTGGGAAGTGCAGCAGTTGCTTAAGCGCCAAGGGTAATCTCTGCAGTAACAGCGAGTGAGTTTTCCTGGGGGTTACCTATGACCCTTATTTGATTTTTATTTATACAAAACTGGTCACATTCAACAGATTTCACTTGCTGTTATTTCTGGTCATCTTTCAAACAGCATTGATTCAGGTGCTGGATTAATGCCTGATGGCACCACTAGATTCACCTGTAAAGGAAAAGCAATTCACCATTTTATTGGTACAAGTACCTTCACTGAATACACAGTAGTGCATGAATCTGCTGTAGCCAAAATTGATTCTGCTGCTCCTCTGGAAAAAGTTTGTCTAATTGGCTGCGGATTTTCAACGGGTTATGGGGCTGCGGTGCAGACTGCCAAGGTAAGTATCGTGGTGGGTGTTTCTGGTACCTCATGGAGTCTGTTCAGGAGTGTGTGGCCTGCGAGCAGGTTGTCAGCAAGGCAGCCAGGAGGTGTAGACTCTGTTGAGTTCAGGGTGGAAAGAAGAAGATACTAGTTCTTTGCCTACTTCATTTTCTCTGTCTCTAAGGTACTCAGAAGTCTTCAATTTAAAATCCAGTAAAAATACTTACTACCATCTATTAAGTTTTCTCTCATAGTTTTATCACCCCTAGAAAAATGTTACAACAGAGCTGATTTGTTTTGTTGTAACTGAAGTCTATGAACACATGCAAGCCTATATATGCAACACTTATCATTTGTAGCAATACACGAATGTGACTTTTGCAGCTAGCACTGTCTCCAGTGGAGTGACACTACAGATCACTGGAATATAAAGCATCATAAAAGAGATGTGTCTCTAAACCTGAAGCTGAGATGTGTAATGCAAATCTGGTCTCAGAAATTTAGTTTAGGGACAATTTATCTTAGTCACATGTAGGATTCTAACAGTATAGCTGGCTACTGCACTAGTAGGTATGCATATGCAAATTGCTTCTCAGCAGGTAATTTCTAAATTACAAGAAGTGGCTTAAGTGAAAACATGTTGATAATAAGAAAATGCATTGTACTATGCCATGTTTATATGGTTATTATAGGTGGAACCAGGCTCCACCTGTGCTGTCTTTGGCCTCGGAGGAGTTGGCCTCTCTGTTGTCATGGGCTGCAAGGCGGCTGGAGCTTCCCGCATCATTGCCGTTGATATCAACAAGGACAAGTTTGCCAAGGCCAAAGAGCTGGGAGCCACCGACTGCATCAACCCTAAAGATTTCAAGAAGCCTATTCATGAGGTGTTGATCGAAATGACTGGCCATGGTGTGGACTACTCCTTTGAGGTCATCGGCCGTACCGAAACCATGGTATGCAACCAAAAGATGTGGTCAAATAAGGCGTTAACTTGTTAGCTCTCTCTTCGCTAACCCACTAAGCACCAAGGGTGAGGAGCTGGGAGCCAGTGGCAAAGTGTCAAGCTAATTAAAAACCTGCTAAGTCCAGCAATCTGCCAGTGAGATGCAGGGATAGAGGCAAACTCAAAAACTTAGGAAAGGGAACTTCAGTGTAGTCCCCTGGCCTGACCAGGGTGGCTAAATTTCACATAGCCCACTATCTGCTTTCCAGCAGTGGCTTATCACTAATGACTAAGGCAAAATGGGGAAGCAGAACAAAGCTAGGACATATCGACCCCATGACACCAGATTCAGTGGTGTGAGAAGATACAATGAAAATTGTTTGATGTGGTTTCAGTTACAAAAAATGAATTGCAAGCTGAGCCCTGAGAGGGAGAGAATAAATTCAAACTTTTGTGCCTCAGAGGCAAATCTCGCATGACTCTGGGGTGTCCCTCTGTTTGAAATGCAGACTGCAGCCTTGGCCAGTTGCCAGTACAACTACGGCGTCAGTGTGATTGTGGGAGTGCCCCCAGCAGCACAAAAGATCACTTTTGACCCCATGCTCCTCTTCACTGGTCGCACCTGGAAAGGGTCCGTTTTTGGAGGTAAGGATTTGGAAAGATATGATTTAACTGGCTTGGGAAACTTGTAAATCATCTTGAATGAAATGGGATATATCTAAATTAACTGCTTAGGTTGTCCTAAGTAATACAGATAGCTATTTTGCTGACAAAGAAGCACAAAAGGAATTAATGATAGGAACTGTTAGTTAATGGTGAGAGGAGGAGAGAGAAAAGCATGGAGGGAGGGAGGGGAGAAGAAGGGGACAGAAGAGATAGAGAAAGAGAAAGAAAGAGATAAAAAGACAAAAAATAGAGAAAAAGAGGGGAAAATAGAAAAATAAGAGGAAAAGGGGAGAAAAAAGAAAGAAAGGTAGAAGAAGAGAGAAAGAAAATGAGGGCAGGGAGAAGAGGAAAATAGAGAAGAGAAAAAGAGAAGGAGAAAGATAAAAGGACAAAGGGAGAAAAAGAAAATGAGGGAAAGGTAAGGGGGGGAGAGCAGAGAAGGAGGGGGAGAAAAAGAGCAAGAGCAAAAAGCAGCATGAGGGGGACAGAAAGACAGAAAGAGAGGGAAAGAAAAACGAGAGAGCAGGAGAGCTGGAGAGTCAGGACCCTCAGGGACATCGGGGGCCAGACCCACCTGGTTTCCACATGGGTCAGACCCCAGCTCAGCCCCTTGCCAGCTGCCGTCAGTCCCTTCCAGTTCTTTCTTCTTCCTGAGCTCTCCGAGCAGAGCCCCACACTCAGCACGCCACAGCTCACTCAACACAAAGCTGAAGGCCGCAGAAAACTTACTTCCAACAGTGGATTTTCTCGCTCACAACCAGTTCCTCTGGCATGTTCAATAGACAGCTGAATGAAAGAGCAGAGACAGATTAGGTTCCTCTGGAAGGGCATCCTGCTACCTCAGATGGCTTTATCTCCTGCTGCTTGTAAAACCAAAGAGACACACCCACTCCCCACCTCCCCAGTTCTGACCAGGCAATCGAGTTTCCAGCTACCAACATGGACGTCAGCACTCTGGCTTTCCTATGATGTGTGACTGAGTGGACAATGTATCGATAGACAAGTTGAACAGTATTTAATAGGGGGGAAAGTCTGGATTCTGTAAAGATTAAAACGGTAGAAAATTTGTCTTCTACCAGTAAAGCACTTACTGGGTCTCTCGCATGTAGAATAGCTGCACTTTGTCCCATGTTTCCTGCTGGCACTTGGTGTTACAAAGGTAAAGACGTGCTCAACATTTCATCATGCTATTCTGCTGTACATCTTTTATCAAAAAACTTAAGCTGCCATGAGTTTCGTCTATTTTCACAAGCATTTAATATACATTATCCATTGTCCGTGGGTTTTTTCAGGCTGGAAGAGTAAGGATTCAGTCCCTAAACTGGTTGCTGACTACATGAAGAAAAAGTTCGTTCTGGATCCATTAATAACCCACACACTTCCTTTCACTAAAATCAATGAAGGATTTGATCTGCTAAGGACAGGGAAGAGGTAAGCACTGTTTCATTGTAAAGACTTTATGTAAATACCCTACAAGAGCTGCACGGTAACACAGAGTATCACTTCACGGCAGAGAATGGGGAAGGCAACCCACTGTGGCCCTTAATCTCGCCCAGTGTGTGTCCATGAGGTGCAGCGGTAGCCATAAAGCCAGCAAAGCTTTAGCTTTTGAAATGCAGTGCGCCCCGTCTTCCCTTGCGGAGGAGCTTTCAGATTCTTGTTCAAGCAAAGACTATGGGTGGCAGAGGGAGAAAAAACCCCACAGATGAGGAAGCCTCTGCCCACTACCCAGCACACAGCCAAGGGAGCCCGGGAATGCCGAGCTGCAGAGTGCCAGGGGTTAGCTACATCATGTTCCAAGCAACGTTTTAGGATGAGGAGCAGCAACACAAAAACAGCATATGTTTACTGGAAGAGCAACTCGCCATTCCTCTTGTGAGTTAGGGAACAGAGCCCCAGTGCAATTAGTCCTAAAGCCACTAGGCAGTTTACCTTGAATTTTGGAGCTTTTCAAGAAGCAAAGTACTTGGTGTATACATACATTGCAAATTCTGGTGCAATACACCAAGTACTTTCCTTTTTGAATTTGAAACTCAGAATTTAGCTCTTGCGCATTCCTCATATTGTGGGAGTTCAGCTCAGACTCTGTTTTCACAGGGTGTTGAAATTGGAAATACTGTTTGCCAGAGACATTTGACAAGATTCACCATGGGAATAATTGAAAGTTTTCCTTGGCAGAAGTGGGAAATACTTTTGTATATCTTAGTATGTGCGGGGGCTACCCTTTTTGAAGGTTCTAGCTGTTTATAACAGCTGGAGAATTACATTCGTGTTTTCTTTTCATTGTGATTTGCTTGCAGTTACTTTAGGTGTCACTTGCTCTAAATATAAAAAGCATGCAACAGAAGAACTCAGCCCCTGAGGTTTGTTCTCAGGTTCCAGCTATGCAGCACACACTCAATTTTTCGACTGGCCTTATTTTAGCAGTGCTGTGAATGTTAGCTTTAGATTTTAGTGTAACAAACAGGGAGAACTGGTGAGGACAGAGATGCCATCAGCTTTGCTAAAATACTGACAGTCAGCCTGAAGCCAGAGGCACGTTGCAGCTGACCATTTTTACGAAGTGAAGCACTTCAGTGTTTCGGCCCAGAACAAGCTGTACCATTCAGAGGCTGCCCTTAGAGGTTACCTGTTTGTAATGGGAAAGATGTGTCTAAGCCACTCTCCAAAGACTGTCCAGGCTAGATTTGGTGATTAATTGCCAGGAGCCCTGGGCTTCCTGAGTGAAGGCGTTGCAGTCTTGCATGAATTTTGTTCTCAGCACCTGCAGGAAGCTTTGCGCATCCGCTCAGTCATTTTGCTGCAAGCTGGGGCTGGCAGGGCCGGGGGGCAGGCCGGGAGGGAGTACCCTGGTTGGCAGCAGTAGCCTGGATCGTCAGAGAAAACAGCAGTGTTTTGCTGATCTTAGCCCAGGGACTCTTCTACAGTCGCTAACCTGTCATTTTATATTGCAGTATTCGCAGTGTCCTGACGTTTTAGGATTCCCAATTGCTAAGCAGCAGATGTCTCGGCACCAGTATAAACTTCATTATCCTCCAATACAGCTGATATGAAATACAAACCAAGACATTTCTGAATGGTCTACCACCACCATCCTTAAAGAAAGGGATCAAGCTCAAACCCCAAAATTCAAGCACAGCATTTATAAATGAAATAATCTTTTTCCTCCTGCCTTTTTCTCCTGATTCTTGCTTTAAATCCTCTGTATTTTGCTGCAATTTTTTTTTAATAGCTAGTTATGAATTACACAACTTGCTGCTGTCACAGGTGTTATGAAAGGTTTGGAATTTTTTTAAATGGCTTTTCATATGCAATCTTGCAATAAAAGAAAAATTATGGAAACTGTTTCTTTAGGCCTTCATAACACTGCAAGCTTAACAGATTTGTGCATGCAGCTCAGCACAGTAAAACTCTAGGTCAGAACTATGTATCCATCCTGAATGATTTTAGCATTCCATTATGCAATAGACACTGAAATTACTGCAGAGATTAAAATTTATGGTGACAATGTGTTTGAATTAATAATTTCAGTAACTTATATTTAAGTAAATCATAGACTTAGGTACTGAAGAGTGTCTCACCACTGGATATTTTACCAAATTAACACTGCCAAGCATTTTACATAAAACTGCTGTGGTGGTGTTCTGTGTTGTGGTTTGTTGGGTTTTTTTTAAACTTTGTACCTCTCTCTTGGGGACGTTTTAGTTGTTTTATCAGTATGGTTTTAGATCTTTGGCCAATTTATACAAGTGCATCTGATGCTTGGGAAACAATTTGAAGAAATATGAACATGCATCAAGTATTGTTATTTGTTTCCATTAAATAAAAGGGAGGTTTCTTAACCTTTCAGTGTGAATACAGAGTAAATGGGAAGAAACAGGTGACTGGTAACAGTTTGCAAGAAATCAAACATAAAGCATCATAGTGCTTTCTGCATTTGTAACGTGGAAACGGGAACAGAGGCTAGTTCTGTCTTGGCAGACGTGGTCAGCATTGACGTACCTTTTGAAAGCACTAACTGGAGCTTGCAGGCACTCAGGTGCATGGCAGCTGGGCAGAAGAGCCTGTGAAGTGAGGGGACTGTGTGCTAATGATGACTTGTTTGTGTCAGCAGAAAGAGTCCTTGAGCGGCCCAGCTAGGTTAATGATTTGAGGACCAGTTTACCAAGAGATTAGCCTTTAACAGAAGAAGATCTGTAAAGAGGTATGTGTGTAATAAACTCAGTTTACACAGCAATTAAGACCCAAACTTCAGTTATTCGTTCCTGTGGGGTTACCTGTGCAGTCAGGGCTGAAGATTTCACAGAATCACAGAATGTTCGGGGTTGGAAGGGACCTCTGTGGGTCATCTAGTCCAACTCCCCTGCTGAAGCAGAGTCACCTACAGCAGGCTGCACAGGACCTTGTCCATTTCTTCTGGACCATAAAATAATTCTTTTCAGGTTGCAGTTCAGCTGAAGAGTTCTCATCTCCTTCAGGGCAGGTTGTGTGTGAACCAACAGTGTGAACTGGATCACTATGCAGAAGGAGAGGGGTTTTAGTTCTACTTAATTGAGCTCATCTGTAGTAACACTGAGTCAGCAGAAACAAGAGCATGAAATGTTTTCTGTGGAGGCCAAGCTAGTTTATTGTATCAGCTAAGGTATGTTTAACTCTTGAGTTAAACGGAAGCCAAAGAAGGCCTGTTTAAACCTAGCTTGTGAGGATAGAAAGAAGGAGTACGGAGAGGTAAAGTATCCTCCGTATGCCAGATCCATGGTTTTTCCAAGGCATTCCCTGTTGCATGAAGGGTAGAGAATATAACAGAGCCTTCAGAGTAGAAGAAGAAACAAAGACAGAGCTAGGGAATAAAGTACAATGAACCTCCTTGCTTCTGTCCTCCTCAACGTCATGCAGGTAAAAATCTGCTGTTAGTGCCTTTCTTAGGATAGTTGCTGGGGTCCAAAACAAACAATAAAGCTATGAAATCATTCTTCTTAGGGGCATTTTATAACACAGCAATCTAGTTCTGTCTTCGCATGGAGGAACGAAGTGGCTTCTGACTCTGGGGAATGACAAACAGTTCATACTGCCCTAGAGTTTTTCTCCCTGCAGATCCCCATCCGCACTGAGCTTAAGAACAGTTTGTGTGGGTGATTGTGCAGCTCTGGATAGCATGTTTCTGACAGACCTTCCCAATGGCTCTGGCGCTGGGGTACTCCAGGTGGGTTCAGGGCCACATGCAGTGGCTCTGTCTGAGCCTCCATTTAGGAGCTTTCCTGTCAACCAGCAGGGTCCACGCTCCCCATCAGAGCACAACCTCTCCATTAGCACATGAAGACACAATCCACAAAAGCCATGAAAAATCCAATGCCTTCCCAAGAGACAAACTCTTTGGCTGACAAAATACAAATGGTGTTTCCTCAGACCCTAAACTGCCCCAGTGTTTACTGAACATCACTTGGCTTTGTGTACAGCTGAGCACTCTGGCGTTTCTGCTCTCCCACCACATCCCACCCACCCCGCAAGTCCCCCAGGAAACAGCACAGGACAGTTGTGGAGCTCCAGCAGCGCTGCTTCAGGGTGCAGAGACACACGCTGTGCAGCTCTGTTTTCACATACTTGTAAGATCACCCTCCCTGACCGTGCATCACAGGCAAATGATCATTCCCATGCAGCATAATTCCTTCTATTGCTTCCAGGTTATCAGCTGGAGAACGCTGCTCCCAGTAGTAAAATCAACTGTGCTGCACAGATAATTGGGAAATGATAGGCCAGTGCTTTGTTCAAGGGCTGTCACATCTTCACCTAGTCAGGACAAGTGAAATGGATTTTTCTCTTGCAAGATACATAAATCATACCACAAGACATGATAGACTTATTTTTTTTAATGCAGCAGGCATTCCAGCCTGAATACTGAAACCTTCAAAATTTCATTCTAAAATCCCTTGTTCCTGGGAAATTACACATCATCAGCACTAACAGTTTGATGGAGGCTACCAAAGGTGCACAAAAAAAACAATGAAAAAGAAGTTTCCTGGGAAAAAGATGCTGAGCTACCATGCGCACCTGAAATAGAGATCAAAATGATCCACAAGTGCATGGCCGCTCCAGTGCCAGGTGCTCACCTCCATGACAGGAGCACGGCAGCACTTGGCCATCATCACATAGAGCTTGGGCTTGACCAGCACGGCTGGGGAACAGGCTGCCCAGCAGCCCTTCCACCCAGCTGGAGCCACTGTCACACCACAGGGCCACCACAGAATGTCTAAATTTGGAGGTGACCCATAACGATCACTGAGTGCAACTCCCTGCTCCTCCAGGACTACCTAAAACTAAACCATGTGACTAAGAGTGTCATCCAGACGCTCCTTGAACTCTGGCAGTTTCAGTGCCGTGGCCACTTCCCTGCATAGCCTGTCCCAGGGACGGAGCACTGTACCATGTCCTGGGCAAGAGCTCAGCCAGCTGCTGGGGCACGGCAGCGCTGCCGCCCTGCACCAGTGAAGCTGGAGACGGGTTCAGGGGATTTGGGAGCTGGCGGGTTCAGCTGGTCAACAGCAAGTGCTGCTGCTGCCCATCCCCCTTGCCCCACAGAACAGGGCTGGACACGCAGTACCAAGCACCAACACAACCCTCTCCAGGCAGTGTCGGCACACATAACCGTGGGGGGTCACGTCACACACGGGGTGCTCACCTTAGCCTGGGCCTCCAGCAAGGTCCCACTCACCCACTCTCCTCTAAACTGCTTTGCCCGATGCCTCAGCAGAAAACAGCTCTGTGGGAACCAGGAGAGCCCTGGGGAGCGAACTCGCCTCGCAAACCTGGTTACACACGAGTGAAACAAATGTGTCCTTGGAAAAGCCCCCCCTTGCTGACACTCTCTGCCCTTACTAACCAGGGGAAAATCGCTGCAGTACCACAGACAGTAAAGCCTGACTCCAAAAGGACATGTGTGTTTATTCACCATGCCACGTTTTCACTGGCTTTTTTTCCTTTTTTAATGTTTAATCTTTTCGCAGACACATTGGGTTGAACTGCTGCTGGGTCAAACACTACCTCTTGGCAACCAGGGGTCCCCGAGGAAGCCCCAGTGGTCCCGCGAATCTCCTCCCTCCACACCTGCTGGAAGCAACCGGAGCAGAGAAGTCTCGCTGAGCTCTCTGTGCCTTTCAGGCAGGGAGGGCAGGGCATAACCGAAGGCAGGGCCACAGATAAAAGCCTCCCCGAAGGATTTCTGCCCACTCCCCGCTCCCCGTGGAGAGCGACTGCTGCGCGTTGGCATCTCCCTGCCGCTCTGCAGCTCCTCAGCTCCTCAGCACCCGCCATCGGACACCGATCAGCCACCGCTCCCGGCTCTCCGGCGACAGTCCCACGCCAGGACGCCCTCCACGCTCCCGGCCTCCCCTGCCCACGAGTGCTCCAGCCCCACGGCTCTGCCATTCCCCAACACAGGGCTTTGGCCAGACGGGCAGCCGCTTCCCTACAGCCTGCTGCAGCGACGGCAACGGCTCCACTGAGACCACATGGCCACGTCCGGGAAAGTAAGGACAACCCGTTTCCCCCCTTCCCTTCCCAGGTACCCTGCTCTTGGGGAAATCTTCTGCAAGTGGCCCAGCCTGCGCCCCTCTGCTGTGTGCCCTCTTTCCCTGACCTTACTCCCCTAACCCACGCAGACCCCTCTGCATTACAGGAGCGTCTGCTTCCACACAACCGCACATGTCCATGCGTGCGTTAGGCAGTGCACTCCTCTCCTCTCCTCTCCTGCCCACCAGCTCAGGAATGAAAACACTGAGTCATACGGCTCTGAAAAACACCCTCTCTGTCGCCTCCAGGTTATCAGATGCAGAGCTGCTGTTGCCTGGGCCGTGGGCAAACCGCTCTCTCTTGAGGAGGTGGAGGTTGCACCTCCAAAGGCAGGTGAAGTCCGTATCAAGGTAAAAACACGTCACGATTATTTTTTTTCTGCCCTGTGGGTATTGCTCTTCTTGTGGTTATGCCTTGAATATACCTGTCAGGGACCTGTGTCAACTCATAGGCCTGAATTGTCCAGAACTGTCCTGTGAAAAGTCCTTCCACAAACTGGGTCAAACAGAGGCCAGACCATTGCTCAAGCTCATCATCTGCTCTTTCCTCTCCAAACAGATGGTGGCCACAGGCATCTGTCACACAGATGACTGCGTTTTGGAAGGCGGCTTTCCAAACGTGGATTTCCCGGTTATCCTAGGCCATGAAGGAGCTGGGATTGTGGAAAGTGTTGGAGAGGGAGTGACCTCTGTGAAAGCAGGTAACACACACACGCACACACACACACATGCGCCGGGAGTCAGCTCTCAAAGCGGCTGAGGCTGCCTGGAGCCCAGAAATTGCCCCCTGCTCCTGCGCCAGTGGCTCACACTCCTTGCACTGGACTGTCCCATACTCTCCCTGGTCTATTCCCCACGCACATGAGCTGTTCCCCCTGACAGGCAAAGCAGAAGGTTCGTGGTAGGATGCTGCCATCAGAAAGCTCAGCAGAGGTGCTCCAACAGGCAGCACCCTCAGGGCCTGCTGAGCGAGAGGCACCTAACCAGGATCTGGTTTGTTGCAGGAGACAAAGTCATCCCCCTTTGCATCCCACACTGTGGGGAATGCAGCTTCTGCCGGAATCCCGAATCCAACTACTGCCAGAAGTGCCAGTGAGTTTGCTTCTCCTTCCCCTACACCTAAATGGGGTCGGCTGTCTCTCAACAATTCTGACACCACCACGGGTGCTTTACTTGGTGAAAAACAAATGCTTGTGCCTCCCAACAGCCTCTCTGAACCACAAAACCTGCTGCCTGACAAGACCAGCCGGTTCACTTGCAAAGGGAAGCAGATCCACCACTTCATGTGGATCAGCACCTTTGCAGAATACACCGTTGTCCCGGAGTACGCCGTTGCCAAGATAGATGCTGCTGCACCTCTGGACAAAGTCTGCTTGCTTGGCTGTGGGTTTTCCACAGGCTATGGGGCTGCCATCAACGCCGCCAAGGTTGGTATTCAGGCGTGTCGAGCACGGGCACCCCACAGCCGCCCCTGCACCCTCACCAGCCCTGTGCAACAGAAACCTCCTCCTCACACTGGAGACTCACAGGGCCCCATGTTGTGCAGGTGAAACCAGGCTCCACCTGCGCCGTCTTCGGCCTCGGAGGAGTCGGCCTCTCTACCGTCATAGGCTGCAAGGTGGCTGGAGCTTCCCGCATCATTGCCGTTGATATCAACAAGGACAAGTTTGCCAAGGCCAAGGAGCTGGGAGCCACCGACTGTGTCAACCCTAAAGATTTCAAGAAGCCCATCCAGGATGTGCTCACTGACATGACCGGCCATGGTGTGGACTACTCCTTTGAGGTCATCGGGCACGCAGATACCATGGTAGGTGGCATTTCAGCATGTGTCCTCCCTCCCAGCTCATTCTCAGGCTCCCATCAGGTTGGAATTCACCCCGGCGGGCAGCTCCTTGCCCCCTGCCTGCACTGCCGGGCACAGATTTGCTCAGAACGGCAGTCTACTGGCTTTGGGAGAAAATGAGGTACCAGTCTTAAAATGGGTACTGGGCTCGCCATGTCTGCTGCCGAAGGGAGTAGGTGTTTTCAGATTACCAGGGAGGGGCAGACGACTGCACAGAAAGAACGCTTTTCTGACAAAGTCACTGCTGCGCTCTCTAATTCACCTTCCTGTCCCATCAGACTGCTGCCCTGGCCTCCTGCAACATGAACACTGGTGTCTGCGTGATGGTTGGGCTAGTGCCTTCTGGTTCAGTGATTTCCTTCGATCCTCTGCTTCTGCTGTCTGGGCGTACGTGGAAGGGGACTGTGCTCGGAGGTATGGAACTCAAGGAAACATTTGACACATTTTAGCCTTTTCCTTTCATGGCAGTTTCCAAATCATAGAATCACATAATTGTTTGGATTGGAAGAGATCTTTGAAGACCATCTCGGCAAACCCTTCTGCTGTGTGCAGGGACATCTTGCACTAGAACAGGTTGCTCCCCCCAGAGCCTTCTCTTCTCCAGGCTGAACAATCTCAACTCTCTCAGCCTTTCTTCACAGGAGATCTGCCAGCCCTTTGATCATTTTCATGGCCATCCTCTGGACCCACTCTAAGAGGTCCATGTCTTTCTTGCGTTGAGGGCCCCCAGAGCTGGACATAGCACTCTCCAGTTAGGGTCTCAAAAGACTGGAGGAGAAAGGGAGAATCACCTCCTTCGACCTCCTGGCCATGCTTCTTTTTCTGCAGCCCAAGACACAATTGGCTTTCAGGGCTGCAAGTGCGCATTGCCGTCTCACATCCAGTTTTTCATTCACCAGCACCCCCAATTCCTTCTCTGCAGGGCTGCTCTCAATCCATTCATCCTCCACTCTATGCTGATACTGGGGATTGCCCCAACCCAGGTGCAGGACCTTGCACATGGCCTTGTTCAACTTCAGGAGGTTCGCACAGGCCCACTCCTCAAGCCTGCCAAGGTCCCTCTGGGTGGCAGCCCTTCCCTCAACTGCACCACTCAGCTTGGTGTCACCTGCCAACTTGCCGAGGATCCGGTTGATCCCTCTGTCTATGTCACACAGTCCCTTCCCACTTGAGAGATGTGGGAAGAGAGATTACCATTGAAAAATGAGGCAAAAAAACTGTTGAGTACCTCAGCCTTCTCTACGTCGCTTCTCTCTAGTGTATCTGTGGAAGAGGTACCCGTCAGTGCGTATGAGTAACTCTCCCCTTGGCAAAGAGTTTTCCTGCCTGAGTTGGAGGACAAAAGATACTTTCCCTTGTAGTTGTTACTCTCTAACCTCTCAGTCACCAAGAGTATTTCAAGCTTGGCAGTGTCCCAGGAAGCCTCTTTGAGAGGGCTTTCCAGAAAAAAAAACCACAGTTAAAGACAAGCGCTGCATTTCCACTGTACAGATAGGCCTAATACATGCTAACAAACCTGTAACTGTTTCATACAGTTCGACACACACCCCTGTCTATGCTAACCAGAGACTAAAACAAGGACAAAGCCACTCTCCTTCCAAGGAGAGGAAAGTTTCTCACAAGATAATGGCACCGGTACGGGTCACTCAGTCCTGACCCTACATTATCTGCAGGAAGATCATAAATGTCCCATGAAAGCAAGCCCTTGTTGCCCCACTAACCCCTTCCTGTTGCACCTTGCTCTCTCCTTCCACTACAAGACTCTTCTTCCCTCTCCCATGCTCTCACTTTCTCTCATTGCCGCCCCTCGGTCACACACGTAGATGCTACCTGGACCTTCAGGTGTGGCCACTCATACACACTCCCCTCGAGCCCCAGCAACTGATCTCCACTTGCATTTCACTGGCGTGTGCCAGAGGAGGGGCTGGTGCACCTCAAGGATCTTCTCACTCCCTCCAGCTATACTCCCAGCTCAAAGAAGGGACCCTCTCACATTTGTTAGCCTCCTCGTATTAATTTTGATGCATTCCAAGAAGTAGCTACTGCGCTTTAAAGGGCACAGCCTCAAGTATATTTTATGGATCAGCACGGCCTGGTAGAGGGGACAAGACCCTGGCTGGCTCTAACATTTGGCTCAGAGGAGACTCGCTACAATTGGACACCAGCGAACTCTACAAACACGACCTTATCAACACAGCATTTCTCTGATTATTCACTGCAGGTGCTTTCTCCTGTTTCTAGGTTGGAAGGCGAAAGATTGTATCCCCAAACTAGTTTCCAGCTATTTGGAGAAGAAATTCAACTCAGACTTGCTGATCACACACACGCTGCCCATTGCTAAAGTGAACGAGGGATTTGAGTTGTTACGTGCAGGAAAAAGGTGAGACCCTGACCAGCAGGAGCAAGGTACAGCAAATGCCATCTCCACCTAAAATTCCAACAGTCCCCACACCCTGGCAGGCAGAGCATGCAATACCGCCGTTGCAAAAAGCATCCGAGCCTTGTGAGGAAGCAGGGCCCAGAGCCATGTGCCGAGAGGATCTGCCATAGCTCAGAGGGAAGAGCCGATGCTCAGCACAGGGAACCCTCCTGCTCAAGGTTCCGCTTAGCAGAGATCCCGCCGCACCGGCACTGCACTGAGGCCAGCACAGGCCCTCAGACACCACATCTCATGGCACTGTTTGAAAGCACAGGACAGTCGAGGGAGAACGAGGAGTAAGGGGCATCCTTGGTCACTTCAGCATAAAAGCCAAAGGAATCATAGAATCATAGAAAAGTTTGGGTTGGAAAGGATCTTTAAAGGTCATCTAGTCCAACCCCCCTGCAATGAGCAGGGACATCTTCAACTAGATCAGGCTGCTCAGAGCCCCTTCCAACCTGGCCTTGAATGTTTCCAGGGATGGGGCACTGACAACCTCTCTGGGAAACCTATGCCAGTGTTTCACCACCCTCATTGTAAAAAAATTCCTCCTTTTATGCAGTCTAAATCTACCCTCTTTCAGTTTAAAACCATTATCACCTGTCCTATCGCAACAGGCCTTGCTAAAAAGTTTGTCCCCATCTTTCTTATAAGCCCCCTTTAAGTACGGAAAGGCTCCCTGCAGCCTTCTCTTCTGCAGCCTGAACAGCCCGAACTCTCTCAGCCTTTCCTCACAGGAGAGGTGCTCCATCCCTCTGACCATCTTTGTGGCCCTCCTCTGGACCCACTCCAACAGGTCCATGCCTTTCCTGTGCTGAGGGCTCCAGAGCTGGACGCAGGACTCCAGGTGGGGTCTCACTAGAGCGGAGCAGAGGTGGCAAATCACCTCCCGCAACCCACTGAGCACACTTCCCTCTGAATGGCATCCCGGGAAGATCGTATCTCACACCAGCAGCACAGGAGCTCTGGGGAGGGACAAGGTGCCTTGGCTACTGAGGGCTTCCCTTCAGCAGGGTTTTGAAGGCGGCCCCATTGCTGCACGTCTCACAGAGCTGAGTTAGGGAGAGGCTGGATGAGAAAGGAGGCGGCCAGTCCTCGGGCACACCTGCCTGCCCCGCTGCCTGCTCCCGAACACCCCCAGCCGCAGCACCTCTAACGCCTCCCTTCCTTTCCACTTGTCAGCATTCGCAGTGTCCTGCTCTTTTGAAGGACACAGCCATGGGAGGCTGAGCGGAGGGACCAGCACAGCAGACACTCTCCTGGCACGGGCCCTTCTCACCCAGCACCTCACGTTGTGGTGCGCAAGGAGACAAGAACGAGGAACTCACTCAGGCTGGGGCCGCTGCCAGCACTGGCTCCCATGCCTGGCTGAGACCCGGCAGGACGCCTCTCCCAAGAAAACGCTTGCATCAATAAAGAGTTTTGGTCAAACTCATTCCATGCTGTGCATGCAATCAATAGGGGTCCCCCGGGGCAGCAGGAGCTCTTCCTCGTACCACAGGTCCTTCCATCACCCCCTTGTCTCAGCAGTGAGCCTTTGCCCCCTCCACTGCTGCTGCCTCCCACCTTACCCGCTGATGCCCACACGCCTCTGCACCCATCTCAGGTGGGTGAATGCTGCACCCTCAACCAAAGCATGGCAGGGAAATGACAGCTGCTGCTGCTCTGCTCTGGGCTCACGCACAGGACCACAATCTGTTTTGCTACATGAGGTTATCCTCGGGTAAAACCTGTCACTCCAGCAACTTTCATATAAACACAAAGCTCTCTTATCACATTGCTTTGTCCTATTCTCTCCTAATTTTCCCTTCTTCAATTCACATTTGTCCTCTTTGGAGCCTCTGGCCTGCTGACCTCAGTCTGGTGGCTTTTCCCCTGATCTAGTTTTGTTCTTGATAACAGCCTCAGAGAAATTTACAGATTGAAATCAGGAAGAGAAATTATAAGTGCATTGATGTCCCACGATATGTAAATGAGGGTGCTAGAGGTACTATAGCTAGACTTTCAGAAAGTAAAAAGTAAAATTCCTCCTTACATTGCAGGAGAGCAATTCTGTAGGAACTACCACGATCACAACCAGTCTGGCAACTAAATTTGTTCCATGCACAAAAGGAAATGCAAGGATATGATCCTTACGTGTCTCTTCCAACTTCAGATATTCTAGTATTCTACGCTAGCATAAAGTCAAAATTAGCAATTGCTGTAAGACTCCCATTCTCTGTTTTAAGACAGTTTGTTTCCTCAGCCATTCTCTTTCACTAGGGTGAACAGAATCAATTGCACATGTTTAATACACCTTTATCAATATTTTTGTTACAGCTCTTCAATGTATAATACATAATGGTGGATCTAACTCTCACATTTCTTACCTCATTGGCCTCCTCCCCCTTCCATTTTGTATGAGGTATGCAATATTTTTGTCCTAACGGAAATTAAAACAACAGGGTACCTTCAAGAATAGTGAATTTGCAAAGCCATACCTGCTAGGATATAATCTAGTTTGTTCTTCATAGTAGACCTGCAAAGATTGTCTCTGAAACTAGTGCCCAGTTACACTGAAGACAAAAATTTAACACTGAGGTATTAATAAAGGCATTCATATCTGCCTTTGTCTTTTAGTTAAAAATTATTGAAGGGTTTGAACTACTGCATGCAAGGGAAAAGATAAGATTTGTACTTAGCCCTTGTAAGTGCATTTAGTCTATTCCACAAAGTGATTTCTGCCAATTATTCTTCGATTTTTCCACCACTTTGATACAGACAGGAACTGACCATAATACAAAAAGAGGGTCAGAACACTGACTACCCAAGACAAAGACATTGAGGTCCGTGCCTATCTGTAAAAATATCCGACCTAACAGATCAGTTATTAAATCCTGTCTGATACGTGAACACATATAGCAAGTCAGGATATGAAATACTGTTGAGCACAGATACACAGTATCTGTCATTAAAAAGTTAACCATTAAATCCACGCCTACTGACATGCAAGTTTGATTTTATTTTCCCTCTATTAATTGCATAATAAAAAAAAATCCTGCTTTCTTAAGGTATACACAAAGCTGCACAGCAACAAGATCTCAGTATCAGCTCCCCTCATATTCGCATACACTTCAAATGTTTTACAGAGATGCCAGCTGCCCGTGGCGCTTCACGGTTGCAAGCAGTGCAGTCAGCAGTTCTGAACTCTATGTTGTCTTCACATCAGTTCTGGGTTTGCAAGTTTGATGGAGGAGAGCATCACGTGGATGCTTTAAGGAAAAATAATATTACACATTTTAAAGACCTTTTTACAACCATGTTGTAGGCTATCAGCTCTATAGCAGAAACTGAACATGTCCTAAGAGGCATGAAATACCTGTACCTGTAGCACTGTTCACATTCATGTCCTGATGTGTGAGAGGAAAACGTAAGCCATGTGTATGGAATGTTATCTAGGAAGCAGCAGGATTTCAGTACCTGTCACAGCAGTTGTAAAATGCGTTGTTTTAAACTTCAAGCACTAGCAACCATATGGGATATCAGCCATACAGACTTTGTCCTCTGGAACTGCTCTCCAACTCTTGCACAAGGTAGAAAATTGAATGGTAACCAAAACCAACTAAAATAAGGCTCAAAAGCTGTGTACAGTGGCTCTGTCTGAACAGCTTAAAGAATATTTTTGTTTTCAGCTAAGCACTTAACCATCAGTCCACTTTCAAAGTGGAGTGAAGGCTGCAAAGCACATGAAAGCAACTAATCCTGGAGAAGAACCACGCCTTTGCTCCACCAGATCTGGTGGGTAAACTGACAGGATAACAGGCATGAAGGATGTGTGAACCAGCTGTAAAGCTGCGTGTCCAAAGCATGAGTCCACAGAGTAATGCCTTCCTGATTCATGAATGCTGTGTTTTTTTCTGATCAGGACTAATATTTTTCCATCCTAGTGTTAACAGATGTCTTTTGATTTTTTAAAAATAGTAATATTAGTATATCTAGCATTTTTTTCAACAGCTAAAGAGTTGAGTTCTGCTCACTATAGCATTCTAAATGGTTCCTGATCCAAGAAGAGTTTTTACGTCGTTATTGGTGGTCTTCTAGGAAATTATCCCATTCCTTAGGTATACAAAAACATCCTTTCAGCCACACCGAAGGAGGATTCCTTTCTAGTGGACTGGCCTCTTCTAGTCTATGAATTCCTTCTAGGCTAGAGCTGGTGGGATCATAAAGGTCCTCAAGGCTGAGTTAGGCATGTAGAAACTTACTTTCATTACAGACAACATGAATTCTTGCACAGCAGGCCCAGGAATGGGAGAGGGACTGGCAGAAACATGAACTGGCTTTCAGTGCTGGGCTAAGCAGTTAAAGGTGAAGAAAAAGGGAAGCATGGAGCAGAGCAGTGGGGAGAGAACATAGATCTAAAGAGAGGAAGGATGTAAGACCTGAGCAAGACTTTTATTTCAACTTAAAAAGAGCTGATGGCTTTTTCTAAGAACACGCAAGATTTCAAAGCTATAATCAATATATGACATTTCTGACATGCTGGGGTCAAGTTCACATGTGTGACTAGGAAAAACTGATTCTTTTTACTGGCATTTAACCATATGACCTCCATTTTCAACCTCTTCGTCCGTCATCTTTCTGTTCATTTTATCAGTCTCTCTTCAGCAGCAGCTTAAAGTTGAGTATGTGATAAGTCTAGTGATTCTGGCTGGTTGCCAAATTACACCTAACAACCACGTGCATTCAATATTTTAATGTGTGGCATTTCTTTCCAGAGTAGCAACGGGAAGAACACACTGCTCTTTGGAGTGATTTCCATTATTTAGCTGATCTGTTGCAGCTACAATTCTATTTTAATCAATTCTAATGCTCAGCTGCTTTGAAATAACAAGAAGACCATCTCTTCTAGAATACAAATGCAGACTCAGCAGTCTAAAACTATCATCAACAAAACACCAGTAGATTTATGCAAGATATATTTTAACCCAGAAAAATATTTACTACCCTGTCCTAGAAAACAGCTTATATGGGCAACAAGCCCATATATGAGATTGCAAAAATCAAAAGGAAACAAATGGGTTTTCTCCATAACATCTTCATGAAGCATTGGAGTATCAAATATTGTTCTCTACTGATGCTTACATACTGTTAGAGGTGAATGCAGAGAGCGCCAAGCTCTTAACAGACCATGACTTAAAATATCTTTGTTTTCTCTTTGAGTATTTGTGACTCTGTACTGTTTTCTTATACTTGAGAGATGACAATCATACACCATTTCTCATCAAGTGTCCCCTTTTCCAGGTCTTTCACATTGTACAAGTAACACAAACACAAATGTCAATTCATCTTTGCTTCTAGAACCATGTAAACTTGCACTATGTAAATGTAGTATATTATCTAAATAATCTTTTGGCATTTATTTTAAGTCAAGTACTCTGAGCTCTGACTTAGACAAATGTTATGATAGCCATGCCAAATACTCCAGCAGGGGATACCTATTGTAAAAATACAGTATTTTAAATGCAACCTAGTTCCCACAAAAATCCAATATATCATAAGATTGTTGTAATTTACACCACCACTTTAGAGAAACTGATGGTGATGTGCCTTTCTAGCAATATCATTCATATCAACGAAATCGTAAGCAAATACATCTCTTACGACGCTGATCACGTGTGTTTTTTTAACATCCTGTAAGTTTTTTTAAAACCCACAAGCCGCTGTGCATAAAATAACAAAGCAAGACTATTAAAGTAATGAACTCATCTGAAAACAGAGCTCAGATGCTTCTTGAGAGACCATGTAAATTAGCTTTTTTCCCAGTGCAGGATCAACTCTCTGTATCATTTCTGAGAGATAACTTGGCCTTGCTCAGAAGCCTCCAATTTCAAACTGTATCCTACTGTCAAAGTTTATCTCCTCAGGGAGGCTAAATCTCCTGCTCAACCCTACAGCTACTTTTTATGTTCCTGAAGACTGTTACTGTATTTACCCTCGCCCTTCCCACTGTGAAGCATTACTAATCGTCTTGCCAACTGCATTCCTACTTCCACAGCCGCTATGATGTTTGCTTTTCCCCTACCCCCAAAAAGCTGGGTATCGCTAACTCACATTCACTTTGTCATCCACTACTCTTTGTAGACATTTGTTTTCCTGCAGAACTGCTTTTAACTGGTCACTTGCCATCCTATGCTGATCACTACACTCAATTGCACCCCAGTTCTTCAAAAGCATTCCCCCAAACTGTCAGGATCATTTTTTCTAATCCTCTCTTTCAGTGTGCTTGTAAGCCTCCTGCTGTCTACACATTTAATGAGCCTACTCTACTCCACCAGGAAAATCACATAGCAGAACGGACTGTGGTTTGTGCCCAACAGCTTTAGGGAGAGGAAAATGTGAAATACATTTCATAACAGGATGTTGATCTACTGTTTTGTTTTAGCCAATATACTGTGGACTGAGTTTCTCGGATTTGCCTAGCAAAATACAAAAGGAGAAATACTTTTTCCACTACTCTATTTACACCCTAAATGGAAAGATTTTTCCATGCTATGTCCCCTTGTGGAATACATTTGAATTTTTTTTTTTAATAGTTCCACTAAAATACTGTCTGGAAGTATAAGATGAATGAAATTTTCTAGCATAAACTTGTACTTAGCTGCAACCCCAAAGTCCCTCAGCACAAAAAGACAGATGTCACTGAAGCGGCATCAACTTCAGCAGCCAGAGAAAATTGGGCCATTGTATCTCAGACCGTACTTTTTTAATCCAGTGAACCTCTCTCCAATGTTTAATTTCCAGTTCACTGGATCAGTGATAGGTGGCAAAAGATTCAACATAGACTGGACAGTGGAGCATTCAAAGAGGGTTTCACCAGGAAGACTTCTGTCGTGGCTCCCAAGTGGACCATCAGGAGCCTGCAGTTACGGGGGAGACTGGGGGGGAAAAAAAAAACCTCATTGCAGGCAACACCCATCACACTGTGTGCCTGCTCTGCAGTAACACTGCAAATTGCCGGTCTTTTCTCAGGGAATCTGTTGCTCAGCCACAACTTACTGACTAGTGTACTGCAGATTGCTTAACAATGGTTTGGTGTTCTGGAGATCATCCTAGCAAGCTCACCACTGAACTTCCAATCCCTTTAGCACAGCCAAGGATTTTAAAACTACTGCTCCCTACACATAATAATCTTCCCTGAAACTGGAGGGCAATATGAGGGAGGCAAAAGTAATACCTCTGCCCATGAAAGAAAGAAAACAGATTCCTTCCATGACGCAAGTCAGAGTATCTGAATTTCTCTGTGCACATGTAGAGGTGAAATGATGATTTCCTCCTAGAGGCTTGGACATCTTAGATCAAAATCAATTTGCTAATTTTTGTCATGCTTTATAAACCAATAGTCTACTAAAGAAAACAAAAAAAAAAAGAAAAAGCTTTTTTGTATTGGCAAATTATTTACCTTAACTACGTTGACTCTCAGAAGCCAGCAGGGACTTTGGCGAAGTTGCAAGCATGGATATATTTTTATATATATACAGGTATAGTATATCTATATTTAAGTTTGTGGAAAGGATGTCTTGAATTTGCACCATCATACATCATGATGGAAACATGGGCTGGAACAATTTAGTTACTTCATTGTCAGATTTGGAAACATGACTTGCTATGAGTATACTGTGCACAGAGCCAGAACACAAGTTGTTTACATTTGTGTGCATGTGTAGGAAACACCCTTCCACAGCAAAATCATGTCAGAAGCAGTATCTGGTTGAGAAAACTTAATGGAGTTTATCCTCCAGCTCTTTTGTGTTGGCATCCCTCCCAGGCCTCACAGTTATCACCCCTGCTTGACACTGTCTCTTCTTTCTTAATACAAACTTCTAGCACCTCTATCCCCTCTTCCTCCTGCTCTGCCTTTAGAGCTAGGGACTGCTCTCAACATCAGACTCCAGGTGTCCTCAAAACTGCCTTGAGCATCTGTTTGTGAAAGCTCCTAGTTCGCATAAATTCATTTCAGGGTCTCCTACAGGAGAAAAGCCTGCTTAGGGCAGCCAAGTCATATAACTACATGTGTACACAATATCTCTGTTTCACAGAAAGTATTTACAGAACAGTACTACAGAAACAGTCACCTCATCTATTTTACAATAGAAATCCTTTGAACTGCCTGCTACAACAAGTACAGCTCTGAGTAGCATCATATACATTTTATTTGTATACAGCACATTTTCCCCCTGTAGAATGGGCAGCAGCAGAATCCATTTGCTGTGCCTATTATGAAATACACCACTTGGCAAGCCTGGCTGGAAACACGTTTCATGCTCCAAATGAACTGGAAGAAAAACATGTCCCAGAGACAGAAAAAATTCGCTTGTTTACGCAGCACCATTACCAGGCAGCACTAACAACAGTGTTAGTATGGAAACCGAAGCAAACTATATCCAATTTACCTATACTGTGCATGGACAGCTTGTGCTGTAGCTCCTGACAGGACTGCAGATATGGCTCTAACCATATCACACTCCGATGGACCCTCCCATGTTTCAGTTTGTGCCCATTGCCTCAGGTCCTGTCACCAGACATCGCTGAAAAGACCCTGGCTCTGTCCTCTTTGCACCCTCCCTCCAGGTATTTGTACACATGGATAAAAGCCTCCTCTTCTCTGTGCTGAACAGTCCCAGCTCTCAGCCTTTCCTAATGGGAGAGATGCTCCAGTCCCTTCGTCACCTTTGTGGCTTTTTGCTGGACTCTCTTCAGTGTGTCCATGTCGCTCTTGTGCCAGGGAGCCCAGAACTGGACCCAGGACTCCAGATGCGGCCTCAACCGTGCTGAGTAGAGAGGAGGGATCCCCTCCCTCAGCCTGCCGGCACCAGGACACCGTCCGCCTTCTCTGCCGCAAGGGCACACTGCTGGCTCATGTTTGACTTGGTGTTCACCACGACCCTCAGGTCTTT
>Ga0065711_1029759_pt1 | contig 34914 bp, 15 predicted proteins | sample Hoacrofraction12_FD_59098 | JGI IMG/M metagenome (GOLD analysis project Ga0065711, IMG submission 59098) | Hoatzin crop microbial communities from Cojedes, Venezuela - Epithelial fraction 12 v2 (version 2) | ecosystem: Host-associated > Birds > Digestive system > Esophagus > Crop | place... | reverse complement strand
ACCGGGCTCTGTTTGGCCAGGTGGGGTCAGCCCCCACCCCCCGGCTGTGCCCCTTCCTGGAGTCCGGTGAAAATTAACCCTGTCCTGGCCAAACCCAGGACACACCCCTCTGCTTTCCTAGGGCTTGATATGAGGGTCTTTGGACCTTTGTTCTCACATCGTTACTGTGGTGATGATCAGTATTAAATTATTCTAGCATTTCTCTTTGCTGCTGAGAAATTTGTGTCTCCCACTTGTCCACCAAAGTCATATGTAAATGACTAAAGCAATCCTGGATATATGATGAAGTTGTAGATCCCTGTGACCAAGTCACTAGTAGAAGGGACACAGTTCTCCAATCAGGTATCAAATGGAGGAGAGCAGGCATCCTAGCCCTCATCTCTTCCTCCTCTGAAAAAGCCTTGATCAGCCTTCCCACAATAAAGTATGCCACCTGAAGAGGTTGGGATGAGCTGCAGTTTTATAGTATGGCATTTCTGTCCTTCCTTCTCTCACCTCTAAAACGAGAAATTTCTGAAAGAACAGGTACTGGAAATGCCTATTTAAAATAAGAACATTAGGGTCTGTAAATAGTAGTGCTTGCAAAATGTGTATCCCATTGTCTGTGGTGTTTGATATATGGTTATGGAAATGACATACTGGAAACTAAAAATTATTCAGGTTAGAAAGTGTTCCCTAAGTGGCCTGTATCTTCGCAGTACCTAAGCAAGGAGGTATGTTGTATGAAATATTACATACCTCCTTTTGGTATCTATGATAGTTAAGTGACATTGCCTTTTTTTCCTCAATTTTTGTTCTGGATAATTAATATTGTCATGTTACGATGACACATCGTCTGACAAGACTCCTCAGTCTAAAGGCAAGAACCTTTCCCTCTTACAGAAAGATCCAAGGAAACTGTTTCACTGAAAAGAGGATAGAGGATAGAGGGCAGCAGATTTCTGGAAATCTAGGAGGGCCCTGGGGGACAGCTGAGGATGTCAGTGTCCTGTACACATTTCTGTGCAGGCAATATTCTCTGCTAGATGGTGCAATCCAGTGAACATAGATGTAGCATTAACAGCCTGTGGCCCTAGGTTGTTCTGTTAGCTTTATGCTTCTCTTTCATTGTTTGTTTCTGCAACCTGTTTGAAACAGGAAAGATTTTGAAAAATATTTGTTCGCATGTCGCAAGCTTATTACCAATGTTATCCAATTATTTATGTAGAAACTTTCATAACCCATTATTTTTCCTGCAGAAGCAATTGTATTTACATGGCAAGAAACTGAACTTGCCTGGCGAATGCCATTATAAATCAATTTATTTTAAATGACAGAAGCTTGCAGACATTCTAATTTTAGCTCAATAGCTTACTTGTGTTCTTGATAAATGAGTTTCTGACTGTTCAAGACAAAGAGAAAAAAAGCCATTTAAAATCTAGTTTAATTTAACTAGTTAAAAGTCATTTGGATTACACTGATAATGTCTGTATCGAACAGCCCTGGGACAATCTGAATGATTCTCCTATTCCCTGTGCCAGTGATGGGCCCCTGGCTTACACACCTGTATGGCTGTGTATTAGCATAACTGACTGAAAAGTCAGGCTCCCTGTTTTGTGAAAACATTGTGACTGCTTCTTTGTGTCACGTCACACTTTTGTTTCTGTTGCTCAGATTATTTTTGGATTTTGTATGTGCTGTTTTGTGTCACTGTAAGGAAATTACAACAGTTGCTTCTCACAAAAACCCACCTCAGACTCCACTATACATGCCTTTCTCCTTTAAGAAATTGAACCTAAACATGTGTTTAAGTGACAGACTTGAGTTTTGTGTCTACACTGATATACAGTATGTAGTTTGAACCTAGAAATACTCAGTAGAATGGAATCAGATAAATTAACTTGCTGCAGAGGCACAGCTTGCTTATAAGTCAAGAGATTTGGCTGCTGTCAGTTTTTCTTTTGTTTGGCTGGTCTGGCTTTCTACTTGAGCAAAAGCTATATTTTCTGGGGTGAACAAGTAGGAAAGAAAATACACAGAACCCATAGGGATCTGGGGGCATCATCTCTCCTTTTCTCCTGTTCTCAGTCCAGCCCCTCCAAACCTCCTTTTAAAGCTTCCCCATTAGTCCTTCCTTCCACTTCTTGATGGAGGTACCCTACTGCATGTCCTACTCTTTCTTCTCCTCCAAAAGCAGGTAAACTTCATATTTTTAACTCACGTCTGCTTGTGGAGATGCAGAGTGCTAAGGACGAGAAGACCCTGCTTGCTCTACCAGCTGTTCCCATCTGGCCTTGCTCATTACTGATATAATACAGGACAAGTGCTAAGAACTGATCATTGATACTTTGAGGCTGTAGGCCAGGAACATTGATTAAGCACTGGAAAATAAACAAACCAGCTTCCAGAAATTGGGGCAATGATTTGGAAGTAAAATAATGTCCTGGCTCTGTCCTGTTACTGAAATAAAAAAAGTCATGAGAGGAAAATATGTTTTATTTTTCAGTAACACAGGCAACAACTGCCTGCATTTGATAATGTTTTTAATTTAGCATCCAAGATAGCATGCAAGTCCAGGAAGATTTGTTACCTAGTTTGAAACAATGAGTGTGCTTGTTCATCTGTTATGGTTTATGCAGAAAGTGTGAGCTGAGCACAAAGATCCCCTATTGTCTTCTCTTAAGGCATGTGATAACTTCATAAAAATTTATTTTGGAAGAAATGACCTAGGAAGTAGTTTCATTCAAAACAAGAACAAATGTAAAGCATCATGAGATTAGTTTTATCAAGACCACAGAAAGGATTCAGATATCTGACACAGAATGAAAATGGGTAGCTGAGTAAATCCAAATTGATTCAGTTTTGGTAAGTGGAGTTCAAATACTCAAAGACGTCCCTTTATGACAGGAAAGGACATTCAAGACAAAAGAAGAGCGAATAAATTTGACCTGTGAAAAAAAGCATGTTCTACCCCATTGTTTAAAACTATGTCATGAATATAACAACAAAATAAGCTGAGGGGACAGTGAACAAATTCAGTACATTTGCTATAGCTAATACTGGAAACTCCACATTCCCCAGCACAAGCTCCCCCACCCCACTCCTGTGCAATTATAAAGTCTGCTCATGGCAGCATGTCACTCAACACCACAAAAACCAAGAGGAGAATGAGTAACGCTAAAGCTACAGATGACAAAGCTGAACAAGTTTACAAGTGTCATTGAAACAGATCAATACTTTGATTGTACAAAGGCCACTTGTTCAGTGGCCTGTGAGAGACCAACAGTTATTGTTGCGATGCTTTTGAAATGGAGGGATTTCTGCAGGATCCAATGGGTAATTACATACCTTGTATGGAACAAATTATTGCAATTCAAGAATAAAGAACTTGATCCTGCTCCCAATGATGTCAATAGGAAAACATCACTTACAACATGATTCCACAGTGTGGAAATGTTGTTTCACAAACGAGGACTGACCTCACCCTTTCATGTGTGGTTTTCTGAAGATTCTTGGGTTTAGGACTATAATATGTCTTGAGTTTATTACAAATGTTCACCAGAATGCATTTATTAAAAGGCTGGTGAATGACGTCCACCCAACGTCAGTATTTATTGTATTCTTTATTCCGAGAGATGCTACCATTTTTTAACAGACTGCGCCTGTTTCTTGAAAATGAACTTACAAAGTAGGAAACAATTTTTGTCCTGTTCAACCTGAAGGCTAAGAGAGCCTCTCTACAGAGAAAAAAAAAAAAAGCCAGTTTTAGGCCACTATACACTGAGCAGTTTTGCGTGCTGTGCAGGGGCACTCCGCAAGTCCACACTTGTAACAGTTTACAAGACAGATAATCACTGTTACCAGGATTGGTAGCACTGAATTGAAAATAGTTTTGAAAATCGCTCCATTCTGGGCAGCATAACTCATATATGCTTCCAAGGTTAAAGTGTAGTTACATCACAGGCTGTTTTATAAACAGATAGGTAAATAATTACTATATAGCAAAGCAATCTAGCAAAATCAAGTAGAATGACCATGCTGAAGGTGTTACCAAGCCTGCTAAAAGAGGCCAGGTTAAATAACGCATGAACGACTTTAAACAACCTTTTTGTATCTGCATGAAATCATCAGTCCGCATTTAACCTCAAGCATGTAACTGAGGTGTTCACAGCTGTCCCAGAACATTCAACTGTTAGAAGTGACACTCATCGGTCTGCAGTCCCTAGCTCACACCTCATCATCACAGAGGAATTGTTTTCAAAAGCTCCTCCCAAATTATGGTCATAACCCCAATGGTCAGACAGATTGTCTGCAGTAGTTGGGCAACGAAAACTGCCAGCAGTGTTTTCACGAAGTAAACGTTGTTGTGTCTTCTGTAATTTGAGTCAACCCTGGAAGAAGGACAGCTGGGAATCTTATAGTTTCTTCATATTTTATTTTGTTATCTCATGAATGACTTGTATTTTCTGTGGTAGAATTAATGAGTAGTCAGATAAAACATCCTGGACACTGTTCTTAATCTTCACAAACCCAAATGAACACTGTGAATAATGCTTAGCGCTTCCAGTCTCCTTCTGTATGGTATCATGGCCTTGTGTCATTTCTGAATAATCCTATTTTATGCAGTATTTTCATCTCATCTCTGTAGTTCTTTTTTTTTTTGCCACGGCCATTTCTCTTGGCCATTACTCTGCATTACTTTTTCAAACTTCTTTTTCCATGAATAAAACCTCCTGGTTGTAAGGATAAGATAGCTGAGGACAATTGAGCTGTTCATATTGTTTTTAGAGGGGGAGAAAACTGCAGCAGCCTCAGTGAGTCTTGTTTTCTCATACACTGAAAAATACACACTCTCCTAATAAAATGGAAACTACATATAGAGATAATATCATTTGCCTATAAAAGTGAGAAGACACTTTCTATTGAATGAAACATACCTATAAACCCCACTGGTTTTGAAATTTCAGTCACTGGCAGTATCGCTATCTGCCAAAACAAAATCAATTCATAATTTCTGTTCTGTAGATGTCAAAATTATTAACTCATTTGGAAAAATCTGAATTTCAGACTCTTAACAGTGCCAGCTTTTATTAGATAACTGAAACATCCTTCATGTATTGCAGGTTGTCTTTGTCAGCTGGTGTAAAAGCTTCTGGGACTGTGGACTAGTGGCGCTGGATGATGTATCATTGAGCCTGGGAAGCTGCCAGGCTGCTGGTAAGACTGTACCTATTTCTTGTCCAACACCTGCTACCCTTTTTAGTAAGAGTTCATCGCATACCTTCATTTTCCACACCTATCCTACAGCTGTCTTCATTCCTCTGTGGCTTGTTTTCTTTTCTTTTGCCAATAAGGATTCCACAAATCCTATTTTTGCAGTAGCATACATACAACGAGGACCAGTTTTTGTTCACTGGGGTACCGGCTAACTCCTGATTAACTTCACTGACTTGGGTGCAGTTGTACATAGGTGAGCGTCACTTCTGGGGCCTTACAATTTGAAAAAAACAAAAACAAAAACCAGTCCAGCTGAGGGGAATGTAGTTTTCAAATGGCGTTTAGGAAACCAGGAATGGACCCAAAAGCAATATTTTCAAAACACAGCATTACTCTTTTTAGTCCAGCAGTACAATTGTGCAAGGCCAACACACAGTCCCTTATCTGAGCTGCAGTTCTCTGGTGAACACAGATGGGATGAGTCTAACTCTCCTTCCTGCAGAGGGAGGAACTGAATGTTTCTGAGCGACACTTCACCCTCTGACATGCACGGGCTAACCTCTCTGAACTCACCCAAACTCCCTCTTCTGGGGCTTTTTGAGGTTTGACAATGCAACAATTGTATCCTAGTTTGGAAACCATTCTCATGAGACAGGCACAATCTATAATCCCATTTTTTTTCAGAATAAAGCTGTGCCTTTGAAATGGTGGTAGGCACATCTACCATGCCATTTGTATTACCACATAATAAGAACTTTTTATTGAGCTCTTTTGATTGATTTCATGCATTCAGACAGCTAATCATTACAGAACAGAGAGAAGTTGCATGTACAAAACAAGATGCCATTTTTCTAAAACATTTCCAACAGTTGTCTGTTTTGCCTTTCTGTAGTTCCTAAGTAATTTGAAAAGGAATCAAAGGTGCAGAACTGATACTTGGGTGTATAGTCATATGGGGACTTGTCACTGATGGCAGCAAAAAAATGCCTGAAAAATGCCCCAGAGCATGTGAGCCATCAAGGCTTCCTCCTTTCCAAAAGATGAAAGCAGCTCAGAGTGTCTGCTCCTGAACTACAGATTCAGATTGTAGCAGAAGACCTGACAGAAGCTTCCTGGTGAGCACCTGAATTGTCAACTTTCTCTCTTCTGCATTATCTAATAGAATTGAAATAATGAAAATACTCTAGTAGTTGCAGCTCCGTGGTCTGTTGTATGCGCTAGTAGGATCTGGTGCCAAGGGAACATCAGAGCGCTAAATGTGGCATTTCATTTCAGATCACAGAAGCTCCAATACTTGACAAGGCTCATTTAATATGCACGTTATACATGTCGGAGCTCATTAAACTGCTTGGGGTGCCACAGGAGTGAAGAAAATTACACTGGTAGAGGCCATGGCGGAGTAAGAGCTACGATAAGATAATAAACCGTCCGAGATGTTTTAAACAGTATTTGTATGTGTTAGTGAGCCAGAGTAGGGCACAGATTTCCCCAAAACGGTGAAGAAAATGATATTAAATTTTGTACATCAGTTTGAAGCTAGCTTTTAGAAGCTTGTGACTACTGTAAGTATTGCTAGGCAGATATAAGTGATTTCAGCACGTGAGGGAACACAATACGTTGCTTGTGCAATCATATATCTGTCTAGTATATTTGCAGTTTTAAACAATGTCCTCTCCTCTTAGATCTATTGCTGCCCAATCCTGGAGAGTGTACTTTTGAAAAAGATGAGTGTATGTTTACTCAGAAGAAGAGAGGTCGTGGGATTTGGCACAGGAGGAGGGGTCCAACTCCCACTTCTTACACTGGACCAAAAGGAGACCACACTACTGGGGTAGGTGAGTTAAGCGCCATGTTGAACTTTCTGAGCAGAGATTGATAGTTAATCAAAAATACTTTGAAAGGAAAATGTAGAACACAGAGAAAGTTTTTACTGTTCTCTTCATAACAGTTATTAATCCAATGAAGTAAACATGTTTCTTAGGGACCCACAGATGGTTTTGAGAATGCAGTGTTAAATCTGAATTATCTGTAGACCAAGTGGTTTAATTCATGTCTCAAAATAGCCCTTTCCTTTGGGAGAAAAAATGACCCGATGACTCTCCAAACCCCACAGAAAAGCCTTCTTCCAAACACCTAGTTTACATGAATATTCCCTGAAACTAAAAGGCAAACAAGTGGCTGGGGGCTCTTCTGCATCAACACCTGCCTGTTCAAACTTTGAAGAAATAATAAGAAAAGAGATCCCACAGACCCTCTGTCTTGAAAAGCTGCTCTGTAACCTCACTTGTGCAATTTAAAGTGTTTTGGCAACAGGGGCCCCCATGAGCATGAGTGAGCGCACAGAAAACTGCGCCAGAATTGCCCCCACGCTGGGGGCAGGATCTAGTGTCTTTTGGAAATTATTCCATCACTGTGTTTGGTGCTCGTGTTCCTGCAGAAGGAGGACCTCAGTAAACAACTCTACCGACTCAAGTGTAGTGGATGAAACTGACCTAAGGCTGTGAACTTTAAATGCTTACACGGGGTTTACAAAGGCTTTTGGGGACTTTGGATCTGCCCTCCTTCACAGTGGTTGGCATTCATTCAACAAGCCACAAAGTCAGTTGCAGAGAAGCTGGCTTATTCACAGGAACCATCTATCCAATCTGTTAAAAACTTTAGCTGGATTACAAAAGCAGCAGGCCTGCTAAAAAAGCTCACCGAAAGCTATTATTATTCTGTGAACTGTGATTGAGCATAAACCACGGTAAGCATCATCAAGCATAGTTATTTCAGCTGTGCATATGAAGTCTCACTTTATGCAAGCTTAATTCAAGTTACTCTAGAAAACTGGTTTTTTCTAGTTAAGAAAATAACAAGACATTGTGTCTGATCTCTTTATCTAAAAAGATTACTTTGTGCACATTCAGCAAAATATCCTTTTCCTATCTCCTGGTAAAATTCCTGTAATAGCTGCATTCTGAGCAAGGTATGGAAATTCACTAGAGAGATGTAAATTCATGGTGTGTGGGACTGTGTGGCCAAAATCCTGCACGTGGAATTCAGAATGCAGATGGGAAAGTTTTTCTTTGGCTTGAAATTTCAGACCACCAAGAAATTATGTTCTTCGGTTGTTAATTCTGAACAGTACTGATCCTGGGTAGAAATATGAATAGGCTTCAGAGATAAGTACATTTTAAAGCTTAAAACCTCTGTGTTATGAGATAAAAATGAGAAACATTACTTACAAATCTGACCATAGTCTGGCCAGATCTATTGGCTAAGTTATGTAAGTGGAAAAGGTAGGCTTACCTACAAATCAAGAACATTTTCCTATAATGATACCTTTGTACTGTTCACTGAGTTTCAGAAGGGAATGTTGACATTCTTGTCACTTTTCCATTTAAAAATTAGATGGCATTAGAGTGAATTAGATGGCATGCTGTCTGTCAGTCTTTGTTACCCTTTCTGTCCAGTTCTTCTGCATCAACTAGACATGTGACCACCAGCTTTAAAATAAGTGAGAATTTTTCCTAGTGGTTTTTGAAGTTCATTTGAGAATTTTTATTTTGAAATGTGAGTGACACTCTTGAAGAGGCATGTGTAAGCCATCTCTGTATTGTCTGGCAGACCCTTCTTTTTCTACAAAATATAATCCGAAAGGACTACATCATATTAAAGTTGCTGGTTGTTTTGGTAGGTAACCAAACTCAGTTCCCTAAAAGGATTCAACATTCAGGTTTGTTTGATGCTTTTTTTTTTCCTTGTTGTTCCCTAGATAATATATTTTATTCTTCCTCCTTCAAAGACTCTACATCCCAGCTCTTGTGTTGCCAATGACAATAACCCTTTCCTTATAACAAGAGAAACATTTAAGGGTTTCTTGCTCAAGAAAAGGAATGGCTTGTTAGCACAATTTTCTTAATTTCTAAGGCAGAAACTGACTTGAGACCTATTTTCAATTTATGTAGATCACTAAATATTCTGAGATTTGAGGCCGATAGCTCAAATTTAGAACTGGTGAAGCAAGACAATCTTTTAAGCCTGGCCTGTGACAAGATTTATTCCTTATTTCACACATGTCTTTGCAGAAAGATGTGCTGAGAAATACGTGGATTTGAACTCACAAAACCAAGAGCTGATCTAGTCTTTCCAACAAGTTTAGAGTTTGATTCAGGCCTTAGAACTAAAGGAAAGTTATTTTATTATACTGTAGTATGAGGTGTAGGTTTTGTTTTTTAACTCAAGGAACTTTTAAGCACAGCGAACATCAAAATCCTCACAATGGCTTGCCCTAGGTTTCGTATAAAGAGCCTTGGGAATTCTCCTGCACACTATACGAAATTATCTTCTCTTTATGGACCTACAGCTGCAGATAGTCTTTCTTTTCACCCTTTCTCTCTACTGCTGCTCACCACCAAACTACAACCATGGTTATAGGGGTTGTCTTCACCATGGGTTTGTGTAGATAATATGACTCCGAGGATCATGAGAGAGACCTCGAGCGTCCACTGAGAGTCCACCGGCTGCTATTGCCACTCTCAGCTTTTCTCCTGCCTCATTGATCCTTAGGAATCCCCTCTGCCCCTGAGGGCAATCTCGCTGCCAGGACTGCTGCTGGCAGAAGGGCAGCTTGTTTTCTCCAACACCACAGCAAGGGAGCAGTGGAACTGCATGAAGAGCTGGTGCAAAACCTGAGTTCACTGCCTGCTGGCGGAGTCATCATCCTAAAATGAGCTGAAGACACAGCCCAGCTGCCATACGCAGCAGATGGGACATGGGGATGCTCCTCAGTCTTCTGACACACCTCAGTTTGCTCCAATTGGAAATAAACAAATATTGGGGGGGTGGGGGGGTGAAATTAATTTGCCTGCCTCCAATATATCACTAATTTTTCCACAGATCTGAGTTCATTACAATCTTTCATTCATTCATGGATTCTAGAACATCTGGTTTTCCTCACTTGTGTGTTCACATGTTGATCACAGAAAGAAAAATATTATTGATGTCATATGTGCTTTAAGAGAGGTATTTCAATTCATTTGCTTTGTTAGTAACATCAGCTCCACCCATTGCCTAACCTGTACCCTCAGATGTACATGCAGCTGTCTGAATTCCAATTAATCGACCACTATCACAGTGCATTCCTGGGTTAAGAACAGCTATGATCTTTTTTTACTTTTTATTCCTTTCTGTTGCTGTGTATTTCATCAGATATAAACAATTTTTAAAGTGTTCTTATATTAGTATTCACAAATAAGTTTAAGTGTTTTTAAGTGTTCTTATATTAGCGTTCACAAATACATAAAATTCATTATTACACTACACAATTATTACAATTACAAATATAACAAGTCTATGGCATAGAAATCTTTTTATAAAAATAATTTCAATCATCATTTTTTATATAATGAGCATGTTGAGTGTAATGAACATGCTGATATAATGTATTCTACTTTGCTAATATTTGCTTGTACGTCTTTTTAAGGATACTACATGTATATAGAGGCATCCAACATGGTCTATGGACAGAGAGCATACCTAGTTTCAAGATCTCTAAGAGGAACCTCTGGAAAACAGTGCTTGACATTTTTCTATCACATGTATGGAGCTGGGACTGGATTATTAAGTGTTTATCTAAAAAAGGAAGGTGATGATGAAGAGATTCCTTTGTGGAGGAGGACAGGGGAGCAAAGCATCTCATGGTTAAGGGGACTGATAGAATATGAAAGTGATAGAAACTACCAGGTAAGAAAAAACAAACAAAAAGCAGTCAAAATGGAATATTGAACTGAACTAGGAGCTCGAATCCAAGTTTGGGGTTGTACTGAAAAAAAAAAAACAAACCTAAAATGTTAAAATGTAGATGGCATTAAATGAACACCTGAACAAGCTGAAGTAACATGTAATTTCTTGCAAATGAAGGTAGGGTGGGAATTATTAAAGACATTAATAGGTTGCAAGTATGAAAACAGTTCATTAATTCCTTAATTAAAACTATTTTTTAAAAGTATTTAAATGGTGTTTTCCTATAATTTCTTGTCAGTGGTAGTTTTTATGTAGATCACTTGTGCAATTTCTTTTCCTTCAGCTGTCTAAAGCTCTGTCTAGATTTGACATAACCACTAAGTTGTGATAAAATGGCTGCTTCTTGCGGGGCCGTCTTTCTGAGTTGGCACCAAAGGCAAGGGATGATGCAAAGCCAGGGCTCTGCCTTTGGTCTCAACAGTGCCATCATTTCAGTATTGCCAGAGACAAAGCCTGCTTCAGTTTCTCTGTCAAAGAGCACGCTAAAATTGCTATTGACTGAAACAGCACCAGGCACAAAACTGCACTGATCGCTAACCAAAGATGCTGTGTGAGGTTTTTTAATAATTTTTTCTTCAAAGCCCGGAAATTATTTAGGAAAAAAAACAAACCAAAACAAAACCTTTTACTGAAAAGCAAGTTTACCTTCATCAGTAAGACTAGAATATAACACTGTAATGGATTTTTTTTCTCCTCAAATCTTGCTTGTATATGGGCAACACACAGCAACACATTTGGGCTGAGAAGAAAGACAGAAATGCCGCATCCCTTTAGAAAATTTATCTGTGGTCTATAACACACAGCAATTTGTTAACAAATTGTGAGAACAAATTTGCTTCCTTTGGCATAGCGCACACACCCAAATTCTCAGACCAGGGTAATCAGTCCACTGATGGAGCACAGAAGTTTCTTTTCCAAGAAGCGGGCTTCAGGACACACTAGATCATTGAATAGACTGCATGGGTATTATTTTTATTAGTCCTTCCTCCTACTGGATTCAGGAAAACCTGTGTCTTCTTACCTACGCAGATAATTTTTGAGGCAATCCGCGGTGTGTCAATTAGGAGTGACACTGCTATTGATGACATCGTGTTCCAGGCAGGACCGTGTTTAGGTAAGTTAAAACATACCTTGTTTCTCTTAAGAGACAGCTAGCAATTCACAGTGCTTTTTGTAGTTAGACAGGTGACACTTTTCCCCCTGTATCCGCACTGAATGGATCTGAATTTAGTATCATGCTGCTGGGTTAGTGCAGAATTTTTGTTTTCTGATACGATGCAAGACCATCCTCAGAATCTGGACTAGTAAAGATGCTGTAACACTTTTCAAAAACCATATGGCAGCCCCATTTAAACCCAGTGTGGTAATTACATTCTGTCTCATGCATTCTTACGTATGATAAAGATACAAATAATTACAGCATTTCCCCCTTCTTTCTATTCTAGAAGTGGAAGAAATTCAATTCTCATCAGGCTATCCTGACAGCTTAAACGAAATTGAGTATTAAATATAGTCTGCTGAAAGGAATGAAGTACGTAGAAGATTTGTATGTGAGAAACTGCACAAACTGCCTGTTTGGAAATACGTTTTAAGTAAATACTGGACTGGTTTGAATATGCACCCATGTATAGGAAGAACTCAGAGCACTCATGTTCCTCGCCTTTGCAATGAAATTATTGACTCAGGGCTTCTTAGACTGTTTTTTTGAAATATTTTTTCTCTTTTGCATGAGGTATCAGTTATTATATAAAGGCTTCCCATTTTGCACAGGTCATGCATTTTAATGCCTTTTTTTCTTTTTTTTTTTTTTTAACCTTTCTGGTATATAGGTAAAAAGAGGAAAGTAAAGGTGCACAATTAAAATCCAATATTGTGTTATCTTAAATCTGCATTCAGTGAATGTTTTGTGTTGGGTACAGAATGGATTTTTGTTAAGGAAATTATAAATATTTTGAAATAATGAAGAAAATAGTATTAGCTACTGGTAATAGCCTACAGGTTATGTGCAATTATTCATGATGACAAATCTCTCTGGGAAACTCTTAACACTCTGCTGGCAATTTTTTGTGGTTTTGTATTCTTTTACTATAACAAATATATTTCTTGTCCTTGCCAATAACAAACTCACTTTTAGTATTCCAGTATAATTCAGTGTAAGCTGCTGACATTTTAAACTGTATGAAATGTAAACCTTTGAAGCCGTATGTTTTCTGGCATACAAGTCTTGGGGATTTTTTTTTAATAATTCAGTTTGTACACTCACAGAGAAAGTACTTATATCTTATCCAACCATGGATGCCTTGCATTTATATTAATAGGAAACCTGAATTCACACAACTTGTTAAAAATTTTAAGTTTTTATGTGTTTGTGTGTAAGCTTTTGTTCTGAAATTATTATAACTTCCTAATAAAATCTAACTTTGAAAATCATCTTATTGCTCTGCTCCATACTTATAGTTACCGTTGTAACGAGAAACCAGTGAACCTAATATAATAGCCTGAACTCAGTATTTTGAATACAAAGAGAATGAAATGTGTGGGTCACATCATCTAAGACAGATGACAAAAAGCAATCTCATCTGCTGCAGGAAGTTCCTGTATTGAGCCATAGAAATTATTCTTGCAGCCACCACATTCAAGCTGTTGCTGCAAGGTGTGAGCCCTGAGAAGTGGGAATAGCCTGTGGTCCTTTCAGAACAAAAAGTATACATTTTTCCTTAATGGCCTATAAGGATCAACAGCACCTGGGACAATCTAGCCCCTTGCATGTTTAGTAAGTTCTCATTTTGGGGACACAAAAAATTGAAGAGATTGTTCAATTAAATACATTCAGTACTAACGTGTTTATCTGACCACGTAGATTGAAGCAGTTTATTAGTTCCTAGAGATGGAGGAAGAGCCAAAAGGAATTGACTTCTTAACTGCCTATCCTAGCTGCCTACAGTCCCCACTGGCAGCTGGTTATGAACACATCACTCTTGCTATTATTCTGAAAATGAAAGCAACCAGAAACAAAGGACTGTTTCCTAAGAGTTAATACAGTTTTACAGTTGTTCTGTACAGCTTATGCTTTGGTATCAACACTCAGATCAAATTATCTAAGCAGAAAACAGCTGAAAATGTAGTGGTTAAAATCATCAGGCTTGGTGGTTCTCCACAACTCTGATGGACTTGTCTGTAAATGAAATAAAGCACAAAGTATAACTATTTGATTCCTATCTCTAACAGTTTATGCAACTGTGCTTTACTCCATCAAAGTAATTAGAGTTAGGCTGATATGAATAAGAACCTAAGCAAAGTACTCTATTCTGGTCTCCACTGAGCATTCTCTAGGGACCTCACTGGTACGATGATGTTGATTTTTGTCCCCCTACCTTTCCTGAGAGTAGTATTTATCCATGGGGTGCGAAGCACTGTCCTGACTGCAAAGAAAAAGCCTATGTTCTTGCTTCAGTAGGGACCAGCAGCACCTTTCCACCCATTTCTATCGGAGGAATTAAAGAACAGAGGGAGAATTTGAACGGTGGTTTTAAATTACTTCAGAGCCAACTGAGCATCAGTTTATAGCATAATAAATTCACAGACTAGTGAAAGAATGGCTGCAAAACACCTGAAAACTAGGGAAGGTGCATTAAGATTTCTCCCCCGGCAAACTTCAGTCTTTTGGTGAGATAAAAAAACCATTTCATCAGCTCTGTCCAAATAGCAAACTCCCCGTGCAACTAATCTCTGCCACGGATCTATTTTTATTTACTATTTGTTCCTTTCTTACTGCTTCAGTAGCTGTACAAGGATCGCAGAAGGGCAAAGAACAGTTCTGAGACTTGCTATACTAGGCCTGTTTACTGTCTGAAAACATCTTCAAAAGCTACTGAAGAACCTACAAGTAATTGTTTTGATGCCAAATGTGCCACAGTCCATAAAATGGAAATGAAAAAGAAACCTTCAAAAGCAGTTATAACACCCCAAACACTAACAGGTTTGTATTTGATTGCTCTAAATGTAGCTTTGTGCTAGAGTGGAACTGAACTCGTCCTGAGATCAGAGCAAAAGCCCTTTTACTGCCCTCTTGTTTAATACTCTATTTATTCTTTAAATATCTTCCAGTAGTTGACATTTTGTCATTATCCTTACTAAATTCCAAGTAGAGTGCCAAATTCAGATCTCAGTTACACCAGTGGAAAACCAGAATAACAACACAAAATATCATTGTTATTCTAGCTTTATGCTAACTGTATTCTGGCTGACTCTTGTGTCACGCCAAAATAAACCTAACAAACGTAACAAAAATCCAACTTTACAGTCATGAAACTTCACTAAGATAGCTCAAGCTGAGCGCTAAAAGACCCTGCATTTTATCAACCTGGATCTGAACACAAGCTCCCAAGTGTGACTGCCCACACTAAGGGACCCTCTGCTCCGAAAGCACAACTGTGTAAGGTAAGAGGCTGTGAGGTAAGAGCGCGCTTTTCCTGCAACATGACACACGAAGTCAAAAGGTGCTACCCCTCATGGGTTGAAAAAAGCATAGTCTCGTCCTACCTCAAACAAAACACCAGGTGTCAGATGTCAAACTGCCTTAATTTTAACATTTCCTTTGGAAAAATACTTCAATTTGTGAATTCAAGTTTCTCAGTTGCTTAAGTGTGAATGAATAAACTTTCAACACTCCTTTACATTACTTCGATCTATATTCATCATCTTGCTGTTTTCTTCCCATCCTTCCTCTGTTGTTTTCCTGTCTACCTCCTGCGCCTTATTTTCTTCCCACCTGCCTACAGTTTTTCTGAACATCTGCGTTTTGGTCTCTTTCCTAGCCAACTGCGTATTCTGCTATGTTCTTTGCTCACTGCTAAGTACTGCCGCTCATACGTTCTACTTCAGCTTTTACATCCTCCCTCTCCTATTCTGGAACTCCTCTTGGTGCAAGCAATACCTACTTCACGGCCTGCGCAGTCTCCTTCATCCGGCTCTTAGCGGCGTCCATACTCGCCAGACCCTAGAAAATGCTCCCTGACAAAATTTGGAAAAAAACAGATCTCTTCGGCAGTCTCCAGTGGGCTTATGATGAAATGGTTCCTTAATCTACCGCTTCCTTGTCTTTTGGCTTTTTGGCAGTCACTGTTACTTAATGAGTCCAACTCTACTATTTTGGTCTACAAGCAGGAGACATAACCCATTTGGGAGATATTTTTTATGGATTAAGCAAAACACTACCTGCTAACAAATCAACTAATATTTTAGATAAGTAATAGACACACAAGTGTTACTAATTTATAGTGATACAATTTTGCACTCTATTAACAGCCGTTACAAAGCTATTATCACAAAGCTTATGAACGACATACTTCCAATTTTATTATCCTTTCTCATCCATACCACATAGTACTAGGGTGCATTTCTGTGCTGCTTCGTTCTTCTGCAAGTCGTCTGGACAGGGACCTGGTGGAGCGTCCAGTGGGTTATCCAGAGTGGCTGTCTGGTGTTCTGGTGGGCTTGGACACGCGGGTCAACCTCATTACTATCTGTGGGCATCAGTACTCGCACTGTCAGAGCAGAAGCCCTCTTCATTCTTTAACGGATCTTGATCTTTCTCCCCCCATTTTTTCCCCCTGTATCTGGAACAAACTTTTCGCTGCCCTGCTACCTCCCTTTATCTACCTAAGCTCCCCTCACAGAAGCAACCTGCCTTAAATCCCTTTTGCCTCATAGGTCCCAATTCTGCCACACCCACGCCCAAAGACGCTGTTCTGGCGTCTTTACCGCGGCAGCCTCCGTGAAGAACACCGTTCTCCTCGCCAGCTTCCCAGGACAAACCACCCCAGCTACGTGCCAGCTCCCTCCCCTCGCTCCGCTCCGGCGCAGGCGGTTTCGCACCCGGGTCACTCAGCAGCCATAACCGCTGCCCTGCAGGCCTCCCTCCCCTGCCCTGGCGGAGCAAGGCGCCCGCCCCCGCAGCTCTGGCCGCCCAACTGCTGGGCTGTGCTGCCACCTCGTGGGAAAGCCACCGCCCCGCCACCGCCCCTCGCTGCCTGACACCGCCCCGCCGCCGGGAAACGGCCGCTGCCGGCGCCGGGCCGGGGCTGCGGGCGGGAACCGAGGGCAACTCCGCGACCTCCCTCCCGGACTCCCCTTGCAGCCCCGCCCCCCGCCAGCGACGGGCACCACCGCGGCCCGCTGCGTGCCAATGAAAAGCTTCACAGCGGCTTAGTCCTGCCCCATCAGCCAATGAGCGCTCTCCTCGTCTGCCCGCCGCTTCCCGCCCGCCAATGAGAGCGGGGCACGGGGCGGGCCCTCGCGGCGGCGGGCAGAGGGCGGGCTGAGGGGAGAAGATGGCGGTGGTAGGGAAGTGGGACCGGGGTACCTGTCAGCTCGGCGCCAGCGGCAGCCAGCGGGCCGTGGGGAGGCATGCGGCGACGCCCCGCTTCGTCGAGGGCTCCATCGTGAGGATCTTCATGGAGAACTTTCTGTGAGTGAGCGGCGGGCGGTTCCTCCTCCCGGATGGCGGCGGGCGGGCGGCCGCCATTGGCCGCGGTGCGCCTGCGGGCGGTGGCGTGCGGGCTCCCTGCCGTGTTGGAGGTCGGTGGCTGGCCTGGACCCCCTCGGCTGACCCCCCGCCCCCTTCTACAGCGAATGCGGGGCTGGGTGGCAGGCGGTGAAGTCAAGGGGGGCCGAACCTGGAGCAGCGGTCCGCGGAGCGGGGGGGTTACCCTCGGTTAACGGGGGGCCTTAATAAGGTCTTGGATGCCGAATGGTGTCGGGGCTGGAAGGAGTGCGTGGAACGCTTTTTCCCTGGAAGCTGATGCCTTGCTCCGAGCGGGGAGAGGAGAGACCTGATGTGTGGGCTGCGGGTCCCGCGGGTTCTTGGTGCGATGTCGCTTCCGTGGGGGGTGCGTTCCCCAGCGGGGGCCGTGTCGGCCCTTCTTCCCCTGAGGCGGTGATTCCTCTTGTCCGTGTCAGCCTCTCCATGCTTTTTGTGTCCCAGTTAGGTGATTGCCGAGCAGTGGAGGAGGCGGTAGTGCAGGAGATGTTCACAGGGCAGGCTGGACAGGCCTTGGGGACCGTTAGGATAAAGTATCTGTGGTAGTGTCTTTTGCATGTTCTTTCTCCAGCTTCTGTGTTGGGAATACCGTTCTGTTTGGAGCTATTACGGTTACCAGTAGAAGTTTTCAGGCAATTTTCTTATGACCGGTATGCAGATAGCTCTATGTCAGACTTGAAAACGGTTGAGTAGCATAGTTCACAGATAATGCTACAGGTGTCAAATGAACCTTCAAACGTAGTAGTTTAAGCCTCAGCATTAAGGGTTAAAATACCTTTTATTCCAGAAGTGCATGGATTACGTTATTGTGTCATCGGTAAATGTTTTCTGTTTCTTCTTTGGTGTTAGTTGCTCTCTGTGTTTGGTGCAGTGCGGGAACAGAACATCTAATGGTGGGGTTCGTTATCAACTTGGGATGTTACTGATGACACTCATATTAATAGTTTGTCTTGAATTTGCTTGCTAGGGTGTGGTCTTTTGCTGTAGTTGCTATTGCCTTAGGCATGCTGGATACACACAATGAAAGATATCTAATACAATTTAAAACGAAGAGAAGGACTGATAACAGGCTAATGTTTTAGGTGCTGTCACTCAGGAAAGCTGCTGCATGAGGTATCAATACAGAGTTCCACAGACTTGAAGAGCTTAAGACCCAAGTACATTGTACAGGTTAGATGAGTGGAATCTCTGTGACTGCAATGTGCAGCCGGCAGCTGGAATTAAATGTGACAGACTTGATGGAATTCACTTAATTTTTTTTTCTGTCTTTTTTTTTGTAATATGTAAAATAATATGATGTCCTGGTAAAGTCAATAGAAATAGTCGTTATGTGGCTGGACTCCATTCTTAATAATAATTTTTTTTGAAGAAACTTGTTGTAGGTACTCTGGCTGGTAGGTATGTATTCCTCAGTGTTCTATTTCAGCTTTGGTTTTCACTGTGAGATTTTCTTACAAAACAGTATTTAAGGATTGATAGAATCTGTCATATGTAGTATAATTATGAAGTGTTTTTAAGTGAGTAAATTTTTTTAAGTGTTTATAAGGTTCAAAAAATCATTGTGCTTTCCAGGACGTATGACATGTGTGAAGTACATCCAGGACCCAATCTGAACATGATTGTAGGTGCTAATGGAACAGGAAAGTCAAGCATTGTTTGTGCCATCTGCCTGGGACTGGCTGGAAAACCTTCTTTCATAGGGCGAGCTGATAAGGTAACAAAGAACTTTTGTATTTTTTCTGTTTAATCTAAATTTCATGAAGAGCTCTGTCTGGCAGAGGAGGGGAAAAAGGGCTGTGTTTCTTGATGTGCTTTATTTCTATAAAAAATAAGGTGTTCAAATTGTAGAATAACCTGGTCATGAGACAAAGACTTTTACCAAAGTGATTTTGTCTTGCTTCAATACTTGTCGTCTTGACTAATTTATGGAATTGAAACACCTGATTTGTACTGGAGCCTGAGTGGACTGGAGTTTATATATGAAGATGTCTAATCCTCCACAGTGGGGTAGGAAAATGCCACCTAATGCATAAATAACATTTGATCAGAAATACCAACTAAAGAAGAAATAAAAAAAAAATAGTCTAACTTAAATTTCCAAGTATGTGGAACCTGTAGAAATAAGATATCCTTCATGTGTCTGAGAATTTATTTAAAAGCATGGAGCCACTGGTCTTTGATTTAAATGGAAGTTGAATTGTTTTGGGTTGTTCTACTATTGTTTAAATTTTTTGATCTCAAGAGATCATGTGTTGACGTTATAGTAGGAAGTTTGTATTGCCAAATTTTTAAGTTTTGCTCTTGCTTTCTTGGGTATTCTGGTTGGATGGAATATATTTCAGTAGATCTTTGGAGCACTGAATCTGTGTGCCTAAATGATTGTACGTATTCTCTGGTTGCAGCCAGCTCAGTCTTGAGCAAATGTAAATATGGAAATTGACTGCATGGCAGCATTGTGTGTTGGTATTTTTATGGGCTTTGCATGTTTATATATTTTTATATTATTAGAATTGACGGTTCTTTTAGTATAGATATTTGGCCATGTCTTTCATTTGTATTGCCTTTGTTCCTCAAATTCATGAGAACTTCTTCCACTCTGTGGATCTGCTGATAATAATTTGTTCAGTTTTGGAAGCTGAAATTGATCAGAAATTGTTAATCTATGGAGGATGTTCTTGTGCTGCTGGTTGATGAGGAAGATAATAGTGTCTTCCTATATTTTTAGTCAATAGCCAAAATAAATTTTCATTTTTAATTGTAAGTTTTCAGTGGAATAACTCATTATAGCAACTCTATTCTACAAATAGGTAGTTTTTTAAGAGATTACATTTTAATACACTGTTATTTTGCAATACTAATTCCTGTAATTCATTTTGTAGGTTGGTCTCTTTGTAAAGCAGGGGTGCTTGAAAGGTGTAGTAGAAATTGAACTGTAAGTAGTAAAATTGTATTTCTTCATGCATTTTTAATTAGATTGTTTCCCCACACAGTCATTCACATAGTTGTGGAAAAAAATCTGGGGTACAGAGGTCTGTCTTTAAGCTGGTGATTTATTTTTTTCCATTTTTCTTTTTTTTTTTTACTTAGACTTCAAAATTATAAGGTTGAATAATAATATGAAAGAAATAAGCAGTGATGACTCTTCTTGGTTTTTGCTTTCTGAAGCATTTACCCTGTCTTGAGGTACAAAGACTGTATAGATGAAGATTGATGTATATGATGTGTTTAGCTTTTGATTACATTTAAAGTTCAGAAGGTTCAGATACAGTCAGTACTGCCAACATGATGTAGTGGCTGGAAATAATTTTTAAAGATGAAAAAACCCTTGAGATCTTAAGTTTTTAAAACCAAATGTTCTGCCTTCACTTTCTTATACTGATACTGCTGGTATGAGGGGCTCCTCTACATTCTTACTGAAAGAAAATAGAAGGAAAAAAAAAAGGTAGATCTGACTATTTCAGCTAATGCAGTCTTTTTTGCAAAACAGAGCATCTGAAAATCATTTTGACTTGCTCTGTAGAATACCATCAGTAACTGTGGTTACAGGGCAATAGTAGATGCGTCCTGTAAGTTGGAGTTTGTTGACAACTAAAGAGAGACTATCCTGGTAGACTTCCTAAATGGGTGATTTTTCATGGAGATCTTAACATGAAGCTGCAGTAGCACAGGTGGTTTTGATAAGCCTGAACTTGATCTGTTTGCCTGAACTGAACAGAACATAGAGCTAATCAACTGATTTGGAACCTCAGGTAATTTGTGTAACAATTGGCCACGCTGACCAAATTGTATAAAAAGAAAATTGTGTTAAGGAAAAATGATACAGGGGAACAGGTCTTTGAAAAAATCCTGTCCACTCAGGTTTTTGTGGGAGGGATAAAGTAAGACATTCTTTGGAGACTGGCCAAGCAATGGGTCAGGGGGTAGGATGTCTTTCAGGTAAATAGTGTGATTGTTTCAACATAGATACATCACAGTGTTACCTGAAAGTCTGAAGAGAGACTTGCAGTATGTGAAGACTTAGCATTTTTACTGTAGTGATTACGGTATAATTCAGTCCTTTGTCTAATTGGTAGAAAATATTTTAAGTGCAACATCCAGGGTGAGAAAGCAATCATGCAGAAGATTGCTTTTTGACAGGAATTTTAAAATTTGGGTTCTGTAAGCATGCACTGTCTTGCCTGAATTTGGCCCTTAGATTGTAACTACAATCAAGATTTATAGTAGTAAAAAGTCCTTAATTTGATGAAGGAAGGAAGCATGTCTTTCTAGGTCTTTGGAAGGAAGTTTGGTGTATTAAAATAAGGTAGTGGATACCTGTGAAGAAATAATCATGGTCGTCAGGAAGTAGTCTCATATCCCTATGGCACTTATTCCAAACAGTGGAACCTGTTGAATTACTCACTTCTACTTTGACCTCTATTCTGAAGTCTCCTAAGGTAGATGGCCTCCAAACTGTTATGAGCCCTCATCCTTCATCTTTAGCAGTATGATGACAGAACAGGCACTAGACAATTTCTAGAGCAAAGTGGTGGCCAAAATTTCAAGAGTTTATGATTATCTCATTGCTCATTTGTTATTGATGCGTCTTAACCAGACTAAATTTTTGAAGAGAAGTGTTGGGCTAGAGAACTAAGTGGACGACTGATGCATCTTTGTGTTCTTTAAAAGCAGAAAATGAAAACAAATTAGTATTTTTCATACTGTGAAATACTATTTTTATTCCCAAATGCAATGTGTATACGCAGCTTATAGATATAGTTCTGTACACTAATATTTTTTGCTTTAAAGGCATAGCATTAGTGTGTACCTCATGCATACCAATTTTATAACTTGCTAAGTGTCATTAAAAAAATACACTTTTACATAAACTAATCACCGTCTGTAAAAGCTTTTAAATGGCTTGTACATTCAGCATGAGTATGTTATTTATATAAATAGCTTCCTGTGAGTTACGATTTGCGGATGTTCTTGATGTTTTCCATGTGAGATTGATTCATCACTGAAGTACTGGATGTTTTCTGAAGCGTAAGATGTGAATATGCTGCTACTGTCTGATTTTATATTAAATATTTAGATATCTAAAAGTTTTAATAACATTAACATACTTTGACAGTTGGTAACTTTTGCGCATTCTCAAAAATGTAAGCACTTCTTTTTATTAATCAGGTCTAAGACACCTGACAATATCATTATCACACGTGAGATTCAAGTGGTGAACAACACATCAGCATGGTTTATCAACAGAAAGCCAGCAACCCTGAAAACAGTGGAAGAGCAGATCGTAGCCTTAAACATCCAGGTGGATAATTTGTGTCAGTTTCTTCCTCAGGTATGAATGAATTTTGAAAGACAGTGTGTACAAATGGAGTGCTGCGTTTTCAGAGGGTTGTGTTGCTGCTTAGCTTTTGTAGCATTTCAGCAGTGTAGTGGAGTAGGATAGCACAAGGAATGAGGGAGAAGAGGCAGCCGTACTGGAGTGGTGGTGAAAGTAGTGAGGAGCTGTGTGACCTTTAAGGCTCACTAATGGGATGGTTTTGTACTTGCTGTCAGTTAGCACTAAAAGGAAGGCTGCTGATGTTCCTCTTGTTGCTGTTTGAGTAGCAGCACTAGCAGTGGTATCTCTGTCCTGTCTGTGCCGCGCTCAGGATGTTCTTAAATAACAAATCTGTAAGGAAATTTTTATAATGTCTTGAAATCTAGCACTGTCTTTGTACATTTAACTGCATGGTTCCTGTAGTTCTGCATCCTTGACTTTCCCCGTCAATCCATGCACGCGCTTTTCTCTGGTTATATCCAGTCAGTTCCTTGGGACTGGTTCCTGTGCTTGGTAAGTGAAGGGGAAGAGTCACCTGGATTTTTTTCTCCAAAAACCAGAAAGCAGTCCTACTATATGGCTCTACGGTTGCAACAGAGACTGCTCCTAGAACCTTTTTGGTAACCTGTGTGGCTCAACAGTTTCTTGAGCATAGCATAGGACTGAAAGATATTTAGGATCAAATTATGTAAGAGTAAAATCATCCTGATGGAAAATAGAGAGACGATTAAAGAATACTGCAAGCAGTACTTTCCATATCTGAATTGATGCTCAGACATATCGGGTAATTAAGTTGCCTCACCATTGCACCTTAAAAAAATATTACGTTCCTTCTTAAGACCTTCCCAGTTCATGTGCATTCTCAAGGATCGTCATAAAAGCAAACCTTATCAGAGCCTGGCCAGCCATGGGTGTATTGTTTTATTTGAGGACGAGTGCATTCAAGAAGACATGCTGAAAAACATTAAAATTTAGAAAGCTAATATTGCAGAAACAAATATTCTCAAGGGTTTTTTTTCATTTACGTATTCATAATATTTGTTTAGAGTAGAATTTTCTGCATACTGTTCCAACATAATTTTTGTATTTAAAACAGCTTTTCTTTAGGATATAAATACTAGTTCAGTGAATATACACATATTTCAATACGTGTTGAAAGTTTTGGGTTGTTTGCTCCCTGCCCCTGTAGCAATTGCAAGCATGCCTTTCACTCCAGTCTCGGTTTTGAGCTGTTCCTCTGCCCTGGACAGCAGCAATGCTTCCTGATACCCTTGGCTGCCAGCTTTAATATTAACTTCTACATTGGTTAACTTTTAAGTTAATCATAGCGTTTATAATGGGAAGGTGTAGCCTCAGCAGCCTGAGAACCAGTATTAAGAATTGTCTGTACTAAACTGTCTTGTTCAGAACAGTGATAGCCAATTCAAAAATAATGAACCAACCCATGTCCTCAACAGCTACCCTCAAAAGCTGCCAAACAGCCAAGAACAGCTAAGGTTTAAGCTTAAATCGTGCTAGAACAGCTCCAAGAAAACCACGTATGAAGTCTTACAAATGTTTAGGAGGCTTGGTTGTTACTTTATGAGATGGTCATCCTATGCTTAACTATGCGAGAGCTTTCTGGCATAGATCTGTAAGTCAGGTGATGTTCATGAGAAGTACGTTGCGATATTTAAATCCAGTATTACTGTGTTGCAGTGTTCTAACTAATACTGTATTTTTGTTACTGTTCTTTTATTATGTAGGACAAAGTTGGAGAATTTGCAAAATTGAGTAAGATTGAGTTGCTTGAAGCCACCGAAAAATCCATCGGTCCTCCAGAAATGTACCAATATCACTGTGAGCTGAAAAACTTCAGAGAAAAGGAAAGAGAACTGGAGGTAAACATGTGCAGTATGGAGTCAGAGCAGTGTCTATACAGAAATGAGATCTTACAGAATTAGAAGAGGGTGTATATTTACAAGATCTGCAGTAAGTTGATTTTACCAAATTATGCTCATCTTCTCTCAAAATTTGTTCACGTGTTCGTAAGCACAAGGACGCTTGTGCAAGTGGTCTGTACACAGAGGACAAGAGATGCATGTTGTCAAGTTCTCGTGACTTCTCTGGGATTCTTGACTGGCAACAAGTTTTCCAGACAGATCTTTTATTCCTTTTAGAAGTCATCAGCTGTTACAGAGTGGTCCCTTGCGTTAATCTTGCTGACTTCAGTTTCCATAAACTGCAGACAATGATTGTTGCCTGCTGCCTTTTTTCCTAGTTTGGAATACTAACAGACAAAGAGGAAAGGGGAGAGTGTATACAATAAGCTGCAACTGTGGTGCCATCCTGGTTTTAGGTCTTTCCCTCACAGATACTTGTAGATCTTACCAGAACGCAGCAGTCTTTGTGATCTTTGCAGAAATAAAGTGTTACTGCTGGGAATGGTGTCTTGGGAACAGTGTTCTGGGAACAGTGTTGGTAGTTAGTGCTTCCAGGCGGTTCTTTTAATCCTGTGTTCTGCTGTTTCTTCTTGTGCTTGCACATGTGCGTTTCCACTCATACATACTTCATTCCCACACCAGTCTTAATGTTTCTGTTACAAATCTCTACAAGATCTTTCGCAAGCATTTTTGCTACTTGTATTTATCAAAACCACTTATGGTTTAGATTAAGATTTCTGTTTAAAATAGATTTGTTTTCACAGAAAGTATGTGATAAACATGCTTGAAAAAGCTGGACAACTATTTCTAGTTGGGTTGTTCCCCTATAATTACTACTGCACTGAAGTGTCCTCTCTACGGTTAAATATCTGCTTTAATGTACAGGTGAGGTGTGGACTATTGCTGAAAAGTGTTTTCACAAAGTAGGAGCTATAAAGCATGAAAATGTGTATTCTTACAGAACTTGTGCAGAGACAAAACTAACTCTTTGGAGAAAATGAGACAGAGGGTTGAACGATACAAGCAAGATGTTGAGAGATACCATGAGCGCAAGCGCCATCTAGACTTAATTGAGATGCTTGAGAGGAAAAGGCCTTGGGTGGTAAGTTTTTATGTTCTTCTCAGTGTTTTTCTTACCTAACCTATTTTTCCTCATACTGCAATATTAGAAATATGACAGAAGTTTCTTTGAAAGAAGTTTGACCAGAGTTACTTGAACATCAAGGCAATTGCTTGCTGCAAACAGGCCAGGTCTTGAAATACTGTTCTTGGCCTGACTTTCGTCAGAGGTTTGCTTGCACATGTAGCTGGCCTGAAGAAGTTGCTTAAGAAGTAACTTAAGTGGTTACTGCCCATTTAGGAAAGCCAGCAATATGGACTAAGAACAGTACTCCTTTTGTTCCTTGCAGAAACAACTGGCTTAATTTAAGCTGTACCTAGCCAGTTCCACTTGCTTCTTCCAGGTCTAACTTTTTTTTTATAGAATGTGGGTTTTCTTGGGTTGGTTGGTTGGTTTTTTTTACAGGTTGCCTTCCCCCTTTTCTAGTTTAAATATATTAGTTGAGGTTTGGTGTGCATGACAAGTCATGGTGAATATAGATTGCCAATCCCAAATGCTGGCATATGGAGAGATGGAAATGTTAAACAAATTTAAAAGAGCCTGGAATCAAGGATAGGTCATTTATAAGAAGCAAAATAAGTCTTTCTGAACAGCACTTTGACGATTATATTTTAGTTTAATGCTGAATGGTTAGTCAGATTAAATTATTATAAACAGATAAAGCTGGTGTGGATTTTATTATATTGAAGCAATGTGTTGTTTGCTTTGTTTGCAAGCTTTATAGAATTCACAAAATACTGATACAGAACTTATGAAAACTTAAATGTAATATTTGTGGAGAATGCAGAACACTTTTGTGAGGTATTTTGTTGCAATATTGCTGATAACAAAGCCTCACATGGGTATGAAAAGAACTTGTATGTTGTGTGTCCCTTGTATCTTGAAGAGCAACTGGATTCAGGGGATGTGCCTTCATTGCCTTCAAACCTCCGTGCTAACAGCACAGAGGGATGTAGGTGCAGCAGTTGAAATAGGTGGATGGTGGCAGGTGCTAAGGAGGTGGGATGTATGCTCTGTGCTGTTAGGACTGGACTTCTGCACTTGCTGAATGATGCAGGGTTTTCTTATTACACAAGAATTAGCCTGGCTTAGTTAACAAGAAGAGAGAGTTGTTTCATTAGGAGAGTTGTAGGTCTTGCCAGGTTAATCTAGACTCATACTGATTGTCCTCTGCTGTAAGATACTTGCAGGTACAGAACTCTAAAGGCTGGCTGGAAACTGGTGGGGGGAAACGGGAGTTAGGAATCATACCTGTTGTCGGTTAAATTGCCTTCCGTAAGTTTGAGAATGTTGCTGTTAGTTGCATGTTTCTTAAGCAGATATAGACATACTTTCTCACACCTTACTCTTTCACTGCTTTTTAGACAGTTTGCTTTGCTGAATATATTAAATACTTCTGGTGGGTCCACTCAATGGAGAGAAATTGAACTTTTTGGCCACTGAATCCACAGAAACAACAGTGTGTTTTGACACCTGTGTGAAGTTTTGATTTGTAGTACAGAATCAATAGTGTCTACCAGATTGTTTACCAGAAGTCACTTGCATGTGGAAAATAGACAGTTGATATCAAGAATCAGCAATGTAATTGTTTTACTAGGTAGAAGATATTTGATCTACAGGTTGCAACAAAATTTCATATTCCATTGTGGTCTTCAGTCTACAAGATTGTTGCTGTTACGTCGTTTGTCAAATTCTTCTGACAGATCTCCTGGTATTCTGTGTTGCAAAATACCACGTTCTCTCTAAAAGAAGAAATGCATTCTCTTACAAGAGCGTATTTCTTTGTCGTCTGACCTAGCACTGTTTAATCCTAAGAATAAACATTTTGTGATGTCTTAAAATTAAATTCACCAAAGCTGAGAGTAGCACAGGAGTTTGTTCTTCCTTCTGGGGAACTCGCTGCTGCCCCCATCCTCCCCAAAAGGTACCTTTCTACTTGTGGACCAAACATACCTAGCTGTTTAGAATTGCCCCTGTAACAAAACAAAATAGTTACGTGAGCCTTCAAAGCAGCCAGGAAGCAGATGTATAAACATTGCTGTGTGTTTTGAAGTGCAGAAGACAGGGAGCCTGAAAACAGGTCAACTGAAATATGACACTTGATTGTCTCTTAATCCTAGTGGAAAAGAAGAAGTCTAGTGCTGAACTTGTTTTACTGTTTGACCACTGTAGAACTGGGTTTTTATTCTGAAGACTACTCTTCACCTGAGGAGCGCTTTTCTAATCAAGTGTTCTGCTGGTCAGTGCCAGCTGCTTCTGTATGTGGAGAACTATACACCATTTTTATGTATGTCTATGTCTAATTGGCTTTGGAATATCTGCTTTAAATTCAATAAAATGGACCTTAGGAGCATGACGTTGAAGATTTGGACTCGAGGACCTAGGGGATGTTAAATGTTCTTGTGTGTACCTTAACGGGACTTCATCAAATTATTGTGTCATCTGTAATCAGTGAGCAGATTTAAGGAGCCACATAGATAGCCGTTCTTTTGTAGGGTCTTAGAGAAAAGGGGTTTCTTACTCCTCCAAGCTTCAGCTTAAGGTAGTACCATATACCATAAGGTATACTGTTTTAAGGTAGTAAGCAACAGGAGGTGCTGTTCCTCCTGCTGTAGATGTCCTGAAAACACATAATTATGAAAATGTAATTAAAGTGAAAGCTGTGTCTAGTCTTCTTTCTCTCCTCTTCCATTGACAGTTGAGAAAAGCTTTGTTATATAGTTTAGGTGCAAATATCACTCAGGAGGGCTGAGATCTTTTGGAAGTTCTACACATCTTTAGCTAAGTGTGTAGCTACAAGCATCACAGTTATTTACTTAAAGGTTATCAGAAAACAGAGCTCTAGTGCAAGTCAGGTTTTCTTAAAATGTTAAAAGGATTGATCTATAAAACAAATGTTATGACAATTGCTAGGGAAACTTACCTGTACTTTGAGTCTGAAGTAAGGCAGTGTAATTGTATGTGTGTGCTTTTGCTTTAACCTTGAAATAGTACCTTATTTAGAGCAGAGCTAATTTTTAAGCTAAGTGAAATTGCTTTACTTTTGTAACTTTGTAATGGTGGTTACTGATTGTACTCCACATCATAGAATTACAGAAGCTTTCTTCAAATACTGCCTGGCTTTGTCAAAAATATACTATGAAGAAAGAATAACTAGGAAGAAGTGGTAGCAGATGAAGCAAAGTTAGCTGTTGCAGAGAGAGCTTGCAGGTTGTCCTTACTTACAATTCTTTTGATGCTCCAAAGCTTGGATGAGTCCAGGCATATGCTCTAATCCAGGGGCTTTCTTTAGTGCCTACCAAATCCAGCAGCTTTCCCTTCCTGTGCACCTCTGCATACATGTATCTGCTCCTTCTCCATGTGGTCCTGAGTATCTTTTTTCTCATGAAGCCTTAACAATCATTGAATGTCATGTTCTTTTCTTCCCCCCTCCCCTCCCCTCCCCATTTCTTTTCTTTTTTTCCCCAGACAGCACAACATAAAAAAATTCGCGTAATGACTCCTGCAGCCTAAACTACTTTCTCCCCAAATTTCCCCCCTTCTTGAAGTGGAAATTCTTGGTCACCAAACTACTTACTGTCTTCTTCTTCTCGGGAATGCATCTCCAATTAAGCTCCCTAGATAGCTTCTCTGGTATTTGTTGTGTATGGTGGAGTTCTTGTTATGTTTTCCGAAGTTCTGTTCCACTCTGTCTCTCTCTTTGGTTTACGTCAGGGTTATGTCTGATACTGGCTCTGATCTGTCCGGATCCTTCCTTTTTCTCCTGAACTTTTCTGTGGTAATTTGCTCCTTAGCTTGAGGACTTCTACCTAAGTAGTGCTCAAACTATGGACAGAAGGGGCTAAAGAATTACTTTGTCCACACTGATCCCAGATGGGCTTAGAGGCAAGGTAATTGCAGATAAATTGGTCGTTCATTCTGCTACTTGAATTGTGTATTATTTGAGAGCCATTAAATGTGTGTGCTTGTTCACTGGCGACTGAATGATCCCTACCATACTCACTAGTAACAGGAGGATTACTTAACTAGTTGCTATAATACTAGCTTCTGAACGAGGCATTTCTACTGAAACTCGTGTACAATTAAATAAAATGTTAGAACGGTATAAAGTACTGGAATAGAAGACAAAAGTCTTTAATTACTTTACCTTCAACTCCTCCAAGGAATATGAAAATGTTCGTCAGCAGCATGAGGAAGTCAAACAAAGCCGAGAGCAAGCCAAGGAAGAACTGAAGAATCTGAAAGAAATGCAGAACCCAGTGACAAAAAAAATCCAGGAAACTGAAGAATGTTTTAAAAGTCTAGATATGAAAATCAGAGATAAGGTAGGTGTTTTAAGTTCTCAGTTAAGATATGTACTATTTCAGGTGTTCTGCGCTCAGCTTTGTAAAGTGTGAAGCACTAACTCTTTCTTTCTAATGTGTCGTAATTGTTGTGAAGACATTTTTCTGCAGAACTTGTGCCCTTGGTTCTTCTTGACTTCTCCGTGTCTGTGTTCCACTAAAAGCAATAGAACTCAAGGAATACATTTCTTAGTAAACCTTCAGTACAACTCTGAAGGTCCACTCTCTTGGTATTATACGGGTATGCAAATTTTATATTTCTCTTCATAGAGTCTTGAAAACCTTCAGGACTATAATGTTACAGTTTCCCCAAGTTAGATACATGTATTTAGTTGCCTGTTTTCATCCATTCTGTAGTTTGGGTTTGTGGATGCTCTGTTTATCTTCGTAAAATGTAGCCAGTTTGGGTGGTTAATTTAAGCTAAGTTACAACTTTTCTGTCCTAAAAACATTCCTTTAATATCAAACCTAATTCTATAAGTAGGGTATAATTTTTTTATTAGAGAGTAATCTTCCATAGGTTGTGAATACTTCTGTGTGTGAAAGAATTTAATGGTAAACCTACATATGCCTTACAGCTTACTGTCTGTTTTTTGAATAGCTGCTCTCTGGGGATATGGAAAATTACTATTTCTGTGTAACAAATAAGAAAGTACTGTAATTCCCAGCAGGATATTAACTATCATGTACTATTCAGGCTGCAGAAGTCAGTGTATGCATAGGCTGCACAAATTTTTAATGGATAACCAAAGTTAAAGGATAACATGAGAAGGTTTGCTGCAGTAAGTTCTGTCTGAATGTAACTGGTCAGATCAAAGGGCTTGGTGTGGAGACACGTGTGACACCTGTGGAGGACTGCTGTCATGAAGCATCTTGTAGAATCAGGGTCTGAAGCTTTGGTGGAATGTAGTGCACTGTGAGCTAATACACCGTACATGCACGTTCTTTGAACAAACAAGCAAACACCCTCCCCACAAACAAACTAAAAAACTCCTACAGAAACTGTAAACCAAAACCAAGAATAAACCAGAAAGACCAGACAAACAAAAGCCACAAATTGTTGTTCACACCACTTCTGTTTTTGTTGTGATGTGAACTGTACCAGGCAATTTTGCTGACCCGGGTACATTATTATTAGAAAGCAAGCCATTTGCTAAACGTGTCCATTGAATTTTGTGCTCCACAGTTCTGTGAGAGTTTGTTGTGCAGTGATTCAAAATACCTATATTATTTTTAAATGTTGCAGTTTTACTGAAGTGGGCTTTTTGGGAGTGGTTGAGGTTGGAGGGGTTTGTTGTTTGAGAGTATGTATAATTCCTTAAAGGAAAGTTAACAGCTGGAAGCTTGAAATTAACATTCATAATACAGTAAGGGCCTTCATGCTTGTGAAGTGCTAAGCTTTGTTTTCTCTGCTTGTTATTATCCTGCTAGGTTTTACCATATCTTTCATTTTAAGTGATGTTATACTAATGTATTTTTTCAAATAGGAACGAATTCTACTAACCATTGCTACCATGATTTTTAGAAGTATTGGGCTATATTCATATAAAAGTTATCCTCTGCTGGTATGAGTTATACTCTGTATGAGAAACCTAGGATGAAACAGTGAGCATAGTAGTTTCAACTTGCAAGGAGCGTACTCAGCATAGGCTATTTGCTGCAGAATTGTGAAAGAAAAAATGGAGGAATGGACTAGCTAAATGACTTGTACTCTTGAATCAACATATTTTTCTGCTCAATGTAAACTTGTAGAGTAAGGCTTTCACACACGTAAATGTTCACAAGATTAGCTGTATGCTGAAATGGTGTTTAGTTTGGGCCCAGAAGATGAATTAGGTGCATTTTGTTCTATAGTACTCCAGAAACCGTAAAGATGGGAGGAAGGAAAAGATGCTACATTTCAAATAAGTAATTTATAGAAGACAAAGGAAGAGCTATGGATGTAATCTGTCTGGACTTCTGTAAGGCCTTTGATACAGTCCCCCACAACATCCCTCTCTCTAAAGTGGAGAAATATGTATTTGATGGGTGGACTGTTTCATGGATAAGGAATTGATTGGAAGGTCACAGCCAGAGGGTAGTGGTTAGTGGCTCGATGTCCACATGGACAGCAGTGACAAATGGTTTCCCTCAGGGGTCCACGCTGGGACTGGTGCTGTTTAATAATTTTGTCAATGATGTAGTGAGATTGAGTGCACCCTCAGCAAGTTTGCAGACGACACCAAGCTGAGTGGTGCAGTTGGCACACCTGAAGGGAGGGATGCCATCCAGAGACACCTGGACAAGCTGGAGAATTGGGCCTGTGTGAACCTCGCGAGGTTGACCAAGGCCAAGTGCAAGGTCCTGCATGTGAGTCGGGGCAAGCCCCGCTGTTATAGTTTGGCTGCGGCCGGCAACAAAAGCGCCACACGGCCGCCCCTCCCCCCGCCGGTGCGTGGAGGACAATGGAAAGCAACAGGCAGAAACCAGTGGGTCGGGATAAGGGCAGTTTAACAGAACAGCAGACAAAGGGAACAGGAACGATGATACAGGTAAGGGGAAAACACAACACAAACTGCACAACCCACAGAGCCGCTCTCCTGGACTGGACCGCCGCCCGTGCTCCCGAGCCGCGAGTTGAGTTCCCGCTGCCCCGCTCCCCCCCCACCGGAACCCAGCATAATGGCACATGGTGTGGAATACCCTGCTCTGTTTGGCCAGCTGGGGTCAGCCTGCCCGGCTGTGTCCCTTCCTGGATTCCGGTGAAAATTAACCCTGTCCTGGCTGAACCCAGGACACCCGCTATCAATACAGGCTGGTGGATGGAGGGCTTGAGAGCAGCCCTGTGGAGAAGGACTCGGTGGTACTGGTTGATGGAAAGCTGGACATGACCTGGCAACATGTGCTCACAGCCCAGAAGTCCAACTGTATCCTGGACTGCATCAAAAGCATGGCTGGCAGGTCAAGGGAAGTGATTCTGCCCCTCTGCTCCGCTCTGGTGAGACCCCACCTGGAGTCCTTTGTCCAGCTCTGGAGCCCTCAGCACAGGAGAGACATGGAGCTGTTGGAGTGGGTCCAGAGGAGGATCACAAAAATGATCAGAGGGCTAGAGAACCTCTACGAGGAAAGGCTGAGAGAGTTGGGGCTGTTCAGCCTGGAGAAGAGAAGGTTGCAAGGAGAGCTTACTGCAGCCTTTCAGTACTTAAAGGGGGCCTGTAGGAAAGATGGGCACAATTTTTTTAGCGAGTCCTGTTGTGACAGGACAAGGACTAGTGGTTTGAAACCAAGGAAGGGTAGATTTAGACTGGATAGAAGGAAGAAATTTTTTACAATGAGGTGATGAAACACTGGCACAGATTGCACAGAGAGGTAGCAGAGGCCCCATCCCCAGAAACATTCAAAGTCAGGTTGGACTGGGCTCTGAACAACCTGAACTAGTTGAAGATGTCCCTGCTTACTGCAGGGAGGTTGGGCTGTATGATCTCTAAAGGTCCCTTCCAACCCAAAGCATCCTGTGATTCTGTGTGCTGGTGCCTGGCCTTGTCCCTCCCCAGGTGCAGGACTTTGTGCTTCCCCTTGTTGAATTTGTTGGGGCTCCTGCCTTGGCAGGGCATGAACCTGGGGTGATGCTGAGAGCAGCCTCAAGCCATGACTCGGTGCAGGAGAAGCGATTTGGGCACTGCTGTGGCGAGGCTGGTGGGAGAGCAGAGCTCCGGGAATTGGGGGCTGAGGGTGTGGTGGGGAGGAGGACAGGCCTGGGGAGATGAGTGTTGGGGCTCAGGCTGGCCCTGGAGACCTCCTGGCTGCAAACATCTGCCCTGGGACCAGCTGCAGAGCTGCGGGCCTGGATACAGGACTTGCCTTCAGGGGTGCAAGGACTCACCTTCAGCCCCACCACTTGTCTCGCTCACATGTGCCTGTGCAACAGTGCAGCAGAGCACCATGCTGTCTGCCAGGCTGGCCCCGCGGGCACCCCGGACCCTGCTGCCTCCTGAGGAGGGTCTCCAGGGCCAGCCTGTGGCCCACCAGTGCAAGACAGCAGGGCTCTCTGCTGCACTGTTGCACAGGCGCGCATGCATTCTATTGCACGAGTGTCACTGTATGGTTTTGGAAAACGACCCCCAGCATTGGTCCTGGCAGCTCTGCATCCATCCTGTGGTTTGTCTGGATGCCCGTGACGGTGTCCTCTACCATGGCTGCCTCCAGCACCCAGTTGCCAAAAGACCTCTTCCATCTCCTGATGGACCCAGGAGTGCAGGGTCTGGAGGAGCGTTGGGTGGTTGTGGAAACTGTGGAAACAGAGGGTGTGATGACATGGTCCCTGTAGTCATTGTCCGCCTGTACTGAATGCAAGGTGGACTGGATCCCCCTCTTGCAGAGGGGGCACTCGGGCTTGCTCTCAGCCCACTGCAGGATGCGCAGGTAGCAGAACCAGTGGAGACATGGCATGGCAAAGCTGGCCTCCTCCAGCTGCCCAGGCAGGTGGGACAGTGGTCCTCCAGCTCCGTGGCCACGCTCTCCACTCACTGTCGTGGGCTGGGGGGACCTGGCGATGTCAAGTTGCTCTCTTTCACTTGTGCTGCAGCAGCCAGTGTCACTCTAGAAAAGGAAGAGAGGCCATGGTCATGGCTGGCCTGGGGAGGGATGGAAGAAATGCCCAGGTCCCTCAAGAAGGAAACCCTCCCAGCTGCCCAGGGTGAGGTTTCTCCCCC
>Ga0065711_1029758_pt1 | contig 34916 bp, 22 predicted proteins | sample Hoacrofraction12_FD_59098 | JGI IMG/M metagenome (GOLD analysis project Ga0065711, IMG submission 59098) | Hoatzin crop microbial communities from Cojedes, Venezuela - Epithelial fraction 12 v2 (version 2) | ecosystem: Host-associated > Birds > Digestive system > Esophagus > Crop | place... | reverse complement strand
CCCCCCAGCCCCAGCTTGTCCCCCTCGCTGCCATGCAAGACTCTGCAGGCTTCAGCAGGTTTCGGGTCAGTTCCTGCGTGCCGGTCACTCCTGGGTATCTAAATAGCTCCATTAATTGTGCATATGACTAAAAGATTGATGGATGAGAAAGGACAACTCTCCCCCTGCCCCAATTAGTACTTCATCAAACACAGGACGTACCCCTCAGGATACTAAAATGGGCTTGGTCGGACGAGCCTATCTGCATACTTCTTCGACAGGGAGGTAATGGAGTGAAATTATCAGTCAATATTTAAATACAGACAAGATCTAAGCTCTTTCTGAATTGCGAGTTGCCCTATTGTGGCAATGACGCCCTGCGCCCTGGATCCCTCATTTTTTATCATGCTACATTACCCACAGGGTTTTTGCATTCCCACACCACTTGACCTCTTGACTCTGTTATCTCCATCTTGGAACAAACAAGAAACATTTTATTCCCACCAGCAAACTGTCATTCACATCAGCAGCTTCTGCTGTAAGTCCTCGGCTCGTTTTTCTGCATCCTCTCGCCCGCCCCACTGGGAGCTCTGCCTTCCCGAGGTGGAAAACAAGGCAGGATAAATCCGCTCTCTAAATGCTTTTGGAGCACTTGCTCCTTCTTAAAGTGGCAGGGCAGATTTATGGCAATTATGTTTTTGTCCTCCCTCCCCTCCATCCCCAGTGATTTATGCTTTTCTGTTCCTGGGAATCTTTCAATCAGTCATAAAGATAAATAGAAGGGTCTCACTAAACAAATCACCTGGTAACAGTCAGATCGGTCAGGGGTGGTAATTGCAATTAAGATAACTCCCAAGTAATCTTCTTTGCTCTAGTGCCTTTCTCCATGGTGAAGCTGTGGTTGGAGATACCAACTCTAACTTCACCGAGAGAGCAAGTCTTTTAGTACTAGCTCCTGTAATCAGTCCCCTGTAATTCTGTAATTTACTGGTTTCCCTCTGATTTTAATAAATAACTGGGCACCCTAAGCAAGCTAAGCAATCCTGCAGGTAGATTAGATTTGAATCTTGCAAGGAGGATTTTGTAAAGATGTCAATGAATGTGACTGACCCTGCAATAGTGGTAGCTGAGCTTTGCTGGGGTACAGACAGCCCTGCTGCAGGGTGAGGTGTTCAGTTGTGGAGGACCCATTTTTGCTTGTGTTGACATGCACACCCGCGTGCACCCGCACTGCTACGCCTGCAAACAGATCAGTGCTGCAGTTCTGGGGCTTGAGGCAATTCCGAGGACAAGGCTAGGTCTAGACCTCAGCACCCAGCTGCTCTGGTGGATAGCTTTTGGGTTTTCGTCTCTTGGTACACAGAGTACAGTCGAATTGTCCCCCTGTTTAGGGCCTTGCTGTCAGATGGGCATTGGGACCTCGGCACAGGCTGTGGAGGAAGGAATTTTGTTTGTTTTCAGCTGGCTGCAGCAGAACTCTGTCTTGTGACGGAGGACCAGAGCCCCTTTCTCAGAGGGGACCTGCCCAAGTGCCCTTATGGAGGAGCCTTTCAGGAACAGGTATCTTGTGTTATTTTGAGCTCTTCAACACTCACCCTGTATGCCCTTACACAACGTGCTGAATCTGAAACCCCAGAACCCATTGCCCACCTTTTGCTTGGTTTAGGATGAAATTAGTCCAGATCCTCAGGCTATTTTGAGGAAACACCATGCCCCTCCCTGGTACCTGCGTATGTGGCTGCAACGTCCCTTGGGCACTCCGGAGCTGCCCGATATGGGATGGGATGGCTGAGCACAGCGGGCAGCGAGCACTGCGATGTCCCCCCCTCCACATGTTGCTGCGACCACCTCCGCACCTCCCCGTTTAGGTGGCGGGGACGGTGACACTCACATGCTTGCTCCACAGGAGCGTGAACCCATTTTCCAGGTGTCCATGAGGACCACGGCTGCCAAGGCAAAGGCAACCACATCGACGCCTTCAGATAAATGACTACATCCATTGTGAGGACTTGGTAAAGCCCCCATTGAAATAAATGGCAAAACTCCCAGAGATTTCAAAGGGATCAGCCCTGAATGTTTGTAATTCTCTCCTAGACTTATCATATATCCTCAGCACTGTGTGCTATTACCATAACAAGAGGTATGGCATTCCCTTACTTCCATGTTTGTTAAGTAACAAAGAGAGATTTCAACGCTTGTAGCCTTCCCAAATTTGTCAGGCACCGAACAGTCTCCCCCTGGCTCCATGTGAGCGTGTTCCCAAGCACAGTGCCTCGTTAGTGTCGTGATGGGACGTTGTTCAGATGCTATGAATATGCATCAGGGCTACGGTTGGGGTTTTGTTGGCATACACAGTGACTTTGTCATTTAATGGTCTCCAGGGCTGTTTTAATCAACATGCACATTTCGCTTGTCAGCTTATTTCACTTCACTGGTTATGATTTTATTTACAAATATTCTGGCAATTGCTTGAATTTATTCCGTCCCATGCGCCTGTAACTTTCTTCTCTCCGCTCCACACCGTTCTCAAGCCAGGGTCTGTGGTTTCCCTTGCTTTGTCATGGAAAGGGATCAAATTTACCCTCTGCCAAGTTTTGCTTTGCTTCATTCCCCATTTCAAAACGTTGATCAAACTGGGGAGGGGGAAGGAAGGAGGGGTGTTTGCTCAAATGAGATTTACAACAGCATGTGGAGTCCTAGGCACTGGGGTTCAAACGGTCTAGACAGATTCGCAGTAGTGCCAAGGCCACCGGGGATGATCCTCAGTCTTCTAGCAGCAGCTCCGAGCCGATCTCAGAGATACAGGATTTATTGTATCTGGTCAGGGGGAGGACAGGAATTAGCACAGAGCTGCGTAGGCTAACGAGATATGCCGAAGGAGCTGCCGGGGAGATGCTCCCAAGGCCCTGGGAGAGATGGCTGCTGAGAAAGCCCAAAAGAGAAAGGATTGAAGAGATGCAGGTCGGGAGAGGTAGACGGCACAAGCTGGGGAGGAGAAGCTGGGAGCCAGCGCTGTGGAAGCTGATGGAGGATCCAGCCAACAGGGCAGGAGTGCCTGCCTGCGTGCGTGTGGGAGGAAGAGGAATTTTGCAGTGACATTTTGGACAGGTTGAAACGGAGATTGGGGAGAAGAGTCTATAACGCTTCAAATACGCGGTCGTCCTTCTGCATAAACACCCCCGTCACGTCCAGCACTTCGCTGCACGCTTGGGTGGGTGGGAGGAGACATCTTTTCTGGTCCTAGAGCGAGTCCTTTTCCTCCAAACACTCACCAGAGTTGGTGTTTTAAAGGAAAGGTGCCTGCCAGGACTTCAAAAATAAGTATTCAATCCGTGCTCATGTGCCTTGGCACATTTCCCATCACAACTGCCAAGATGTCCAAACCTGAAATGAGCAGCACAGCATCTTTCATAATTCATCGACGGATGCTTTTAAAAAATGTGTGGTTTATATTCATGCCAGCACTGCCCCTCCCTCCCCTCTTCCCCATCTCCCCTTCCTCTCCTTTTCTTGCAGGTGGTCTATTTAATTTCAATTTCAAGCTGTTGCCTCCTGCTTTGGTTCAGCAAAATGACGTGTCTTGACCTATTCATTTCATGTTTCCAAAATCTTTTACATTTCCTGCCTCCTCCACTCCCCCTCCCCTGCCTTGAAAAGAAAAAAACAATTCCAACTCGCAAAATGAAGAATTTCCCTGCATCTGTAGAAAATCTGGCCTCACTTATACCTGTAAAAACAGTTGTTTCCCTTACAGGAAATGGCTTACTTCAGCACCTGAAGTTTGTTTTGTTTTTTTCCTGGCGAGATTTTGATAAATATCTGCTTGATTTCTGGAAGGAATGGGCAAACTCCATGAAGGCTAAGTCCGCTGTTCAGCCTCCCGGTGCAGAGGACTTCACTCTTCCCTGTCAGAGCCTCAGGACTTCCCAGCTGAGGCGCCAGCAAAGACAAAGCCTTTGTGGTGGGCAAAAAAAGGAGAGGAGCCATTCCCTGTCCCCAGGAGCTTTCAAGGACAGCAGACCCACCACGTGTGGGGTGAGATCAGGGTACGTTGTTGTCTTGGGGACAAACACTGGAGCAGAAACTAGGGCTTAGTCCTCCTGCCTTTAGATACCAAATTACAGGCCCTGAATCAGGAATGTAGTTCAGGATTTATCTCCCCAAAGTTTGGATTTCCATGTCTCAGCTGGTCACCCATAGGTGTTTTTAGGTCCATTGCACCGAAGTCTTTACTCAGGAGGGAAAAGACTGAATCCAGGTCCCCAGCCCAAAGGGGAAAGCCAAGCTTCCCCTGAGTGCTGGGCATGGCATGGATGTTGAGATGACAGTGAGGAGCAACACTTGCTGTCCTTTGGAGAAGCGAAGGTCTCTCCTTGGAGAAAAAGACATGGGTGGGACCACTGACCCCACTCATTCTGGGGGACAGACATGGCCTGGCTCCGCATACCTAAGCGTAGGAGAGTTTTGCCCTCTCAGCAGGGATTTCCAGAAGAAAAACCCTGGGGCATGTCCTCGTATGATGGAGAGACGATGTCAAATCCTCAGTAATCCTAACTGACTCTACTCTGCTGTGAACAGGGTTATATGTATGGACCCAGTCCATGGTATGAACCAGCCTCCTTTCCTGCTTTGGCAGCATGAGCTTCTGCTTTGAATGCTTCTGTTTTGACTATGTTGCCTTTCATCATTTTTGTATACTTGTGCGTGTGTGTTTTTGTGCTTACCTGGGCATACAAAGTTATTCAATATGAGATTGCCTTTTTTAACAAGAAGTGGGATTTGTTTGACAGAAGTGATACAGCAAATCACCCCCACAGATACCTATCTGCCACCGCACCTTCAAGCCCAGCCCCACAAGTGCCAGGCAGGGTGATGTTCAGCTCCTCGGCCGCACAGACCTTGTCCTCCTCCACTCACCCTGCCGCAGCAGACCACACAGCTCCGGCGAAACGGTGCTCTGGGGAGGGGGAAGGAGGTGTTGAAGTCCCCCTGTAAGCAGGGTTAAAGTTGCTATAGTTTTTCTGTGGTCTGCGGTGCCCGCGTTAGCGGTGATGCCGGGGGCTCGGGGCGAAGGAAAGCGGGCGTACGCTGTTAGGTAGCTTAACTTTTCATTTCCTGTGTGGTTTCATATTAGGTATGGTATGTGCGACCAGGTTTAATTGATGCACAAAGCAATGTTTTATGTATGTGCTGGACTTCCAGAAATAACTAGTGGTAAGATAGACACATCAGCGAAGGATTTTCAAAGTCGCCAGAAAGCCTGGCTGCCAGAAATGAGACGTTTTAATGTTTGGTGTTCAGAAACCTCTTTTAGGTTTCTCTCCTTCAGGTGAAACACAGAAGATTATAATTTGATTAAAAAATAAATCTTCCTACTGAGAACAGTCTTGTGTTCTGAAAGAATAAGGTTTACAAGGCTGAAAAAACAAACCAAATGCTACCGTAGGTGCTCAGGCTTGTGGAATACCAGAAAGATGTTCCAGGAGTGACTTTTTCTGGCTCCCTCCCTTCTCCCCATCATCCCCCATGTTTATGACGTGCTTGGTTCCGTGATGCTCGCCTCCTGCTCCGCTACATGACAGGGCTCTGAGAGCCTTTCTCCTGGCTGCCAATTTTTCTTCAGTTTTGCAGCCACCTTAATAAATGGGAGTTTTTGAAGCTCATGGAAGTGTGAGAACAGTGTAGCAGGGCCAGAAAAATTATTTCTTTGAAAATAAGGAGACATCTTCTTTTTCAGACTTGTGTTCCCTGCATGCTCAAAGAAGCTTTTGAGCCAGGATGCAAAAATGCCACAGAAAGGACTAGGGAGCAGGAGAGACACAGAGTGAAACAGAGTGTGATTCAGCTGAGGTCATTTCAGTTTGGGGAAGAGAAGGATCAGGGATGATAACCGCCGTCTTGGCTGCTAAAGACAGATGGAAGCAGGAGGTAGTTTCTTCCTTTCTTTTCCAGCTGTAAAGGGGAGGCCAACACCATGCTAGTGCATATGCATGCAGTGAGATAGGGAGGACCATCATGGGTCACTGGCCCTCTTTATTTTCTTGGTGTAGATGTAGCTGAGAAGACCAGTTCACCATGGCCTTCCCCTCAAACCAAAGTAGACTCCATTGCTTGTGTCTGTGTGGTTAGTGGGAAGCACAAGAGGCCCGGTTGAACTGTGCAGGACAGGAAATTCAAGCATTAATTAAAAAAATACAGGGTCTTCTGCTCAAAAACTGCTTCAGCATCCATAACTTTGGCCAAATATGTACATCAGGGGTACATTTAGCCTCTCCCTACGGCTGGGATGGTAAATCTGGCACACAAGGGAGAGAGAGAGGTTTCCTACACCAGGTTAGGTGCCTGGAAGTCACTCTCTGGGGTGTTAAAGCCAGAACAGAGGCCTCCCTTTAGGTACTCCCTTTGCTCAGTCTGTGAGCAGATAGTGAAGCATGCCACTGTGAATCATATTGCTATATAAAATCATGTGGTTGGGCTTAGCTCCTGTGGGGAGAAATGGTTTGCTTTAAGGTTGGTATTTAAGTCAAGCTGAGGTCAGCAGCAGGTAGTGAACCCCTTGTACTGAGTTAGGACTCCAAGGTCTTACCTTGGTCCGTCCATGGAAAGGAAAGCAAGGACAGTGATCACAGCCCTTCAGGTTAGACTGTCTTTTACTGTATCTGTAGGACGATGTAACAGAGGTTTCCTCCACACTGGTCTCTCTGCAATACAGATGCTCCTGACTATGTGGGCTACAACTACGACTGCCAGGCATGGAAAAGGACTCAACTGAATTGTGCTGGTAGCTTTCCAGGGTAATGTATCTCCCAGGGGCAGGGATTTTTTTAATGCAATTACATCACACTGAAACCGTAGTTTTGGGCATTGGAAAAACCCTAACTGGTGCTTTACCCACTACATCTCATTCTTTCTTCTTGAGTACTGAATACTGTGAAATTCTCTGAAATCCCATTAAAATAAAAAGTATGGATTTGATTGCTGTAATGTGACAAGTTGTGTGAATCAGTATTTCCCCTCAAATCATCCATCCTTCCCCCACAGAAACCAAGAAATGGATCCGTCTTCTTATTCATTAGCCTTAAAAAAAGGCTGTGGCAAAACCAGGGTGATAAGATCAAACACAGATGCTACATGGGTACTTTTGCAGATAGCTTGACTTACTGTAGACAGAACATCTTAATTAAAGTCCATTCTGAATGCATTTTCCTTCCATCTGCTAGGCAGAAATCACTGTGAAGCCTGCAGAATTTTGTTCTCTGTCAAGCAGAGGGTTCTGCCACAAAACAAGCTTTTGAGAAGTCCTTACTCAGTATGACTCACAGACTTAAGGAAGTGTTGTCTAGACAAGACCCCAGGTTTTTAAGCCACAGCTATGAGTGGGAGAAGTGAGAGAAGCCAAGCGGTGTCAGCAGGAGGGATGGACTGCAAAGCTACGGGGTGTCTGTAAGCGTCGAATTGCCCTGGTGCTCACGTGGCACTTCCTTCAAGAGGAAAACTCACGCTCTGCTGGGAGGTAACAAGTTCTCGTACGTGCTGGCTGATAAGAAGGATGCAGGCTCTCAGTCGGTGATGTTTGCTAAATAGCTGGAGCGGTTGGTGGTGGTGGTTTTTGAGCGACTCGGTGCGACACTTCAGCCCTTCATGTAATCCATCCCTGTCTCGCAAATTCCCAGATGGGCTCCGGGCAGCACCAGCACTGCCTGCAGATGTTTGCTTTGGCACAATGGTACCAGGCATCCAGGGCTTTCAAACTGGGCCCAGAAGCCCGTGCACAATCACTGCAGGTTAAGGAGCAGTGGGATTATTAGCTTGTAGAGAAAAAGAGGTTTTAATAATTGTTTAAAAACAAACCAACCCTTTGAGTATACAGAGCCAATGTAATGAGTTTTACACCATCTTGTCTTCTGGCTTCAGAGTAGGGGTCAATGCAGGAAAACGACTCTCAGAATTTGGATGGTGAAGGGTAGGAAAAGCTCAACTCTAATAATTATGGGATTGCTGGCTCACAGTAGAGAAGGGCCATGGTGGTATCTTCCCAAGGAGGTGACTAATAAAGGGAACACCTGAACTGGGTCAGAAAATAGCTGAGCGTTTGCAAAGGATGGGCTAAAGAATGCCTGCTTGGCAAAAAAACCCTCCACGGTTAGACTGCCTTTGGGCAAGTTGCACCATTCCTCACTCAGCAGCATGTATTTGCTGACGTTTAAAGGCAGCTAAATATCAGATAAAAGGATCATGAAGCTGAGTCTGTGTTGATAATTCAGGTTTGGGACTAAATTTTCAGCACCTTTTGAATTTCAGATTGCTTTTCAGATGAGCCTGGACAGAGGGACATATTTCTAGTGTGCACAGTGAAAAAAAAATAAAAAATCTTTGAAGTCCCAGCTGGTGTTTCCTGCTTCTAAACTGCTCAGTTTTGGTAAAGGAATGGATTTTCTTTCATAAACTCCCAATTGTAGTCAACTGAATGGAATTCTGCAATTTTACTTGGCTGAGATTCCAAGCCAAGTCAATTGCTTTGTTCTGAAGAGCTGGAAAACTACTTGATGGAGCTAAGAATTGCCTTCTAGATGTCATCTCGCTGCAGAGAATCCTTTTTCCTTCTGTGTAGGAACAGGCAGATGTATTTCTGGGTTAACAAAAAATCATGTGAAACTTAGGCACCGTCAGAAAAAATGTCTGTAAAGCAATGATATCTCCTGAGCCAAGGACTTTTTTGCTGCCAAAGGCCTGCTATTTTGAAAATCTTTGAAGTTTTCAGAGAGAGATCCAGTAGAATATCTTTCAATATGAATGATTTTGTGCTATAGGGGTATTGTAAAGGAGTACGTGGTGTGGAGAAGTAATTACATGTGTCTTAAACTGAGTCTCTAACTATTTCAAGGTTAGAGTCCACAGCAGTCATCTACCTTTATTCAGATTTATATTGTTGTGAAATTCATCTGACTTTATTTATTTTGTATATTACTGTTAAAAAGGGAATATATCGTCCTTCCATTCCTCTCCCCATCCATCAACCTAATCTAATTTAATCTAATCTAGCCTAAACTAAAATAATGAAGACAGGTAACCCTTCAGAGCAAAACATAATTAATTCATCCACAACTAAAAGGAAATATTTTTTTTTCATTTGGAATTTCCCTGTCCAGTTGGACGAGGCCTAAATTTTTGCAATAACTTTAGTAGAATCAGGCAATCATCTAGTCCAATGTATAGCACAAATACCTGAGTGTAAATAAAAAACACGGTGCTACTTTTTCAAAGTTAATTAATGAAAAATCAAAATATTCCAAAATTTAATGCTAGTGCCTACCTGTAACTGGCTTTCTTCAGGCATTCATTACCAATGTTAGGTAACTCTGAAAAGAGAGTTTGGATTAATTTTTTAAATTCTGGTACTTAGTATTATTACAGAGAATCTGTCGCCTGTGAGAGAAATTCCCTTTCCTGTGCAATTTTCCTGCAAAGGGCTCGCTTGAGGCCCGCGGGGCTGGATGCACAAACTGCTGTAACAGAGCTGCAGAGTGAAGAACGTGCAGGTCTAAGGGCTTGTCTAGCATGGGAAGAAGCGGTTTAATATTCTGGGCACAAGCTGTTATTTCCAGATCAGAAAAGCATTTTCACGTTATCTCATGTCATTCTGGAAAACATTTAAGCTAGAAGTTTAAATGAAAGCTTGAAGCTAAAGTACACGATACATATCCCCAGGCCACCATGCTGTTTTTTTGGCTTACTTGTGTAGGTTTAAATCTACTGGTATGACGCATAAACCTGAGCTGGAAAGACAGTCAAGGCACTGGTTAACTGAGGAGAGGCAGCCCTTCAAGTGGAAGAGAAGACAGACAAGGTTAACTCACCATGGCTGGCTTGAGCAGGTGTAAATCCTCAGAAATCCTATCAAAGTGGACAACAATTTCTGAAGGATCCCTCTCTCACCCAGAAAAGCGACTTGGGGCGGCTGGTCTCCTGACCCAGGTGCCCCATTACCCTAATTTGGGTGGCATTAGGGTTTAGTGTGTGTTCACACCAGCAAACCCTTTCACACTTGTCTCCCAGTTCAGCAGGGGAGGGATGAAGGAAGTGCGCTGGGGAGATGGATGTGAGTGAGATTTTGTTACTTGTTTCCCAGCCACCGGTGGAAGGAGGTCTTGCTTTAGGGTGGGCCTATATGTACAGAACAATAATGGGATGCTGTGTATATGTCTGTGTTATGGGGCTTCCCCGCTCTCTCTGCACTGTGCCATCTTTGGCAGGGTACTCTGTGCTGTGCGTGGCTGTCACATGCCCTCGGGCGGTGGTGCCGCCAGAGGGGAGCGGAAAAGCACCCTGCATTGTTGCTCAGGTGGAAAAATATATACCGGACTTGAACACATTGGGGTCAATCTACCAAATTTACAGCAGCTGCCCCAGATTTTTATGAATGGAATAGGGTTTGCAGTCCTCTCCTGTATATAAGTGGTTCCATGGTGTAATGGTTAGCACTCTGGACTCTGAATCCAGCGATCCGAGTTCAAATCTCGGTGGAACCTGACAGTTTTACCTGCTGGAGAGGGACCTGATTGTGCTGACCCACACATGGCTTGACCATGAGCCAGCAGTGTGCCCTTGTTGCCAAGAAGACCAATGGGATCCTGGGGTGCATTAAGAGGAGTGTGGCCAGCAGGTCGAGGGAGGTTCTCCGGCCCCTCTACCGTGCCCTGGTGAGGCCCCATCTGGAGCACTGTCTCCAGTTCTGGGCTCCCCAGTTCAAGAAAGATGAGGAGCTACTGGAGAGAGTTCAGTGGAGGGCGAGTTCAGTGGAGGGCTACGAATGAGGGTAGCCTACGAGGAGAGGCTGAGGGAGCTGGGCTTGTTCAGCCTGGAGAAGGCTAAGAGGGGACCTAATAAATGCTTCTAAATATCTGCAGGGTGGGTGTCAGGAGGATGGGGCCAAACTCTTTTCAGTGGTGCCCAGCGATTGGCAGTGGGCAATGGGCACAAACTGAAGTAGAGGAAGTTCCATCTGAACACGAGGAAGAACTTCTTCACTCTTCTTCCCTCTGAGGGTGACAGAGCCCTGGACCAGGCTGCCCGGTGAGGCTGTGGAGTCTCCTCTGGAGATATTCAAGACCCACCTGGATGCGGTCCTGTGCAGCCTGCTGTAGGTGACCCTGCTTTGGCAGGGGAGCTGGACTAGATGACCCACAGAGGTCCCTTCCAACCCCGACCATTCTGTGATTCTGTGATTCTGTGATTTAATGGGAGATCTTGCCATCAAAGATGGGAGACGAGGGATGGGAGAAAACCTCATGCTTTCACATCTCCAAGCAAAAGCCTGTGAACCCTGCCTATGCTGTGAACCCTGTGAACTTGAATATCAGTTCAGAGAGTTTCATGAACCCTCGAACTCCAGCGGGCTTTGCCATGCCTGGTGGAAAGCCCTCAGTTTCTTGTCGTCCCCTTTTTGTTACTTTTGCTCGCTTTTATTAGCAGGGAAGCACAGCTGTACAATCTCTCCCATCTCAGCGTAATTGCATTAGACACTTGGAGGCCGTCGGATTGCCATTCAAGCTGGTATATAATGAATTTACTTGACATGCAGAGGTCCTTATGTCACAAAAGGTTTTCTCATTATATCTGAGCTTTTACTTGTTTATGAAGAGTCTCCAAATCCTCGCCCTCTCCCCACTCACACAGTGGGAGAAGTGCTGCAGGAAGCTGCCTTTTAGTGCAATATTCATCAGAAAAGGCCCACCTGGCTGTAAGTTTTAGCAGGTTTTATTTTCAGCTTACAGGGGAATATCTGGCTGTAAATGCCTGCTGTGAAGAGTCAGCGTTGGGAGACGACATTGAGAGGGGTGATTATTCATACCTGGCAGCATAATGTTCTCCCTAAGGTGTGTGGGGACACCTGGGGATTGTCTCCTCCCCAGTAAGATCGAACAGTATTTGCAGCCAGTGGGTGCACCCTTGTCCTCATCGAAGGTAGCAGCTGGTCCCATGAACTGTTCTTGACAAATCCTGTAACACGGTTAGGCAGATGCAGCGGAGCGTTCCCGCTCGGTACTTTCTGGGTCCTGGACTTGACTGGTTCAGCGCACGACACCGGCTGCAAATGGCTCCTAAGTGTGCGATAAATACTGTCTCGAGCCTTCATCCTTCAGCAAGGTGGAAACGGGGATTTGGTAACATGGCAATAGGCAAAGTTGTCCAAAACCCCACAGGAAAGCCACAGAAAGAATATAATTATGCAATTCCCCACCCGCTTTGCTCCTGTCACCCTTGGCAATATGCAGGACTGTACCCTCCGGAGTCTGCACCAGTGAGCTGCAGCACTAGGGGGGACCTGGGACCTCTGTAAGAGCCTGCCCGCTCCCAAACTACTTTTGGCATGTGGGGCTGCCATTGCAAGGGGTTAACTGCAGGCGCTGCCAGACTTGACAAACGTCCCCTTAAAACCAATCCCCCAAACCCTCCTCTCTGCAGAAAGGCTGAGAAAGGGGTTTGCAGGCTGGCTTTTAGCAGCCCCCTTTGACGTAAGGTCGGTCTGCCCAGCCTTGGTGGGGAAAGCCCTGGTCCCTCCTGATTAGCCTGTATCTGACGCTGAGCAGAGGTCGCTGCGGCACCTCGCTAATAATTCCTGCCTATTTTCCGTAGGCTTTCTGGGAGCAATGTGATATTGTTGCTTCTCCACGATGCTGGGGGCTCGGGCGGGCTCCTCTCTCCAGCAAGGGCCGGGGTGGGAGCAATGTCTCACATGAATGAGATAAGAGAAGACAAAGCAAATGGGGAAGAAAGGAAGCTTGTAGCTTTTCAAGTTCAATGAGGCTTACCAGGCTTTCGGGGGCCTCTTCAAATCAGAGGCCGAGTTAAAAGAACATGCAGAATTCAAAGCCTGTCCTTTTCCAGGCTCTCTGCCGGCTTTGAAAATCCTCCCAATTCATGTTTACTCTTGTTTCTTCCCTCCTCCCCCTCTGTCCTACCTTCCCCATGCAGACATGCACTCAACCCTTCTCCCCGTGCGCAATCATCCCCCCCAAAATCTGTTCAAAGCGGCCCCAGGTCCGGCGATGCCCGGCCACAGGAGCAGGTGGGGTGTTTCCTTCATGGCTGTTTCCATGCCCCTGGATCCTGAATGTGGGATGTATGCAAATGGCAGCAAATGGTGGGCAACATCAGAAAAGGATACAATGGATCCCCTTAATCCCTCCTTGCCCAGAGCTGTCTCTCACCCCAGTGAAACACAGCATCAGAATGGGCTATAAACAGTTCCTCTTGCATAGCAAACATTAAAGTGTTTCTTTTGCTGGCAGACACATAGTTTGGAAAGTTGCTGTGATGGGGTGCACAAAGGCTGGGCGCCTTCATCCCCAGAATTACAGTCTGAGCCATCGCTTTCCGGGAGGAATTGAGGGCTGCAAGCGGGATACCTGGAAGGATGGTAAGGGATGCAACCTCCATTTGTGTCGCTTTGGAAAATGGTACCATGACCTCACTTGCAAAAGGAGGTCAAAGCACCTCAGACAGTTTCATAACGAAGGGCCCTGTAGTACGTGGAGTTACATGCTGAGGCAGGATCGGTGTCTGGCCGCTCGAAGGAGAGGGTGCAATAGGCTGCACAGCTGTGGTGACTTGGAGGGCTGGCTGCAAGCCCCAGCTCACCCTCATCTCCTAGGCAGCCACAAGGCTTTATTGTTAATGACAACATTCCTTTGCAAGTCTCTAATGAAGGGGCCTCAAAGGCCAGCAGGTAGGTGCCAACAACCTCTGCCCATTTGCTGCTCCACTACCTCTGCTGATGGAGCGTCATCTCCTTATGCCCGTCCCGTGTTCTGGGGCAGGACACAGACAGCTCACATCCATCTCACCACCCTGTCCTGCTGGGAACTCTGACCATGGATTTATGATGAGAGCAGCTGAAGACCTGTAAGAATGGAGACTGTCCATATACGAGAGGAGAACATCATTTGGGTAGGTGACATTTTAGGCTATTCCAACCCAACCTGGAGGTTGAACCCTGATCTGGTTTACCCCTCCTGAGCCCCTGACACAGGGACTGGGAAGGCAGTCGAGGTGTCAACTGTCAGCTGTTTATAGCTCTCAGGCTCCATACTGCTCCTGCAAACCTGGGCAGAGATCTATAATTACCACCATCTCTCCTCAACCAGCCTTGTAAGAAGAAGAAGGAAGAAACATCTAAACCCACATCTGAGAGTCTGCCCGCTGCCACCCAGCTAGGTGTGAGACACGCTGTGTAATACTCTTGCAGGTTTTCCATCTTCTGCTGTGCACAGGTGGCAGTGGGGATGTCCCGTATTGACACAAACCTCAGCACTGAGAGGAGCAAGGGGAGCAGCCAGCTCCAGGACCAAAGCCCACTTGGTTCTTAGTGACTCGAGAGGGATGTATGATTTTTTATCTGCATACTTGTCAGGGACCCCAAATAGAAAAGACCTGCCACTTCTTTTTAGAGCTGCCACTTTTTGTTTTGGTTTTTTTTTCAAACAGGGCTGTAAAAATGTCTGTTGAACTCTACGCCTCCAAAGCCCTTGCTGAACCACAGGGAAAATTTGCATGCCAACTAACGCCACTTTTTAGGACATTGTCAACAGAGTCAGCAACTGCAGAGTTTCTCTCCCTTCCCAGCTATGCAAATAAGCTAAAGGGGTTGATGAAGGCGGCAGGGGTGGGGGAAGAGCGATGTGACAATCATGGCGAGTCACCAAAGCGGAGGGAGCGACGCAACCCCGTACTTGAATGCAGCAGAGCTCTGTCTCATTTGCCGCTGCGTTGTGTAGCCCCATTGAGCGCGGGGAGGTTTCTGCAGCTCGGTAACACAGAGGTGGATTGTGCCTCGTGGTCTCAGTTGTCAGTGATCAGCAGGGAGATGACAGATCAGGACCAGCTCCTGAGCTGACATGAGTTGCCAAAGTGTCACTGACCTTGTGTGGCCCTTTGTCACTATTCTCTCAGCTGCTCTGAAAAGAAACCCTTGGTCTTGTTCTTCTCCTCTGGGCTGGGAAAGTGATTATTATTATGTCCTGGCCTTTGGTTGATGAAAATATGTGCAGCTTTTGTCACACGTTTCTCTCTCCCGAGTGCTTTTCCCCCACCATTTGCTATTCACACTTTGTGTGAATCTGGTGTTCATTAAACTGGCAGAGACGGGGGGCGGAGAGTGCAGGCAGGGAGCCAGGTACACCTCAGCCCTGCCCGCCAGACCCCGGCTCGATCCCCACGGGGCCCTGCCAACGCACCCCGTGTCTGACCCACAGCACATGGCCCTCCCAGACATGTACCAGCGCTGCGTGCTCCCACCCACAGCCCTCCCTGCACCTCCACCGGCCTCTCCGGAGCAGCCTTTGGCTGCCAGGCTAAATGCTGTCGGGCTTTTTAAAGGGGAACAAAACCCCGTTTCCATAAGATGCTGAATCCCTGCCTCAAGATAGGGTAGGGTGGGATGGGATGGGATGAGATAGGATAGGATAGGATAATGTGTGTATTTATATCTACATCGACATACTGAGTATCTATGGGAGATCTTATTGTCTGGTTTGCTCTGCTGTTTCTCTTTTGCCTTGCCCCAACCGTTTGTCTTTGCCCCACTACCAAGCGAGTGTGAAAGGTGGTTGAATATCTTGTCCTCCTGATTTTGCAGTGCATTGCATCTGCCCTACATTGCCTTCGCTGCGGTGCCACTCGCTGCCCAGGACACAGGCCAGTGGCGAGCTGGTCCCGAGGGGTTTAGACCTGTGAGTGCCAAGAGGTTACTGGAATTAGCCACAAGCACTACTGTGTGTCAGCGGGGCAGAAGTTACCTGTCTGTGCAGGGCATTGCAAAATTTAGCGACGCATACCAGGAGCACTACCAGGCCTGTCCCCAGCTGCATCATGTTTTAGAGTCACTCTGGAGCTGACAGTAATGCAAAGGAACTCAGATGAAAAATTCTCCCTGGTGCAGACAGCATTTCTAAGCTGACAGAGATCAGAGGCATTGCTCTGAGGTGGCTGCTGCTGTGTTTAGGTCTCATCTGCGTATGTTCAACAACCCTGGAAAATGAGGCTCCTGTTCTCCCGCGTCCCCCTGAGCCCCACAGCAGAGATGAGGTGTTCTGGTAAACTGGGCAGATTTAGTTTCTATTTCTTTTTTTGTTCAAATGTATGGGGTGATTTTTTTTTAAACCATGGTTTCAATCTAGGTGATACCATGAAGGGGCAGAACTGGGTTTACGCACATTAAGAAATAAGGGCTAAACTACTGTGTAAGCCTGGACATGATGTATTCAGCTGGAACAGCATAAACTGGGCTGTAGATGGATGGCTGTTTAATTACCTGTTTGAGCTGCAATTCAGCCAGTGCTGCCTGCTTAACACTCATGCTGAACAAAATGTTGGTGCAAACTTTAAGGGCCACAAACCTCCCTGGAAAGGCAGATTTCCCAAGGGGACTGGTCTACAAAATGCTCTAGATTGTGTTTGCATTGAATGGAACTAGCGGGAGCCCGCAGGCAGATCGTCAATCAGACAAGGAGGGCCCCTCATTAGCAAGACGAAGTCTATGTTGTGGACTTTAATGGCTGGATGATGCCAATGGAGAAAGAGAGGCGATGTGGGAAGCACCAGGATCCTGCTGTACGGGAGGACGGGCACGGCCGCTGAAGCCATCCCCAGTACTGCCAGCAGATAGTGGCCATTAAATCACCCAGTTCTTCTGGGCTGCAAAGCTGATGGGCTGAATCAAACCATGGTAACTACATTGATTTTAACAGAGTTCAATGAAGAGATGCATTTGGCTCTGCAGTTACTCGTTTTACTCTTCATCTAATGAAGCAAGATGAAGTCCCCTGTCTGGTGTTGCTCCAGTGGCAGCCAGCAGTGGTGACAGCGTGTAGCAGAGATACATAAGGTTAGAGATGTACAGCCTTAGACAGGAGCGGGTGAGAGGGAAGCAGATCAACAAAACTGGTCCGACAATAGCAGCATATTTAAAACAAATCTTCTCTACAATGGATTTTGGCAATGCTTAAAACAGTAGCTCAGGACAGCAAGGCAGACAGAAGTAGCTAGCACACAATGAAAAAAGACGTAATGGAGCTGTGGTTGGATGAATTTCTGGAAGCCAGCGTCGCCCGAATCCAAACCATGGATTCGGCTTCACGCCTCTGGTCCACTGCTTTATCCCTGAGCTGCCATGGAGGCTGCTGTGGCTCTGCCTGCTCATCCCCCTGGATCCCACCAGCCTGCTTCAACCACATATAGCCGAGGAGCAGTGTTCTCAGAGATGATGGTACGTGATACTGAAATGGGAGGCTGAGCAGGGCGCAGGGAGTCAGGCAGACCCCCGGGGAGGCTGTAGGGTGAGCCCAGCCCTTAGCAGACACACATGAAGACCAGATAAGCAAACACCATGCCATGGTCCTTTAAGTGAGGAGCAATTGCCACTCTCGGCATTGCTTATTGCTAGGACTGAAGCCAGTGATTGAAATAAATCTTGGTGGTTTTAGCAGTTTTGCTAATGCTTGTGGAAGAAATAGACTTTAGTGCAGTTACTCCTGATTTATGCAAAGTGGGAGAAGGATTAGGTGAAAATCTGAAAAGCAAGTGTCAGTGTCCTTCAAAAAGCTCTTAAATGGGGTCAGGGAAAGCAATTTAGGGGGGAGCAAAGGGCTAAATATGAATCCTTTGGAGAATATCCTCCCATGAGGCTTTTAGTTTGAGACATTTAGTTTGAGCCTTACCACCACCTATCAGCTGGCAAGCAGTAAAAGGGTTGAGCCATTTAACTGCTTCATGTGACAGTCTTAGTCATGAACAACTAGTCTACAGATTTTAAAAAGAGTAAAATTAAGTCATATGTCATTTATAAGATGATTCTCAGATCCTGGCAGCGAGCTGACGTCCGTAAGATACAATTGTGTAAGAGAGATCTCGTGGGTGAGGTGGTCCTAGAGCCTGGCCCACGTCCGCGCTGGGATGGCATCGCAGCATTGGCTGTGGTGTTTTTGCCAAAGGGGATTCACTTTAGAGAGATTTCAGATTTTACCTTCACCTGGGCAGGAATTAAGCACGCAATGGGGTGCAGTGGCTTCTCTTTGATGTGGTTTTGTTTGGAGGTTGTGGACGACAGCTCAGCCGTGTGAATCCAGCTGTCTCGTAGCAGATGTTTTCGATCTGTGCCTCATGTATGCTCATCCAGAGGTTAAAAACAAGATCAGCTTCTCTGAGAGCAAGGGGTGAAACATGCCTTTTTCCTCCCTAAATTCTTCTGTGTTGCCCTGATGGTTGTTGTTATCATTAAATGCAGTCAAGCCATCCTCAGGAGACTCAGGAGACTCCGGAGACTTTGCTGTAACAGAGACCATCCTCTTGCTTCCTTGGGGTATTAAAAAGCCACAGGGAGTTTTCAGGTAAACCTGAGAATGAGCATTTTCCTCAAAAACAGACCAGAAGGTGAAATAATGTCAGCTCACTATCACTGGGATGGGTGAACTAACCACCTCTTTAAAGCTGCAAAAGTAAAACCACCAGCAAAGATCAGACCAATCTGTGAATACAGCTCTTCATTTACACCAAAGTTCCAATTTCTTTTTTCACAGATTGGAGACAGATTTTACTCTGCTGCTACAGTGAAAATTTGACCACAACCTTAGTGGAGTTGAGAAAAGGGGCTGTTAAGTGTGAATGACTTTTGGAAGATGGTTCAAACTAGTTTGAGTGTCTTGGGTCACAGAATTTGGATGAAAACTGTTTGTTTCTGAGCTACCAGGGTTCCTGGTTTCTGTCGGAGCCTGGGAACAGCATTGGCCAGGGGATTTCCCTCCTTCCACATCCTTCTGCCCTCCCTTCACAGGTAGGGTGGTTGCAGCAAAGGCTGATGTTCACTGCAGTCAATACTGAGCTCTTTACTCCAGTTCCCTCCCAACACTTGACAGGTCAGCAGCCACTGTACAGTGAGTCTTGTCCTGGCACCTGCTGGAAAATGTTCCTGCTTTACCCGTACTCACAATTTTCACAAGATTTTCAGCAGTCTCATCAGAAAGGCCAGTGAATAAACAACCTGTATGAACTCGATTCTTCCTTTACCTGAAGAAAGAGCTCAATGGACCAATGCTGAAGCCAAGAGATGCCCTGGGAGAAGCTTGCATTTGGCTGCCTGTAGTGCTCTGATTCTGTGAATAATGGAGATCATTTCCTTTCCAGGACTGTTGGTCTTTGCACTTAATATGCCATTTTTTACAAGGGCTATAATGATGAGGAGAGCCAGAGATGCTGAGGAATAGGCAGGTCATTCCTTGCAAGCACCAGATGATATATAGCATACTATTAGCAGGACGATACGCTTCTTTCATAAACCAAGCAAGGTTTCTTATGTAACCCATGCATTTGATCTCCACCAGGCTAGATCTTTTCTCATGTTTGTCAGTTCCAGTGAAGCAGAATTATTTCTGTTTGCTTGTCTGTAATAAATTCAGATAGGGCTTGTGCTGGCTGTGAGGCTAAAACTAGAAGATGATCCTTCCATGGCACTGAAAGCAGCTGAAAAGAGGGACATGAGCAGATTGCCAGGCAATCAAACAGCTCCAAGGTAACCTGTGCTGGGGGATTTGCTTTGGTCTCTTGCTGGTGCCCAGCTTCTTTTTCTTTTCACAGCATCAGTACTTTCTGCCAGATGGCTATTATTTTTTACAGGACTACAGACAATTATACCTGTCAAGGGCATGCCAGAGTAGTTAACATTTATGGTGTTAAGGAGATTACCTTCTAAATGTTAATAGCAGACATAGACATGGTAACTTTCCTGCTCAAGATCCTTATTAGATCACTGCTTTGCAGTGCTGAATGGATGCTACAAGTTTCGCAGATGTACAATGTGATCACTCTTTGGTACAGAAAACCTGCCTGTACACACCACACACACAACTGACGCTCACACACTTTGTCACCACATCTAAGCACAGCAGGGTCTGCCACCATTCACACACAGCAAAATTGTGCAAGGATCATGCCCAGAGACATTTGCTTTCACATGGTTATCTGAGCTGGGTCACATCTGCAGGTATCAAGGAGTTGCTGTGTGTTTCATGGGCTTTTAGGTTGTGGGGGACATTTCTGTCACCATTAGAGCCATAATCAACCTAGGGACCCTCTAGGTTTCCAGTCTCTGCAGCTGCTTGACGGTGTTTTCAAAGGCAAGAGGGTTTGGTCAATTGTCAGAAGCTAGGGAAGGGCAGCACTATGTGGAGGGTTGGACACAAGGTGATGTGAGACAGCCCCCAGGGCTGCTGGTAAGCCTCTGATTCCTCTAAAGAAGGGATCTTCTCAGCTTAGATTGCACACACATCAAAGCAGGAGCTGACTCTTCATGTTTGTTTGATGGTACCTGGTACAACATGGCTCAACCAACACCTGCAGCTGCAGCTGGAAGGAGAAAAATCCAAAATAGCTGCTGCTTGAAATGGCTCAGAGACATAAATTTATGCCAAAACCTTCAGTCTGCCCCAGATTCACTGGAAACTGTTCCTAACTTTGTGAACCAGTACCATTTTTCAGACATAAAGCTGGTGTTTGCTCAAGAGTCCTACACACCTGGTACCTCTTGGGCCCAGCTGTGAACGCTGCCAGGTTGTAAAGCTAGAGTCTCATCCTGACTGCAAGGAGGATGGTCTTTCATCTTGGCTGCATGGTGGATGGTCCCACCACCCTGCAGCAGCACTTTGCTCAGAGTACTCTGTACAGACTGTGCATTGCTTTGCAAACCAAGGGGAGACCATTTGTTGTCTTGTTGGGTTTGGGATTATGAAGAAAGCGAAGGCTGAGGCTGAATAACGAATTCTCTCGGCCTCTTGCTGTGAGTGCAAATCTAAAGGTCATGCGCCTTCGGTCTCAAGGGGACAGCCCTTTCCCATGGTCCCAGGAAAGCTGAATTAAAATTCTCACAACAAAATCCCTTGGCTTTTCCTGCTGGTCTGCCGCCAGGCTGGTCAGAGGGTGTCAGAGGATGTTTCAGCTCACTGTGCTTCAGGCTGTTGCTTCTTTCTGAAGGCTTGTTGTGCAGACATGGGGCAGGATTTGTGACTCTTTTGACTCCAGGGAACAGCAGGGGTTAACACCAGAGGTAGGTCTGGCCTTTCCTGTTTATTCCTTCCAAGGGTATCTGTCCTCCCACAGCTAAAGGGGAAGGTAAAACAGAAATGGAGGAGGGTGTCCCAGACACTATCTTTGGGGGGAAGAAAGGAAAACTGAATGAAAAGATGAGTAGTTAAAACTTTCTCTTTTTTCAGGTCTGCTTTTTCTGCCCTTGATGTGTCAAAGGCAGAGGTGAGGAGGGTTAGCAAACCTTAGTGGGGGGCCCCCAAAACCCAATTTCTTTGACACTAATTTGGTTAAAGAATAAGGAGATTCATTGCTGATTCTTACATGTGACTGCCTCCCTAAGCACAAAAAAATACCACGTCAAGGTCGTTGGCTGAGCGACGCCCTTGGCAGAGCATGCACTGCTCCCACCAGGCCATATTCTGCTCTCAGTTACACCAGCACAAGTGTGGGATGACTCTGCTCAGTTCAGTGCAGTGGGTGAACCAGGGCATCGCTGCCGATAAACAGTTTGGCTTAGCAGGGTCTTGGTTTTTCATTGCCATGCTATGCTGATGGCACTTGGGTATCTCTCCTCCGTGTATGCCCATCTCTTGCTGGAGTCTGAAAGGATGGGTTAGATGAGCTGATGGGAGTCAAGACCTAATTTGAGCAAATAGGGGCAAATATGGTGCAAATATGGCTGTGTCCAACTGTTTTCAGGCAGTATCTGTATTTTAAATGGGAAAGACACCTTCCAGTGTTCATAGAATAATGAATGAGCTGGACTCTGACAAGGGTGTTGGCTTGGCAGGTAAGCACACAATCCAGCCATGGTTTCACCAAAACCCAGATCTGTGCACAACTCTCCAGAGCATTTCCAGCTAGTGGGATAAGTTAATAATATCACTCAAATGGGAGTAATCATCTCAGGTGTTGCAGTGTCAGCATGCCTGCAGCATCTTGATTATTGTCAATGAAGAGAGTGTTTGGGTCCTGCCAGCTGAGCACCCTCCCAAAGGAGGAGGAAGGAGGGAAGGCTCCAAGGACTCTGGCATTCTCTGCAGGGAAATATTATTAGTGCAAGACATGGCTTTCCAAATCCAGGAACAGTGAAAGGAAACCAAACAAATATGTTTGCACATAGTCCTTCCATGTGTTCATCTATTTGTCTGTAGGTGTTGCAGAATCACCCAGCACTGAAAGAACTTTTCCCACCTGAAGATGTTCCAGCAATTACAATGTCTTTTCAAGAACACTATAAGCTTTGCCAGCTTCCCAGGACTGAAAGAGAGCGACATGAAAGGTTTCGGGCTAGTAGCAAATGTGTCAGTTGCAGAGTAGCAGGATTTATTTCTGGAGTAGAACAAATTTCACGGTAAAGCTGAATGGCTTTGGGAGTGTCCCCTGCTTTTCTGAAAGTCTAAATTCACTGAAAATGAGGGAAATGGCAAAATTTCCACTTATGTGGCAAATTCTGGATGGTGATACTGTAGTTGATACTCTCATTTTAGTGGAGACCTGTGGATGAGCAGAGGCAGAGTTAGTTTCTTATTTCTTCAAGCAGGGCATTTGGTTTGGTCACCCTGGGAGCCCTTCTAGCTCAAGATTTAAAATGGGATTCTAAAGATAAAAGTGTATATCCAGACAAATGCAGAAAATCTTCAAATCCAAAAAATTTTTGGCACTGAAAAGAACAGTTGTAGTATCTATGAGATACCATCTGCATCTGTTCTAGAAGGGATTTTACTGTTCTTACATTTTAACAAAATTTTTAAATTCTAAATTTTGACAGTAAATAGAACACCTCCCCTCCACTCCCCACAAGATTGATCCTTTCTTTTTTTTTCTTCCAATTTTAACATTTTTAGCTTCAAAATAGTGAGTGATTGAGTAGAAAAGTAATTAGGGAGGAATTTCCAAAAACTGTTTACTACTTCCTCCAGCCTCACTGGTTTCTAAGGCTCTGGCCAACGCCTTCTACAACATTGAGTCTGAGGACGGCAGCACCCTTTCTCCTTCAAATATCAAACTCTCATGTTGCAGAAGGTGCTTACAGAGATACACTATAACCACCATCTTAAAAGTACTGCATCAAGCAGAAAAAAGGCCCTTTGAAGAGCAGAAGCATCTTCCTTGCTTTGCTGTTCTGCAACGCTGTGCAGATAGGGAAATGCTGGGAAGCCGAGTGCTGGTTGCAGAAGGTAAACACCGCCAGCTCTGCGCTCTGTAAGCTTTTAATTGAAAGACCTTGGTCTTTCCTAGTCCAGCTTTAATTCGTCTCAGGCTGAAAAGACTTCTGCAAAATCTCAGCTAGAAAAGCAAACTCGTCTAACTTTGTCTACAGCTCCTGCTCACTGATTATTTTCAACCAGCAGGCTCAGACGCTCAGCGCTGGTAAAGCAGCCTGCTCCTCTTTTGAAGCTAACAGAGCTACACAACCTTATACAGCCCAAAGCATCCAGCCCAAAGACTGCTGCAGCTTCCAAGGGCAGATGTTCCTCTCCTTCTCTTTGTGCTTGTTCTTACAACCTTATTCACTAGATTTAACTCACAGGAAAAATCGCCTTTTGGTTTGGAAGGGAGGCAGTGACACCTTATCTGCAATTGTGCAAACAGCTGTCAGGTTTGTTTCCTGCAGTCATTTTATGTATCAGTAAAATGCAGTCAGCTGCACAGTTTGAATGAAGCACTACACTTACCTTTGGTTGCAATTTCCCCTGTCCTGGAAGGCTTGACCTGGAAATGAATACCATCCATCCCGTGGATATGATCCACGAACGGTTTGTGTGCTGTTCGCTGACTCTTCTCTGCTTGGGAAAGTCAGCGAGCACAAGCAAGGTCAGCAGTGCAGGCTGAGCTCCCGTTTGTGCTGGATGCTGTACCCCTTAGACGGAGAGGCAGTGCCTGCCGCCGGTCTGCTCGGTAGCGGTCAGGGTGTCCCCAGTTTGGGACACAACTTCAAAAGTAAGGTATGGGGCAAGAGTAGTAATTCAAAGCAACAAGTAAATGCAATTAGAGGCCCAGAAATCCTCACCTGCAAGAATGGTCTGCAGTTATTTTCAACAAGCAAGAATATAGTCCTAAAATAAAGAAAGGCCACCTGAAAAGATGTAGTAAATCATCTATACCCTGTGTCCATGGAGGAGAAAATCCCTGGCCTTGAACTGCAGCAGAGATCAATGTTAGAGTGTCAGGATAAGCAAGAAGAGCAGCAGAACATGGGCTAGATGTGTGAGGAAGGTAGCAAGTGTCCAGCATTGATGGTCACTCACTTCAGCAGCAATGTAGCCCACCACCTCATTTTTGAAGCCCACGACTGCCATATCTCAGCCTGGCTTTCTTGCACAGACTGTTCGGCTGCAGTGAGTGCCCTTACCGAGTCTCCTAGTCAAAACAGATCAGTGTCACAGGGCTGATGGAGAGTTTTTCTGTGCTCAAATTTTCATTGAAGGGCACCTAATACATCAGGAGAAGGAGAGGTGCTACCATTCACTCCACTTGTCACTTTACATCTGGTCGTCGGCGCTGGGAATGAAATCCAGCAGTCCAGGAGAACAGGATTAATTTGTTAATGAATGACAAGGAAAAGCCCTGCTGCGAAGGGGTGCTGGACGAGGCAGTGTGCAGAAGGGGTCATTAAGGAAAGAGCATGAGATGAAAGTAGAGATAGATGGATACTGTTCAGAGTCAAGTGGTAAAGTCTATCTCAGAGACATAAGGTGCCTCCTAAAGAATCACCGTGATATATTTGGGGTTGGATTTTCAAAGTCACCTAAGGGTAAATCTTTTGGGTTTTTAATATAATGTACAGGTTTGCTTGAAAAAAAGAAACCAATCTGTTTTAAACAACCAAGAGAAAACAAACAGTCAGCTGTAATTTAAAAGCACTGAGAGCTACGTATCCATTTTGAAGAGGAGATTGATTTTTGAGAGCTCAAAGCAATGAAGCACCCAGCTTCTGCTGTACTTCAGAGGGATGTCAGCACCAATTCCCTTTATTTGAAATTGAAACACAATGAATTTCATGTCAAGCCAGCTCTCTGCACAGAAGAGCATGTAAAAATGTTTCCAGAGGATGTTTAGAGGCATAACACAGGGCTATAATATGAAATACATGGCAATTTAACATACAACTATAATTGTATTATACAGCTGTTATCGACGGTGTGACTGACACAATGTCCAATTATGAAGGGGGAAATGACATCTCTTGCAGTTTAACAGCTACACTGTTAAATATGGTCAGTCTGTGCCTTGGGAGAGTTATTAAAATGGCAGAAATTAATGTTAAAATAATTGATTGACATTTTCTTAAGATCCAATAATATTCCCCTAAATCTCCTTTAGATAAGAGGAACGTACCTGAGACATTAAAGGACTTCTGGTTATGTGTAGTGAGGGTGACTCTCAATGCGTAATAAATGGCTCTAGGTGACTTGTTGTTATGGCTCTGATACTGCATGATATTAACTTTTAAAGCATGCCTTCGGAAAGCAGAAACTTTATGGACTCCTGTGTTTTATGATCTTGTAATCTCAAGTCCTTCATCTTGGAGACGGCAGCTTTTTTGTTCCATCTCGTGATTACCAGGTAGCCGCTGGCACTGCTTCCCCGTCTGCACCTTGCTCTCCAGATCAGCTTCCCTAATCGATGTTAGTTTTACTGGGCTGGAATTGAACCACTTTAGATCATATTTCCTCAGACACAAAAAGTTATCTAGGGCTTTACCGTTCCGAAGTGATGCATGCACATTAGCTAATTAATTAATCTTGCTGAATAGCAGATTAATTTCTTTTAATTTCCTACTCTACTTGAAAGGTAGCATTTACTTGAATATAGGGTGGTGGTAAAAGAAAGGAAAAGAAAGGAAAGAATTTCCAGAGTCAAAGTCAGCTTGGGGATTTGATTCTGAGTTATGCAGGAAAATACACATATAAGTGTGCACACACACAGACTCCTGCCGTCACAAGAAAGAGATGCATCCTTTCTGTCAACAAAACAATAATTCGTCCAAAAGGGCCTTTTAATGTAACTAAGTGGTCTACGAGCTTACCTCCTATTTTCAAAGATGCTTGAAGCCAGATGCAAAAGAGGATTGAGATGCCTCAGAGAAATTTTGATACCTAAATCCAGCATGGCATCCCGGCCTCTCTGCTTAGCCCCTGCTGCTAGATCCATAGACCGCTTTTTGCAGTTAGTAGAATCAAGACTCTGTTTCTTGGCATGTACAGAAGTTCCCCGGTCTTCTCTGAAGACCAGCCCCCGCCTGTGAAGCTAGAAGCAAGGCTCTCCTCCAGCCAGGTCCTTCCAAAAATTCTGTCCAGCAGTCTAGCTGAGGGCACATCTACCCATGGCTAGACATGCCTACCTCTGCCTCAATTTTTCCTTCCGAAGCTCGTTCTCCTGGAGGGGCTCCAAACCACCAGGCTAGATGGCTTCTGGAGCTGTGTCCCATGGACATTCCTGAGAGGTGGGGAAGGACAACCCAGCCTTTGAACCCTAAAGGTGATGGTCAAGCTGGATGGTCCCCTCTGGACTGGGGAAACAATAAGACATTGGTAATAAAGTGACAGCTACCATCCGGCTTGATTTATTGGTTCATTCATCATCAATCCTAGCCTCCAATGTGCCACTCAGAATTCAAGGACATCCTCAGAACTGTTTTCACCCCAAAAGACCCACTTCTGAAAGTTACAGGACTATGGTACAGCCTTACTTCTCCCTGAATCTGCACCTAATGCAGAGGCTTTTATACAAGTCTCATGCCTTTGTGCATGGGACAGCGTCATGTATCCAGGTATAATTATTCAAATGGATCACATCAGTGTAATAATATGTGCTTCTGGAAACAGGCTGGAAAAAAGCCGCAATACAGACTCCAGACAGGCTGGGACCCTGTGTCTGGATGCCACCAACCAGACACTGCTGCCTCCGTGAACTTGGGTGTTTTCACTTAGCACTGATTTGGGGCCACCCCGTGGCCTTTGAGGTCAAGCAGAACCTGAGTGATGAGTAATCTTCACAGCACCCTGTTTCCTCACAGGAGTGACCACAGATGTGCCCCAAATCGATCATCACCTTATGCTTTCATTTGCCTCTGGTGTGGTGTGAAGGCTCTTCTTCAAGAGCAAGGCAAGATCATGGGGCAGATTATCCACCTCATCAGCACCCTCTTCCCAGGGTGTTGCTCTCCCAGGATGGCAGTAATCTTTCTCTACAGGTAAGCAACAGCCACAGGCATTTTGATTTTTACATTATTTTTGCATGAAATGTTCTACATTGATGTTGTTGTGTCTCCCAGCCAGCCCATGCTGCTTCCCAAGACCTAATTAAGCCCCTTTGCCCTTCTTTTTGAAGATTTCTCAGCAGTTATGATCAACTGTTTATATTTAAAGGCTGTCAAACTCATTTAAGTTAGCAAGAACTTTCCCCTCTCTGAGCAGGCTGGAAGAGGGCAATGCTCTCTCTCATCTTCTGTGTGATGCTTTTTAATGGTCTTCAACTTCAAAATGCTGCATAAAAGAGGAATAAAACAAACAAACAAAACAAGTGTAGCTATTTTTCCAAAGAAGTGCCACAAATTCAGAGCCTTCTTGCTTCTGGGCTGGGCTTGATTCTGGGTTGATAGCACTCTTGCAAGGGTGGACAAGACTCCTCTTTTCTGCAGCTCTGATATGGGCTGAGACAGTATTTGCATTGTGCTGGAGCCAGTGAAATGGTGTACTCCTCCTATATAAAGTAACAGATGGTTTTCTTCCCCAGTTTCCTGGGAAAAAGAAGTAGTTCGGGGCAACCAAAATGTTCCATTTTACATAGGACATCTGGGTGCATGCAGTGAGGTCTTGTTTAACTGGACTGAAGTAACCACATTTTCAAAGTTTCTCCAAATCACCCAAGTCCTCAGTGGTACCAACCATCTCTGCGACTGCCTCACTCCAGAGGTGCTGGCTTTGCAGTTATTGTGAAAATTAGAAAGAAACCCTTTTCTCATAATCTTTTTCCTCCATTTTCCCCAACATTATTTGCTTTTCTGACATAGAAGAACTTCCCTCCAAAATGGAGTAAAGCTGTTTGATAACTGGATGGTATGGGCATTCAGGCACAGGTGGAAAACTGGGCTAGTGTAAACCTGTAAAAAATCAGAAGTTTGTTCAAAATACTTTTTCTAATTGCATTTTCCCTTTTCCAGACAGTTTTGTTGGTGGATGGTAGACAATTGTGCATTACATGACAAAAACAACGTCTTCTCTGCTGAAAGTGTACACACACACACACACTCTGGGCTTATGTATGGCGGGGAGGGGGCGAACACAAATCAAACCCAAACATTTTTTTTTTTTCATCAAGCTGTCTGGGTTGTCAGTTAGGGAAATTAGCCCATCTATCACACATCTCTAATTTCCCATCACTTTCTCTGAAACCTGTGGGCTTTTAAAGAAACTTCTCCATTTTTCTCTCATTACTGTGTTTATTTTTACTTCCTTCAGTTCTTAAGTAGAAAAGTCTCAGAGGATTTACGTGTCTAAAAGAGAAACTTTGGAGTTTTTCTGTTTCTTGCATGAACTTACACAGAAGTAACAAGGAATATGCTGAGGCTACCGCGCTGGGGAAATAGGTAGTGAGGGACGAGCCCATGTGTTTGGGGAAGGGAAGGGAAGGGAGTGCGTGCTCAGCCTGGCGGCGTTGGTGTCTGCTCAGTCCTAGAGGTGTGTGTGAACACATTATAGGGTGTTTGTGCAACACCCTGGGTGTGCGTGTTTGCTCTGTCTGGGGTATTTGATAATCTGAGCTCCTATACACATGTTTGTTTGTGTCTCTTGGTGTTCACGAGGGGTTGTATTTGCGTTGGGTTGTACGTGTGCCTGTGCCTCTGGGTGTATTTGAACTGTCACCCTTCACAGAACAGATCCCCGTCCAAAGCACCTGCGGGTGCACGGTGTCTTACCCTCCTTTTGTGTTCACCTGCATGCCTTTGGTCTCCTTCTTCATTTGATATTGTGGCTTCCCTGGAAATCCTTGAAGTTTCTAAATTTATGAAAATGGTAGAGTAGAAAAGAAAGCTGGAACAGCTGGGGATGCCTTGGGGACGGCACTTCCTGGCCCCAAAGATTACTGCGCTATCGCCTTGCACTTAATTGTTCCAGTGTTTAGCAAATTGCATTAATTAAAGTGGCACATCTGGCCTTTTTATCAGAGGCTGTGCAGTTCTGGTTTTGATCCTACAGTGACAGACTCTGACAGTATCAGCACCGCTGGGTAAACACTCATTACACCGGGGGAAGGCTTCCTTTATTCTGCAGGAAGCCTAAAACTGGGTCCGATGGAAGAACAGAAGCCTCATTGAGAAGCCTCCAGTTAGCCCTGGAAAGGACAACCCAGCCATTAGTAAAGTTCAATCACCAGGGCTCTGTTGATAGCAACAGCTACCCTGGCTGGGCTTTCCCTCTTCCCAATTGAATCAGCTTCCACCCATGTTGTAGGTTTGCACCCATAAAATATCTGAACCAAATGTTCAGCCAGAGCCGAAGCACTGCTGGGGACCCACCTTCCTTCTGCCATGCAAGCCCCCGGTAGCCTGTACTGCAACAGTCCCCTCCTGTATAGAGTAGCTCACAAGCAAATATATTACTTAATTTTATCTATCTAACTCTACCAGTTTCCTAGAGTCAAGGAAGTGAGCTGAAACTCTCCAAAAAGGATTAACGCACTCTACAATAGATATCTTTTTCAGCTTAGAAACTGCTACAGGTTTTAGGGGAAAAAATTCCAAACTTTCTGCATAGGGCTTTGGTCCCTGCAACTCCCAAATCACTGCATATTCACTCCGTTGTTTCATCCCTGATATTTTTAAGAATGCATCACCTTAGTAGCACAGGTAAAGGATACTTTGCCCCCTACATTAGGAGCTATTCTTAAAATAATGGGCCATGGATAGAGCCAAATTGCCTAATGGAGTCAATTATCTTAGCAGGTAATGACGTTTAGGTAGTTTTTCTATAACCGGAAACTTCATCTGCTTTTTACTTTAGCAGCGTTTATATCCCAGTGCATTGGACATGACATTGAATACCTCATCAGTTAGAAAGAGACAGAGTTTAGCAAAAGGAGGGAGAGATAGAGAGGAGAGAGAGAGTGAAATTAAATAGCAGGACGCAGCTCAACATACAATGCCAAAACCGACTCTTGTGTTTGACTTTTAGACAAATAAGAGACTTAAGGAGTGGACAAACTTATGTACAAAGTCACGTAATACAAACAAGCATGTCTGGGTGACAATTAGATTAAATTTTTTGACTGCCTAGTTAGAGATGCATGTATTTAGGGGCCTCTCAGAAGACAGCTTCTGAAAGCCTGCAATTTGTGTGCTAATAGAGTCTGCCCTGCTCCGAGGTCTGCGGCATGGCCCGATGCTTGGCTTAGCCCCCTGCATCCCCCAGCTCCGCTCTAATAGGAGAGAAATGACCCTCAGTGCTGTTTGTGATGGCCTGGAAATTGTAGATAATGACATGCTGCCCAGGACAATTACTCCATCCATCTGATCCCACACTACCAGGGCAGTTCTTCCTTTCGGATGGTAGCCATGGGGGTTTTTTTGGAGGAGGGGGCTGCCAGCAGCCAGATTGATCTCTGTTTTGCCCTACGTGTTGGGAAGTCAAAACATTGAATTACGGCAGATGCATGAGCTGTTGGCATGGGTGGTAGTTTAATTGACGTTTACACCTTAATGGTACAGGTAAGGGACGCTTTGCACCCCACATCAGAAGCTGTTAATGGGCTGTAAGTGAAGCCAAAATAGCTACTGGAGGCGGTCTGAGCTCTGCTCCTCCCCACACAGAGCTCCCTCGCTGAGGTCCCCTGGGTGTGGTTGAAATGTCAACCTGGACCTCACTCCTTCGGGAAGCCCTTGGTTTGACCCCCAACATGTAGGGTCTGAATGCTCGCTGACACCTCGCCATCCCTGCCTAATCCGTGTGAAGTTAGCTGAGGGGCCCCAAAGGTATGAGTGCAGAGAAGGTTGTTTCCTCACTAAATTAACCCTGCATTTAGCGTTGCCATGCAAAGAGCTTGGTCTCAGGTCAGAGCAGGTTCAGCCACCAACCTCAGCAAAGGGCAGCAGGAGAGGCAGGCACTCAGCCTGGCCCCCACCCCGGGCACACATTGGTTCGGGTTCGTCTCCGCATCCCAGCTCTCAACCTTCCCCGTGGACATGCGCAGTTTATTTTCTGAATACCTGGGGACGGATGCTTAGCTCACACAGAGTGATGGATCGCCACCGCCTTCAGCAGAGCTAGCCCCTGATTCACACCGCTGCCAGTAAGCCCTTAGCTAAATAATCAAGAGGCGAGGGAGGAGGGAAGGGTAAACTTAAACACAGGAGCCTAAGAAAGAGTCCACTTGTAAATTCAGCCGTAGCCAAGCTCCCATTAGAGGCACAGGCACAGAGATACAGTTGCACAAGGCTGGAGCAGATTTGCAGTTGTATGGGGTAAGTGTTTGCTTCCCTCTCTGTATAATTACTGTTACTGATATCATTACAGTGCTCCACTTGGCACATCCGTCTGCTTGGCAGGGCTGGCTGAAGCACTGGGCTTTCCAGGCTTTAGAAATCTTTGCAACACTTCTCCTCGAGCACACGCTCTGCAGCTAAACGAGTAATTATCTAGGAGCTTTAATCAACCTTCATTCTAGCTGAATTTGCCACTAAATTTGTAGAAGTCTCTGAAGACCCTCTGAAGCGTGAATGCATGCTGGCATTTCGTGCCGGGAAGGCCTTCAATTGCCTTGTTGGTCAGAACAGAAACTTTCTGTCTCCTACAACTGCTCTGGCCTCGCAGTGTTTAAACGCATGGGTGCTTGGGAGCGCGGCGCGGGAGTCCCAGCAGAGCTGTGTCAGGAAACAGCTCAACATCTGCCCTGGTGTGGGACGTTTTATTTGCGTTCCCCCTGGCAAAAGAAAAGAATCTGCATTCAGGTGGTGGTAAAAAAGGTGTTTCCTAACAAAATCAGCCAAGGAGTTTGACTCCTTTCTGCAGTCATAGTAAAAATGCACAACGGCAGAAGAACATTGAAATGTGCAGGAATTTGAGGAAGAACTTCTTCCCTCTGAGGGTGATGGAGCACTGGCACAGGCTGCCCAGGGAGGCTGTGGAGTCTCCTTCTCTGGAGATATTCAAGACCCGCCTGGACAAGGTCTTGTGCAGCCTGCTGTAGGCAACCCTGCTTCGGCAGGAGGGTTGGACTGGATGACCCACAGAGGTCCCTTCCAACCCTGACCATTCTGTGATTCTGTGATTCTGTGATTTGCAAGCCTACATGGGGACAACCTCTCTTCGTGGGATGGCAAGCCTGCCTAGTGCCCTTAGGGGTGACTGCCATCTTCTGCTTTCATCAACCTGCACTGCCCTGCTGCTTAGAAGCAGATAACACCCCTGACTGCTGCCGCAGCATGCTGGAGGGCAGTTTGTTACCTGAAGACTGGAGTCTTTGCTGTGACGACCTTTTGTGAATCCACAGTGAGCACAGAGAGAGCTCAGAGCCCTGCAGCTGATGTGGTCGCACCTCAGGCAGCTGCTGTTCCAGGAGGAGGTGGGCTGAGGACAGGCTGGGTGGCCTCCCTGCCTTTGCCGTCCATCTGTACAACATTATTCAAAACCAGACATTGAAGAACTAAACATTTCTGCTGCCTCACCAAGTGTATAAAGACATTTTCTGACACAACATCAGGAGTATGAGTTCTACTCACGTGAGAGGTTCCTTTTGAAAATGCTGTCTTATGACCATCATTAAGCCTTAATTTCCTTTTCCTCTCTTCTGTTAACATGAATTCATTTGCAAGGTGGAGCAATATGAGTAGGCAATGGCTCCTGTCACCTTGCTGCATGCTCCATGCCGCACACTTCAAGAGAGAAAGGAGGGAGTGGCAGAAACTAGGTCCATTTTGTCCAGTCCCAAGTGCAAACCATGCATTTCCAGACCAGAGTCTGTCTTCAGCAGCTGCCCGATTGCCGAGACGTGGCTGGGACTGATGCTCTGTAGGTAGATGGGCTCACAGGCTGGGTTCACCAGTCCACATTCAGCTGGCTGCAGAGCACACGTCCAGATGTTTTTATCACCTGATATAACCCTGGTAGAACAAGGGTCGTAAAATATCGAGTTACTTCCATTTTTAACTAATAATCTGTAGCTGATTATAATTTCACTTCCAGAATTATGAAGATTTTGTTTGCAAGCAACAGAATCCATCAGTTCTCTTGATCGCTTGTTCCAATGGTTAATTTTCCTCGCTCCTAAAAATTTATGCCTTATTTCTCATTTGAATAGCTCTAATTTTAATTAGAAGGCATTGGGTCTTGTTACTAAATTAAACAGTCCTTTGGTATTAAGTGCCTTGTCTTTGATCTGGTACATATTGCACTGCAGTTCCTTTGCTAAACTAAACATAAAGATTTTTAGATCTCTCACAAGAAAGTACGTGAGGTATTCAAATAATTTCTGTATCCACTGTCAATACATAAATTGATGGACCACTGATAGAAAGCACGTGGAGTGACAGAGGCACAGCTAGATCAGTAAAAGGAGAGAGACGGATCCAACAGCAGCCAGGCAAACAAGGGGAGCAATAGATGAGCGATAAATCGACAAAATCCCAGGTTGTAATGAGTCCTGCACATTAATGAATTGGTTTTCCTACCTGAAAATTGTGAGCCGGTTTACATAATCCATCACTCTGTTGACGAAGCCATTTGCCTCCTTGATGCCACCTGGAAATCATGTCCAACCACTGATCACAGGGGAAGCAGCCTCCCTTTTCAGTCCCCGGATCGCTGGCACCATTACTACTGCATTTAGCAGTCACTTCTTCCCATCGCTCGCCTAAAGCTCTCTGTTTCTGACACATTTAACTTTGCAGCCCACACTTGCCAGCTGGCTGGAGCAAAAGCAACTTTTTCTTTGGTTTTGTTTTTTTTTTTTTTGTCCTTAGTCGACTCTGGCCCCCGGCCAGTCAGTATCTTCATTTATTGTAATGAATTTGTGTCATTAATATGTTGGATATGCACAGCAATTGCAAAGTAGTACATTAGTACGAAAGCTCTTGCTCTGGATGCCAGCGCTTTATTGCCACAGCTGATTTACAGGCTGATAAGCAACTTTGCCGTTGTCCTTGAGGACGGGGAAAGGACAGGTAGCGCGGCAGCAGCGAGGCGGGCACGGCATGGTGGGGGCCGAGGGAAAGCGTGAGGTTTCCCAGGCCTCACACAGCTGGGGGTGGACTTGACGATTTCATCTTTTCTCTTTAAAATGTCTTCGCCTGCGTGTGAGCGCTCAGCGATCCCAGAGAAACGCTGCAGACAAAGCCTGTGTGAAAATCTCCGGCAGTTGGAAAGGAGATTAAACGCCGCTACAATACTGTAGGTTTGGGAGCTTCTATGTGACTAGCTCATAATAGAGCCATGTCATCACTTTATTGCAAAGATACGATAAAGACAGGCATTATGTGGTGTTAACATTTAACAGCCAGAACTTAACTTTCAAAAGACTTTACAGGCCAAGTCACAGTGAATTGTTTCTTTCTGTGCGTTTAATCCTGGGCTCACATGCTATAGAGCAAGGGTATTTGCAGAAAAGATAGAGTGCTAAGCAGACAGACCGACAGACCTGGCTGTCTGTCAGGTCTGGAGGGTAATCCCTTGAAAAAAGTGTTTAAAAGGAAAGCACGAAACGAGGCCAGCACAGACAACATATTTGACCATCAAAAAGAAATGCCAAGCATCACCCTCCTGGGAGTGATCCTGTGCCTGAAGGAGTCAGTTGTGAACCCCTGTACGTGATGCTCCTGGCAGCTTTGGTGGGCCAGGATCAGACGTACAGGGTGAGAGCCACAA
>Ga0065711_1029757_pt1 | contig 34919 bp, 20 predicted proteins | sample Hoacrofraction12_FD_59098 | JGI IMG/M metagenome (GOLD analysis project Ga0065711, IMG submission 59098) | Hoatzin crop microbial communities from Cojedes, Venezuela - Epithelial fraction 12 v2 (version 2) | ecosystem: Host-associated > Birds > Digestive system > Esophagus > Crop | place... | reverse complement strand
GAATATCTCCAGAGAAGGAGACTCCACAATCTCCCTGGGCAACCTGTTCCAGTGCTCCGTCACCCTCAGAGGGAAGAAGTTCTTCCTCATGTTCAGACGGAACTTCCTGTGCTTCAGTTTGTGCCTGCTGCCCCTTGTCCTGTCGCTGGGCAAAGCAGGTACAGGCCATGCCATGTGGCTAAATGTAAAATATAGACAAGCCCACAATAGCAGCTTACATGTCCTTTTAAAAGCTGTATCGCCCCTCCTTCACCATTGTTCTCTTCAGAAATATATACCCCTCCATGTCTTCAGCACGTAGGGATGCTGGACCCACCGAAGATAGTTGGTAAAGGATGGAAACACATGGGAAGATGCAGAGAGCTATGGATTTTTGAAGAAAGATTAGAAGCATAACTCTCACTTGCTCTGAGAAGCGATAAATGACTGAATAACTAGTCTAATCACTATTCCAAATGCCTAACCAAAGACTGAATAAAAATTATGTTTTGAAGAAAAGGCTGATTCAATCACTTAAAATTAAGATTGATCTTCTTTTAAAGTACCACTCTAAAGCACGCATAAGGGAGCAAGCTCTCTTTCAACAATTCAGTATCATTCCCACTTCAACTAAGTCCTGACTAATCTCCAAGCACTCTTTCCTGAGTCATCCAAGGAGTCCTTCAGACAAAAAAGATTTGACATTCCTGACATTTCTAAAAACACTGTCAAAGCTCATTTTGTTCACAAAAATGCATGTACAGGGCAAAAAGCAGAGTCTCCCTCTTTAATTCTATTCCACAAAATGAGTTTCAAGTAGATAGGTATACTGTAGGAAACAATTATGTATTTAAGGCTGGACTTCAGATATCAAGGTATCTGGAATCTAACACCTCAGCAGTTTCCAACAGTGCACACTCAAAGCAAGCAGGATACAAAAATTCAAATTTACTGAGAGGCAATGAGTGAGAAGAATCTATTACTATTGCTTGCACAAGATTCTTATAAGCACAATTTAAAATGACTCCAAGATTGACTGGGGCTTATTTTTGTCTTTAACAGTGCCATATAAGAAGAAATCAAACCAGAAAGAGCTATGCTGCATTAACGTTAAGGCTCAGGCTGAAATTCCATCCTTAACTTGTTCTATTGTGTGTGGGTACAGGCAGGGCTTCAAACACTGGGTGTTCCAACACGCTCGGCAGCACCCCCGCACAACCAAGCGAATTAAGAATGAAGTTTCAGCTTTAACTTGGAATGTCGTTGCCTTTGTGGTTTTATGTCAAGCCTCCAATGCCCATTTGAGAATGTCCATAGTAAAGCTATGATAGCGGATGGCAAATTAGAACTGAATGACATAAAAAGGGCTGTAAAAGGATGCAAGTGTTTTCCTCTGCAGTCGGCATCGCAAGGGACCAGCAGCTGACCAGCCACTGGCGTCTGTAAGCATGACTGAAGACTACGGCCTAAGGGCAACAACATTACTTCTTACAATTAATTTTCAGTTTGATGTATTGAATCTGTTTATCAGTCTCTTAATTTAGGACGCTAATAAAGAATTCATAGTGTTCAATTTTTGGCTTCGACTTTTTTGGTATGAAAAATAACAAACCTAAATCAAGTAAAAACCTTATGTTTACCAAATGTTTGAACTTTTCTTAAAAAAAATAGCTTAAATAAAAATGAAGGGTTACATAAACAAAACCTTGATAACCCTTACCTGTGATTTTCGTAACACTGCTGATCACTGTGATGTGATTTTGGTAACACTGATAAACAAAGCCTGCATCCATTAAAAATGTAAGCACTTGTCTACAGACTCTAATATTTTCAGCTGATTATTAGTCAGAAATAAAGTAAGCATATACACTTATCTCTCCCTTAAATTTAAAATTATGTCTTCCACTGTCTTTCATTTTACTTTTTCTCCCTTTGCACAGAATTTAGTGGTTTGATGCGCCTGCATCTTTTATATGTTTTCAATCTTCATTTTTACTGCTTATAAAATAGTCTACATTTTCCAGTTAATTTTTCCCAGCATAATTTTTCTTTCTTAACTCTTTCATGTATTCTACTTATTTTGCCTCTTTGTATCATTTCATTGCTTTTCTTTACTCCATCATCTATACACCTTCTTCCACTTTCCCTTTCCCTTGGAAAAAAAAATTAAGCTATAAAACTTCTTGGTTTTTTTTTTCCTCCTCTGAAAAGAGGATCAACGGTCTTTTTTTCTCCCCTGATCTGGAAGAGTTAACTTGCACCACTCATTTTACCTGCTGTAAGGATAACTAAACCAGTATGTGGGATGTAATTAAAATCCAGTTGGTGCCAGCAGGCTCTCTGGGAGCCTTAGGTTTGGATCCATTAATTCACACTAAATCTACAGATGGATTTAGCAACTCTGCATCAAATTTCTGTAAGACTGATGAAAACTCTGCAGTTAACTTGTGTCATTATTGTATCTCAATTTCAACTCAATCCAATTTGAAATGGTCAAAATAACAGAAAATGTAACTTAACCTCAAACCCCTTGGCACATGTTAACATACCCAGTACGCACGCTGAATGCACAGAGGATAATGCGTGGAGCTCCAGGTTTGAAAGTTTCATATGACGTAGTAAGTGATAGATGAAAAAGGGGTTTTCATCTAAGGGACAACAAACCCGTTTGACAGAAATAGATGACTTACAGAAAGCTCAATATTGTAATATTTAAGAAAGCTTGTATGAGGGTGTGCAAAAGTAGTTTGTGCTTTCAAAATAAAGAACGTGAGCTATGTATTATGATCAAATGCACCAGTTACCAAAACCAACATCAAGTTAAAGACATAAGATCAGAAGCAAAATGTTCTTATGAAGTGAATTAATCTGTATTACTTTTTTCAATGTTGTATTTTTTGACCTTGCAGACCAAACTGCAAGCCTGGACATAAAGAAAACCAGGAAAGAAGAGAAAAAAAGCACTCAGTTCTAAGTATTTGAATGACTGTTTAGCAATGTGAAACTAAATAAGCTACCATACAAAAAGTTCTAACAGCCTTGAAATCCCTAAATATGAAATGGACAAAAGATTGAAATACCTTCTCAGGAGCTACTTCTGAGACAGAGAACAAACTGCTAAAAGAAGGACAAGCAGAGAATGAGAATGCAACAGCCTTATGTCTGGCTACTCTTAACACTGCTGAATATAAATACTCCAAAATCAGATGAAGCCCCTTCTATGCACTAACAGGTGCCACTCCCCCTCTTTCTTCCAGATAGCTGCTCAGACAATTCTGCTGTGCTAGTACTAAACAGTGACAGTTACGTTTGAAGCAGCAGCTGAGCAGTTTATTTGCACCTAAACCCCTTACATTTTTGGCTTTAATTTTTCTCTCACACTCTTCTTCTTTCACTGAGTTCCGACTAAACCGATGCACACAGAGCAGGTCTTCTGTTGTTACTAGAACCCACACCAAATGGAGAATTAAACCAAATATAAGGATAATACAGAAAACTGTATCATTTTATAAGGTTTTTAAATTTCACTATTCGACTCTAGAAATTTCAGCCTTAGCAGAGCTTGTTTTTAAACATAAACTTAAAAAGAAGTCAGAAACCAACACATTTCCCCTAACAGAATATAAAGAAGGCAGATAAGGTGCCCAAGCTCTAAGAAGCCAGAGAACCAGTTCATTTAACAAACCATACATTTACACCTCAACTTGCAAGTTATCACACCGCCCTACTGACACATTCCCCTGCCGAGGCTGACGCACCGCTCGAACGCGCCGGTGCCGGTGCCGAAGCACTGAACACATGCAGAGGGGCAGGGGGACCACACAGACGCCTCAAGGGCACCGCGCCCAGGAAACCTGTTCATACGGCTTTCTCGGAAAGCTCATCACACTGCTACGGGATTTGACAGTCAGTGGATTTAAGTGAAAAATGTGTTGTACCTGCTTCTCACTGACCTTTTTCAGCCAATCACTGCACACTGAAGTGTTATATATTAAAATGTGAAGACACGAATAATTTATCTTTAACGGTAAGAAGAGCTAGGTATTTTTGAAAGATGCTATGTGTAAGTGTGTAATCAATAAATGGAGCTTAACCACTTGCCTCTAAAATGCCATAATATCTTTATTTTTCCTCCCCCTTCTCAATTCAAATGATGTACGGAACACCTTCTCACGAAGAGGTGGTTTTTGCTTACCCTAGCCTTGCAGATCTTCAGGACCTTTCAAGTTAACAGAAGTTTACCTTGTGCTGTAGAAGGAAACCATAAGCCCTTTTCAGACAGCTTCTCGCTTTGTTTGGGTAACTCAGATAGGTAGCTCTACTTGATCTGTTCCGAACTACGTCACGAGATAATCCATTTACTACATGGTGGTTAAGTTTAACTGTTCTCCCTTCAAAATGGGACTACATATGTCTGAGTTTGAGAAGTGCAACTTCAAACTGGGAATTTTTGCAGTCGAATTCGTGCCAACTGCATGGTGCTATGTATTTACCTGATGCTTTACAGCTTTAAAAGCTTTTTACTCTCCTGTAGCAACTGTATGGAGAGGAAAAAAGTTAATGGCTTTAATAGTAGGTAGCTGAATGCTAGACCAGTTCTTGTTCTGAACCAGAAGAGAGATGAATTCTGGACTCACTGCTTACAAGTAAGAATTTAAAGGAGAAAATAAACTGTTTAGTGGTAGGTGTAGTAGACTGACCTAAGCACAAGGACCTAAGAGAATACATGTCCAAAATGAAGACTGGGAGAAGATGCTAAAAAGGGGAGATGACTTCCCAATAGGTAAAGTAAGCAGTACAGGTTCAAAAGAAAACTGAAGAGATGAAAACGTGAGGATAAGAGAGGTAGATTTGATGTAGCAGTATGCAAGGAGGGAATCACGAGTTACATAATAGAACCCCAAAGTGATGAAATTTCAAGAAATTTTTTTGTAATTATAAAGATGTATTAAGTTAGCATTTAATGGTTATGCGGATTTAAACATATCCATGTCCAAGTATGAATAAAAGAAACTAGAAAGAAGATGGCTACCATAATCTGTGTAAGGGCTAAGCAAGAAGTGATAAATACAATGGAATGGGAATTAAGATAGTAGGCAGTTTAGAGATAGTGGGAGGAGAAAAGTTAAAAAAAAAAAAAAAAGAATATCAGAAACGTACCAGAATTGGTCTTGTAAGCTTTTCAGAACAACTTCAAAGTGCCTCTGCCAATGGTTACATACACTTCTGATCGTTCTGTACACCCTACATTTGCAACAGAGTGCCAAAGTATTCCTGAAAAGGCATTACACTGGCATATTTTATAGACAATGTATGCGCGTCAAGGGAAACACTGTGAAAGAAACTGCCTCCCCGTCATCAGAGAAGGCTGTTGTTCACCTGTTTTTGAAACATATTTCGGAATAACAATCTTGTTTAAGTGCTATTGTTAACATGTTTGCACATCCAAAATATTTTAAACAGTGGCTGAATACACAGTGCCTTCCATAAAAGTAGATGTAGAACAGCCTCAGATTCCTGTATCGCTCACCAAAATGTGTCACATGCCAAACATAATTACGCATTAAAATGCAAATCCTGTTAATTTTTAACCTAGGTACTTCGGACTTAAACTGCCAGGGAATTTTCATGACAACACTGGCATTGCATTACAAGAAATACATCCTGTGCTGTAGTTGCCGACCAGACTAACACAGCACTGACCAAAACCAACCATGAACTTACAACTATTCTACCCCAAAAGTAGAAATATCCTGTGATTTCATCTTCCTGGACTCACAAGTATGTTTCTGTACAGAAGAGTAAATGCAACCCAAATGAAACCAAACAAGACGCCTACATAAGGCTTAAAAGCGCTTATATTACACTACAGGAGATTGAAAAAAAAAGATGACAATCTTAAATAAGCAAGCATCATATATGCTAGCTGTCTTCGATCTCTGTAAATGAATGCTATTTAGTCAGCCTGCAAATACTTTAAAAGAAACTTGTAGCTGTTATGAATTTATCCACATTTCACTGTCTCCTTTTTGAAGGCTTTGACAAAAAGAAAACTCAGATAGTTCAGAAGTGCGGTGAATCTTGGAAGAAAGTTCTGTTGGGCAATGCTCAACTGAGACAGGCGCCCTGAATTTATTCTTTGCAGAGAGATATCTCCTCAGTCGCAAGATCTACAAGGTGGTGCTTTAAGGCTCTTGTTTTAATCCATGCATGTATTTAACGGTATCACAAGTCACTGCACATCATACCAGTACACATACCAGCCGTACACTAGTATGATGGCTTTACACAGCAAAGCTACTTAAAAACCTTTACCAGTAAAGGAATCAGGAATTTTACAGTTTGTGGGTTTTTTTTAAAATTAATTAAAAAAAAAAGAACACAACAAAATAGAGGAGGGCATGCAACTATACAAGTGCTTGCTATAAATATTCTGAAAGAAAAAAAAAAATCCACTGTTTAAAACAAAGAAAAGCCCAAATAGTAGGCAATACTTCACAATATTATTCCTTTAAGAACAAATACATAAGAATCCCAGATGTGACAGACTGCTGGAAAGACAGAAAAACTGTGTTCAGAGTGAGTCAGAATTCCCTTCTGTGATAACGTGAACGTTACAGAGCTCATCACATCACTGATTCCCCCAGAAGCTTGAAACTTTCGGGAGGGGGGGAGAAGTTTTCTAAGTTTTTCTCCAGTCCTTTTATAACAAAATTATCCAAGTTAAAGACACATGCAAATAGTAAAAAGAAACAAGAGAATGAAGGAAAAAAAAAAAAAGCCAGACATGCTCTAGGTTCTTCTGCATAAGCAACAAAACTGAAAACAAAATAAATACTTAGCTGAATCCGTCACAATACACTCTTTTCTCCACAAAACCTCTGTTAGATTTCAAACCTCATTATTATCTATGTTACACCAAGATGTTTTCTCAGTTCTCAGAGAGCCTGGTACTTAAAAAGGTGCCATAAGTGATGGGGAGTTAACTGATTAGGTTGCCATAGAAAAAGACTACCACCACCAAACATCTCAAAGCATTCAATAGCATCTGGGAAGTGTGAAATTCTTCACTTTTAAATACAGTGAACTAACACCATTAGATAAAACTTCTACCGTGGTAAATTAATCAGAGAATAACAACACGTAACAGAAAAAAAACAGAATCACTTAAAAGCTTTCCTTTCTTTTTTCATTTACTAAAGGTTTAGTCACATAGATGAAAAATGGCTAACAAGCTAAGCTCTTCAGAAGAGGGTCAGAGTTATGCTCAGAGGACTTTGCTGGTCCCAGAAGGGACCTGAAACAAACATCCTTATGTCCTGTAAGATTAATACAACAATAACAACAAAGTCATTGCAACCGCAAGAAATGTTTATATTGTAATTAAGTTGTAAAATTATATTTATTTCTCCATAAAGCTGCTGACTTCACTTTTAAACAAATTATTTGTTTTCTGTAGGAGTCTCTGATCTTGTGACAATGTTATGTGTAAAACTTGAATGTCTTAAAACACACTGTATTTTCCAATGACCAGACGTATTTTTCCTAGTCTTGCTTATTTTTTTAAACTTTCTACCTATGCAGAATTTTTCTTCAAAAGCATTTTCATTTGACACAGAGATTATACATAGAAAGACTGGATGAAGAGAGATAGCTAAGACAATTCTGCTGTGCCACTTCTCCAGCAAAACAGAAACCACAGTGAATATTTTACCTAAATTCTGGTATTCCCATTTACTAATTAAACATTTTCATCAACATTCTTTTCTAACACTAAAACATTCACAATAAATTCAAAATATTTGAAACAAGAATTCAGAAATCTAGAATTCTGCTTATTCAAATTGACATGTTTACATTGAACTAAGCATGCATTATTTAAACAAAGATTTGTGTAATATTTTAAGTTTTCAATAGTCTGCAAAATGCATCACATTCAAGACTGGTCAGAACAATCCTAAAAGTTCCAGCAGATCGCTGCGTAGATCAGAACTTTTAAAATTAGTTGTTTACAGCCTCTGACAAAGAAGCCACAGAAAACGGAACAGGTGAGACAAAGTTAAGGGTGCCAGCAGCAGGTAACAGAAGCTTGCATTCACTACATGTATACATACACCTTTATTTGCAAAGAGAAAATGTCTTATTACCTGGAAATGATTGTCCAGGATACCAGATTTACATCAGAGAAACTAAAAAGATCTCTTTTACATTCAGTAGTTCCAGTAACAGTTATCCTGAAAGTTGAGATGAATTCAATATGAAACACTGTGAATAAGGTAACACTGACAAATATTTAATTGGAGCCATTAGAGAGTGTAAAACCAGTGTATTCCTGATTACAGCAGAGTTGTAACAACCCTTCATTTTTTACTATTGTTTATAAATTCCATCCTCTGATTTTGAACTTTCCTTCTATAACGAAAGTTCAAGCATGTTTTCTCAATCCTCTCTTCAAAGCCCATCACTGCTGCACCTTCAGCGAGACTGCAAGGTCACCAATGCAGCACTATCCTTCTCTGCAGCATCTGAACCTAGCAAAAACCTGTACCTGGTAGGTCATCCATTTCTCTGTGCTACATTCCTCCACACCAGAGATAAAGTTGTTTTCAGTCATACTAGTTGCACCTTAAAAGGCTTTCGTAGAGGTTGCAGTACCATTTCAGCAGGTCATCAAGCATCTGCTGATTTTCTTTTTCAAGACCTCAGTGGTTATCAGTGTTGCTTCATTTATCAAAGCTGCCATATTCTTGGAAGCAGATTGTGCTATTAGCACAAACATTACATTTCTTTGGGAGGTCCAGAACTCCATCTGATGCAATTCTTTCTTCTCCTCCTCTTCAAAGTTTTTAAGATTATCTTTATCTCAGACTTTAGTGAAATAGTTTGACTACAGCATTTAATTCAAGAAGGACAAAATTGTGTAAAATCAGATTGTACAAAAATAATGCTGTATTTGTTCAACCTCTTTTCTCATAATAAAAAATAATTTCTCAGACATCCTAAGGTCTCAGGCATGCCTATATTTTTCAAAGACAGACTGCCTATTTGTAAATGTTTATAGTAGTAACTAAAAATAATGCAAGTTAGTTTTCCCCTGCTCTGCTGGAGAAGATTCACTAGCCACCACTATAATTTAACGATTTGGAAGTGCAAACCGATGACTTGATTTCTAGCTAGTACTAACCATCATCCACAAAAATGAGATTCATTTGGATCTGTAGCTAGACACCTATTCCAACATCTCTCACTGATTTGTTAAAGTTTTACAAAACTTACGTTGGAAATAACTCACAAAACCAAGGAATACAGAATGTTTATCATGCTAAACATATTTTCCAATTCCAGATACTGCTGAAATTCTCCAGAATACCTTTTCAGAGAATGTGACGTTCATGTGCTAATTCACCATTTGCCACAAAATTTCAGGGTAAGACACAGACACAGAGCCCAGAACAGGCTAAGAACAAAGACCAGGCTAGTTGGACCAATCATAAAAATGCAGATTTGGCCTAATTTTAAAAATTGGGATATTATGCATTTATCTATAGCATCTGACATAGTAATGCCATTTCTTTCTTCCAATACTAAAATGTGACAATGCAATCAGTGTATTATTAGCAACAACGTCAAACAGTTTTCGAATCCAGCTCTGATCTTTGTTAAGGGGCTTATTACTAAGAGAAGAATTAATTTTGGACAGACAGAACAGCTAGCCAAAGGTTTTACAGTATAACTCACTCCAAGCAACTTAATTTCTCTGTTCCATCCTTTTCCATGTTTTCCCAACCATCTACTTGATGGAAAGCAAAAAAAAAAAAAAGAAAAAAGCAAAAAAAAGCCAACTAGTACTCAATCTCACAGTGCACAACAGGTGTGGCTTTTTAAGATTTAAAATAGGAAGCCATTAAGGTCTTCAATAAATGCAATCTCAGTTTGCAGAGAAACTTGAGGCAAATATCACCAAAACATGGGCTCTTGAGACCAACTGTCAGAGACGCAGATGCTGCTACATCTGCTAGTCTGCCACAGTTGCCCAGAAACTGAATGCAAAAAGAAACGACAAAATGGAAAATAGATCTGGTCGTGTCACGCCTCCCCCTGTACTACCCCATCCTCTGCCCATCTAAGACTCCTGTGTCTTGACGGCAGAAGGTCACAAGCGCCCTGTTTTTGTCAAGAATAGGGAGATGCTACTTCCCCTGCAACCACCAAACAGTTTGGTGGTGAGGAGGGGGCAATTAGCACTAAATCCAGCTATGGGATGGGTAGAAACTTGTTACAGGGTTATTCTCACTGTGCTTAGGAAACATTTTGTTCATCTTGAACGACAATGAAAGAGAAATGCACATTTCTTAGGTCACCAGTGCATCTAGGGCATGGGCTCAGTCAAGCTCAAACTCTCCTTGCCATCACCTGCACTTAGGTAGGTGACCTCTGGGGAACATCTGCAGTGAGGAACAGGGTCCCAGGGTACCCCTTGATGTAAACAGACACACAGGGTTGCATACACTCCATAGCTAGTTTGAATGTCATCATGTCTTAATGTTTTTCTTGCTTATGAAAAATAAGAGTGATAAAAGAAGTCAGTTCAAATAAGTTGGTTGGGAAAATGAGTAATATTTAGATTTTTTTAATGGGGAAATCTTTGGAGTACATATATGACATTAAAGCTTATTCCATTATAAAATATTAATTTAAAGTAGTTACATAGATACCCACCTTCTAATTGCAGAAAAAGTGCCTTAGTCACCCCTTTGTCCAAGGCTTTGTAGTGTTCCATAGCCTTGACTTCCCAGTTGGGATATGTTAGTTTTGTGACCTGCTAGCAGATACACAAAAGCACTTCTATTCAGAAAACCAAAGAAATGCACACATACACGGTAAGACTTCAGCTCATGCTCAGAGCTGAACTCATGCATATGTCTAGCCCTATCTTGCAAGTATGTAAAAAAAACCATTTAAATGTCTTCCTGAATTTGGTCAGATGGTCTCAGAAGAATGAAGGAAAGACTGAGCTGGGTCAGAACAAAGGTCCACCTTATCCAGCATAATTTCTCCTTCCCTATCATCTGTGGCTGCAAGGTTAGAGCACGTGAATGAGTCAGATGTACTTAAAATCCAATAGCAGTGTGTCTGCATCAATTCAAGTACTGGCCTAAGCAAACGCTTAGGAAGGAATAAAAATATTCTCTCAGTATTAATCTATTTTGAGCTCAGAGAGATCCTGAGCTGGATGTGGTTTCCACGTATTTAACAACCCTTGGTTATATCACTTTCTGGCATTTACCCAACATCTCCTTGAGTCCACGCAAACTTTTAGTGACTTTAATGACTTCTGGCACAGAGTTTCACACATCTATTGCCTATTGTGCAGAACTGCACAATGGATAATAGACCCTGGCAATGTCAACTTCATGTCAAATTATATGCTAGTTTTGTGACTAAGGCAACCTTAAATATATTTGATTATTTATCTCTCCAGTATAGCTGTTTAACACACGTTAACTTTTTCAGCCTCACAGTAGATGTGAAAAAAACTCCGTAAGTACAGTTTCCATATCACTTCACAAACCGTACTAAATAATAAGATGATATCACCACAATCTTTTTCATTAATGACCTATCCAGGGACATAAAACTTTACTTCTAGGAGAAAATGCTATTTCTTTATTCCACTAACCAGTCCTTTAACAATTTTTTACAGGCCACCTCTTAAGTCTTTTCTTATCCATTTTAATAAACATTACTTAATAGCCCTGCACACTGCCAAAGTCCATTATCTTAAGCTGTAAATTGATAGCTGGAAAAATATGCTTGCACTTCAAGCTGAATAAAAGCATTGTGCTTGCTATATATTTCGTTTTCTGCAAAACTGCAGCTGCACATTTCAAATTAAACTATACATGGTTGTACTCAAAACTGATCTATTTTCTCACACTTCATTGATCTCATTGATCCAGCTAGAAAAGTTTTATGATTGCCAAACTGTTTTTAAGGTAACATCTGATGCTATTCAGACCTGAGTTTAATGATTATATATACCACTGCTCTCCAGCTTGTGGAAACAATCTGAAGTGACACTGCTTTCAAAAGTGGGTCAAAAGCAATGTGGTTGAAAAACAGGTTTTCTTGTCTTTACTTATTCAAGATTAACGTTTTAAAAGATACCTTTGATTCAGATTTGTTCCTGAATTCAACCACTAATTGGGAGGGGTGTTAATAAAAGAATACACTTTTAGTATCTAAACTGCAGACATCCTCAGCAGGAGACCGCTTCTTCCCACTGATTCCAGAGCGACTTCAAGACCAAGTCCCTCAGTTCGGTATTGAAAGGTATGTAAATGCAGATGAGTAAAGCAGTATGAATCTCTCACACAGGACTAGTTTATAGTAAACTTGGGCAAGGTTTTGACTACAGTCTGGGGAATCAGGACACACTCACCAGAAGAACTATATCTACAGGAGCTGTTCTAATTCAGCACTGTGCCTGCAACAGCATGAGCAGAATAACACATTCCCAGAAGGGCTCAGGTCTTCATGTAGGCAATTCTTGTTGGCCAGAGATGTTTTTAAGTGTAGTAGGGTAGTGCAAAACAGCACAGGTATGGCCATTTGGACAGACCTCCCTCAGGAGGGAGGTCTAAGCAGGGAAGAGGCAGAGCTTGCTGCCTCTCAGTCAACAAGTTTGCTGAAAGCAAAACCCCATTTGCAAGGACATAGACAGCAGAGGAGATCTGTGTACAAACATCTTTGTTTTGTCTCCCCTAGTTGCTTGAACTTTCTCTGTTTAAGTTTCTAGCTTATATTCAAATAAATACAGTTTGCTCTTTTTGTGGAGCCTTCTATGGGAGATGTCGCAGATAGTTCCCTCTCAGACCATGCTTCACTTGCTGCCCCATCACTACATATCATTAAAGATACTGAGTAATTAAAAAAAGGTACCACTGGCTTGACTTTGCTTCTAGCAAGTCACAAAGTTTTTAATGGTCTGCTTTAAAGCAACTCTACCTGTATTTAGAAATCCATATTGTAAAGGTTGCTACTTTAAAAAAAAGAGGAAAAATGTAATAGGAATTTGGTTTATATTAACTTTATCCTCAATCCTTAAATCAAGCATTTGTATACATGAAGCTACTATAAATATGATCTGGTTGCTGAGACTGTCTTAATACGCAGCAGCAAGTCTTCCCCATTGACAAACTAATTGCTGGCAGTTCCTGGTCAGATGACAAAAGCAGATTTCCGACATGGCAGAGGAACAACACTGGGAAACAAAACACTCAGCCTATGGGAAAGTCAAAATCCGCTTTTTACTGCAAAAGTGACACCTTGCTAATGATACAGATGACAACGTCATTCATGGCACACATGAATTCTGTGTCTGTGTCAGCATTAAGCACAGAAAGGCAATATATTTGGGGTGTCATTGAGGATTACACTAGAAGTTTAGGAGCCATCGCATAAATGCCCTAAGCCCACTTCTAACCAATATTTTCATTAGTGACATGGATGACAGAAACGGAAAGGGAAATAAAACTTAAAATAAGTATGTCTAGAAACCATGATCTATGACGAAAAGCTGAAGAGAGGCCTTTATACTGCAGACAGCAAGGCTGCTATATAATTTTTGAAGTCCTTAAAGTTCTGTTTCTGCATGCTGCCAGGAGCCATCTAAACTTGCCTTGCCCTAAGCAAACTGGTGTCCATGTCTATGCCACTCCACCCCAGCAGAGATGAGCGAAGAGGTACCGTCACACCCCAGCAATCAGATCAGCACCCGGTCAGATTTTTGCTGACACTCGGCAGGACTTGCATAGAGCTGCGAGATGAAGCAGCTCCGTGACCCTGGAAGATCTCTTCTAACATGCACACACATACTGCTATGTGTCAGCAGTACATGTATGGCAGGCTCTCTGGTGGTCTGGAAGTCAGCGGGAGCTGAGAAGAAAGGGTCAGCTGCCTTTCACAGAAGTATGATACTACGCAACACTCAGCAAGTTGCTTTAATGAGAGGCTACCTTCCAACTTGTACCAAATTACCATTCAGAGTTAACAGCAGAAGCACTACTGCCATTCACACTGGTTTCCTTTTGCTGTCTACAAAGCTCCCGGGTTTTGTAACTCCTGTTCTGAGCTTTTTCATTCCCTTAGTTATGCATATGTAATACATATAGAATTTAGCTGTCTGCCTCGGAGGTAGTCTATTCCAGTCTCATGGATATCTACCTAAAAAGTAGAATCACAACATCAAATACTGAGTGCTGGGCTCTGTTGTGTACCTCCACAGAAGTCTTGAGAGAAAAATGGCCCCAGCACACTGAACACAAAGACTATCGCAGAACTATCCTCACTGCTGCAGCCGTGTGACAACAGAGAAGAAGCTGGGACCAAGTAACTCCAAAATTTTCAAAGCAGGGTATCAAAATGCAAAAGGTTCCCAGGAGGAGTTAACAATTTACACCAAGTTTGACAAGCTGCTTTTTCAAACATCAATCCAGTGACCCACTGCATTTGGTTTACACATAAAGAAGCAGACAGCTAAGTTCAAATCTGTGGAGCCATTTTCTCCACAGAACTGAAGTCTATGGAGTTATCCCTTATATTATTCACATGCTGTCTTACTGTTCCTGCAACAGCTAGCTAGGCATTAAGGGGCGGGGGGGGAGGGGGAAAGTGCTATGCATCCCACCCATCCAAGTGCTGAATCCTAAAACAAAAAAAGGAGTTTTATTACTTAAAATGGTTTAATCACTTCAGCATATTTTCTCACTTTAACTATAATTTTACCACTTACATAAACCCTGAATGTCATATGCTTTAATATGCTTGGCTTTCTCTCCCTCAATTTTCTTAATGGAAGAACCAAGGTTGACACAACAGCAAATGCTCTAAAACACATTTCCAAACCTGTGGCACACTGTGTAAGTGCATCATTACCCTGAAACGGCATTACAGAGGCACTAAAACGTCAGCCTTAACTCTTAGTTGCAGGACTTTGAAATACAGAAGAGCACAGGCAGAATGAAAACATTATTCCTAATACACAGCATGAAGAATTCAGGTGCTCCCCAATGTACTTAAAAACAGTCTTAGCAGACACTGAAGCACAAATCAGATACAAACTGTGTGCCCTTCCTCCCAGTTACAAGCTGTAGTAAGTCTGAAAACTACAGTCATGCAAGTCACAAACCTTTAAAAAGTAAGGGAAGGGAAAACAGCATAACATGCCTGCCTCCAAATTTAAAAACTCAATCACAGATTTATCACTGTCTGTCATTCCCTTTAATTCTCTTCACGAAGTCTATAGAATTTATGTATATTCTGTATAGCAACACAGCTTCTGAAATAATTTATTCCAGATCCTTATCACTGTTTCCGTGCAGTTCTAAATTGTCATTTCTATGTCCCCCTTTTTAAGATTACTCCTCATTTTCAATCATGTACAGAGAAAAAGATGTATGTATCCGTTTCACTATATCATCTTCCCTAATCTTTACACATAACATATTTATCTTTGTTACTGCTTTTGCACTCTTTCCCAGACAATATCTTCCTTGTGTGGCACGGTGACCAGTACTATATACAGTATTCCAGGTGGAGCCTACCACTTCTGTAACTGTATCACCTCTTATTTTGTATTTTATCCCTCTGATACAACCTAGTAACTTACTTTCTTGCAGCTGTGCACAAGCCTCATGGTTTCAATGATTTTTTCCACAATAACCTTCAAATCTTTTCCTAGTCAGTGTGCTGAATGATTGTTCCATTGCAGCACACACTGCATTTCCTTTGGTTTCTTGCTCCCAGACTAATTATTTTACATTTTTCCACAGTGAACAGTGTTTGCCAGCTGTTGGCCCAGTCACCTAAACAGTTCTAAATCCTTTTTGTATCTGATTGTATCGTTCCTAATTTACTGCTCTGAATTTTACTATAAAAAAAAGGTGGTGGGGAGGATAAATCTCTGCGCACAAATATACATTATTTATATGGGGGCCATATGCATGTGATCAGTACAATTTATCATATGGTTTTGCAATCTCTCAGGCAGCTTTGCCCACCTCACTTGCATTTTTCCAATAATCCATCTCTGCTGGGACTACTTCGAACACTCCACACTTCTGAGCAGCTTCATACAGCTGCCATGAAAAAACCTGCCACAAAAAAAAACCCTTTTATTTTCCCAAATGTAATCCTGCTACTTCAGATCACACTTACCTGAAGTTCAATATTCAGTCTCGAACAGTCAGTGATATTCTGTCTGGGATCTGTGACAGATTCATGGCTGCTTCTTGTGAACCCCTGAGGACAGCGGTGGGAACTAGGTTCACCAAAGAGCCACAAACTCTACCTATTTAAGATACACCCAGCAGCTAAGATACACCCATACACCCAGATTCTAACTGCAAGAAAACTATCAGGACTTAAAATATCAAACACTGTGTGTTATAAGAAAAATTTTAGTAATATTTAAAAGATTTTAATTTTCCTTTGAATTATACTACTGATGCAATGTTAAAGCAGTCTCCGCTCACCTTGCACCAACAGCAACTCTGGACATTGTCCAACTCAGTGTGCGTATGTGGGGAGGGCAGATAAATCACATAAATTGCTAGCACTCGTACAGCCTGGACTTTCCATACATTTGTTCCTTCTCTAAAGAAAGTCCTAAATTGTCACTTCCGCACGAATTTTTAAACTCTGGAAGCTTCATGCATAACTTTACATTGCATTAGTGCAACAAATATTTCCATTTCAAAACTTGTGGAGTTTCATTTCATAGTTTCAATGATGCTCTACCACCTTCTACCTCAATGGGTAAGTCTACTGAACTCGCTGAGTAGCTGAAAGCCTCTAGCATCACTATATAATCACCCTTTTCTTCCAGCATGAAAGAATGAAGTTGAAGCACCTGCTACTTTTCAGGCTATCAAGTCAGGGAACATTTTACCAGTGCTACAGCATCTGCTACTCTCCACGCTATCAGCTTGGAGAAAGCTTTAACAGAACTTGCAGGTTTCTGTGATTTCTCCCATTCAATCCTTGTTCTCTGCTATTAACTCCTCTTTCATAAAACAATATAGCTGTTGAAGTTTTACACTTCAGACCATCAAAGACATGTTTTAAAGACCCATAAACGATATGTCGGCAATGTCATTGCTGTGGCATTACAAGAAAAATGTTTTAAAAGAACAAATACTAGTTAAATCTAAAACCTGATACAAGCTTGTACTGATTTGCTGACAAAACCGGTGTGGGATATGAATTAGCTTTAAAGACTGCCTGCAGAGGAACATCAGTATTTGGCAACATGCTAGTTCTACCTACACTACTGATATGCTGCAGAATAGTAATCTTCAGCTCTGAAACTAAACACACTCTGCTTTTTATTTATAGAAATTTGAAATAGTAGTCTGTGATTAAACAGACAGAAAAAAAATTACTTGAAGGTTTTCACTTTAATCATTACTTTTGGTTTCTGCCAGAAATCCATTAAGGCTACAAAATCTGAGCCGTCTGACTAAAATTCTTGTCAATTGTCTGATACTTGATGAAGCAATTTTCTCTTGCATTTTCTTTAATTTCAAGTAGGTTTTGATTTTTAAACAAAGGAAAACATGAGCCAACAGTTCAATCTCTTACTAGAAACCACTAAGTATAAGTTATCTCCAAACAGAAGAAGCTGAATGACCATTTATAACAGAGAACAACAATGCACAGAGAAGCTGGCTGGTTAACATCTCCTTTTCACTCCCTCTCAGTTTACAAACTGCAAAGACCATTTCCTCTGGCAGGAGCAATGAAGTGTTACATTAGTGCCACTTTTTAAATTATTTATGGTGTTAAATTAAAGTGCAAGGATTCCCAAAAAGACATTGAAAGCCATACTGAAGCAGAAGCCTCACTAGAGAAAGACAGATATAAACTCTTTTCTCAGAAAACAAAGTATAAGAAAAGGAGGTAGAGCCATTAACTTCTGGCCACCTTAGCAAACAAGGAGAAACATGTTAGTTTGAGATTAGATTAAATTTCATAGAATCATAGAATGGTTTGGGTTGGCAGGGACCTTTAAACGTCAACTTGTTCCAGTCCCCCTGCCATGGGCAGTGACACCTTCCACTAGACCAGGTTGCTCAGAGCCCCACCCAGCCTGGCCTTGAACACTTCCAGGGAGGGGACATGCACAGCTTCTCTGGGCAACCTGTGCCAGTGCCACACCACCCTCAGAGTAAAGAATTTCTTCCTTATATCTCATCTAAATCTACCTTCTTTCAGCTTGAAGCCATTATCCCCTACCTTGTCGCAATAGGCCCTGCTAAAACTCCTGTCCCCATCTTTCCTGTAAGCCCCCTTCAGTTACTGGAAGGCCGCGATAAGGTCTCCCTGGAGCCTTCTCTTCTCCAAGCCGAACAGCCCCAGATTTCTCTTTGGATGTCAAACAATAGTTACGCAAGGTACGTCTGGGATGATGGACAGGTCATTAGCTCAAAGGCCCCAGAATGCCTTTCACACATCACTGTCTACATGTTCACGACAAATTCCCCGATCCAGCCTAAAAAGTGAGAACTCAGTTACCTTAGATGACTCCTGGCTTCAGCAAAGATGGGTGTCTCTCTCCTTGTAGTATTAGGACACCTAAAATTTGATTTATCCTCTGATAAACCTATGTCTGATTTAACTCCTTCCTAGCCAGGTGTGGAAAAAAATGAGCTAGAGCCCCGAAGTTGGCCATAATAATCACATGTAGCCTACGGCTCACAAGAGTAACTCCAACTGCCTGGGAAAGTCAGGAAATCTTTCTTGAGGAAAATAAAAATCCTAAGCACTACCACTTTCTTGCCTTAACTCAGGAAAAAGACAAGACAACAGCTGATACCCAGGTCAGAGCAATCACAGCAGCTGTAGCTCTGCAGGCAGGGAAGAAAACAGGAATGCCTATTCCAACCCGTTCCTGTATTAAAAAAGTTTTGCTTTTCTTTATGGAAGTGTAAATTGAGGATGCATTTTAGAAGCAAGCACTACTCAATTAGGAATAAATTTGGTCCCAAACCAAAGGAATGGTATCAGCATCTAATGCTGTCCTCTACTCCTCTAACCCCAACGTTATAAAAAACACCAGAAAATCCTGCATTAACTCTTACACTCGTTATCTAGAGAAAAGCACACGTTTATTTTTTTCTGAAAGTTGGTTGTTTTTTTTCTTACTATTATTTTTAAGGTTATATACATGCTATATTTTCTAAAAGTCTAAAATAAATATATAAAAAATTATGTGTTGACCACTATGATTATTTTGCTTAAAATGAAATAGTAGGTAATTTGCTCTTTTGTAATTCGGATGCATGATCATAAACATACCCTTATATCTCCAACTAAAAAGCTGCCTTCATTTTCCTTATTTTACACTATTCATTTGCAACTCAGACTAAACTCAACTCTTCATTCTTGCCATCAGCTGCAACTCCGAGAAATGTGCTAGACGACTAAACGCTTCGTTCTTGACTGCATAGCTGGAAGTGTGAACATGACCCATTATCCCACCGTAATAACACATCTCAGCAGAATACGCAGATGATCGTCCTTCCAAACTCGAGGATGTCAGCGGACTGACACGATAACAGTCTGCCATCGCACACATCATCATTGCACCCTGCTGAGTACTACCACCCCAGAGACCCGGGCAGTGAAAGGAAGAGACACCCACTGACAGACAGCTGGTACCACTGCTCACCGTCCAAAGGGACTTATCCCCGTCTCAGCCGCAGTAGAAACCATGCAAACTGCAGTGCTCTTTCGCACTGTGCTTTCGTAACTATGAACAAAGTAGCTGTAGACATTTCAAGCTTCACGGGTGACTGAAGCAATTTTTCAGAACCAGCTGTTGAGTGAGGGCGCTCCAATGGTATCTGCAAATGCAGTAACAACATTCTGCCCTTACACTGATGTCACTATCAAAAGAGATGCACTTACAGCTTATTTGGAAAGGGGATCAACGGCTTTAAGCAGGATGCTGCAGAAAGCAAAAAACTGGCTTTGAAACAACTCACTTAGCAGGACACTGTGCTCTACCAAGCCTCTAAAAGTACACACAACTACATCAAAGCATACTTACTGCGTAAGAGTGCTTTCACTAGAGGACACATATTAGGATATACCATAACGATTATTGTGAATAGCATATTTTGTTTGCTTTTTAGCTCATTTTTGACCATGACAATGCATTTTCAAATTTTAAAATCTGACAGACTGTGCACAGCGCAGAAAGCATGCCTTCCTCCAAAGTTCCAAGGGACAAAGCTAAGACTGACATGCTTATTGTGTTTAAGTTCCTTTCTGTAGCCAATTAATGTTTTACAATGGGTGAAAAACTGGAGAGGAACTCCTTCTTTGTTTAGCATAATATGTCACCAGCACATCTCTCCCTTAAAAGACAAAAACAAAAAGACACAAAGAACTAAAGGAGCACAGTTAGGTAAGATGGGGGGGGCGGGGGGAATGACACACCCCTCCATTCCACCTTTTAGCAAAGGTGTTCCAGCAGACAGAGAAAAAGAAGAAAAATTTAACAGTGGAGAGAAACAGAAAAATTAGGAACATACAGGGTTGGAAAGAACCTGTAAGATCATGAAGTCTAGACCCTTGCTTATCTTTTTCATGAACTACTAAGTGCATCTGAAGAAAAAGTAAAAATGGACAACGTGGGGTGAGTTTACGTGTGTTCAAAGCACAATTATCTTGTGTGATTAAGCCTAGGGCTCCTGGGGACTTTATAAAAAAAATCACCTGAGCTATTGTAGGACTTGCACTCTCTCTAGTCGCTTTGATCAGCAACCACATAGTTATCATCCTCATTTACTTTTTCAGCATTCAGCACTTCATTTAAATGACGAGAAGAAATCAACCATTCCTGCAGATTCATGCTTTCAGAAAATCTGGAAAAATGAAAGATAAGCAGAGCATGGGTTGTGTTTATATTTGGAGACTTTCTTCACAGTCATAGAAGGTAGAAATGAATGCTATAGAGTTTCTGTATTATATGTACTTTGACTCTTCAGCTGGAAAGACAAAGATGGTGTTATGCCACATCTTTTGCAACAGATTGCTACTTAAAATGTAATGAACTTTTCACTATTTGAACACATTAACAAGCCATGACACTACAGCTTTCAAACTTTATTTCAAAGAACTTTATCTGGAGGAGTAAATAATACTTTACACACTCTCATGGTATCAGTACTTGAAAATACATCTCAGATAACCCTCACAATATATGATATAAGAAGTGACTAGGGTAAAGCAAACACGTCAAGGAGAAGAAAAAAGATCAGCCTCCAGATGTGGTAGCAGGGAACATTTTCAGAAAGAGATGTACTACAGTAAGCCTCTCTGCATCCAAATACAACTTACGGCGGTGCTAGGGAGTGAGACGCTTAACAGAAAACGGTGAGCTGTATATTCAGAATTTATTGGCATCAAGGTAGAATGTTTAAATGCTGAATTAACTCAGTTAACTCATCACAGTACTGAAGGGCCCAGCGTGACAGATGTACAGCACAAGTGGTAGCCAGACCATCTGAAGTGTGTAGGTGAAGCTTTTTTCATACTGGCAGCTACCACCCATCAACAACTCAAGGTAAGTACAGGCGTGTGATTTTTTAGTCCTGAATTTGACGGGTAGGATGCTGATGGGATGGAGTAACAAGTCCCTCCTGCAGATGCCCACAGAGCAGTACAAAGCCAGAAACTCCTCCTAAGGCCACTGGTACCTGAGTTTCCGTTGGTATGAATTTTGGGAAGTCTTCACGCAGTGGAGTATGTATTATAAGACAGTGTCAGGTCATCACTTGAATATTCTAATATTCTAATGCAGCAAAAAGGAAAGCAAACATTTCTCAAACTGCAACAAAGGAAATCTCACTCTGTGATAGGAAAGGTAATGGCCAACCATCTGCAACAGATACGATACCGAGCATGAGTGCAGAGAATGTGAAAAGCTGAGTTTTGCATACCGTACTTTGAAAGTGGACATACAATCTATCAGACAGCTATTTCAGCTTTTCTGTACTGGAGAGATTCTGCTACATCATCAGTCACATACTACCTTCTTTCAAGAACCATTTCTTTATTAATTGTTGTGCAACCAAACCAGAAACCCATAAATTTTATTTTAGCAAAGAGTTAAGTCTTCAGTTACAAAACTGGCAACGCAGTTACAATGCGCAAAGTCTGAAATAAGAAAGCACAATCTGCAAATAAATTTGAAGCTAACCCCTCGTCTGAGCATCTGTTAGCTAGAAGAGCTGAGATGCTGCCTCAAAAGGTGGTCCGCTCTGGAAAGACAAGAAGATCAAAGTCCCTTTTGTCCCATTTACACCTGATGGCTATCACGATGCTATACTGTCTGCAATCAAAACTTCAAAGCAGTCTTAAGGGCTCTTACTCTTTTTTTCTAATAAATTTAACAAAACTTATTGTGCTAGCAGTTTTGATTACCTCTGGATTTCTCTGAGAATACAAATGAAACAGTTTCACGTTACACATTATCTGCACAATCCTCTACAATGCCCAGACCCTGTACTATGCTGATTTTTTTTCTCTATCCATCTTCCTGCTTAGGAAATGAAGAGACCTATCCTATCATCCGACTTCTCCAAGCAGTGTTTCTCTGTGGTGCTTTCTAAAGCTTTATCACAACTTCCCTATTACAGGACACATAATATGTGTAATATTTTGAAATCTCAAAATTCAACACACATTACCGGGGTTTTAAACAGAGCACACATAGTTGAAGCGCCTCAATTTCCCTTTTTAACTGCAAACATTCAAACTAACAGAAACTCAATAGTTCTTTCCTGGATTGGCAAAGTACACAAGCTGAAATGCAAAGAATTGAATGTCAAGTCACTACTTGATTTTATTTTTTTTAACATGAAAGCAAGAACATATCCAATTCTAACATAATAATCTTGTAGAAAGGTACCCACTATGTTCAAACTGAAGCAGGTATTTAATTTATTAGTAAAAACATAGCCAGAGAGAGATGAAAATTTTTGGGCAATTAAAACCCTGGAAAAGTAGTGGGACAAGGAGAAAACGGTGCACATTACACAACAGCATAGCTTAATCGGCACTAGAAAAGCATATTACATGGACATTCCAAATACAACTAGATGGACTGATAATATGACATCAGACTGAAATAATGTACATATATAATTGTTATATATATAAGTATAACAATTCCTTTATCTTTCATTTATCACAAAATCATTTGGGCAAATCTTTTTTTAATATAAAAATGTTGTTTTTGTTGCTAAAATGATTCAAGTTTTTGTAGCTTCCTTGTGAAGCCTTGCTCCATTCCACTTTGAGAAGAAGTTAAAGCTGAACCCATCCGATGTTGGTTCACTGTCATTTACCCTGGGTGAGCTGAAATTTCCAGTAATTCCAAGTGGGAACTCAATTCTCTTAACAGTGGAAAAGCTGCTGCACCTTTTTTTGACCTACTAGAAAAAACACAAGCACACTATGCTGAGATACTAAAAAGAGTCCCCTTTACTCAAGAAAAAAAGATATACTTTTATGTATCTATAATAATGCACACAGAATCTCTTTTTATGTGTCTTATGTTGAATACTATATTGAAAATGAAAACCCATTTTTCTGGGTTAATTCAGTTTCCATTACTAACAGCTATATTACATAAGAGCCAGCACGTTTTACCAGCTTCTTCTCTAGAAGAGAGAATTATTTTAAAAAAACACAACCCTACCAACCAGCATAATATCCTGCTTGAAAGATTAATTTTTTAAAAATCCAAGTAAGACTGAACTTCACACATAGTGGCACAGTAAAGGAGGCATTCCTTGCAAACAAGAGCTTGATTTTGAGCAGCACACCTCCATGGACCCCAAGGAAATGTGGAAACCTGCCCGTGCAGGTGAACAGCAAGAGCTCATCTCAACTGTCTCGTGCAGGTGGTTTCAGCTGCGGTGGGACAGCAGATTTTAAAAGCATTGCAGGCCCCACTTTGATCATTCTCCTGTCCTGTGAGAGGAAACTAATTACAGAATCACAGAATGTTAGGAGTTGGAAGGGACCTCTGTGGGTCATCTAGTCCAACCCTCCTGCCGAAGCAGGGTTGCCTACAGCAGGCTGCACAGGACCTTGTCCAGGCGGGTCTTGAATATCTCCAGAGAAGGAGAATCCACCACCTCCCTGGGCAGCCTGTTCCAGTGCTCCCTCACCCTCAGACTGATCCCAGTCTACCAGCAGTTCACAGAAAACACAGGCAAATACTGCGTATCAGAAACAGTGTAACACATTTTTTCTATTTTATTAATTCCATTCCTCTCAAGCAATTAGTTGTCCAACAGGCTTTCTCATCTATAACTGAAGGTCTCATGAGATTTGCAGTTTCTCCTAAATTTGTGAACAGGAATATAAACAGTTATTCTTGTAACATCCCAAGACAGAATGCTCTGTTTATAGAACAAGGGGGAAAAACCTCCCAGGGACTGATTGAGGCAGGCTTTAATCCCGTTTGCAAGAGATACTGTAAGAAGTGAAAAGGTCCCTCCTCTTGTACACTTATCTTAAGGCTTTCCAAATCCTGGATCAGAGTCAGGCAGGAGAGGGTCTTACATGGAAGCAGGCAATGAGGATGGGCAGAAGCGCGAGGCTAACTGCCCAAGGTGGGGAAGAGCGGCTCTGCGCTGAACAGATCTCCAGAGAAGAGAAGCAGCACATCTCACAGGCACAGTGCCTCCCCCAAATGAGCCAAACACATTATTAATCTCCTGCAAATGGAAAAAAAATTACTAAAAACTTAGTTATGATGAACACATACCAGTGTCCCTTTCTCTGAAGAACACAAGAAGCTAAGTTAAGTATGAGTAAAGAGTAACAGCTATTTTTCAAACACACTATGAGAGGAAAATTGACAGGTAGATAAAGCCCCAGTTTGGGAAATAAAAAAAATAAAAATAAAAATCAGACTCATGTGCCTGACAGACACTACTGTGTTTCCTTGTACGTATCAGAAAACGTAGTATCATTTCAAATACAGAACTCCAAGTGATTCACATCTTGTTCTCCTTTCCCTGCAAATAGTTTTGTACCTGGGAACTGTTAGGACTCTTCACACACTACTACTATTTATAAGAATAATACACTGTGCTCTAGCAGAATAAAAACTTACTAAACTACAAAACCTAGCAATTACTCACACTGCATACGCAATGTATTCTTTTGTATCACAGAGAAAAAAATACTGTGCTTGTCATCAACGGTAAAATGAATTTCTGCACTGATGAATCACTTCCCACTTTCAATATTGAAAGTTGGCTTTCTGAGTGTTTTATAGGAAGTATTTAATTTAAATATTAAAGTGTAAACTTGACACTGCATTAGCTTGAAAATGTGTCTACTTCAATGATGTGGAACACTTCTAGAAATTTAAAATCTCTAAGAATCGGGACAAAATATACTTCACTGCAGAAGTTGTTTCATAATTTGACAGTTCAGAACAACAGCTTGTGAGAAGCGGATGCAAACTTCCTATCAATGTGGCATCTCACTTTTAATGAGCCAAAAAAGGACACTGGGCTAAAGTCAGTTTCTTGAAGCAGATTTGTAATTTAGTCCATTTTAGCAGTAGCCGTCTAATGACCAGAAGCCAACTGTGTAAGCCCACACAACTGGCTCTCTAAAGACAAATTTCAGCACAGCAAAAAGCCACTGAGCTGTCTTTATAATTCCCTCAAATTACTAATGGGATATTGTAGCTTCCATTATTCTCAGTACCCTACAGCAACATAGTTACTTTCAAAAAGAAAGTTTACTTAATTATTCTGAGTTACGTGATGAGTTAAAAACACAGAAGATCCCTCTGTTAAGAGGATTTTTTAAGACATCAAAGCACTTTTTCAAACACACACACTTTATTTTTGCACAGAGGGAAAGAGGGAAAGAGGTAACACATCACAGACTGTCTCCCTTTTCTCAGAAGCATCCTTCTCAAGCACAGACCCCTCAACTGGTGAACAAACTGAAATAACAACGTTCGTTTTAGGACGATGAAGGTGTGTGAGATTTCTTTCTGTGGCTGAGACAAGGAGAACTGGTTTTAACCTACAATATAAAATATCTAAAATGCATGCTATAAAAGCCTTTTACTCAGACTAACATTTATGTCTGTATCATGTTTTATTTTAAAATAAAATTGTGTCAATGAAGTCCTTTGATCCTTCTGTTATTAAGAGTTAAACTTTTGGGCTGATGCCTTGCATACATTTCAAGCATGTTATGACTCCTGTGCTATTTAACTACACAGGGATTATACGGGAATTATTACAGGAAGTTTGATCTTTAAAGGAAAAGTACAAACTCAATCACCTTTGTAGAATTGATTTTTAAGGTCTGGGTGGATTTCTTTTCTTTACACAATTTTCAGCCTACTGATCTTGATTTAGATTCACAGAACTGATCTGGCAAAACAAACTTTTATTAAAGTTAGTCAAGATCGAGGTATGGTAAAAATTGCAGTGCAGACTTCTGTACCAGTCCAAAAATTTATGAAATACAACTAAAGGGAAGGCCAACATACAAATTTGTAAAATTAAGTATTTTACATTTCATCTTATAGTTACAACTACACTAGAAAAATACGTCTTTTTTGTTTTGTTTATGATGGAATAGCAGACACAACACACTATTTAAAATAATATGTATTCTGATTTTACAGCCTGTTTTTACATTCAGTTTATGCTACCAGGTTTTAAAAATTAGTGGGTGGAAGGAACATGAGTGCTATATATGTATTTCACCTTTAAGACAATGTCAATCTAATTGTCATCTGTATGAAAAAAAGGAAACAATAACAGTAATAAAAAAGGACAAGTGCATTGAAATGCACCAATAACAAGATTCCTCAAAAACAACTCCTTGTATACTACAGTCCCAAAATATGGGGTTTGTTTTTTTTTTTTGCAACCATTGGTCAGTTTATCCATTGCATTAGCATATTGTAAGAATAATAGGATTATGTAAAAGGAACATTTGGCTCCAGCTAGAGATTAAGTAGTCATGTCTCACTCTTTCTATTCTGCCACCTTAAAAACTATTTCAAAGCCACCCTAAATCCATGCTAGGGTTTTAAACACAGAGTACTTTCAAAAGCCATCTGCAAAACAAAGCATGCTAGAAATAAGCCAGCTAGCTATTTTAAACATTTTTGTGATTATTAATCTTTAGACATTCACAAAAGGCTTCATAAAAGCTCAACTCTAACAGCTATTTACAAAGTAATTAAAAAAAAAATCAGTACTTGATCTAAAGCCATAAGCACAAATCCAATTTGATAGCTGAAAAAAGTAAAATATCAGCTAATAATGTTCACCTGTTTTGAGCTTCAGTTATTAGTATTTAAATCTTTATTAGATGTTACTTCATGCCTGAAACTATACCAAGAGTAGAATCAGTACCCGTAATCTTGTTCAATACTGATTCACTGGAAAGCAATGCTAGAAGTAAAAGAAGAAGCCTTGCAACTTAACCTAACCTTCACTGAACAGACAGGAAACAAAAGGTAGATCTTTAGAGTTAGCAAGAAAGAAATTATGCTAAAGATATTTCAAAGAAGAACATAGTATGCAACTGATGGGAAATACATTGAAGCTTATTCACAATTTTTTCTCTGTAATTTCAGATTTTAATCAAATGAACCATTACACCGCTTATTGGAGACAGGGCTCAGAAAATCAGTTATTTTATGGTTTCCACTGCACTAGTACATGCGTGCAACTCATGGGTAGGAGTCACCTTCTTGGCATCCAAGACTTACTGACAAGCAGTCATCCTCTTCCGTTACCATATCTGCAAAAGCCGTTTTTCACACACTCTAACGCATAGAAATCAGCAGTGCAATCAGAGAGTAACAACTGTCTTTTTCTCCAAACCACAGACCCCTGAACAAATCTGCAATATGCCATTTATTGGTGGACCACTTCTAGAATGACTTTCTGGGTAACTGGACTAGTAAAATTACCTTATAACTAGAACACATAAAATTACTTCCTTCCGTCATCTGAATCAAAATCACAAACTTCCTCTCTGCTTTCTACTGCAAAGACAGCAACCTCCTCCCTTCACCAAATCACCCTCTGGTACGGTCCTGCTCCAAGGCCAGCTTCTTCGGCACCAAAACAGACATGCAAAATACAACACCTTGCTAAAAGCAAGGTAATACACCACCAGGCATAGAACCCACAGCTGAACACGCTTGCTGAACACACTTGTCAACATAAAACCAGCAACTTTATCACTTTTGCTCTGAGTAGAGCCACTCATTACACCCTAACTAGCCTAAGGATAAGCTTTGCCCAACAAAAGTACTCCCAGCAGGAAAAGATCTTGTCTTCAAACAGTACACAGATATTGCACAGTAACCTCCTGCAGCACAAGAAGATTTCTGCCTCACATCCTTCCTGCAAAAGTGTCCCTGCCTGTCAAACTGCCCCATGCTGGAAACCATACAGGGCAAAAAGCATCAGAGAATACCCAATGGAACAACGTGGAAAATGGTGTATAAGGGAAGGCATGTTTTCAAAACCGCATTCTTATGACTTCTTCAGCCTTACCTAACTCTTCATTGGTAGCAAATCTCCACTAGTTTGTGGAACGGAACAAAATCTTACAAGAATAAACCATCACTGTCACTGTCTCCACAAAAATCAATAAAAATGCCTCTCCATACAGATACATAGTTCACATCTCTATGAGTACATATCAGATGCAACACATTATTTCATGGAGACAACAAAATAAAACCACTAACCAATGCACAGCAGAGGAACTCACACAAATGAAACCAGAAACTGCCAGTTTCCAGCAGACCATTTCTCAAAACCAAAAAATCCAAATCAGAACCACCCCCCGCCTCTGACCTTCCAGTCTTGACCTTCAAATGAGACTTACAAAATATTGGCAGGAAATAAGCTTGCAAACTACAATTTATAATTTTACTATATGCTAAATAGAACAATGTTGATATCAACACTGGTCTTATGACTCTTACAGACCTCCACACACTTACGGTTGTGTTAATCATAGGTGTAACTCCCTGCTTGCTTCTCTGTTCAAAGCTAGCCAATAACTCTCCCTGTCAACATGTCCCTCTGTCCTGCAGGTACCAGTCAGCCTTTTATCTTAATTTGTCTAAATGACATTTTAGTGTTACGTTCAGAGCGACTGCTCTTCAGTCACCCTTTGTTTTCACCAGATGGGAGGAATGCCCTGTGTGATCAAGATGTCACATGCAGAAGTGAACAAAACACAGCTATACCATTAGCTAATGCACCTATAAGTATCTACTATCATAGGCAAAATGATATTTAGGAAGAAAAATAGTAAAATCCTCTCATCTTACTGTATTTGTCAACAGAAAAACTGATTGTCAATTATATGAACCAAGTAAGATGAAAACCTTACTGTAATGAAGCATCTGTAGATCCCTGGCACAGAATATGCTCCTCTGCTCATGAGATGAAAGTAATCCCAAAGACAATTAAATCAATCTACAATCAGGATGAAAGAGCAACAAATGAGGCTCTCAAACGTTTTCTTTCAGTGTAGCAGGCCCAATCCACACTTTTGGCCTAGAAACAAGGAGAATCAACAACCTAATGGAGGTGGTCACAGGTCTTTAACCAGAAGACCAAATGAAAGAGTAGCGACCAAACACAGCTAACAACAGAACAGAAGACTGGTAAACTACAGTATTTAACAACTGAAGCCTGTCTTTTCCTTTGATTTGAACACTTGGATTCTCTTATTCAAGGATCCGATCATAGTCTGAAACTGTTTTTTGACTAAAGTAGTGTACTAACACATGGAAAATACAGGCTTGTAGTGTGATACTTCAATAAAAAGCATTAAGCTGCCAAACCAGAAACAGAATGTAATTAGCACAGCAAAGTATTTTTGAAAGAGAAATGTGGATAAAAATCACATCCCAAAAGGCAGCAAGATACACAACCAACTAAAAGGTATTCTTAATTATATCTTTGTGTGAAGTGGCCTTTGTTCCTAAACCCTGTTTATACTATACAATTTTCCTATCAATGATGCACGAACATTTTTGACAAAGACAGCAGGACAGGTGGACAAGGCACAAAGCGATGCAAAGTTTCACATAAAATGGCTGTTTGGTAAGCACAGGTCAAACTGGGGAGCTTGGAGAAGTCTCCAAATTTGAGATCCTTGCTCAGTACTGCCCACAGCGCTAGCTGCAGTCAGTGAGCAGGCTGCTGCTGGCAGGCCGCTTCGAGGTCTGTGCAATGCAGGCAAGGCGGACACATCCTCTCCTCTGTCACACAGAATTACCATGTCCCACCACTCTTCTTGTGCTGAATGCTTGAGCCGCTTTTTGTCTATTGTGTCTTCAAACATCACAGTGTGCTGATGATGCATAAACTACCTTTCTGCCACTAACCTTGACTAATTCAATCCACAGCTCAGTCCCTATCTCCGACGGCCACTCTGGGATCCCTACCCCTTACGCCTGAAGTGACTCAGATCCAGCTCCTTCTCTCTTCACATGAATTCTACTCCCTACTTCACTCTTTGCACTATTGCTACCAATCCCATTGTTCAAATTCTCAAACAAGGAGTCATCTTCTAGACTCATCTTTCATGTCAGCAACTATCTTTGCCACTTTTTTTTTTCCCTTCCCTCCAGGAAAATAATAGCTAAGCTCATGAATTGTGCTGAATGTTTTGTTTAGTGTTGTCATCTCCTCAACTCTTCAGCCTTTGTTTAAAAAAAAAAGCCCCGTAATTAATTCAAACTTTGCCTTCAATTTCTAGCATCTGGTCTACTCCACCTTTCTAGTCACTGTATTTTATACTGTAATTGGTTTTTATCCTTCCAGTGGCACATGCCATTATTTTCAAACAGTTTACTTTGTTGAACACCAAAGCCACAAAATCACAGACTCCGAAGGTTGCCTTAGCTATAACTACTAGTTCGGTCATAACTCAGCCTTCCCTCTTACGTATATAATGTAGTGATATGATGGCAAAAGTTCTTTCAGTTGTTTCAGCATTCTCAAATACACAATCCCCTGCCCCAAGTTCTGTTCTATAGCACCATCTTTACCCCATAACTGCATTTAGTTCTCACCACAGCACGTGCCTCCACCGTTTGAGCTGAAGGAGTAATTGGCAGATTCAACAGGATCTCCTCTTAACTGACTGAGGGGAATAAAACCCCACACCTCATATTTTATAGACAGCAAAGGAACGTACTACGCCCAGACTTCCCAGAACCCAGACCCCAGCAGGGACTGTCCCAGTTACTGCCCAGTCCCTCCAGCTGTTCAGTTTGCCCCTTGCTCATCCCCTTACCAACCCTGCAGCTACGGCCTCAGCAGCTGGTTCTGTCCTTCCATCTCCTGATCTGGCCTGCCCTGTTCCTGTCTCCTGCACCTAGGACACTTCCCTGAGGGTGCCTGTACCCTCTATTTCATCTTCACTAAAGAGTTTCAGAAAAATTCAGCCTAAGGCTGCCCCTTGGCACAGAGAATTTCACAGTCAGCAGTTATGTTTTGACACTTGTGAACAACTGGAAATAGGCTTGTAAAGAAAACCAGCAAAGCTGCTGGAGCTACCTGGAAACCATAAGCACCTGTGGCTTCAGAAGCCCATTAGCTTTTATGTTGCCTCATACAACTGTTGGGGCAAAACAGCTGCCCCAGCTCATAAAAGCACACTTATATGTGTATATATGTACCTGTATGCGTGTAGATACGTAAATAAAATTTCACAAGTTATCTGTCCTCTGTCCAAGCTAAACATTTATTGGCAAAAAACGCCAAGTATTTTACCATGTTGCATCAGAACACCAGGGTTTAAACTTGGAGGCACTAAAAGTGCATCCCATTCCCCTTTCTGTTGGGTGTGATATAAAGCAAAATCATTAAACATCCAGTAAGTTGTTATCAGCAGATAAGAATACAATGCTTTCACAAACTAACTTCTTGCTTCAGCAAAACATGCTTTTGTGGGGAAACACTTCTTTACAGCAGAGAGGTGCAAACGTTATGGTGACTATTTCAAGACGTGGTAAGAGTTGTCCACGTAGACTCATCCGCTAGTGTCTGCCAACACATGATATAAGTGACTGTAACAATCTCATGAATCCCCAAAAAGCAAAAAGTATAACGATTTAAAACTCCATACAACACTGTCTGTCTTAGCTACTACCTTACTTGATGAGTTGATAATACAACTACTGCTAACAGTTGCTTTACAAAATCATTTCAATGGTTTACAACAAAACAGAGCGCTCAGCGAAGACTGACTTTCAGAAATATTTGCTTGCCCCCACTGTTTCTTGGAACACCTCTGTGTAAATAGACAGCAGGCTGTGTCTGAAACACCAGTGATAAAGAGTCGGTTTCAAAATAAGACAGGTAAAACACAATGTGTTTGCTTGGCCCAGCAAATAAGTTTATTTGTAAGACACAGGAAAATAAGCATGAGTCCTACTCTTGCTGTCGAGGTGAGCGTCTGTATTGGGAGACCAAAATTAGTCTGCAGTCAGTCTAGTTTTGAAAAATGAAAGGTCTACCCCAAAAGGGTGTCCAAAATACATCTTTTGTAGCAATACCAAATATGCAATGGCTCACCACTGCCACAGGGTGTCACAAGTTTAATAATGTTTAACAGAATTCAAAACGTCGCAAGTGAAGATAACAGGGAGAGTCCAATTACAGCTTAACACAGGCTATTACCTTAGCTAACTCATCAACAGCAGCAGCGAAATTTGTTATAAATTTTAATGACCCACAGCAGCTACAAGCAGGACTGGGAGGCAGTGAAGACTTACTTCTTCAGGTAAAGGTACTCAGTAGACCAAGGCAGCTCAGATCATTGAAACACATGCAAAACTTGCTGAAGTCTCTTCTCATTTGACAAAACACTTAAATTTGTGCTTAGCTTTACGGACATATTTATGCTCAGTTAGTTTAACCAGAACTTAAGCAAACAGGGATTAAGCATAGTTTGAAGATCTCTTTTTCAAAAAAGTCTTTTAGCCTGCTTTCTTAGCTGAGCTGTTTTACCACATTTGAACATTAAGTACAAAAATGATACTCAGTGCACACACACAGATTGGTCCCTCTAAATGACACAGCCCAGAGAAATTCCTAGGCCATTTTTGCATTTTCCCCATATTCTGCATTCCAGGTTAGGTCTGGGAGCATGATATCCTGACTCTACTTTCTGCTTTCTTGTATTTGATCTTCAGAGTGACTGCAGGACATTTTCATTTTGTCCCACCTGCCTCCTCCCACTTTTTGCTGTCTGTCCCCTGCTCAATTTTTCTCTTTAGCAAACCAGGTGAAGCTAGTATAAATCAGAAAACTCAGATGAAGTCAGTGGATCTAGCCTGATTACAGATCAGAGAACCTATTTCATTTTTATTAATGTATAAAAAAATTACCAGCCTCACTGATTTATTGAAGTAGTACTCTGAGATTACTAAGCAAAGCCTTAGCTACAACATACACATTTGGACAAGCAGTGATGCTTTTATTTTAATATACGCACACGCATACATAGATACACACTATTAAGGGAAGAGAGAAAAACAATCCTAATAGTCTTAAAAAATGAACATATTGTAAATTAATTGTGGATTTTTAAATAAATACTGTAAGCCACTGTTTGAATTAAGAAGGGTTTTTTTTTCTTATATGTTCCATGATTAAACTATTCAATTACTTCTAAATTATAAACCTGTTTCTTTATTAATGCAAAAAATATGGAAGTAAGAAATTCTAAGATTTTTCATAGCTGTCTGCCACAGGTTTTTGTTGCTCTATGAGAGCCTTCTGCTGATGAGGTGAGCTATTTCACTCAGTGAAGTTACAACTAAATTCTCTTCCCTTGGCGCAGTTTTGAACAAGCTAGTGATGTGATCAGACTTGCGCCACTAAACTTTTCTTACAAAACACATAAGGTTTTTCTTTTTTTCTTAAAAACAGATTTAGGACAAGCATTGAACATTCACGGAACAAGAAAAAACATTTGTTACCATGCAGTAAAAAACTCTTCTACCCTTCACCATTAGGACTAAGAAAAGTAACATAATGAAAAGCTCCCTGAAAGCTGAGAATATGTACCAAAGCAACATGAAACACAAACTTCACATCTCTAATGTCAGAGATGCTGGATCTCTATCTTTTTGGCTTTAGCTTTCCAGAGAGGGTGGAAAATCATGAGAGCAAAATGCTGTAACAAAACCCGTATGCAGCATGTGCCCTGGCTGCCAAGAAGGCCAATGGGATCCTGGGGTGCATTACGAGGAGTGTGGGCAGCAGGTCGAGGGAGGTTCTCCTTCCTCTTTACTCTGCCCTAGTGAGGCCCCATCTGGAGTACTCTGTCCAGTTCTGGGCTCCCCAGTTCAAGAAAGATGAGGAGCTACTGGAGAGTGTCCAGCGGAGGGCTATGAGGATGATGAGGGGACTGGAGCATCTCTCCTGTGAGGACAGGCTGAGGCAGCTGGGCTTGTTCAGCCTCAAGAAGAGAAGGCTGCAAGGGTACCTAATATATGCTTACAAATATCTCAAGGGTGGGTGTCAGGAGGATGGGGCCAAACTCTTTTCAGTGGTGCCCTGCGACAGGACAAGGGGAAACGGGCACAAACTGAAGCATAGGAAGTTCCATCTGAACATGAGGAAGAACTTCTTCCCTCTGAGGGTGACGGAGCACTGGAACAGACTGCCCAGGGAGGTTGTGGAGTCTCCTTCTGTGGAGATATTGAAGACCCGCCTGGACGCGGTCCTGTGCAGCCTGCTGTAGGTGACCCTGCTTTGGCAGGGGGGTTGGACTAGCTGACCCACAGAGGTCCCTTCCAACCCCGAACATTCTATGAT
>Ga0065711_1029756_pt1 | contig 34921 bp, 21 predicted proteins | sample Hoacrofraction12_FD_59098 | JGI IMG/M metagenome (GOLD analysis project Ga0065711, IMG submission 59098) | Hoatzin crop microbial communities from Cojedes, Venezuela - Epithelial fraction 12 v2 (version 2) | ecosystem: Host-associated > Birds > Digestive system > Esophagus > Crop | place... | reverse complement strand
TTTTTTTTTTTTTTTTTAGAATTCCCGGAGCTCCAGCCTTGGCTTAGGATACCCAGCTCCACCTGAAAATGCCCAGAAATTCCCTCCCCACCCTCAAATTTCATATGGAAGAACCACATCAGCTGCATCTGCCAAGTTCTGCTCCTATGACCACAAACTTGGAATGAAACGTAAAGAGATGCATAAACCCAATGTGGAGAAACAAAAGCAGCTCCAGGACTCTGCCTAGGCACATTGTAGCTAGGCCTTTCTCTTGACATCATTTACATTAGCCAACCTCTCAATACTTCAGTTCCAGCAAGACAACACAAATGCACCCCCATACCTAAAATGAGTTGTTGCAACAACAGTAAGAGACACTGCAATCTTCCAGGTAAGTGCAGCCCAACAGGAAACTAAGATGGATAAAATAAGTGTAACCAAAAGAAAGCAACCAAACACCACAGAAATACATGCCAGCAGCTCCACGTACAGATGGCCCAATCCAGTTCTCCAAATACATTTACAGGGTAAAGACAGCATATGTTCCCACACATATGCTGTGACCAGTTTTTGCAGCAGCACGCCACCACTATGCAAATAAATAAATCTAAAAGGCATGGAAAGCCTTACCTGCTGCCTTGGGCACTTCCCCACCAGGCCCTGCAGGTTCCACCTCTAGGCTCTCCTCTGGTACCTTTTGGGATGAGGAGACAAGGCCAGTGCTTCACTTCTTCCACTTCCAGAGCAGCCAGACTGCTTGTTCCTACAGTACATACAATTGAACACAGCTGCTCTTAACAGACACACCTGCAAACTGAGCCCACACACCACCACCAACCAGAAGACCTGCAGACCTCCAGCCCACCTCAAGCCTCCTCAGCTAAAATGTCTCCCCTGGTCACATGGGGCGCTTTCAGCCAAACACAGCCCCTACCCACTGCAGCCCCCCTGCCTGGCAGCATCCTTCAGGGAGCCCTCAGCTGTGCTGGGGGAAGGGGAAAAATGAGAAATGGCTAGAAAATAACCACCTTCCTCACAGGGCTTCACCCAGGGCTGTTAATTAACTCCCCGCTGAGAGAAGCACACTGGTCCCTAGTTGATTTTTATGAGCAGGCTCTGGAGCCTGTGGAGAAATGTGACCTCTATCCAGGGATGAGGCTGGGGTGGGCACAAAATTGGAAATCCCTCGCTCCTCCTGGTAGACTGCAACATGCCTTGGGATGCTTTTTCAAACTAGTAGGATATTTCAGAAATCACAGGTCTTGTAGCTTTTCAGTACAAAAGAAGCCACAGGCTACTGTAAAATGGTCACCAGCTGAGGCATAACGTCAGTTTGAAAACCATGATGTGATAGGAGGCTGGAGCTGAGCAGTGTTAGGACTTCAGTTCAGGTTCTTCAGGGGTAAAAACCCTTTTGAAACCTGCACATGGTTAGTGCAGGTTGTATAATATCACTGTACGTCCATGAGTCACTGGACATTTTCACATTCTGCATGTGCCCTGTCCTTGCTGGCAAACCATCCCTTTACCTCTCCTTCATATTCACATCCATCTTTTCTGTGAGTATGAAGACAAAAGACACCTTTTTCAAAAAGGGAGGTTGACCAATCTTCTCAAACAAACCAAAGAAAAATGTATGGCTAGAACTGTGAGTTTTCCTGATGCATCAGAACCACCATCCAGTTTCATGGAAAGGACCACAGAGCTGATAGAAGACTTTCACAGAATCACAGAATGGTAAGGGTTGGAAGGGACCTCTGGACCTCATCTAGTCCAGCCCCTCTGCTAAAGCAGGTTCACCTAGAGCAGGCTGCACAGAACCTCGTCCAGGTGGGTCTTGAATATCTCCAGAAGACTCCACAAACCCTCTTCTGGGCAGCCTGTTCCAGTGCTCCATCACTTGACTTATTTATTTCCCAGCAAGAAGCCTTGCTGTTCATCTGCTGTAAAGTCTATCCTCTTCTGTCAAAAAAGTGAGCTATAAGACTAGGACTTAATTAATTCTTCTCACAATCACTCCTTTAAAGTACCAAACCACCGCCCTAGGTTGATACAGTTTATTCAATTTTCTTCAGTGTTCCCAGCTTCTCCCTTCTCACTTTTCCTGTAACTTGATAGTAAAATTCACCAAAGCAATGCCCACAGGCTGCCAACTGGCTCCCAGGTGGCAAGAAAACCGTATGATTTCTATTAACTTTACTGGATTTGAACCTGGGAGTTGAAGAGTCCCGTAACTCATAGCCAGTCTTTGGCTGAGTCCGTTCCCTGCTGCTCTGCTTTCTTTGGAGATTCAGATATCATTCACACAATGAGACACCTGTCTAGATAAATACCACCTCCAGCCCTAGTTAACTGAATCCAGCTATCCACATGAATGACAAGCACAAACTTAATTATGTGAACCTCCAAAATACAGCATCTGAGCAGATATTTGGAGGTGATCTCTCCTCTGACAAGTATAGCCAAGCCACCTGCGCTGCAATGATATTTATGCACCAGCACTATCTTCCAGAAAAAGCACTTTAAATATAGTAATAATTTTAGATTCACAGCTAAGTGTAACTGCTCACACCACTTTTCAGATTAAAAGCCCTGAGGCAAAGGTCTGTTAAGCAACCCAGATCTATGGCAAAGCTTGGAACAAAACCCACTCTCTCTGCTTTACATTGTTCAGCTGTAACTAGAAACACAATCTTCCTTTATATTAACAACTCCTCTGCCTGGTGTCATTGAGAATAATGAGATAAAAATTACAGCAACGTAACTGGAATAGAAATTATTTGGTAGTTCTTGACAAGATTGTCTTCATTGCAAGGTGATACTGCTTTGTTAGTTTCCAGCTGACATGCACATAGAACTGGCAATAGCCTTATGATCTTGCATGGAGCCTGAAATGGATGCATTCCCACTTTTTCAGTTGAACATTGAATGTCATGCATTGATTTTCTACGCAGCCCAAAAGTGTCCTTCACAACCTGGGGCCTCAGGCAGCTGGCCTGAGAGGTCACCCTAGAACTGGAGATTTTGACAGGAAAGCTCTGTTAGATGTTACACCACAACTTTGTTTCAAGGGTGTGGAGGAAATGCTGTCCAACGTGTTAAGTGAGTAAAAGGTCCTTCGAACTGTAGTTACCTGTTGGCACACAGTTCAGTTAGGCAACCTGAACTGTTTGCATTTGATTATGCGTAGAAAGAAAATGTGAAGCTGTGTCACTTTGAACTAAGATATTTTCAAAAAGACATGGATAAACAGTGTAGGAACACACTTCAGGAACACCTAGAGGTCTCTGCCAGGAGAAGAACAGTTGAGAGAGACCTCAGGACATCCCTTTACATTCATTCATGTAATTGTTCATCCATTCATCCTCCTCTCCAGTGCCAGTGGTTTTTGACAGAGCACAAAGAAGGAAAATCTTTAATGGACAAAACACAAAATCAGTATCCTCATATGGTGGTCAGTCCACATATTTGGACTAGATTCTTCCACAGCATCTACATTTTGGGAGAGTGAAGGTTCATGTCACACACAGACCAGATCTGGACCCGTATGCACTTGTGCAGAGTCACGGCAATGGGCAATTATTAAGGGGTTTTATGGGATTAGTGGTAACATAGAAACCCACACAAGAGAACACAAAGTATGCTGGTTACCCAATATACAGTGATCCCACACTCCCTGTGGCCAAGCTCTCAATAGATATTTACGTGTTGAGGGGGTGTCGGTAATGCAGAGACTACCAGATATAAGGAAAGGCAGCTAGCTTGGTTCACAGAGGAAGCACTGTGACTGTACTATAGAGGAAAACTATAGTAATGACTAAGGGAGGGAAGACAGAAAAGGAAGAAGATAATTAATACCAAAGGGCTCCAATGCGCATCCTGATTTTTAGCTATAGTAATGACTAAGGAAGGGAAGACAGAAAAGGAAGAAGATAATTAATACCAAAGGGCTCCAATGCGCATCCTGATTTTTAGCATCGGCCTTTTGCATCTACGCACATTTATACAGAACAATTCCTGGGTGGTGGGAAAGCAAATAAGTGTAATTCTGTAGGCTTTACGACAGAATACTGTTGAGAGCTGTAGATGATTTATAGCTCACAAAAGACACCAAGATCAGTGCCTGGACCACACTGGCTGTTTTTCTATGGGAAAGCACAGGTCTATATAACGCAGAGGGATTAGGGCCTATCCATCCGTTAGAGTCACTCATGGGACATAAGCTTTCTGATGCCAGGGAAAAAAAACTCCCATTTGCTGCCTCCTGGCTTTCTCCCTTGAGCTGCAGTGTCACGTGCGCCACTAGTGTTTCAGCCTCTTTGCTTACAAAGCAGATGTTTGACAGGCACAGAGATAATTCCTTCAAGATCTGTAACAGCTGTAGCCAGCATTCAGATAAGAGGTCGCCTATTTCTACAGCCAAGGCCTTATGCAAGTGGGTTAAATTGCCCTTTGAGACACTGCCTTGCCAGCTCGAGTAAGTTGACAGACACCTCACTACGGGAGAAGAAAATCAGTCTTTTGTTAAACATCAATTTGCTTTTCCTCTGGGCTCAAATTTTGAAACACTTCATTTTTCCCGCTGTATTGTTTTTGGGAGCTTTTCACAATATGGATTCTTCCTGCATCCAAACATGGGCTGCTCCTGCCCCTGCCAGCCCTCAGTGCTTTGGTGTGGAGGCAGGTAATCTATGCCTCTGTAGGAATGCAGAGATTTCTTGAGGTCCATGGTGCTGAGTGGCCGTTTTCGTAACCCTATACCTCCTCCTGTCTGCCTGACACTGTTTGCTCTGTGCAGGGCACAATCTACAGTTGATGTGTGAGGTTTAAACAGTTCTTTCTGGAACTAAAACTGTGACCATTTGTTAAAGAAGAGAGAAGAGAAACCAGGCTGAACTCAGCAGAATGCCTTGGGTATCCCCCAACAAGCAGAAGAGTGTCCCAAGACATTTTTGCACACAAAATGGGAAGTGTAGGGAGCTATAGTACAGAGGCACTCACACTGCGTGGACACCAGCCATCTGCAGTAGCCTAACACTGACCTGGTATTGTACCCACTTAAAAAAGCAATGCCAGTGTCAGTGGTTAGTGCCTTGGTCTCAATACCACCAGGTGGTGCAGATTTGGCTCTTGCTGGCTTAAATATTTTTTTGCTATAGTCCATATCTATGGTGTCATCAAAACTTCTGGATTCATTGAAATCCAGGCTTGGTACACTTGGCTCAGAAGTTAAACACAGAGCTTGTGTGCAGACGGAACTGATGCACTGATCTTTGAATCAGGAAGGCTTTGGGGAAACTGTAGGTAGAAGAAAAACTTCCATAATCTAGGTGAGGAGCTGAGAATAAAACCGAGCCTCATCAGTCCAGACATGAATTTCCTCAGCGTTGACTATTCTGGGAGTGGCCATCACAAAGACGGATCTAGGAAATAGAATAAACATGACTAAAGTTCAAAACAACAGCACATGATCATTCTTTGCAAAATAGAAGTCATAAAAGTCGAAGGAATTATTAACACTTCACCATTCTATTGCACCTCCCTTTGAAGGACTTCAATGCACTTCACCAAAGATGTGTCAGATTGTGATGCCTTTACTCATGCACCTTGCTATATACATGACCTCATTTGATTTTATGGTTTAAAGCAGTATCTGAAGTACAAAGGGATCAGACTCTTGCCCCAGCCGATGCAGTGTCCGTCATTTTAGGATTGTATTTTATTGATGATAACGCCGAGTCAGAAATTACTGCCACTTTCTCTTGTCATTAGTCCTTATATTCAGAATCCAGTGTAATATCAGTTACAGATACAAAAAGCTAACGATCAAGATACCAGTCAAGGAAAAATGGAAAACTACCTGAGGTGTTAAGCACTGCTCGCATTGGTTGCTACACTCCATATGCAACATCATTTATTGTATTAAATGTATGAAGGGCTTTAGCCTACTCTTACACTTGCTCTTTCATAATCTTATGGGGATTCACCTTAGGTCCTCCTTGCCCACACGTGAAAGGTCACTGAAGACAGGTCCACTGAGTATGGGTAAGCTGAATCAGGAGCCTGTTCTGTGCTACATTTTGCCCTTGCTGGAAGAAAGGTCACCCAAAATGGCGATTCACAGTGGGTAAAATTTAATAATCATCATAGCGTGGCATATTCCTATTGTTATAGTGATCCTAATAAAAATATTCACAAGGCTTCTCCTGGCTATAGCTGTCATTAACAAGAATTTCCTCTTGCAACATACTGCAATTCAGTTAAACAATAATTACACTAAGGAACAGTGTCTATATAGCAATGGTATGAGTGACATGATCCTGTAGATGGTCAACATTTAAAAGTAGTAAAAATGGCTTCGACATTTTTATGGCTATTTCACAGTAGTGAGAAATTAGATCAGATGGGATTAGATTAAACTATTTTTGTCCCAGCCTATATTCTGGGGGATTTCTTAGAGCTTGAAATCACATTGCAAATCCATTCTTCCAAGTTGAAAGAGCTGAAGCAGAATTTGCTAGAGCTTTTCTGCTGTTTTCCTCAACTCCCAGGTGCAAAACACAGAAGCACAGAATGGTAGGAGCTGGAAGTGACCTCTGGAGATCATCTAGTCCAAACCCCCCCGCCGCTAAAGCAGGGTCACCTGGAGCAGGCTGCACAGGACTGTGCCCAGGGGCGGTTTGAACATCTCCAGAAAAGGAGACTCCACAACCATCTGGGAAGTCTGTTCCAGTGCTCCATCACCCTCAACGTAAACAAGTTGTTCCTTGTTTTCAGAGGGAACTTCTTATGCTTCAGTCTGTGCCCGTCGCCCTTCGTCCTGTTGCTGGGCACCACTGAGCCTCCTCTGGACTCTCTCCAGTAGCTCCTCATCTTTCTTGGATCAGGGAGCCCAGAACTGGATGCAGTATGCCAGATGTGGCCTCACTAGGGTAGAGTAGAGGGGGAGGAGAACCTCCCTCAACCTCCTGGCCACACTCCTCTTTAATGCACCCCAGGATACCATTGGCTTTCTTGACAACAAGGGCACACTGCTGGCTCATGGCTAACTTGTCATTCACCAGCACTCCCAGGTCCCTCTCCGCAGAGCTGCTTTCCAGCAGGTCAGCCCCAAGCCTGTATTGGTGCGTGGGTTGTTCCTTCCCAGGTGCAGGACCCTGCACTTGCCCTTGTTGAACTGCATCAGGTTCCTCTCCGCCCATCTCTCTAGCCTGTCCAGGTCTCACTGAATGGAAGCACAGCCTTGTGCTGATTCTTAACCTTTCTCCCCTTCCTCCGAATTTTCTGAAGAGAGCGTTTTGGGAAAGTCCAGCTGAGCTCTGGTCAGGCTCACTGAGGTAGGGACTGCCTGCGTGTCCCCTGCCTACACGTCACCTTCACAGCCCAAGACTAAGGCTTATCAGCTCTGCCATAATCCAGCCAACATCACTGAATACTCACTAGGCTCTTCCTGACTTTGTGTCACAGTCAGGTTTTGAAGTGCCTACTAATACCAGAGATGTTTCAGTAGGTTGCTGTGGGAATCAGATCCAATTAAAGACAGTACCTTCATGTTTCAGCTACTAGCCCCCACTTTGATTCAAGCAAGCAGCTGAAATGCTGAGCAAGGGGAATTGGGTCTTCTCATTTACCTATGGCACAGAGCAGCTAAAACCATAGCTGTCCAAGAAGATGAGGAAGAATGCTTTGAAGCACCAGTGCAGCCCTGGGACCAAATGTCTTCATTACAGTGTTGCTCATTAATCAAGTATTTCCATTTCTGGTGGTTCTTATTGCTTGGTTTTTAGCGCACAGATGTTCTTCTGAATTGTTAATTTCTTCCCTTCCCCTATACAATTGCTCAACATGGTCACAATTTTGAGACAAACTGTGTTAGTCAAGGGCAGAATTTGGACTACCATGAGAGAATTTTGCATTCGCAACTTTTCTGCAAACCTGTTTCTTTGGTTTAACCCTCAGGTCACACATCTAGCCGATATATATAGAAATTACTTTCCATAGACCCAACTAAAATGAATCTGAGTGTCCAGTGAGAGAATTATTGTTTGCAACTGATTGCACTCAGAGTTGCAACACAGGGGAGAGTGGTTTTTTGTGTTTTTTTCCCCCATGTCGCCTTTGGAAATTTCACAACCTTCAGTTAGCCAGACTCAGTCTGAGCTGAGGATCTTGCAACACTGGTTTATCAATGCCACTGAAAAACAAATCTGTACAGCGTCATAACTTTCATTGATCCACCAGGTTGGATCCAAACTGATATCAGCACAGATGAGGGAAGTAGGAAAATAAAGTCAGACTTATTGATTCAAACTGACATGGAATTGCAGCTTGGTAGCACATATGCCTTCTGGTTAGCGAACAGACCACATGGCCCAAGACTTCACTCAGTAAAAACTCTGACACGGTACATTAAGGCATGCACCTTCTGGGGTAGGGCTTTTCCGGTCCAGGACTTTCTCTTCAAAGTCACATCTCTACTCCGACTAACCAAGAGTCCAGTGGCCAAACGGCTGCATGTTGACAGGAACAAGAGCATACGCACTGCCTGATCGATACAACGGACTTGAACCTGGGGAACAATTGCCTGAAGTTGTCACGTGGGCAAGCGACAACATGCAGAAATGCTATACACTACAGTACACTAGTACGCATATTTAAAATAGGTGCACACATATCTATCTCCCACTGAGCCTCATGGACCCATGAATCTGGTTGCTGCAGGATGTTATGGAGTCTGCATTCAAGAAGAGGATCAGCACCCATGGCTGATCTCTGATATTAACCTAAAGACCCACAATGAACTTCCAGCTTAGAAGATCCCCAAGTTGCTGCTGGCTGTATCTGGAAGGACAGACTTTAGCTATACCCATCTCTTTTTCTCTTTCTGCAGGTAACCACCACTGGCCACTATCAGTGAGAGGAGCTAAGGCCCTGTTCTCGGGCAGTATAGCTAATTTTGTTACAGTCTAGACTTTAGCCAGTGAATCAGAATTTCCTGAAATTACTGAGCTTCCACACCAGGTGCTGTAAGTATTTACCATGCTGCAGCCATGAGTTTTCATAACACAGCAACATGCAACAAATCTTACAGGCACCCATGTTTTATAGTCAATGTGCCTCAGGAATGAAGACTGTGCAGATGTTACTGATTTTCCTTTTTGCTTCTCCAAATTTTGGATTTTCTCCATAGTCCAACACTGATTTACATTGGAATAGTCAATGGAGCATAGAGAACCTACTGCTCTCACTTCACAGCAACAGAGCTGCAGGGTGTTCACAGCATATTTGTTGATATTTTCTCCTCCTGCAACTCCGCCAATGACCCTTACAACACTAACACAGCACAATGGAGCTTTGTGCGGGTGGCCTGTATAGATGTGAGTGGGTTGCACAAGTAGAGGATGCCTGGGGAATGCTCAAAACCCTCAGCCTGCTGCAGGTCTCCAGACAAATGTATTGTCCAGCAGATTTGCACAGAAATGAAGAATCATTGGTCCTGTCTGGGGCTGAGTCTGAGTCTAAGAAAGGGCTTATGCATGTGAGTCTTTTTGCAGAATTCTTGCTAAAACTTCAGCGTGCTGGTACATGCTCTTGTTGGAGCCAGACCAGAGAACTGGGCACCACAAAGGCACACAGCTACAGGGCAAAAATCCAGACAATGGGAATTTTTGCTGTTGACTACGATGTTATCAGAACAAGATTCAGTATATACCATCATCTAAGGGGTCTCACGCTGCTGACAGCAAGATCAGAGGGATAGAAGCAGTGTCTGCAGCCTCTAGGAGAGATTCAGCATCAGCTGCCCAGAAGTAACCAGCATCCCTCACACCTTGTCCCTCCCTCACAGCAGCAATAGCCAACATGGCCTTGCAGGGCAGGGAAGCCATCAGACAGCCACTGTAGGAAACTGTCTACTTTGCTTGTACCAGAAGCCAACTCTGTGAGCACCATCTGCCAGTCTTCCATTGGATAGGTAACCAGGGATTTCCGTTACATTTTCTAGCACTTCGTTCCATCACACCCATCACTACCTTTGCTGAACAAGGCAAGTCGGCATCAGGTTTCAACCTTGCTCATCCTTCATATTCCATCTCTTCCAAGACCAGCAACACCTTGAGAGTGCCAGGAACCACGACTCCAGCATCTAAAGAGGCAAAGTCCTTGATGAGGCCAAAATGGTCCCATCTCAAGGAGAGAGGTCCTAGGCTCCTGGGACTTGTGAGGTACAGCCAGAAGAGGCACTGCAGACTTGCTATAGAGTAGGGACTTTGAATGCCATAGCACAGGGTCAAGGACCTATATGCCACCCACCCAGATAACCCCATATAATCAAGGTTCACTACTTCTGCTCTTGCCCAGTGAGAAGAGCTTTGGAAATGCTCTCCTTGATGCTTTTGGCGTATGGGTCCTGAGGGCTGTTTATTTTGTTTGTGTTTTCCTCTTTATTTGCTTTCTGTTACTATGTTAATGTACTTCTCCCTACATGTACTGTTGCCTGGATCTGTCCTGTGGTCTTGCTAGTGATGTCACAGGCAGGGTTATGACCGCTTGTGACAGTGCATGCTAAAATAACCCTTTTGAAGACAAGGCAGCCACTGGAAGGACCGACATATCAGCAGGCAGGAAACCCGCTTCGCTGTGAAATGTCCCATATCAATAAAGCATTAAAGAGGGAGAAAAAGATGAGGAGTGTAAGGAACTCTGCGTGAAGCAATAGATTTTCCTTTAGATCTCATCCCAGGCTCATCAGAGGGACTTCACATTGCCTTAATCTCCTTTATTCTGTATTCTTGACGGGAGCAAGTGAGAATGTGAGGACTGACCTTTCCTACAACCTCTTCCGCTTTTCCTGGAAATAAGTCTTCGGTCACATGATAGTATTTTGCTGCTCTTTAGGAATTCCAGATCCTGAATGAGGCAGACTGTAAACAAGGAAACCTGATACCTCAAGGACAGAAGGAGAGAGAGAACAAGATGTCCATAGACACACTGGAGTGTGTTCAAGCATTGCAATGTGTTCTGTGGTTTGTTTATAAATGTGCCTGTCTCTGGGTGAATGCGCACCCATATATATACACACTCCTACAGAGTACATACTATCATTTTTTATCCTGCATGACTAAAAGCAGCCCAGAGAGAATCAGTCATAAACAAAGTGAGGTTCTCCAGGGCAGGCACCACTCTTTCAGCCCAGTTCTGACCACAGCCCTGTCTTCATGTCTGCAGCTTTGTGGTTTCAAACCCAGTTATTTTCTGGCACAACACAGGGACTTCAGGGCCTTGTTTGTGGGTACAAGCAGGTACGTGAACACCTACAAGCTGCCACTCAATACCAGCTTCTCTTGGCTGGCTGGATATTAAAACCCTGTCTGGCTTTTAAGGACCATAGCTGACTTGTGGCTGCTGAGGATGAGACATGGGGTGAATGCTGGAAAGCAAAGGGAGGATTTTTTGAGCAAATAAGCAGCATGGTTAAAAAAAAAGAGATGGGACAGATTCCTCAAAATGCACGAGGAGAAGAAAGAAACTTGGAGGATCAGGGGTAGCAGCTGGATTGGTACACTCCACCAGTGAGACCCTTGCCCAAAGGAAAAAAGATAACCACAGGAGAAGCCTGAACCTTTACACTAAAGCATGCTCTTCCTCCTCAGTCAGACATAGTTTGCAGTCCTATGCCAAACATTCACATTAACTCCAAAGAGCTCCTTAATCCCAAGACATTTTGAGTCTGAACGTTAAATATTTACCTCTTACCAGAAAATTAGCCTTAAACCTAATACAGCTGGAACTCAGCCATAAACAGGGTCAAAAATAGTTCTTTCTCCCTCCACTTCTAAGAGAAAACTTTTAGACAGTTGGAGACAAACTTTCACTATCAAATCCTTGTCAAGTGAGTTAATTTGTTGCCGTTCGCAAAATGTTGATCAAGGAGCCCTCTTTGCTTAATTCTTATTTGGAGGCACAATCCTCAGTGGTACTGAGAGAGGAACATGCACAATCACAGCAACTAGGCCATTAATTAAAGCCTTATAAAACCCCAGCTGAAGGTACTGGAAGGATTCCCATTGATCCATTAAATTTTGGATAAGGCTTGAAATACAGCAATTGAACTGAAAAGCACATAAAGACCTTTTCCTTCTCTTGCTGTATTTTTGCTATTATTGGTATTATCCTTTGTGTGTCCAGTGCCATGGGGATCAATGATCAAAATCTCTGCCAGAAAGAAAATGGTTTTTTTGTTGTATGTGGTCCCTGCAGCATTGGTGCTAGGGGCTTGGTTCGAGCTACCGGGTGCTGTCTCCCTGTCTTCCTAGTGCTGTGGTATCTCCAAGGTCTTGCAATACCAACACGGCTGCAAGTAACAATACTGCACAGTGACATGGACGTAGCACAATCTTACAGAGTAAAGAAAGAGCCTTACTGCAAATTTTGCCATATCCCACTGAAATGGGCTGAGCTTTACTGGTCGATGTGGACAGCAACATCTGGGTATTTCACTGAACAACTTTCCATAACAAAATGATGTTTTAATGCTGCACGTGGAGCCGCTGTTCAGAGCCATTCACAGAATCTTTCCTCAGTCCTCTCTGTTGTTATACACTTGGTTAGCCCAGAAAGCACCAAGACCAAAACAGTGGAGTGGCGTAAATGCTGTAACTATTGGAAACAAAAAACCTCACTCATCTCAAGGACTGTTGGTTAGAGAGTCTCTGGGGACTCATTTTGTTCTAGCCCTGAGCTAAGCACCTGCCACATCATTCTTTTGCTGTAGTGTTGCTTTCTGTAAAGTAGAACTAATTATTGTCATTATATGTCACTAATATGACTTGTACCCAGCCTAAGAGGCCTAGTAAATACTGGAAAATTCATGAGGAAATACACATAATATTGCAACACAATGTTAATACTCATGATAAAATTGAAAACTTCAGCTCCTTCACCAAATCAATGGGGCTATGATGTTCCTGCTGTTCCCTCCTGCCTGAATACAGCTACACAAACAACTCACCACCACTTCACTATCCTGCAAAGAGCTGCCTGTCTGCAGTTGGATATACCTTTGGATAAATGTCAGTGTACTTCCTTGGCTGTGAAAACACAGGAAGCTGCTTTCTACCCTCTGCAGTGTCATAGTGGGCAGCTGGGCTGTTACTGGGGAGGAACAGACAAGCCAGAAATCAGCCCCAATTTATCTCAGGCCAACTCGTTCATGCAGCCATAGCCTGGAGCTGCTGCAACACAATTCTGGGCCCAAGTTATCATCTCTGGATCCTCTGGAGATAGTTTGAATGGGCTGACACATCTCAGAGGAAGATTAAAAAAACCAGCCAACAGTGATATCTTTTGCCAATCAGCAAATTTTTTTCCTGACAATTCACCAGAGTGTGGATGCCTGATGGTTTATATCCCTTCTGATATTTCCTCTCCTATCACTTACAACTGTGAATTCTCTTGTTAGTCATACTGCACCACTTCCAGCACATTATTTAATCTTTCTTCATTAAAACACCATTTAAACAAAGATTAACTTATTTGAAATGTGGCTGTTGTCATCACTCCCCTCTGTGCTGTATAGATTTGCTGCTCTATTCTTTTTTGAGGCAGTTGTGCCAGGTAGCTTTTGATGAGTAACATATTGTTTGCATGTTGCTGTCATGTAGCCAGTAGAGCCCCAAAGAAGCCATCAGAAGTAAAAATAAAGCCCATTGCACGATACTGAAATAATCTGTTCTACGTGAAAGCGTGTGTCCTACCCCATCAGGCAGCTCTTTCCATACCATTCTCTCAGTCCCTCTTTGGAAAATATCCTACTCACTTGTGCAAAAAGAAAGCACAAATCCTTTAGATTTCACTTGAAGGAAACATAATGTCTCACTCAGAGTCACTTTATGAATGATTAAAAATCTAAATGCAGGTAAAAGTTCTTAGGGAGTGTGCAGAATATCCTGCTATAGCTACAGCCACCATAGAGAGACAAATTGTCCCTATTTGTGTTAGTGTGAGCGTATGCCCATTTCTTGGCTAAACAGCCATGCATGCACCACGGATGTTTGCAAGCATAAGCTAACCTCTGCTAATGTTGCAAATGTGTTTGCAAGTATAGGTATGCAGCTTCAGCAATCTGTTCTGTTGTCTTGCTGTGTAGAAGTGGCCAGCAGAATGCACTGTACGTGCAGCACAGAGATTGTTTGGATCATTGCTCAATGCCTGCAGGGCCAGGGTTAATAAAGCAAAAGGGAACAGAGCACCAAAGCACTGTTGATAACTGTGTGTGCACCAGAGACCATTTTATTGGCTTTGTGGATGAGCTCTCTATCATCCAATTGCTCAATATTCAAAGCAATACTTGATACTGCTTATCCAGGGATCTACGGTTCCAACCAGAAAAATATATAGACTGCCAAAAAGGGCAGTGTTGGGAAAGTCACAGCAGGAGTTGCAATGAACAAGCATCTAGCAAAAGAAAAAATTCAATGATCAAAACTCAAACTGCATAGCAAAAGTGTAATTCTGAAAGGAAGTAAGAGGTCCCCACTCTAATTTGAAGCAGGCTGCGCATTATTCCCATCGCAAAGGTAGGAATGAAGGTTAAGAGTCTGCCCAACGCCACACGGCAGAGGACTAAGCAAATGTGGAGCCCAGTCATTCCTCCATATGACACCATTTCCTACCAGATCTAATCCTAAACAGTGTTCAGTATCTCCTGTTTATACACTTCTGAGCATTGTCAAGTTCTTTGAGAAAACTCTTGGAGCTTGTCTGGGATGGCCAGAAATCATTACCAAGCAGATGAGGACACTTTGTCCTTGCTTTGAACTGTAGTTCAGATGTAACTGGTGAGGACACCAGCAGAGGAAGAACATGGGCTAAGGTGAAGATTTTAAACAGGAGTACAACAAGGAAAAAAAAGAGTGAATACCTGCTGTGTTTTGTTCATGGGAGAAGCAGAGGGAGCAGCCTAAGAAAAGCGTGGAGCTGAGGGTGCAGAATAAGCCAAGACTGGAGTGAGCAGGGCTGTCAAAACAATATCAACCACCTCAGAAGTGGAGGTCTGGGAGATCCCCACCTCCCCTTGTTTACCACACAGGGTGGGATTTGGGGGTCTGAACTAGAGGGGACAGCGGAAGGAGGAGGAAAGAGAGACACTTGCAAGCCAGATGCAGGCAGGTGTCCCTCAGAGTCAGGTCCAGCTGCAGAAAGGAGGGAACCTGGCCAACCTGGGACCCAGCTGTAATTTTAACAACCAGATAGCAGGCTCAATGTCCAGCATGAGGGCAGGAGCCTGTATGTTCTCCTCTAACAGCTAGGTCACGTTTTTGTTCCTCACCGCACAACGACAAGCTCCATTTCAGCATGATTTGCTGTCATAGAGGCACAGAGAAACCAAGCCAGACACTGCCAGATCAGGGAGCTTTGGGATGGCTGCACTGTCACGCTCACGTTGGTGGGTAGCAGTTTGAGTCAGTCTTTTTCAAAGTGGCCTTAAAAGCCACAAGACAGTGGCTGCTTTCTGAAGTGTCCCACTCTCACTTTTCTGTAGTAAAGGCTCACGGAGGGTCTCAGCTGGTCGTCCTGGCTGGGAAGACTTCCCCGAGGGAGGGAGGGGGCTGGACCTGACACTGTTTGTTTTGCACACGTTTTAATCAGCCGAACAATGCTCCATGAGTTCTCTCATACATGCCAGAAACAATCCTCCTACACAGAGTTGTCAGTGATATTAAAGAGTGAGAAGGCAAGAAAGCCCAACCTCAGATGAGTTGGAGCTGCTATTTTCAGGATCAGATCCAGAGGCTGAGGGCTGGGCTCTGACTTAGAAGATGACTTTCCTCTCAATTCAGTTGGATGCAATAATCAGGATCTGCCCTCAGGCAGAGGAGGGGACGGGGTGACCAGAAGACCCTGCAGAAGCCATCGCTTTTTATGATAAGCAGTTAAAGACCGGGGCTTTGCACAGTTCCTTGAATGTACAAACATACATCTTTTCTCTGATGAGTTTGTATTTGTCCTTCTCAGCAGTGCTAGATCTTTGTTCCACCACAGCCGTATGACTGATAAGATAATGCTGAGTTTGGACAGCTAGAAGCTTATGATTACCTCTTTTTAAAGTCTGTATGTTGTGTGTAGGCACAACTACACATATGCATATATGTATGTGTATATACATATGAAGACAAAGCTGTGGCTCACATGTACATCCTCTTTAACAAACAACAGGAGGAAAATAATACTTAAAGACACAGAATAAAGACACGCAGATTGCAGGGGCTTAATCCTATGCATGTTGCCACCAACAACCAAAGTCCTGTTGCCTTCAGTGGGGTGGTAAGCTGGGTCATGCTTTAGTACTGTGGTGGTCTGCACCTAAAACAGTCACAGATCGATAGATCCATATGCAGATTTGGATTTTAAACTCTTTTGGGCAAGAAACACTCTTTTCAGTCTGCCTGTAGTAATATGAAATTCCTTTTGAGCATTATAATAAATCCATTACCACTGATAGCAATTACTGTAATGATGAGTAGTAAACTCATCTGGCAACACACAAGAAATAGCTGCTGTCTCCCTCAAAATGATGGCAGGGAGTTGCCCAGAGATAGACTTAGTCATATTCTCCTGTCGTTCACCCCACTGGAAGCAGGAAGAAACTCCAACAAAGCCAATGAACCACAGCTGAGCTGGTTGTTCCCCAAGACCTAAACCCACCACCAAATCAGACCGAGGTGTGCTGGTGCATGAATGGAGCCTGCCATGGGAAAAAGCCTTACTTCCAACAGCTTCCTAGGGCTGCTGTGGTGAGAGCAAGATTTCTCATCTGCGGGTCCAATCCCTCCCAGCACACGCAATTTAAGTACAGGCTGCTAAATATCCCTTTGCATGGGCTCATGATCAAGTTGTGGTTGCTCAGCTATTGCATCTGTTTGCGTAATTAAAACCAGCTGTCTCTGTGCTAGCTTCCATCCAAGAAATAACTGCGCAAATACATTTTTTTACTGTTAGTGTAAAGAATAATTTTGTGGCCTCTGCCCTAACGGGCCCTCCAAAAGCAGCACATGCATTTTAATTCCTTCCAAGTTCACACAAAAATGTCACCCCCCAAAACAGTCAATTCTTGTCTTTTCCTATTATCCAGCACAAGACCTGAGATGTTTCCCACTTCTACGGATTTATTGCCTAGTAATTATTGTTTCTGAAATCCATTCACAGTAAAGTGTGTCCTGGATACGCCGACTCTTCCTGGCAAACCAAATGTTTAACATCATGAGGGGTATAAAAATATAAGCAATTGTGTTTGAGTCACTTTTAAGACAACAGATTAGTTTGCAGGGTCTGGCAGTGTTTATAGCAGAAATCACACTTTAGAGATGGGAAAATACTCCTAGATTATCTAGTTCAACTGTTTTTTGCAAGTATGTATTCTCTGCTGCCTTCATCCAAACCTAATTTGAGAAAAATCTCTACGTATGAGATTTCTACCACTTCCCTTTGGGATTATCCAACAACTTGACAGAAATCACTGTTAGGAAATATATTCTGACATTTAAACCTACAGTTTCCATTGCTCAGTATAAGCTTTTTACTCCTAATGTTCAGACTTGAGCTAGCATCCCTTTCCCTCCCTTCCTTCAGTGTTCACAGCCTCCAGATATTTGCAGCTGGTTCAAATATCTTGTCGACATTCACTGTTTCTCCTAGCTAACCCATGTATTGGTACAGACAAGGACACTTCTCCAGCTCTGCTGCCCTCCAGATCAGGAATCTTCCTAGAGCTCTTTAACATGGTTTTCCCAGCAGCAGAGAAGAGAAAGGATTAGTAAGGACAGATCAGTGACCAAGGCAAACAGCTCTCACAAGGGAGCCCTTTCCAGTATTTTGAATTATTTCACTTTTAATAGGTGTTTTTCCCCCTCTGGTAATGGTTCAGTCACCTTTCACTTAGCTGAAGCACTCCTCCAACAAGAAAACAGAAGCAACCAACCGAGACATGTTTGGAGCTAAAGGCTGCCGCTATTTACTTGGCGTATTTTGCTTTCTCACAAAAGTGCTTGGTACATTGTGGCCTTGACGTTGAGTGAGGAGCGACCATGTGTATGGGGCATGTAAAGTACATATTCCCCTCCTTGGCAGGAGGCCCTTGGCAGCAGAAGCTTAATGCACAGTTCCACACCCTGAATCCCTCCTCCTGAAGCCCCTGCTTTCTTTTGCACTTGATACACACAAGTGCTCTTCCCTCCGCTCGTCCAGTGGCCCTGTGGGGCCGTGAGAGCTGGAGTGATGGCGCTGGCTGAAGTCAGTTCAAAATTCCTGCCCACTCCTCCAAGGTCAGGATTTTACTTTAAATGACCATGCTTCAAAAGTAGTGAAGGATTAAAACTGCGCCACATGAGTGCATTGGTTAAAATGGAAGACTTGCTAAGCAGTTACAGGGTCCAAAGAGTTACAGAGGGTCAAGTTTCCAGTTCAGTGAACCCCGTCAGCTGTTGCAGGGCACTGCCTCACTCGGGAGGAAAAGGTTTGCCAGCCACACACACCAATGAGAATTAAAGGCTGAGATTTCCAAAGTTTGCGGCCTTGGAGGCATAAAATCTGTCTGTCTTTACGCTGACTGGGAGTTGGATTCCTACCAGATCTCAGCCTAGAAAGGCACGCACTTTCCTCCAAGTTCAGAGAAGTGAGGTAATCTGAATTTGCCAAAGTCTGGTATTGCCACTGCACCTGCACAAGGTCTGCTGAGAGCCCCATGCTGCTGCTGGTGGAGAGCCATGCTGGGAGGTGCAGTCACTGCTCTGGTGGCCCGTTTCTGTGCAGGGGGATCAGGCACAGATGTGACACCAGGCTGCGTTGCTCCCTCTGCATCGCTGGGTTTTGGCACAGAGGAAGCTGGCAGCAAGGACATCAGGGAGGAACTGACATTATTGGAAAGGGAAGCAATGAAGGAAAGAATCCAAGGCAAAGAGACTATCTTTCCTCTTTTTTCAGTCTCTCTGACTTTTTAGCAGTTGGGTACCTATGTGCTTGTACCACTTAAATAGAAAAAAGGCAACTTAAGTTATGCATCAGGCAGTTACCCATGTTTTTTTACATATGCACAGGTATGTTGCAGCAAGCACTGAACTGTTTCATTGCCAACAATTTAGCCATATTTTAAATGAATGCAGAACAGAGTATCTCTTTAAAAGCATTTGAAACATGCACCTGGGCCACATTAGACAACATCTGTCCCTCTTACTGAGGGTAAAGCTCCTGCACGATCATCTTCCAACATGCAGTAACCTGCTGCTGGGAGGAGAGCAAACCCCTTCTACTGAAGATGAAATGTTTATTAAACAGTGACCCACAGCAATGGTAAGACCAACACAACAGAAAATATCAGGTTCAGCTGCTTCTGTGCCCGCTTTTCCTGTATGAAAATGGCACCAACTGGATGAGGCTGGAGCATAGCCAGAGAAGGATCTCAGCCCTTCCCACAAACCACTGTCCCTGAAGCATTTACTTACTCCCTTCTTACTCCCCAAGACATATCTCTCCAAGGGAGTGAAATGCTCATTTCACCCACTTACAAAAGGGCCCAGGTGAGGCAGGGTGTAAGAAGCAGTACGATCACAGAATGCCACAGAGTCAATGTTCAGCTGAGTTCCTGCATACACCTCTCCTGAGGACAGCCTGCAGCTGAGCTGGTCCTACAAGTGCAGCACAAGCATGGACTTGTGCCAAACTCTCTGATTTTGAACAAAGGAGGCCTGGGTATTTGCAGGGGCAAGAGGTCTTCCATGGTCACAGCAAGCCAAATTACCTCACATTACCTCCGCCTCTAACATATACTTGGTACACTGATTGTTACTCTGAACATGTATTACAAAATACCTTTGCAGTGATGGGATCCCAAATTTATAGGACAGAAAGGTCTTAAAGAGAATTCTGGGGCTTGAACAACCAACCATTCTGGATGCAGACTTGAATTCAGTGCAAGGTCACAGGAGTTTTTCTTGTTCAGAATATCACATCATGACAGTTTGTAGCATGAGTATGTGGGTCAAAAAGCCTGAAGCTTTCTGACAGACCCTGGCCCATTGCAATGCATAGCTCAGAGCACAGTGTGAAGATCTACACTGTATCCTCTCATCTCTGCAAGGTATTTCATCAGTCACCAGGCTGTTCTGCAATGTGCTTAACAGCAAAATTGTGTAAGCTCACAGAAAATGAAGGCAAAGAGCAAATTTGGCAATCCCTGCCCAGGACAGCAAAGCTGATGAAGGCTGAGAAAGTCCTGCTGTTCAGGAGCATTACAGGTGGCAATTAGATATTTACAGAGAGTTTTTCAGGTGTTCACAATCCTGAAACAAGGAAGCAAAGGCTCTGAAGGAAGGTACATGTGAGCTCTTTTATTGCATTAAGATAAATGCAGCACACAGTGTAAAGATTCATGTCTTTGGTTTCTCTCTTTGCTGGAGCTGATACCACAAGGTAAAATTGTGGTTTATAATACCTTTATCAACAAAAATGGTAATCAGCACTAATCATAATAAATGCTTCTTTGCAAAACAACAGCCAAGGAAGGGAGCTGAGCCTGAGGGAATGGATTTAATCAGCTTCATTGACATCTACCCTGATCAGTATAACTGGAACTGGTTTCCTATCTTAACACATGAAAGCCTTCCCAACTCACCACCAGTAAACCCTCAGACTGATCATGACAACTAGTCTTCACACTAGATCAGGGAGGAGGGAAAAATAAACCAACACCAAACCACACTTTTCTTGCAGTTCCACAAAGCTTTCTCCTGTTCTGAAAGACATTACCAAAGGCTGACAGCAGCTTCCTCCTGTCCATAATAGTTCAGTTAAAAAATGCCTAGTGCTTCTCACTGAGCTCACTGGAAACGGATACATTAAGTTAGTTCACACTAGAATGTGAGAGGGGACCACTGCATCCTTGATCTTACTTTCATTTTTTTCATACTGCTCTTCTACTTTGAGGGATGTACACCAAAAGCCATAGTTTCCAGGAGCAGAGGCAATACATCCAGAGAGGAATCGCTACATGCAAACCACCTGGGCAAAACATGCATGCTGCCCTGAATGGGAACTTGGGATGCACTGAGATTTTTTTTTTTTTCCACATGTTAAATGCACGTGAGGATTGTTCCAATGAAAGGTGCTGAAGCAGCCGAGACTGAAGTCCTGTATTGATCTCGCTAACAGGCAACAGCAATGCAATGTGCCCTGGCCCTGACCCGCGTGGCCAGCTGCAGGGGTAGCCATTCTCTCTTGAGCACTGGGCCTCCCCATTGAGAAACCCAGCACAGAGGGCAAGTAATGTCACCGGTCTGATGGCCAGGAAGAAGACATTTGTCTGTTGGGTATGCGCACTTATTCCCCTCAAGAGATAGTAGTGCTTAATACCTCTAAACACCTCTGAAGTATGTTTATGGCTCCTAACCTGGCATTACAGCCTACAGAGGAAATCTGCAGGGTGGGTGCTTTTTACAGAAGGGTGGTATTGGGGTCTGCCTCTGGCCATTCATGCAGCAGCATCTTTCTTCCAGAGATGTCAGACAATGACACAACTAGTCCAAGGGAAACCTTACCTTCAATAAAGGTTAAAGCAAGTAAAAGCTCACTTAAAGGTTTGGGGATGAGATACAAAGTCTTTTTGCCTCTAGATAAACAGTGCTAGTTATATAGATTTTATTTCACAATGCTGCTGCAAAGTCACGATAGCTTAGTTCCCAGGTGAAATGAGCCCAGTTCTCCTCAGACTGAGCTTCAGGCAATGAAAACCCAGTTGCCTTCAGCCAGACCTCTGGCTTGTGATCATAGCTTCAGGGCCAAGGCTTGGCAATCCCAGGACAAGGCCTCGCTCTCAAAGATGGCTCTTCCCCGGTGCGAAGCAGACCACGCTTCTGCTACCCTCCCAACAACACGGTGCCAATAGGTGTTTTACAAGCAGTCTTGGAGACAAGATCCCAGTGAGGAGGGCTTCCAGTCAAAATAAAAAGACAGAGAAATAAGAGAACACAAGAGGAGAAAAGTGGAAAATTCTGAAGCAACTGGAGCACACTGATTTGGGCCCTTTGGGATGCTCTGCAGGAGTTGTCCTGGGGACCAACAGCTAATCCCAGGGCTTTGACTCCAACAACCTTTGCCAGCAGCTTCCTTTGGTCCTAGGAACACAATAAACACCTCAAAAGTGGCTGCCAGAGACATTTGGATTCCCTTGTGGCTCACTACAGATTTTAAAACTGTGGAGGGAGCGAGTGTTTCCTCCATAAAAAAAAAAAAAAAGGTATAATTGTATAATTCCACCCCCCCTTGCTTTCGAACGCAACACATACAGGGAATCTCATACATCAACTACAAAGTGCGTATTGTTCTATGTCAGCAGATAAATAATTCACTATCTGAAGACTTGGAAGATTTTCTCTTAGTTCAGGATTATTGTTCCACTTGATGCATGAAATTGGCAGCTTTACTTTCTTCTTCCCAAGAGAACTGGATCACTTTAAGACTTGAATAACTTCCAGGCTAATAGCTCACCAAGATTTTTTTGTGTGTGTGTGCACACACATGCATTCCTATGGAAGAAGTTAGGTGGAGAGGTAATTCGTCTTTATTGTTGTTCATTGCTAAACATATACTTTAGAAAAAAAAAACAAAACTCAACCTATGGTGTTGCAACTGTTGCCTCTTGAATTTCTTCCAGCCATCTTTAAAACCTATGACACTATCAGCCAAAAGTTTAAAGGGAGAAGGAAAGGGCTTCATTGCTGGTTTAAGGTTTGTTTTGTGTTTAAAAAAATATATATATATCAGCAGAAGTTTGCGTTAACACACTTACGACCAGGATATTGCTAAGTGGTCATGGCTGTCCTTTATGGCAGCCTATCCCTTGGTAGACTATTCCAGCAATCACAGAAACATGTGCTTTCTGGCAGGCATGAAGAAGTCTCATACCCCTTTTTTCAAACCAAGGAGGAATCCAGATCTTTATTCAATAACCCCACCCCTGTTTTTCTCAGGGCAGAAAAAACAAAGTTCAATACAGATCTCCGCCAAGAAAGCAAATTCCTAGTGTGATTATGCTTTTATTCTGGTATTCTTAATAGTAACTAAAATTATCTTGAAGAGGAATGCATTTCATTGACTTCAGCAGGCTTTGGATGAGAGACAGCCTGGAGGTTTTTGATAAAATGTTATTTTGACAAAAAATGCAGACTCACTGAAATTGAAACAGTTCCTGGGAACAGATTTCACAGTGACAGCTCAGTAAAAATGCTGTTATCTCAGGGCCTTGATGTACTTTTCGGAACCAGAGCAGGAAGAGAAAACATGAAGTAGCAAAGTACTGTTGGCCAGGCCATCCACCCTGACACAGGAGACAGTCAGATTCAGACTGTGGATTTAAACACATCTCAGCTTCTCAAAGAGAACCCAAATTACTGGGCCTTTAGCTAGTTTCAATGGGCTGCTTCTGCTTTCCAGTCCAGGAGCTGTCAGTCAATCTCAGCATGGAGCAGAACTATTTTTGAGGGTTTCAAGTGTTCTTCGGCATAGGAAAAAACATTTTCTGCCAGCTGTACTTTAAATTGGGCCATAAAGATTTATGTTTAAAAAGAATTGTGAAACAAGACTCAAACAAGATGCCCTCAGGGCTGCATTCTAAAGACAACAGTAGCTTTGCCATCAGCTTTGATGAGCACTCAGCTATACTTCTGTAGCCCTACATTTCATTAAAATATTTATACCTCTGTAAGAGAGAGAATTCTGCCTAGAAAGAAAAATGTGTATACTGCTCACACTCTCATTCTAGACCTCTACTTGTATCAGAGCCAGAGATACAACTGTCCAGACACAGAAAGAATTCTTGTGCTTGAGAGAGAGAACTCAAACAATAGTGTTAAGATTCAGAGAAGTAAGCAGAACTGAGGAGGTTTCTACTGCTGCAAAAACAACTAGCCAAAACCTCATCTGACATGAAATAGCGTACCTGCAGTGAATTCAACAAGGTAATATTGATTTACACCAGCTAAGAAGTAATCCCAGGAAGAGTTTGTAAAATAGGACCAGCATTCATGGGTAATTTTGAATGCTTTAAGTCTGGGAGAGGTCCAGGAAGAAAGGACCTTCTGGCCAGAAGTCATATTTGAAAGGGACAGAAAAGAAGCAGCTGAGATCTGCCACAGTGCTGAGTTCAAGCACGTGCTGGTTGAGGGCACAGATGAATGCTGTCCTTCCAAAAGTCATCTTGTTTCACACCTCAGATTTTCCACTGGTACACAGCACGTTGAGGGCGCACACGTTCATGGGCCAGAATTACATGATGTACAATGATAGTAAGAAGAACAAACGAGTCTGTTTGCTTTCTTAAAAGAACATCACTGAACGGCTTACTGCATGTCAGAGAAGAGCACAAAATAGTTTGTTGGGTTTTTTATTTTTTTAACAGCACATAAGAACCAATGGATTGGAATTGGGATGGAGTTGTGCAAGGATTGCATTAAACCCTATGGTACATTTCCAAGCCTTGTTTGTCTGAGCAATTGACTCTGCGCACAGACACTTATCAATAGAAGCCTAAGCAAATTTCAGGACAAGCTTTTTTTTTTTTCTTCTCTGACTTGAACATCAAGGTCTTCCAGGGCTGCAGTTGCTGTAGCAACGGGAAGGAGCTCATTAAATGATCAACCTGAAGGCCAAAGCTATCAGAGTTGAAATGACCAAAAGTTAATATTTAACCTAAATCCTCTTGTTTGTTTAAAAACATGCAGCTCACTTTGTATTAGCAGTTGCCTTGTGGACCTACTTCAGAAATAGCTTTAGAACCATGAGACTACTGAAATTTTCATACGTGTCCCAAATAACTTCCAATTCCTCAGTGGTGCAGGCTCCGACAGGTGCCTCTTACCAGAAATCACACATCACACTTAGGTAGAGAGTTATTTCCTCTGATCTTATGTCTGACAATCACTTAACATGCATGTGTCTACACATGTCATTTTTAATGATTTCCACAATCTAACAGCATTACACATTATTTTGTTTTAAGAGCTAAGGAGAACAAGTGTGATCCATTTTTAGCCTCATTAGATTCTGTCCTTTGGACAACTGTTCCAGGGGCGAGTTATGCTTTGTCCAGGGCCCAGGAAGCAGAACCGAATGGAAATAGATTGCTACAGCAAAATTAAGTGACCTATCCCCTACTATTACTTAAACACCTCTAGCCTCCCTCACTGCTGTTTCAAATGTCTCGCAGGCCACTCTTTCCACAGCTTTTAATATTAACTGCTATTTTTCATCAATAAAATTGCCTCTGTGGGCAGCCAGAAGGGACGTATTCACTGGGGCTACTTTATGCTTGTCCACCAGTAGTACAAGGACACTCTAGGCAAGGACCTCACTTGGTCAGCTCCTGCTTTAGTAACATAAAGCAACACATCATCTTCAGTACATAGATGCCAAATGACCTTGGTAGACCATTGCTTTTAGTTATTTCCTGTGTCTAAGATACAGCCAGGCTAGGTCCCAAGTAAGTCTCACTACACCTCAGCTGAACATCACTTTTAATGAAAATACCTAGAGGAAAAATGTCTCCCTACTTCCTACTACCAATCCTGGCTCAAAGAATCATTTTGTCTGCCCTGGAAATATTCCTCTGACTACAGTTTCTTTTTGGGAGGGCCATTGCTGGTAGTAGCTGCTGACAAAACATTTGGATGCAACCAGAAACTACTAAGACAGTAACTTGTCAAGTCTGTCCTGTCCTAACAAAGGCAGAGAGTTTCTCTAGAAGGGATAGGGGATAGCAAGTCTCTTTCACAGGAATTCTCCAGGCTTTTAATACACAGAAGAAATGACAGTTCACTTCCATTTGTGACTTAATTAAACATAATTTTGTGATTCTGATTAAACATTAGCAGATCCCAGGCAGAAAATGCAGGTCATGTGGCCAAATGCAGTGACATTCACAGCATGGAGTCATAGCACTTTCTAATACTTCCAGTTCTCCTTCCCCTGGATATCAAACCCAGAGTTAAGACCACACCAGTAAACATACCAGTTTTGCATGTTAGTAGTCAGCAAAATCTGCATGTAAAATAAAGCTGTGAAGCATGATTACATTATCCAAAAGCTTTATAAAAACAATCTTTATTGCCACTGCTGATGGAGGGGGGGGACCCAAAGCTTTGTAAAGCTGTGAGAGGAGCCAGGCCTTGGCACAACTGCTTGTCATGGGCTCTGATCATTTTTAGTGTGAACCTGACACCTCCTTTGCACCACTGCAGCTGGAGGCAGTTCGATGGGAGGCTTTGTCTTAATCCCATCAAGACTATTTATTCAATCATAAAGAGATATCTTTCTCAATTGTACTGTTGGGTCTCTTGCAGCGCTGGAAAACAACATACAAAGACACAAGACACCCACCCACACAGCCCCAGATTTGGCCACACATGTCCCGGTTAGAAAGTACATTGCTTGGTGATGTTTTTGTTATCATTTTGCCCCTTGTTTGCATGTTTCAGCAAACCCTGTGAGGGACCAGAAATAGTAGTGTGGCTGGGAAAGCTGTAAACCACAGCTCACAAGCAGGAATGGGAAGGCAATGAGAGGAGCCATCAGGATAGACGCATCGACTTGGGTGTTTTTTAGCTACCCGCACCTCACAGCACATGAGCCACACTCGTCATCAGGACATCCCGATCTTCCCTTCCCAGAGACCCTATACCAAGCCCTAGCATGCTCTGGGCACACTTATCCCTCCAGCTTCCTCCAGTGCCTCCTTTGTCCTTTACCCCCACATTACAGCTCAGCCAGTAAATGACCATGAATCCAACCAGGAAAGTTTTGCTTTGAATCACCTCTACACTGATGGTGTGAAAGGACTGCTCTGCAAGTCAACAGAGATATTTTTGCAGGGGTAAAGGTTAGAGCATGTGCTGAGCCATCCCAAGCAGGAACCCTCTAAGCAGCAAACAAACAACAAGAACCCACAAAAACCTGCACACCAAGCGCAACAGCAAAGCTGAGCCTATCTCCTGGCTGCTTTCTGAAGCCAGACTCCAAGGAGGAAGTGCACTTGGACTTTACACACATACAGTCAGCGTGGAGAGAGGCTGGGAAGGATGCCTGCATGTCCATTCTCTCAAATACTCCCCCCCGGTATGATCTAACTGCAATCTGCGGATCCACAGCTGTCAGAGCCAGCGCTCTCTGTGCTTGGTAATCTGAGGCTCTGCGAGCGAGCAGTAGCGGCTCACCTCGCCTGCCTTCCTAAGGCAACACTTGCTCAGCAAACACAAATATGTTTACTGTGGAAACTTTGTACTTGCCTTACTGCCCTTGCTCTTTGCCAGGTGTTTTTCTTTTTATACACACAGGAGACGCAGAGCCATGTTCTAATATAGAAATATAGATTCATGTGCATGTGTTTATTAATAAACAGGTGGGCAAATCTATTTGCTTACTGCCTCATTTGAGTGATTTATTTAGTTATTTTTAAACCTGTTAGACATACAGACTCAAAGCAGCAACATTAGGGATTGGCTATTGTAATATAAGCAAGCTACATTCACAGACTCACTTTTCCCAGAGAGAAAAAAGAGGATAGGCAGCTATAAGGGCACCCAACACCAGTCAGCCCTTTTTTCCTCTCACCAGTTTTAAAATGGTGTGATTATTGTCTTCCAAGTTCTTGCCCTGGGGATAATTTAGCAAGAAATTCAGTGTCCAGGTAGACCAGGACCTCCTCTAAGGACTGCAGTACAGAATCATTCGGAAGCATCCTGGTAGCATTGCTTAAAGCACCATATTTTTGCACTATCAACAACAATATATATACACACATGTGTGTAACAAATCATGTTTTTATCTTGCTGTATGAAAAAAGCAGCTTGAGACACTCCTTTCATAGCCCCAGCTTCAGGGGTGATCAAAACCAGACTGTGTAGCCCCCTAAGTAAGGCACACTATGCAGACAGGAATGAGAGGTTGGTGCCAGTAGAAGACAAGGGACTGCAGCCCCTGGTATGTCCCCTTCTCCCCCCAGAGGAAACCTGACAGGTGCTGGGCATGCAACACAAACCACCCCTGATCCCACTACAATCACATTGCTTAGGGATTCTCCCAGCCAAAAACCACCTTGAAAAACCACTACTATCATTCACAAGTGAAAGGATAAAATGCAAAATCTCCTTCCCTTGGTGGACTGCAGTCCTACCTGGCTCCATGAGGACACGCCACAAGGAGGGGACCTAAAGCAGCAGTCAGACGTGAGATGGACCACAAAGGAAGAGCACCTAAACAGTTACAGGTCAGTCAGGGTCTCCCAAAAGGTTTTGCTGTGACAAGGCTGTTCTTATTGGTTCCTGGGCCCTGCCTCCCTCTGAAAATTGCAGGGGGTCTCCCCGAGGAGCCTACCATGAGTTTCATACCCCTCTCAGGATGCAGACGCAGCTGAATAGGCACTTCTGCTGTTCCTAGCATCTTCCCACTACCCTGTTGCAATAAACAGAGTTGATTGTCAACTTCAGCCAAATAAGCAAGCATAAATGCCAGTAAAAGAAAATATTGCATACATCCCTCATCTGGAAGTTATTTTTGTTTGTATTTATGTTCCCACATGTTGCCAGGGTGATGTCTGGACTCAAGCCCACATGTGGAAAAATCTGGACTGTGCCCTACGAAACTCTCTAGCTCAGGGGCTAAACTGTGTTTGCTCCTCCTTGTCTCCCAAAAACAGCCTGTGTGCTTGCCTTTATAGTTAAGAACACAGCCTTTTTTATCCAGAGAAGAAGATAATTACGAATTGACAAGAGGTCTATTTTTTACACTGGGACGTCAGAGCAGGAGCAAGCCCTCTCCTCTGTGCCAGGAAAAGAAAAAGAACAGATCCAGAAAGGAACGTGGTTCCCTGAGTCACCCTTTGTGGCACAGCCTAGACCCAGCCACCTGGACTGAACCAGGGACCAATTTTACATTCCCCTGAGCAAGACCAAACACAACCAAGACCCCAGGCTGAGATACTTCAGTTAGGCAGCACCTCAGCTTCCTCCCAGCCAAGCACAGTTCATCACCACCTAGCCTCAAATGCCAGCAAACAGTCTTTACCCCCAAGCCTCCTTCACCCCTATAGGGACTCTCCTTCCTAAAAAAAAAACCACCAAAAAATCCCAGAAGTTTCAACCATGTCAATCACAGCCTTACCAACAGAGTACCTGCTGAAGGTTCATTTCTCAAAGCATCTCACTGCACAGGTCAGCTGCTCCTTGCTGCAGCCTCCTTCCCCCATCACTCCCTGACAATCTCTGCATCTAAACCACCTTCCTGACCAGCCATAAATACCCTATCACCATCCCACCCAATCACCTGAGCTCCCCCCTTATGGGAGCCTGGAGATGCCCTCAGCTGAGACCTCTGATTAGCCCCAGACCCAAGTGATGAACCCAGAAAGCAAAGTCATTAACCCTGAGTGGGAAGGCTGCTTGAGTACACATTGAGGGTGAAGTCATGGCTTCGACAAATTCAGTAAGACTTTAGCCTTCGCTGACAGAACTGAGACTTCATCTCCGCGAAAGCCCTTTTTTTTGCCTTGGTCTCTGGGCCCAGAACCCGAACAGGAGAGGCTCCAAATCCATGTGCTGCTTATCAATCTGACAGCCACAGGCTCACAGATTAAAGTTGAGGCAGGATGTCAAAAGTTGCAGATCATATTTCCATCTCTGACAAGGAGGTCCACCTCTGTCCCTGTACCTATCCAAAAACTTACGGGAGCAAACACCTCTGCATTACCTCAGCAATACCACTGATAGGAGAAAGCAAAGCATGGTGAAGAGTACAGCTTAGGAATGGCTGAGAATATGACCTTGAAGATCTAAACATCTTCTCTCTTCTAGAGTCTTTTTGTTTTATACCTCATGACAGTTGCTATCACATTGCAATACTAATCAGAAATATAATTCTATTGTGGCTGCCTCCACTTGAAGTCCCTAAAGACTTATGTTGTGTCTTCGCTTCTCTTCAATGTTGCACTTCTATTGGAGTATGAAAATGGCCTTGATATGGTCGTCATGGGTGGAGTCTGTGTGCTGATGCCAAGGCAAGGGGAACAGCAAGTGGCTTTTATCATATGGTTGTATTCCAGAGGCTGCAGCCATGGGACTCTGAGGTGAAGAATTCCCAAAGGCAAGCAGGAAACCGTAAATGTTCTGCCATGAAAATGTCTATGAACATGAAAGAAGCCTGTTCCAGTGAGCTGTTCATGCTTTGGTCATAAAAATCACATTTCTGGGGTTGCTGAACAGTGAAGGAAAAGTCAACTTCAAAGAGAACTACTGAGGTTTGAACAAAAACAATTCTTGAAATTCTCATTTGGAAAAAAAAAAGGCATAAAAATCTTTGACAAAAACTGAAAAAATCTGAAATTCATTTGACAGAAAAATTTTGACTGATGGAAGACCTTGAACTAGAAGGAGAGAGGAGGTGCCGACAGCACAAACAAGTGGGTTACGGAGAGGCCTCCACTGCCTTTGCACCCTGTTGCTCCAGGGCCCCTCTGTTAACACAGGCACAGATGTGGCCTCATGAGGGGTCTTCCAGGACAAGATAAGAGAAGATTCCACTCCTCATTCTCTCTGCATAGCTGCACGACTGCTGCAAGTCCCTGAACAGCACCTCACTTAAATAAACCCCCATCCAGCCATAAGGTTTTCCACTAGAAACTTTACTTGTCTTGAACATTAGCTCATGAATAGAGTATTTCTGGTAAAATCACATCCTCAGTTCACAAGGGGAGCCTCAGTGGTAAGAAAACGAGGAAGAAGGAGCATCACTTCGAAACACCCGACACTGGCAGGTCCAGGCATGGCATATCCACACCAAGGGACCAATTCAGCAGCTCTGGGATCTGAACCAGGACAGCCAGCATCCCCGGTGACTGCCCGCCATTGCACTAGAAATTCTGCTGTCTCTCTTGCTCCTTGCTTTCTCACATCTGCTGAACACTTTAAATTTTCTTCTAATGAAAAGGAATTTTTTTTTTTTCTGGGCAGGCCCAAATGTACTTTATTTGTCCTGAACTTCTTGTTAGACTGCCAGCTGACTCAAGGTATCTCTTGCTCTGCAAATATACTGCATCTATGACACAGAGACTCTATTTGTGAAGTATCTTTCTGGGTTACATATGCCTACCTAGTCACTATGAATAAGACAGGTAGAAATCTCTCTCACAACAGCACATCACTCTAGCTAGTGACTAGTTATTTGTTGATCCAATAAACTGCCTTGAAAGTAATAATTAGAACTTATCACAACAAAGACTAGAGTTTATTAAATCCCACACAAATTATCTAGTTGCAGAAGTTGAATAAAAGATCAGAATAAACAGCAGAGATTACATTGGACTAGATCTTCTGTACTAACTTTCAAAATGGGCACTCTTACACAATCTAAAATGTTTGTAGTGATAGATAACAGCTAGACAGAGAGCTCACATACAGTGCATCAGCAGCCGGTCATTTTCTTCAAAATATATGTGGTTGAGAAGAGTCCTAATAAGCAGAAAGTATCAAAGTTAAGGAAGGCAAGATTGCAGACAGGTGTATAGAAAGGTACTGCAAGGTGCTGGTTGGATTTTAGTGCAAGGAAACTGCTGAGGGTGTTCATCAGCCTCCTTTTGATCACACCATAAGGGTGAAGTCTTAACCAGCGTGGAAACGCTTTATGGGGTGATAAAGTCAGAAAAAAAAAAGAAAAAAAACCAATCAAACTGATCTTCTTGCTACTTGCTGTGGGAGCCAACACAGTCCCCACAGAAGACGAAAAACATGAGCCCATCTGCAGAGGTCACTGAGGGCCACTGCAAGGACTCAAAAAGTCACAAGCAGATACAGTCAAGTTGTTTTCCTGCTGCTCCCCAGGTCCTGCAGCAGCTGCAAGGGCCACAGCACATCTGTGCCAACATCACTTATGCCACATCAGCAAAATGAACACATTCGTCATCCCTTGTGTTTAAATTGATGCAGATCTTCAGCCTATCCAGAGGGCTAAAAAGCATTCCCAATTCTCCCCCAGTGTGCTTCAGTTAATCGCATCTATACGCCAGTATGTACACATCTCAAAAACAAAAAATGAGTAAGCTGTGATTAAGGCCCAGGCCTGAGAATCAATTGGTACATTTGAGTTTGCTCTACAGCTCTGCCATAAGCTCCCCAAGAACTGATGGTCAAATCGTTTCTATCCTTTTTCTGACTTTGCACAATGAAGGTGACAACTACTCTTCAGAGAGCTTGAAAGAATGAATTCTCCACTGGGAAGCATGTTGTACTCCTCAGCTGGAAGATACTAGAGAAGTGCCAAATATTATTATTAATTTAGTACAGCTAATTTGTTTCACTGACATTAGCATGAAAATGCAAGAGCAAAGCGAGAAAGGTGGCTCCAGCTCTCCCTGGATCCACAGTCCTCCCCCACTTTGATACATCTGTCACAGGGTATGGAGTAACTCGCATGAAGTCATCAGGACTCGTTCTAATTTGATAATCATTCTTTTAGGCATGACATGGATTGATTCGCATTAAATTTTCATGGGTGTGACCAATCTCACGCACAAGCCTAGATTATCTACAAGGAAGTGCCAGGGATGCTGAGTGAGGGGTAAGCACTCAGGCAACCGGGCAGCGCTTGAGAAGGGCTGTTGCGAGCTTCAGTGCCAAAGAAAATCCATGCTCTCTTGAAGGCAAATGTGTGTTTATTTATCAGTTGTTGGAATACCCTGTGAGGAAACTAAAGGTCCCGGGTGACAGCTAAATTAACACTGTCCAGTTGTGCCATTAATTCCTTGGGAGCAAGAGGGAGAGTTTACCAGCAAACCTGTCAACTGTAACTAACTTAATTTTCTGAGAGAGGACAGAGAGCTCATTGCCCTGCGCCTCCCTTGAAGCCAAAGCTGACCTTCCCCAATAACATATGGCACTTCCAGAAGGGACGAGCCCATACCAGAGGCCATTTCCACACCAGCTAAGGCAGAGAGGCCTCATTTAGAGCAACAGGCTCCCCACATCAGCTCAGCCCCAGGACGCCTGCATCCACGTCTCAGCTCCACAGTGCCACCATGTCCCAGTCAGACCCCAGAACCAGCACAGCAGAGCCGAGCCTCAGCACCGGTGCCAGTCCATGGGACCACGGTGCTGTCGCCGTCACCACAGCCTGGGTGTTCTTCCAGCCGCGCTGGCTGCAGGATGGCCATTCTAACATAACGAAATTTCCAAGCCCGTTCCCCTCCCCGATGCATTATCTGCCACCAGGGACACCCAGTCTGAACAAATCTAGCTCCAGCCAACTCTCTCAGGTCCAGGACATGTTGTTCATGGAAAAACAACGCACACCAGAGAAACAAAAAGTGAGAGACTACCTGGCTGCCGTTTATAGACTTCTCAGAAAAAGTCGGCAGTCAACAGCCAAACTCGAACGTTCACATCACTCCTTCACTTATGGAAGGCGAGTTTACTAAATGCCTGGATGCTTTTCAGCCCAATAGCCCAATCCCTGTATTCGCAACCATAACATTGAACTAACTAGCAAGGCTTAAGCTGGTGCCCGCTGGACTCAAGAGGAGAGGCAGATGCCAGAGGCTTTTTTAGATACAGAACAGTAATTCTTTGTACCTTTCTTTTTGTGGGCTGCTGGACTCCACCCTCAGTCACATGCAAAATAAATCCTGGATAGATGTTTCCACTAAAGATCTCAGAGTGCCTTGTAATTACCGAGGTTCCCAGTATCTGGGTCATATGGATAAATAATACTTCTGCATTGGGAAGTGCTAAGACTCACTCGAGGCCACTCCAAGAATCAGCTACAGAGTTAGAAGGAGAAAAGCGGTATCACTGTACGAGGAAGGGGACCTGAGGGACCAACAGTGAGCAATCCCAGCCCCTTTTCTTTAAGACTGCCAATTGTCCAAGGCACAACCCTTTGACTATCATTCACTTAAATCCCCTGCCATAAAGCTGCTGTTGCCCCAGAGCACTGTACACCAGCTGCTCTGATGCTGGCTGCTAGCTCAGACCACCCTCTTCCTGCTCAACAAGCAGAGCCCTTTCTGCAAACAGAGCCTGTCACTCTGTGCTGGAAAAGACAGAACAGTGCCTGTTATGCCATAACTTGCTTTAGTTTCTGTTTTCCTTCCTCTGTTCCCTCTCAGAAAACTATAGGCTACGTTCACCTCAATTTTCTCTCCCCTTCAGGATGGTTATGAATCCAACATGAGCAGGGGAAGAGTTACCAGACATCCACCAGTGTGAGCAAGAGGAGAGCTGGCTTTCCTGACAGTTATTTGTCATGCACGTATTTTACTCCCATTCTACCTAACACCTCGGCTTGCTGCGTTCAGCAGAGATGCAAACACTGCCCTCTGCTCGTGATGGCCAGAGCCTTGTCAGACGTTGCTCTAAACTGCAGGATGCTTGAATAGCAAGCTGGGGCTCAGCGAGATGCTGGCCAAGGCATACACATTCCCTAGGGCAGGATAGGTGAGCTGGTGAAGGCTCTCTGCAACAGGCTTCTCCAAGGGCGAAGAGGTTCATCCAGCCTTAGCTCTGCAGGAGATCAAGTACTTACATGGGCTTTGAGTCAGCATAACCACAAAACCATCAGAAAAATGATACTCAGGTAAGGAATGTGGCAAGAGATGAACGATGTGCTCCAGCTCCAGCTGGAGGAAGACCTGCATTGGGCTGGCAGAGCAGATCGAAGATCAGACCTGTAGAACGCTGAGCACTGAGGAGCTGCAAACCTCACGATATAGGATCATTTGACCAGAACAGTCATTAAGTCCCATCCCTCTAGTTGCATGCCAACACACACTAGGTGGTAAGGGTAGAAGATTCTTCACAGTATCTGTTTTTCACATACCACACACCTTCAAAAACCACAACACACCACAACACCC
>Ga0065711_1029755_pt1 | contig 34924 bp, 17 predicted proteins | sample Hoacrofraction12_FD_59098 | JGI IMG/M metagenome (GOLD analysis project Ga0065711, IMG submission 59098) | Hoatzin crop microbial communities from Cojedes, Venezuela - Epithelial fraction 12 v2 (version 2) | ecosystem: Host-associated > Birds > Digestive system > Esophagus > Crop | place... | reverse complement strand
GGAGTCTCCTTCTCTGGAGATATTCAAGACCCGCCTGGACAAGGTCCTCTGCGGCCTGCTGTAGGTGACCGTGCTTCGGCAGGAGGGTTGGACTAGATGACCCACAGAGGTCCCTTCCAACCTCTACCATTCTGTGATTCTGTGATTCTGTAAACTCAGTAACTAACTTCGATTACACTGACAGCTCAGATAAAGTATCCTATTTTTTCTCTTCTACAGTTCTACATTAAAAGCCTGTGTTTATTTTACAGAGAGGTGAAAGAGCTACTCAATAGTAAAATAGATTTAGGATTGCTGAAACCCTTGAATCATCTGCTGATACTAGTATCATTAACTTTCTCTTCTAGGAAAAGCCAGAAGAAGCATTTTGAAAAGCAGGGTTTTCATTTACACAGAACGTAATAAATCTGCATCAGACTACTTCCAGACACCAGAGCTGCTTGGAAAAAAATGGGCATGATTCACTGCCATTTATTAACACCCAAGACAGCGTTATCTACAAGAAGTTTAGTCAAGTTTGAGAAAAAAATTCATACGAACATTTTCCTGTTCAGGAAGTGGTAATACGTTAAATCTGTCCTTCAGAATCTACTTATCTTTAATATATGCTTTCTCCCATTGTTTCCCTGTGAAAACTACATATTTCTCAAATTGGATTTTTGGCTGAGGTTTTTCAAAAGAAGGCTGTTTTTCTCCTCTGCCTACAAGACTGTAGTTGCTTTCTGTTGCCAGCTGCAGTCAGAGGTAAATAAAGGAAACAGAAGTGATTTAGCAACTTCAGTATGATTTAAAAACTATTTCTAAAAAATCCTATTTTTTGAGTTCTAATTTGCTGCTTCTCTGGCCACTTTTAGGAAAATTTTGGTTATTCAGCTTTGCACTCAAAGCGCTAAGCTAAACCAGGGCATGTTGTTACATAATGGTAATTTGAAGGCAGAAAAATATTCTCACATTTCATTTGTATTGCTTTTAGCAGTAGGGTATGAACAGCATCAAGATTTAAAGCTAAATTCAGGGTTCATCACACGTATCATTGCTCATCTGAAAGTTCAGTACCTATCTTACACTTGTTATCTAGACTCCTTCTAATGGCCAAGGTCTTCCTTATAATGTTTAATCCCATTTGGGATGATAGAATGAGTAAGTCCCTAGAAGTACATATGAAGCGATTTGAACAGAAGTTACTGAAGTTGAACGGGTGGGTTGCACTCTTTGTTCCTTTTCATATGCATATGTAATTCTTGTTAATAACAGCAAGAATACCATGCATGAACTGAAAATATTGTTCATTTGATTTATAGAATTATTTTAGTAATCCCCTGTTATTTAACACTGCCTGTCAAAATAATTAAGATTATATATGACATATATGGAGTATGGAGATTCTAGAAGAGCTCAATCCTATAAAAAGGATAAGCAAAAATTCAGAGAGTTTTTAATATCAATAGTTTCTCGTGATAAAGGGTTGAGCCACGGAAATTATTCATAGCAGAAAAAGGTGAGCATCGTTGTTTACTCTTTACCTTTAGAGAGTGTAAAGACCAATAAAATCTGTGGCAGAGGTTCAACACTGGGTCAAAAATTCAAGTTAATTCAAAGTTAAGTCAATGAACAAATGTTAAAAGTAGTTCAAATATAGATGTGTATTTCACTGGATTCTAACTACTTATTTTGGAAAATGAGGAAATTATATCGGTCTGCCAAAATTTTAGATTTTTTTATTTTGTAGCTTAATGATGTGACATTTTAAAACTCAAACAATTCTTTGACAAAGCCATTTCACTTATACTTTTATTGCCTATAAGTTTTACAAATAATTTACATTGCCTTCAGTGGTGGGTTAAGGTTTGTTGGCTGCCAGGTACGCACAAAGCTGCTCTCTCACTCCCCCTCCTTAGGAGGACAAGGGGAGAAAATAAGCTGAAAAAGCTTGTGGGTAGAGCTAAGGACAGGGAGATTGCTCATCAGTTATTGTCACAGGTAAAACAGATTTGACATGGAGAAGGTTAATTAAATAAATTGCCAATTAATGACAGAACAGGATAGTGAGAAATAAAAACAAAATTAAAAACACACCCCACCCCACCCCTTCTTCCCAGGCTCAACTTCATTCCTTCACTTCCAACTCTTCCACCTTGTTGTCCATGAAAGCACAAGGGGAAAGGGTTGTGTTCAGTTTACAACATTATGTTTCTGCCACTCCTTCATCCTCACACTCTTCCCCCACTCCAGCATGGGGTCGCTACCATGGGATACAGTACTTCATGAACTGCTCCAGTGTAGGTTCTTCTCACAGGCTGTGGTTCTTCAAGACCTGCTCCAGCATGGGTTCTTTACACAGGGTACAGTACTTCAGGAATGGACTGCTCCATCTTGGGTCCCCCACGGGCCACAGTTCCTGCCAGGAGCGTGCTACTGTGTTGGCTCCTCTCCACAGTCTGCAGCTTCCTTCAGGACATATCCACCTGCTGCAGCACAGGGTCCTTCATGGGCTGCAGTATTTGATATCTGCTCCACCATAGTCCTCCATGGGCTGCAGGGAGACTACCTACATCACCATAACCTTCTCCATAGGCTGCACGGGAATGTCTGCTCTGACACTTGGAGCGTTCCTCCCCTCCTTTTTCTCTGACTTTGGTGTCTGCAGAGTTGTTTCTCTCACATCTTCTCAATCCCCTCTTTCACATCTGAAGCATATCATTGTTACCCTTTCTTAAACATGTTATCACAGAGTGCCACCAGCCTCATTGATGGGCTCAGCTTTGGCCAGCAATGAGACCATCTTGGAGATGCCTGGAACTGGTTCTATGTGACATGGGGGCAGCTAGTCTCTTCTCACAGTTGAGCCACTCCTGCAGCCCTCCCCCATGTCCACTGCCAACACCTAGACACGTAAACCCAATACATCTTCTAGTATTATAAGGCCCTTAGTGCCTGGAAGATAACAACAGCAGCTGAATATCTGTAAGCTGTTAGATGGAAGTATTGTTCTGTATCAGAAAGACAGAAAGATTGTACCAGTTCTCCCATTACATGCTGAAAAATATAGGCGAGGATTTGGCATCTGATTTGAGAAACTTTAAATATTAACATTGCCTACTGCTTTTTTTGAGTTTACAAAATCATTTTAAACAGCTCTGAGTATTGTAAAGTGATTTATTGCCTTCTATCTGGACAAAAAAAAAATCTCGCATCTCTGGAGATCATCGCATTCTTTTTGAATGCCAGAAATTTTCACAAATAAACTATGAAAAGGTAAAAAGTGTTATTCCTCAGCAGGTCATGTTCCGGACTGCCATACTGTAGTATTCGTAGATAGGAGTCGATGTCCATGTGCAGTCACATCTTTACCTTCCCCCAGTGATGGGGACTTGCAGTTCAGTTGTAACAAAGAGTTCAAAATAGGTGTCATCAGCTTATTTCTATAGAATATCTAAGCATGAGCTTAAACAAAGAAGCCATTTGTGTCAAACTGATTCTAAGATCTTTTACAGGACAAATCTGTCTTTTACATTTTTTGGTTTCATCTTCTAAAAGAATACACATTTTAAATGCATGCTGGACTATAACATAGTCAGCTGCTGAACATCAGTGCTGGTGCTGATCTCACTTAGCATCATTTCTCTTCTTCATAATTTTGGTATTCCTTGCCTGTCTGCAAAGATACCAATTATTTTCTTGCTGTAGTCTCTGTTATCTTGGCACTCATGTGAACACTGTAGATTAGTGTTTTGAATGTAATTAAAAGTTAAGTGTCTTTGGTTTCTATAAGAATTTTTCTAGTCAAACATCATCTGGCAGCTGAAAGAACATCTTATTCTCATCTTGTATAGTTAAGAAGTGCTATCTTCCTGGAATGACACCATAAGATCTGGTAGCCAAAAATCAACAAACAAAAATTAAAAAATAAAAAAAAAATGGGCAATTAATTTGTGGTGGTTTATTCTTTTCTATGGATGTAGCTACCTACATCCTTATTGTCCCACAAAGTCCCATCTGCTAAATAACCTCTTACATAATATGAAATAAATATTTACTGCTTCCTCATATTTGCAACCTAGCAGTGATTTGTTGCATACAGAAATGACACATTTTGAAGTGTGATGCTCTGTAAACTCAATGAAAAGAAGTGCATTAGGAGTTATCGCAGAATTTTTGTTACCATTCTTCTGCAGTATGTTGCATGATTCCCATGTTTGCAAAAGTTTTTATCAGTAATAAAAGCATCAGAGCTTCTTTTACACAACTCATTCTTATTAATCCAAGTCTTTAGTCACATTTTAAACTCCCATTACAATTTACAACTAAATTTAACTATATAAAATTATGTTTACTCCCACTGTTTCATGTTGTGTGAGTTTTGATGTGTTATATAGCCTAATCTCCTTCTGAGAAGATTTTGCCAACTGTAGTCTTGTTAGAAGCAGAAAGATCCATGAGTCAGTGCAAGACACTTCTATACAGAGAATGAAGGTTCAGTACGAGAAAGAGTAGCAGAACATGATTTGTTACTACAAATAATCTATCAAGTAGCATCAGAAGGTGTTTTAAGCATGGCTTATGTGTTTAAGATCTTCAAGCATATGTTCAGTTGCAGTGATACTGATAAATATATATATATATATACACCATCTAAGTATTTGATCTTGTCTGACTCTTTATGTACATAAAATAAACATACTTGCTTTCATTTGTACAATTCATAGTAGAATCTAAAATGCTGAAAGGATGCCTCTCTCATTCTTGATCAAATTCTGTGAGCCCTTATAATAGGAGCAACACCAGTGACAACAACAATGAGTTTGACACATTCTTATTCATACAGATAATATAGATGTACTCATTTAGGACTATTATAGTTCAAAATGAACATCACATTTGAAGCACAGGAATCTATTAAGTCAACTATGCTAATATATGTGATATAAACTGTGGGACCATGCAGTATCTGTAATTCTTACACAATGTGTTATATAAACAAGAGTGATAAAACTGAGCAGAACTCAATAGTCAGTGAGTATGAATAAACCTTGGAAAGAACAGTATTCCTGAGAAGTGAAAAGAAAGATTCAGCAGAGGAATAAATTACACAATCACTTATGGACCATTCCCCACTTCCCCTCGGTCTTTATAGCTGTGGAGTTTGTTGTACTCTTTTTTTAAAAAAACACATAAGCTTGTGCATGGTTTCTGTATTTCCTCCTTCTCTTTTTGTCAATGTAACTAACTGTGCTGAAGTGGAATTTGCCAGTAAAAAGTTCAACTTTTGAAATTTCAACATTTTGATTTTCTCTGTTGAAAACGTTGAAAGAATTTCTGATTATTTTCTCCAGTAGAATTCCAGCAGGAAGAAAATTTTACTCCCACTTGATTCATAGTAAACTGCATTCAAGGTCAAGAGCTGCATTAGAAGTTTAGAGATACCAGCGCAAGACAGAGAAGAAGAAAAAAACCCTAAAATACTCTGAGATTTGTTCCTACAAAACTGGGTATAGAAAAGTGAAATTTGTGTTTAAAGAAAAGCTAGGAAAGGCCAGATTTGCTGTTGTAGCTCTAACAAATCCTGGGATAGAATGGGGACATCACTGAAGAAAGGTTTTACAGGAAAACACAAGCGGGTGTCTCACAATATCACTCTAGGCCCTTTGGGTAGAACCATGGCTACAACCATGGAATACTGCAAGAACAGGGAGGAGCTAAGCAATATATCACCTCAAAGACCATCAATTTAAAAAGAAAAAAACCTGATTGACTTTAGGAATCTCGTAGATGTCCAGCTGAGAATATGATATACAACTGCATTTTAAGAAAATTACAGAAAAATAGAAAAGATTTCCAGAGAAGTAGTGTTAATTAAACCACACACAGTAATTTCTAGGTGGTATTGGGTAGTAAATTATTAGCTTAGGTGGGATTCATTCCCATGTCTACAGTGGACTGGCTACTGTCAAAGTATGGATCTCATAACCTATTAATACTCAGTGGAAGAATTAGGTACTTTTGGGGCAGGTGCTGAGAGCAGATGCGTATGTCAGGAAGCAGCAGAAGCAAGGTGTCTCCAGGAAGGAGGATGAGCCAGGAGGAGAGGCTGACCCAAGCAAAAGCAGGCAGAGACACCCTGAGAGGGCAGTTCCTTAGCAACCAGGCATGACAAGGGTGGTGGTAGGGCGACAGTCCAGCAACAATTCAGTAATCATCAGACAAGGTGAAGTAACAAGTCAGGTCCAGGTCCATCTAGGAAGTCCAGTCAGCACGTCAGGACAGCAGGAGACAGGGCCAGAGAAAGCAGTGACATTAAGGGTAGAGAAGCCTAGTAGCATTGGCTAGAAAAGGCTTCTCAACTTCTGTTGAAATGAAATAAGGTTCTGTTAGAAATTACGACACAAAGACTTCTGGAGAGAAAATTTTCTTTGTGTGGGATTTATAACCACTTTAGAGAATGTTGCAATAGGAACCTGGTATAATGTGTTATAGTTCACTAGGTCCAAACCACCTCTGGTATAAACATAATTTTTAAGGAAAAAAAACCTAGAGGATATAGTGGATGAATGGAAGTTGACATTTGCTGGCCATAATAATAAAATCAAAATACTGGGAGAAAGGAGAGAGGCTTCCCAAATACTTCTGGTAGAGAATATGCAGCTTACAATTTAATGAGAATCAAGGATAATCTGAAACAAATTTTTTTAGTCTCTACTGTCTATAGAGTTTGATGAATAGTATTGGAAAATACTGACTGCAAGAATCACATATTAGGCTACTCTGAATGATGACATGGTATGAGGTATATGTAGGTGCAAGGGTCTCCCAAGAGACCTTGGGTGATTACAAGCGATGCACTGAAAGTCAAATTGAGGACTCAAGAAGAAAATAACCACAAAAAACACTGACTATAAGAAGAAGGAAAGAGACAGATAAAAGTAAAAAAAAATGCCCCATTAATTTTATTCACTCACCTTTTCACACCTGAAATTGAAGGTACACTGTTACCCTATCAGCTCTGCAAAGTATCTGCTTTCCTACTATTCACTGCAGAAATTTTTCTGTCCAGAACTGACTTATTTCACCTGCACTGACATGAAATTCCAGTTCCTAATCAAATGTTTTTGAGGAGAGGTGAAGCCTTATTCCTAGATTTGGCCCTTTTCCACAAGATTTGTCTCACACCAACAGCATTAAGGAAATCCCACCATCCCCCACATCCTGAAATGTGGGACACTTCTCTTTTCATTAATGAATATAGGAGAAAACTCTGAAGGACCTTTCAGAAGGTTACCTGGTTGTTCACGTCACGACAGTTCCTATGCTCCAGCTAATTCCTATGTCTGCAGGCAACCAATATTTAGTATTTGTACTGGTGCTAGAGAAGGCTAGAGATCTAGACAGACAAACCGATTTGCAATTGTGAAACTACAGTTGAGGTACATTAAAATTGTTACCAATTATGAAATTAAACCAAGACTGTTACGGGATATTTTACCTCCTTATGGGATTTCATTAGAAATACATTGTTTTTGTTGAATTTGAAGATATAGCTCAAAAACTATTTGCTGATGTAAAGCTGTATAGGACGTTTTCATAATGTTCAGTGACGAATGAAATACATATTCCAGGTCAATCCAGGCATGTTACTGTGTAAAAATCACAACACACTATCCTTTATTATTGCTTGTGTGGATAAATCATGTATTCAAAGATACCAAATGTATACTGAGACTGTGCTCCTCTATCACTTAAGATAAAAGTGCAAAAGATGCATGCAATTTTGTTTTTTCATGTGGTCTCTTTGTAATTACTAATCAAGTTGTTCACTTTTTCTGAGTTGAATGAATAAACACTTTCTGCATTTCACTGCTGTGCCACTGATATGCATACTGCATATGCAGCATGTATTATAATCTGTATTTGAGTGGTAGATATTTTATGATATTAATCTACTTCCTTCAAATAAAGAGCCTTGCAATGTGTACCATACATAATCGGGCAATTGTTTATCCTACTGTTCATATGAATAGCAGTTTAAAAACTTACTAGTCAATAGGGTTCCCATCTGCCTGAAATATTTTACCTATTCATGTAGTCAGGAAACAAAAGGAAAGGAATATTTTGTGCCTCTCCATGCGTCTCAACTGTTTCAGTCTTCTCACGCCACTTTGCAATACACAGATGGAATGGGACATTTTTTGTCTAGTTAGATTGTAGGGAAAGGCAGGACAGATTTGTGACTGGGCTGAGGGAGCTATGACTTTACTAGCATTGTGCTTGTGAATGGATTACAGTGGCAGGGAACAGGAAAATATCTGCATTCCCATCCTTCATCTTTTATTGACAGAGGGACTGTTCACACCTCTCAAAACTGTTCATAACATGAGGCTTGCAACTCCAGACTGAAAATATTAGTGGTTCTTTTACATTTAGATGATTCCCTAAATCCTGCTGGGTTTTCATTTCCATAAAAATTCTGAAGAACAATCTAAATAATTTTTTTTCAAGTATATCCAGCTGCATTCTGCCAACTTGAATTTTGTGCAGCCACTTCGAGGTAAAGTCACCAGACCTGGCAGCTCTGCAGTCAGTTGTCCATGCAAAGATCACAAGATACTGTTTTATATCAGCAGGCCAAGAGTGCATATGGGCAAGGCACACCACTGAGGCATGGTCTCAGATAATAACCCTGGCAGTAAGTGTTGCCTAGTTGGGTAATGTCATTGTAGTTGCACCAGAACACAATAGCAGTTTGTGCTTGAGAATTCAGAGGATCAACAAGAGGTGGGATGAGGTTTCTGTCCTGGACATCGAAATACTGATGCTGTAAGTAAGCATTTCAGTATTTCTGTTTTGTTTTTGCTTAGTGCATACTTATGATCATTAAAAATATAAATAAGTGATTTGTCCTTAAATAGAAATGAATGCTGGAGTTGAGATCTGACATATAGGAGCTCTGGGAAATACTGCTAAGAGTGTGGCTGGGTGCAAAACGCTTTGTATCCTGTATATTTTTGATAACTTGTATTTAGTTGACCTCTCCAAAAAGTATGAAAATTAATTTTGACCTTTTATTATAACTCAAAAACCTAGGGAAATAGAACTTAAGTTAACTTAGATATTATGTTTCAAACATTTTGAGAATTCATACTTTTTCTATATTTAAAGTTTTTAATGAAAATTCTGAACTGTGAGATTTTCAGTTTTAATTTCACCCATTTCCAAATATCTGCCAAAAAGAAAAAAAAAAAATAACTTCCCCATGAGAAAATTGTGAAATTCTGCAGATGGAAAATGTTTCACTGAAAGAAATCCCAAACTGCTTATAACAGTAAGTCTTTGTTTTATACTCCTTAAAAACAGCAGCACTTTGTGGGACCTTCAAAAGTTAATGTTTCTAATGGTACCAAATGATCTTTTCTACCCATTTCTTTCTCAGTCAGGGTGTAGATAAACAATGTTTGCAATATCTTCTTAATCTGTACCCTCTTATCCCAGTGGATTCAACCTTTCCATCAATTTGGTTCCCTGCTGTAGGAAATTCTGTTTATTTGTACCATTACAATAGCCAGGAAATTAATGGAATTCGGATCTCCTATGTTCATCTTCTAAGCCTACGATACTAACTTTTACTCAATAAGAAAAATAAGACAACCTATTTATCATCCCCTGAGATCTCTTTCTGGCAACCAAGTTCTTATATTAATAAATACAGCAAAATGCATTTGTTTCATGTCAGTGCTTTCATAATACAATTGCTTTGCTGAGCACGTTGTGCAGTTTGCATTCTGGATCTTTGGTTCCTTTTGCATTCCTTCATTGCATTCCTTCTCTGTCTTTATCGTTATTTACTGCTGAGCTCCATAGAAAAGTGTCCAAAGAAAAAGAGCTCTAGGGACTTGAATGGCAGGCCAAAGTCTGCTGTCAAAATATTTTTACCTCAAGCTCCATCCTTATTACGAATGTACAAGGTTCAGATTCAGTCTTTGCTCTGGATTGCCCGTGGAGTCCCAGTGTAGGTCCAAGTACCTGTTCATGGAGCAGGTCATTCCACTCAGGTGATGTACAAATGGGGCAAAGCATGCACAGCTCTGGAGCACCTACCCTGTCGTGGGTTTTTCCTAAACCAAATATACATCTTTTGCGCTGAAAATCAATTCAAGCAAACAGGTAGTAATACAGATGGAAAATGACTAGAAGGTAGCAGTCCACTCTCATGCCTGCTTTTAATTTTGTGCAGACAAGGCCAATTTGTGAGTGCAGTCAGTGCTTCAAAACACGTCTGAATATATATCTCTACCACATTCAACCCTCCTTTCTCTGTTGTGACAGGGCCAAAGAAAGGTATTTTGCTCTTCAGTCTGTAGATTCAGAGACTGATTGTTATCTTCATAAAGCACCCCATGTTTGATCCTGCTGCTTGGAAAATTGTCATGAGCTCTTGTGATAATTTCAGTGATCCCACTGAAGGTAAATAGTCCACGAGGACTGTGAAACTGACCTTTCCTATTAAGAAGAGCTGTGCTGTGAAGTCCACACCAACCGCTGGGTAGTGTTACACTGAGGCAGTGTTTGAGAAGGTGGTTACATTTTGAACTGGCTGAAGTTTTTGGAAGGTTAGAATACCGAATCCCAAATTCAATAAACTTCACTAATTTAGTTGTCTATCACAGTATGCCAATTTGGTGAACATTATAACTATCCCATTATGAAAACAAAAAACATTTTTTTGAAGGTGAAAAGGCATTCACGATTAATACCCTACAAAATGAGCTGCTGAGATGCTGTCATGACAAAAAGTAGCTTGCCTTTTCTCATCAGCTACATTAGCAAGGGGGAGAGGCTGTGGTTAATGATGTGGAAAGTAGTTCTTAGCATCTCAGAAACACTGCCTTGGCTGTCAAAATACCTATTCATTTCCATGACTTGAAATGGACTCTGTACAGCTGCTTTATGCAAGTGCTTTGAAAGCCAAGCATTGTTGCCATGTGGGTTTATGGAACTCACAGGTTACCATCAAAGAAGAATTATATGAATTTGAACTACATGAAGCCCTTACTAGAGTGAACACGATGGTTTAGGTAATTCCTGATGGTCTTCTATAGAAAATCAGACGTTGCATACATTATTGTACAAAAAAATTATCCAGCTATTTCTGTTCTTTAAGCAGTTGTCTGTAAGAGAGCACTTTTCCCTCTAAGCACTGCTCTACACCAAGGCTGACGATTCGGATGTGATTGCAACGTACTGATCTTTAATGCTATAGTTGTCATATGGAACTTTGGGCTCCTGTAATAGGCCTGCATGATACTGGAAGTGAATAGTGACAATGGATATCCCACGGAAACTCAGTAACCCAGCTATGCTATGCTATGCTGGATGCTGCTCCTACCAAAATCAGTGGCAGTGTTTCCAATTATATCAACATGAGCAGTATTCTCTCTGTCTGCGTGGGAATAACAATCAGAGGCAAAGAAGAAAGGATCTGCATGAATCACATACGAATTAGCTTCTCAGTGCTTGATTTTAATAAAAGGTTGATGGAAAAAGGGAAGAAAGGTAAGATTAGGAATGTAGTTTAACCTTGGTTAAACTGTTCTTGTCAATAAAATTTCATCACATGAACTTCCTTTCGTAATAAAACAATAGAAGCATTAACAATTGCCCTGCTTGAGGTCTGCCTCCCTCTCCCTCTGGAGTGTCTGGCTCATCAGCTTAGGGATTGTGGGCTTTAGGCTCTTGCTTTGTGAAAAGCTGCCTGGTGCATCTCTATTCATTGCTGCTCCTGTGTGAGTTGGACCGGTGATCGCCTTCCACCCTTTCCTGACAAACTTCGTCACCTGCCTGCAGTGGATCTGCCTGCGGTCCTCATTACCAGAGACCTGCCTGGTCTGTCTTGTGGATGACCTTTCCTTATTAAGATACCTCCCTTTCTTCCCTGCTCAAACTCATCTTCTCAGACTCACAAATCCAGGTACTATCTTGCATAGGCAATTATTTCGTGTTTTCATACTTGAGGAGTTCTACTTCTACTGCAGTGATCTGCTGTCTGCTCTTGGCATCTGTCCCCCATCTAGACGGACTGTCATTTTTATTGGAGCACCTTTCCGGAATACAGTAGAGCTTGCACGTGGGACAGGACCATCTGCAGACCTGTAGGTTTCCAAACTTACGCTAAGCTGGTCTCTATAATCTGTGTCAAATTGTCGTCTTGTGCTTAACTCATGCAAAATGAAATTTAAAAGTAATAATCAAGCCAGTGTCAGTATTCAAGCCACACATGGTTTTGCAACTTTACTTTCAGAATTACTTAAAACCAACACTCAGGTTAAAGCTTTTGTAGTTCCTATTTGTGCAAAGTATCATGACTGTGAAGTCAAAAATGGGAGATGGCAGATGTGGATGAATGTGGAAACTCAGAACAAGTGAGATTTTCATGAAGAACAAGACACAATTCAAATGTAACTATAGTGCATCAAAATGAAAATTGTAACACAAAGTGAATATGCCAAAAAAATTAGAAATTCTTCAGGTTTACTTTCTTACTTTCCTAGCTGCTTAAGTGTAGCACTTCAGAAAGCTCTAGCGTTATCAGACATGAAGTATTATTAAAGCACAAAGCAACAGCTTATTCTTAACTTTGAACGTACTGCAGACTTAAACCCACACTATATTTGAAATATGGGGTAATATTTTAAAAGACAAATAGGAAGTATAATTCTCTTCTTTCATAATAGATTCCAAAATTATATTAAAATTTTATGCATTCTGCTCTGTGAGTAATTCAAATATTTGACTATCAAACTGAAAAAAAAGAGGAAGAAAGAAAAGGAGACACGGGAATGATAAACTTTTATATGAACTGTGTGAAGCTTCCATTTTAAAGTAATGATATGACTTTAGAACTTTTTTTGTGCTTATCAAGAAACTATAAAGTAATCTCAGTAAATCACTGTTTAACATCATTTATGCAACATTAAGAAGTTATGTTTCTTTATGAAATTAAACGAAAAGAAACATTCATCCAAAACACAGAGGTTTATGTTGTTGTTCAGACAAAAGACATGCTCAGTCAAAGGACTTTCCTGCATATTTATGGAAGGTTTTGCCTTGTTTTGGAAGAAAATATCTAATAAGGCAGCTGCAGAATTTCACTTTGGGATGAAATTATTTCTCCCATTTTTCCTGAATGCATTGTTATAGCTTCTTCTTTTGAAAACAAGCAGGGATGCCGACAAAGGGGTATTTGTAGTAGTAGGAAAAGTAAAGGGGTGTTAGGAGCATGGTGAACACTAGTGGACAAAGAGTTGTGCAGGTCTTGTAGGTGAAGTTGTGCCTTGTGTATGAGAGGCAGAGAACAATGAAATGCAAGGAGGACAGATAGATAGTGATGGATGACTGAAAAAAGAGGATAGTGAGGGTCAGAGGTTCAGACATGGGTGGAAGAGGAGCCGGCGAGTGACACTCAACAGAACACTTCTGAGAGCATGCACTTGTCCTAGGAGGCATCCACGTATCTGGGGGCACAGTACTGCTTGGAGGCATGATTGCTGAGGGAGCAGAAGTCATTAGGATGCCTCCTTCCCCACAGAGTTTCCTCCTCCAGTTGGTGGGAATGGACAGCACAGGCAGGGCCAGGACGAGAAGGGGTGAGTCCTCAGACAGAGGAAGAGGTGAGGAGATGTGCAGCCAAAGCCTCAGAAAAAAGATCTGGAGGAGCTGGCAGTGTGACAATGACCTTAAGCACTCGGGGTATACGTATACCAGGGTCTACATTTTGCCACAGAAAGGTCATGAGCCACCCTACTCACAGCAAAGGAGACATGCCCATGCCCACCAGCCTATGAAGGAAATTCCTCCATGTGCCACCGACAGCCTGAGGTCCTCGTGGAGGCTGGCTCTGAGGGGTTCTTTCACACATGCCAGCACTCTGCCCTCCTCCCCACATGATGAGATGTCCCATCTCATGGTGTCTGGCAGGATGTAAGGGTGAGAAAACGGAGCAACTGGAGGACAGACATGTGGAGGTGATTGTGGAGCCCAGTTTTGGGCTGGATGGACTCTAAGTGACACTCACTTTGGAAGGCATGCACAAGCAGTTGTGGGGCATGCAGGGGCAGCGGGCTGAAGAGAAGATCTGGAGAAATGGGGCTGCATGGGCAGCGGCTGCCCTCTGGCAGGGCACTCAGGACAGGGGGATGCACAGCAGGCCGCTATGGTGAATGAGGTGGGTGGGCTACCCCACGCACCAGTGGGAGGGAGAAGGAGTGAGGAAATGCAGTTTTTACCGAGATGAAAGAGGAGATGAGGGCATTAAGAAGACAAGGCTTCCAAATGTATCAAAATACTTAGGACAGAAAGAAACTGAAATTCAGGACAGGTCTAGTGAGGATCTGTCAAGGCCCACGACTCTCATCCTGCCCAGGGGTTGGAACTCAGTGGCACTTGGCTGGTTTTTGTTGCAAGGGAAAACCAAGTGAGCCCAGTGGTGCAATCTGAGATCAAAACAGGCAGATGCGCCTTCCACTCTTTCAGATGTTGTCTTTGTTCCAATGTTTCGTCTGAACATGAAACACTAGCAAAATTCAAAGTAAGCAGAGTCCCACAAGCCTGCAAGGCTAATCCCGTGCTTTGACAACGCTCAGAGCAAATCTACCTAGACGATTTACATGTGTTACCTCACTGCCTTAGTGACATGAGGTGTTCAGCAGGATCCCCTCTGCTCCAAAATTAAACCCAAAGAGTACAAAGATCATTCCTCCATCCCATCCAAGGATCAGAGGCATTGGTTTATGGCTAAAACCCTTTGAAGCAGGAGCTGGATGTAGCCACACTGCGGACAGGGAAAGGGAAATTGCAGTGATACAGCAGTTCTATTAGCCTGTGAAACAAAAATGTAGGCCGTGGTCTGAAACACTGCAGTAAAGTCCAAGCATCCTCCGCTATAGAGGTTTCAAATAATAAAACCTCCTCAAGCTTCACTGATGTAGCACTGCCAGGTAGACGACTGCTAGAAAGAGGACACATCTGCTTCTTTCCTCTCTCCCATGAATACATCTAGCTGCCAGCACACACTTCCTGCACTAACTTTCACTTTCTACTTTCTGATTATACCGAGAACATAAAATAATACAGAGCATATTCTCTCACTGAGAAGTGCTTTTCAGCCTTCTGTTGACAAAGGCAAACCTAACATTTATTTCCCATAAAAAAACACTCTTGCACAGCTGTAAGCGGACTGGAAAACCATGGCATGCTTTCCATGGTTAGTTATTTTTTTTCAGTATGCCATAATTTTTGTTGTGATTGTTGATGGAACTGTGGTATTTCTGAAGCAGAGACCCTGTAACATGAGGTATAATGCCTGGCACTTACTCCTGTGCACTGTCCTGGACCTTTCACGTGGATCAGTTTCAGATGATGTGTAAAGCTGGATGGCAACTGGGTGCCTCATATGCTTGGTGGGAGCAGTCATAGCCTCGAGATGCTGAGGAAACTTTGGGATATAAGGGGAGGTTGCTAGTGCCTTTATGTACATGCTGACACTGAGGACTGCAATTTTGGATCTAGTATCTAAGTTAGGATTGTGATTTCGGAGTTGATATCCAAGTTAGGACGAATTCTACCTGAACTTCAGCCATCTAAAAGTTAGCTGTCTAGTCTGATATTTCTTAAGACTTACTTATACTAGTCCTAGTTCATCAGGCATGGCACACACTGTGTAATGCAGTTTAACTGCTCAGCTACAGCACCCTACCATTGCAGCTCTGCTGCTTCTAGATCTAAATGACTCTGCATTTGTCTGGCTGTTATTTCTCTGTGTCCAGGTCCTGTGAAATAAAAGTCCGACTAAAGATCTGACTAAAGATTATTATTCCAGGTCCTGCACAATCTGGCATAAAAGTGCTCTGCAGAGAAGGATCAGGCTAACATGAAAAAATATCCTGAGGAGCCTCACATACAAACTAGACAGGGCTCTTCCAATGCTTTGGTGAGAATATATTGGCATCCATTCTTAGGCCCCTGATTTTCTCTGCGTGATAGCTCAGGGAGCCTAGGAACCTCACTTCAGGCTCCAGACGATGAAAGACCAGCAGCTGTAGCCAAAGCTTTTCTGGAATTAATTAAATTTTCTTTGATTTGCACATACACTCCTTCAGTAAATTAGTGATATTATGATGAGTGATAGAGTGATGTTGTTATATTCCAGTTCATGTGGACTAATTTCCTTGATTCACAGCCTTATCTTTTTATCTCCAGGTTAAAGCTGAAACAATTCCTCCTGCCCCTTTGGTATCCAAACTGTTTATGCTCTGTAAGGTTTTGCTGGGGGAAAAATAAACCCTTTCCCCTGAGAACAGCAGTAATGCAAGAGTTTGATAGGGTCTTAATGACCTTAATTGACCAGAGTTGCTTCTTGATGAGACAGCTCTCCAACCCATTTTTTCTTCAGTTTGCAGGAGCTAATTAAACTAATTTGAAGATGGAGAAGACAGCTCCAGAATGCAAAGACAGACATGATTTTTCCCAGATGAGAAGATAATATTCACAATGTCTTCAGCCAAACTTTGGTAATATTCAGAATTAGGCTTTGATTCAGACGCACCTAGAAATAACTAATTATTTCCAGAAAGTCTCTGCCTGAATACTGATGAAGGTGTCACTTTGTAAAAAGTGCAATGTTTTCCATTTAAATTCTTAACAATTGATTAGCATTGTAGGAACTGTACATATAATCACAATTGATTCACAGAAGGGTAATTTCTTTTATTGTGTGTTATTTCCTCGAATCAAATGTTCCAGTCATGTGGGCCACATCAGGCTAGCAACATCTCCATTTTCCTCACTCAGTATTTTTTATTTACCATAATTGATACACAAGTAACAGATTTCTGCCAAGAACAGACGTCAGCTTCAGAAATCCTCCAATTGTTATCTGTAGCCATTGCCGCAAAGTAGTCATTAGCTTAGTAATATTGATGCTTAGTGCTTGAAGACAATGTGAATCTTTCTATTCATGTCAGTAAACTCTTCATCAGACCCCTTTGTGAGTGATGAATACCATGGATATTTAATTCACATTTTTGCATAATGTTGCAGCTTTTACATTTCCAAATAACAATGAATAACTTCTCCTAAAGAAATACTTCTGAGGAAATTATCTCAGCACATTCAGTTGCACAAAAAAGAAAGAGCATTTTGGTGAACCCCATCACACACCCTCCCCCTCCAGAGTGTCTCTGTTCAACATGTATGTGACACCACATGCAAAGGCAGCGAGGGATTCCTTTGCTTTCCGTGCCTCTTAGAGGTCCCACAGTCACTAAAACGCTAACTTAATACACGTTAATTTTTTACTCCCATGCACAGCACACAGTAAGCTTACATTCTGAGTAGGTGGGTAGGTGGTATTTTGAATCCACCGCAAGCAGCCTTCCATGACTGACACACAGTGCTATGAGTAGACACTGAATGAGAAAATGTGTATGTCATGTCACCCCAAGCACCTGTATGGTTATAACGCAAGCAATGACTATTGCTCCAGGGTCATTTTTTCCCCCCTAGAGATTTCAATCACATGTGTTTTAATGTATTTGCAGAGAAGCCTCTGTAAAAGCTGTCAAATGAGAGGGTCACGGTGTCAGCTTGGGACACAAAGATTGGGGCACTGTCTTGAAATATATCAGGAACTGGAAAATGGGGAACCAGTCAAATGCATAGTACAACCATGAGACAATTTCCCATATTCTAGGGTCAGGGTGGTAGCAGAAGTGCATCTATATAAATATCTGCTGTATAGCTAGGGGCAATATTCACCATGAATTTTATAAATATTTATTCTCAGTTATACTTAGAAACAAAAAAAGAGCACAGATGTAATCTTCCTGCAGGACACTTGTTAATAAAACAAGATATCTTATTCAGCAGAGGAAGAGCTTCTGAATCCTCTATGAGCTTGACACACTGAAAAAGAAACATAACCCCCTTTCTCTGTGATCATCTCCATCATGGATTCATCTGTCTGTCTCCCTACAGCTCAGGCCTATTTCTCACATGCCCCCATTGTATGAACTTGTCCCAGACTTCTGAGCAAGTAACTAAGCTCTGAAAAAGGCCACAGGAAAGCCTGTAGAGAGAAACATGCAAAATAAGAAAGGTAAAATTGCAGACAGAGATAGGGGAGATGGTGTTTGTTGACTGCTGACAGATTCAAAAGGAAAAACAACATAGAAAGGAATAACACCCTACACGGATAAAGGTGGAGACAACTCATCAGCACGGAGGATCCAATCCATGGGCGGGGGCTAGCTCTTTCCTTCCTGACTGGCACCTTCTAACCAGCAAAGCCTCTTCAGGTGTCTCTTCAGGGTGGTGAGCACACTAAAGCTTTGACTTGTAGCATTTAGGAGTGATAGCCAGTAATTGCTTTACACTATAACTTTGTGCATATCTTGCTTGCGTAGTCTCTTTGCAAACAGCTCTTTAGTTGGCTTCTTCAGGCTCCTCCGAGCCTGAGCAAAGTGGTCATAGAGAATGTTGCAGAGGTGCAAAGTGAAACCTTGAGATAAGTCCATCTAAGCTAGCTCCCCACTAGGAAGGATGTATGAGGAGATAAACATTTTTGGAAGAATAGGTTGCTTCAGGTTTCTGCCATCAATCCTTGCCTCTTCTTTATAATGATTCACCCCTTTTCATTGACTGCCCCTTGCAAATGCTTGAGTCAAACCTTTTTCTTGCCCCAGAGGTCCATAAGGAGGAGTTAAACTATGTCAGTCAGCACTGGGATAATATAAATTGGAGAACTAGAACCTCTTATGACTGTAGTTCAGGTGTAAAAAAATTCCAAGCCAAAGGGTTAGGCATGAGTCTGCTACCACTTTGACTGGGACTATAGAGAGTTTAGTCTCCTGCTGATCATGCACCTAGTCCTTACCCCGGAGACACCCGGCAGTATGAGCTTGATGGTGAACAAAAATGCCTATATAGTAAGATGTGACAAAATGGATATCAGAAGCACGGAATCACTAAAAGAGCAACCTTCCCCTCTCTTTCTCTTCAGGAGTACTCCTAGCTATTTGCACAGTACTAACACAGATGACAAGCCAAAATCTTCAACCAAAGTCATGTTGTTTTCTAAATATTGAGAATATTCATGACTTTTTTTTTTTTTTAGTACCATCAGGAAAATGATAGCCACATCCAGTAAATCTCGTGACTGTTATTTATATTTTATTTTCTGTTCCAATTACATGAATTAAAATGCATGACTTGCCTGAGATATATATTCAGAAGGTCTTTTGAACTAAATATTGTTAGCAATGGGAGATTGCTGATTATATTCACACAGCTCAGCTAGGTCTTATTACAGGGTTTTTTTTTGTTATGAGTGTTTAGTCATACGCCATTTTGCGAATCTCTGATATGTCTTGAACATTTCACGACTTCTACTAGCTGAAGAGCTTCTGCTTTTCCAGATTTATCATTTATAAAGCTGTATGAGGTTGCAAATGACATTCAGTGGCAATTAAAGAAAGTTTATGTATGAAAATTATGACTAATGGAGCCAAATTAGACATTGTGTAGAGCTTTAAAATTGAAACTCAGCAATATTAGTCTAATCAATATTGTTTATATAAAAATGACTTGCATATTACAAAAAAACCCAATTTATAATAAGAGACATTTTCCTGGGGCAAATGAATTGTATATATTGTATACCAATAGACAAAATAATTGCATATAAAATATGCCACCGAAACAGCATTTTCACCATGGAAGAATAATTCAAGAACAAACAATTTTCACAGAACTCCCACTAACAGCAGTGGTTCATTATAATCAGTAAGTCAAACATTTACTTAGCATCACTGATGCTGACAATTAGTCTTTTTTTTGCATCTGGTGCTTTTAGCAAGATTCATTTAATCAAGAAGTTTATCCAGATACTAATTTATTTACTGATACCCTCTTGCTTTATTTTGCAGCTTCCATTCAGGAACAGAAGATGTTAATTCTTTCCTTTTTAAGAGATTCTGATAATGACTGTATGTATGTAAGTACACGGATGTACTAAATACATACAGAAATAAAAATTACAGGTTTGTTTACTCTCACTTAAAAATAAGTGGTATTATGAATATATCCCAGGATGTGATTTTCAATTATTTTTGTCACAGATCAGAGCAAAACCCAATAAAGATTTGCAGGAACAAAACAAGGTATGTCTTGATGACCAGGTGTTGCTCTCCTTCATTAATCTGGAAAATAGCATGAATATGGGTGACAGACTTAGGCTCATTATCAGTGCTAGTATTGTGAAAATATTTTTTTTTGATCAACGGCAAAACAGAAGACAGAAAAATCCTTTAACATTCAGAGATTTCTCCTCTTTTTCTTATAAAACATTTTCTCTCTTCTCCCTGCCCCTGGGAAAATAACAATAAAGTTGAAAACCAATTGTCCACAGTGGAATAATTGAAACACCCTTCGAATTTTTCATAGTTGTATTTTATTAGATATAATTAAGCATGTGTTTAACATACAGCATCAAAAATATTTAATAAAATGTTTTGACTCTTCAAGAAAAAGAAAATTACTATTTTTCCTACCCTTTAATAGAACTCAGCATAATTTTGTGAAATTTTAATGCAGGCTGTATTGTACCAAGCAAGCTGTTTGTCCGGTGCACATTGCCAGTTCATAATCTGCAAAACTTTGTAGAATAGAAATTCTCATGTCTGTTGTTCTCCTAGCAGCGTCACTTCAGAGCGCCATGCAGCATCACCTCTCCAGTAAGCGTGTAGAAAAATTTTCTGCACTTACCCAAATTGCTTACTGCAGACTCCCAACAATGGTGTAACCTGGACACCTCAAATTGTAACCTTTGAGTTTATATAGATCTTCACACAAATAACCACCTTTCATGATCTATTGTGTTGCGGTTTCCTTTATAAGAGAGAAATTTATGTAATTTAAGAAACTCCAGTGAAAATAAGCTTCCTTTAAAAGAAACACATTGTTTGTCAGCCACAAAAGAAATAGAAATTGAAATCCAGTCTTCCTTTTTTGGTGCAATATCATTGATGCAGCTTTCGCTAGCAACTGGAATTATGGACTGAGATAGGAAATAAAAAAACAGGAGAAAACTAAGCTTTTGAATAAGCCGTCCAAAGCCTTACAGTTCAAAGGCAGAAACAACTTCTCCAGACACACCCCATCCTTCTTTTGCTGAGTGGTTCTTATGCATATTAGGCAGGATAGGTGATTTTTTGTCAAGAGATACGAATTTTAGCTGAAAAAGAAATGAAAAGAAAACAAACCAAAAAGGTCTGACAACCACCCTGGTTACCTGACATTTACCCGTCCTACCACCTAGTAAAATTTCCAGTAAGGTGTTATGTTCATTTATGGCAGTGGGATTTAGATCATCATGAGAAGAACTTAGGGCCTGTCCTGTGGCTTGGGTCTGCAGGACTACATCTATAAATGTGCTTCAGCAAAACAGCAACAAGAAATAGGTGCTGTTGGACAGCAAGCGCTGCTCCTGGCACGGTTTTAGTGCAGACATGGTAAGTCACATTGTCCCAAGACAGCACTGAATATGGCTGGCAAGGGGAGCCTGCGTGTAGCCAGGCTACAGGGGAGAGGATTGGAAGTTAGTTGTCATGTTCCAGGACCATCTGGCTGCATAGCAGAGAACCGTCTCCAGCCTATATTATTAAGTAACGTAGCTGTAACTGTCACCTCTGGCATGTGCCTGGAGTTTTAAACTGATAGGCTCTGCCTGGCTCCCGTTCAGGCTTCTGAATCCTACTAAATGTAAATAGACTTTTCCTATACTTCACCAACCTTCAGGCACAGCAAAGCAATTTTTTTTTTTTAATTTTCACTTGAAGAGCAATCTATTTTTTAAAAGACAAAGCAAAATCTGTAAAGGAAAAAAAAACAAACATCAACATGGGTAATGCTGTATTTGATTACCCTCCCTGGGCATGCAGGATGTAGATGGAAGGCAGGTTGCTTTCCCTTTGAGTGCTACAAGTCTCTAACAGGAGCTCTAACAACAGAAGTATTGTTGTGAAGCCAGCTCATAAAACAGCTGCTATTTCTAAGGGTTCAGAGAGCAAAAGGGAGAGCTTAACCTTGTCTGTTTTCTTAACTAAAAAAAAAAAAAGCAACCAAACCAAAACCAAGGAAAATAATGTTAGTTTTGTATTTACTTGCAGCTGTCAGCACAAGGAAAAGTTATTCCTTGCTGGCTGACCTAACTTACTTATTAAATACAGTAATGTAGCCGTATAATTTTTGGGTCTGTGAGTTTGTATTAATTTTTCAGGGCATTTTTTCTCAGGCATATTTCTTGTGTCAAAGAGGAAACACCTTATGTATCTTGTGGCTATAAAAATATGTGCCATTTCTTAGCCATGTTTAGACTAGACACATACTTGTATGTTAAAAATTTAATTTCCCCAACACTGGCATAAACAAATGTAGGAAATGTATTCTGGGTGTTGTATTGAGCTATTCTTATCATGATGATTCTCTTAAGAAGCTAGTAGATGTTACAGGAGACAGAAGAGGGTGCATGAAATGATTCATTTTCAGAGTTTGAAGGTTTAAAAAATAAAATTACCCGGGTATCTACAGGCTTCACGAATAAAGACAAATAACTTGTAAATTAGCAAAATTTCAGAAAAGTGAGTCCATTAATTCAAAGATTTCAGTGAAGTGTAATGAACTGGCTTTCTTCACAGTAAACAGTCTTTGTAATTGTAACCTGACAGATGTCCTTACAAAAGCTAGAGGAAGACTTAAAAATTGAATAGTGAAATAATGTCTTTATTGCAGTATCTTAAATTGTGTGAAACAAATAGCACAACATTTATGGTTCTTTAGGTAATGACAGCTTATTAGGGAAAAACTGCCATTCTCTTTATTGCATCTTCACTTGCTCCAAAAGTGTTAAGGAGCTTGTTTAATATTGACACAAAGCAGCAAAAATAAAGCACAGTAGATGAGATGAGCATATCTCTGGCTGGACAGGGCTGGGATTTTGAATGAAGACACATCTTGTAGAGCTGATACATGTAGTGGGAGTACAAGAATGAATAATCACAATTTTAGGCAAAAAGTCTTCCAAGAGGTCAATCGCTCTATTAAATAATGGCTCTTCATTGTTTATTTCAGTGAGTTTATGTCATGACATACCGGAATAGATGCAGTCCAGCCTGCACGCTGATTTAACTCACTGTAAGAGCAACCAGCAAGCTGCACAGACATGATGGAAAGCTTCCTCCCCCTCTGTTGCCATCAGGTCTTCAAAGGTGCCAGGCATGTCCTACCAGATGGGAAATAGCTAAGGATCTCACTCTAAAAGTCCAGTTTTTCTTCTTTTTCCCTTCAGTGCATGGCCGTGGGTTGTGATTTGCACACACACAAGCAGATTAAAATGAGATGGCTTCGTACTGTGCTGTTTACCCACCACCCCCTCTCATGGTCATGCCACCCCCTCTGTGGCAACAAGTGAACTGTGTATACAGCTCCTGACTGTCAGCCCACACAGCAAAGTCAAAGCTTCTTCTGGACTGTATCAACATGCCATGCTGTAGGCTGAAGAGGTTCATGAGCTGCTTTGTGTATGATGAAATGCTTCCGCGGCAAGACAACTTAGTCTAATAGCTTCTGGACAGATTTAAGCCTTCCATCATTATCTGAAGGCCTGCAGAAACAAGTTCTCCATCCTATGATTATTGATAGGCACAAAGGTATCACAAATGTTGTCTGCCTTCCTTTGGACCAAGACTTTAGTAGTTTGACAGGTCTGGTGATCCAACTGGAAGAAGTTTGGTATCACATATAAAGCTTTCTGGTCTAATTTCTCACACTTTACAGGAGTGGTATCCAAATATATTTTGGCACAGCTACAGTTTACTTCAGAGCAAACCTGTTCCCCGAGACCATTAAAAATTCTGAGGTGTGGGGAATAACTCAGAAATGACCGATTTACTCCTTCAATAACAGGTTAAAGAAATTTCAGTATGAGGGATGAAAATAACTTCTACAAAGTCAAAGAAATGGCTATGGCATTGCTCAGGTGTTTTGGGCCAATGTTGCAGATTTTCCATCTAGAAAACATACTAATTTTTTTAAAACCTTGCAGATAGTTTAAGGGATTATATAACAAGGTTTCAGTTTTCACCGTATATTATTTCAGAATAATTTCTGTAAGGTCCCCTTCACAATTTATTTTTGCAAGAATTAATGCTGCCATGAAAATATTACACAGAGGAGGTGTCTCCTTGATATGTTTTGGGAGCTGTTTATTCCACTGTGCAATGTGAAAATTGCTCATGAAGTGATCTAGATATCATCACATATACCAGCAATGCAAAAACACTTAAAATAGGTAAACTGGATGTCACTGATGAGGGGAAAGAGGTAAGAATGAGATTTGGTGACAAATATGGGCCTGTTTTCTTGGTTTGTGATCTGGTTTATTTTTATGCCATTTATTGCTTGATCTGTGTCTGTTGTTCCAAATGACGTTATTTTAATTAAGCAGAGCTGTTATGCCTGAAAGCAGAGGGTCCTCAGCCTTCCTCACACATATCAAATCTAAAATAATTGAGGATAGCATGAGGATAGCAGGATGTTTTTTGCATGTATTCTTATGAATGATTTTCTTTCAGTGAGATTTTTTGGCCATTACTATATTATAGCACTAAGCATATGCAGATGTCTTAGTGAGAAATTTGCTGCTGTGAAGAAGACTTGAGCAAATGTATTCAGTGTTCACTTCTGGTCAGAGTTCATTGGAACATCTGACTGGAGAAATGCTCCAACCAGGTTGGGAACTATGCAAAAGAGCACCTTATCTTTTTTTTTTATTCAATAGCTCTGTAACGAGACGAGTCGCCCAGCACATGAACTCTCTAGACTACTCCCTCTGAGAAAACTCAATCCTCGTATCTCACCTGATCACTGAACTATGAGCCACCCAGACAAACCGGGCAGAGAAAGAGCCTCCTAGTCTCTTTTGTTAACTGCATCCCATTTCAAACAGACTAACTGAAGCTTAACTAAACGAAAGGAAGAAAGAACAGCTAGACAACAACTAGGACGTTGGCCTGGGAAACATAAGATATGACTTTCAATCCCTGCCTCCCAGGCCAAAGGAAACATTTTAACTTTCCTCGCCAAGCTGCTCCAACCATTAAATGCTTGTGCATTTGCCTTTGGCATGTCTTGTGGGAAAACTGCCATAGGCATCTGGGTCTGAAAGAGGCTTAGGGTGATGAACCCAAACCTTTGAATGGAGGAGAGGGGTTCAGAAGGGAGAAATTTTCTTGGTCTTTTCTGTGATTTGTGAGATTCCCTACCAACCCTGTCTGTCCCATCTATCCTTTTCCAGGCACTTCACAATAAGCCCTGATTAGACATAAGCTGTAGGTTTCTCTGATGCTAGCACAGATCCCAGTAAAGTGCTGTTTTTTCTGGACTGGTTCATGGCATCCGTATGTTGCTTAACTGATACAGAATGTGTGTTCCTTTCCAGTACTATTTTCAAGAAGAGAGGTTGAAGGCATAACTGCCGTTTGTTATACTGCTTCCTTTAGGGACAGGCGAAGGTAGGGTTACTAGAAATGTGTCTACAGCGTGCAGTTTTTGTGCCTTACTTGGTTAGCTTCCAAAAGGATAAGGGATTGCCAAGCAGGAACAGAGCTATGTAAACACAACTTTGGCTTTTGCAGTGCTCCCGAGGAAGATACAGGAAGAAGCCAAACAAGTCAAGGATGATAATGAATTACTTGTATCAACTTACACTTCCACTTGTCAAGAGCACTCCAAACCAAACTCCTGACTGAGCACAGCTGCTCCTTCTTGGACCATCTCCTAAACCCAGGAGTATCTATTCAGAAACACCTCAGCCAGCACCAGTCCAGCTCATTACATCCACATCCACATAGCACTGTGTAGCCAGATAGATTTCAGTTGGAAAGCTGTGCGGGCGCCAGCTAGCTGTTCTTGCCAGTGAAGATGATGGTTTAAGATGCAGAGCCAGCGCTACACAATTCTGGTGTTTGCTCGGTCTCTGCTAACACAGGACTTGCAGTTCTGCCCTGTAACTTAGCGTGGGCATCTGCTAGAGAGGGGTGCTTGGAGCTAACCCCACCTGAAGAAACAGGGATGGTTCTTGGTGTAGGAGACAAGTTCAGCATGCAGCTTAGATGAAAGGCACACTGTCCCATAAGCTCTGTCAGCCCGGGCATTACACTGATGTTCATGTTCTCTGGACAGAGGGAAGTACTTAAAATGTAGGATTCACACTAATCCTGAGGCTTTTAACACTGAATGCAATCAAAGATGCTTTAAACTTTACACCATACTTTAATTCTCATTTTATATTCTCATCTGTCTTTTATTGTTGGACTCCATGATCTTGCAGGTCTTTTCCAACCTAAATGATTTTGAGATACTATGATTCTACCATTCTGTTCCCTGATAATTAAATCTATACGTTAAGTATCAAAAAGTTCTGGTGGGAAAGATGTCGTACTGGGAGACACTATAGAAGTCTGTCAAGATCATCAAACTTGCCAAGACTGTTTAAACGTTACCAATGAGCATTCTGGGGAGCAGAAAATCAGAGGTACTGAAGGGCTCATTAACTTATAAGAAGAAAAACTAATGTCTGGAGGTTAAGCCCATATCCAGCTATAATTTAGCACCTGCTCCCTTCAGTGATGAACTGGAATTTAGAAACCACAGTCAAAGAGTGGGCAGTTCTCCTTCTCTTGCCATCTTCAGATCAAAGCCAGATGCCTTCCTGAGATGTGCTCTGTCTGAATACAATTATTGGTCTCAATACAGAGACAGGAAAGAGAAATCTAGTTTGTTGTAAATAGGACATCTCATGGGGCAATTGAAAAAAACAGTGGCCCTGAGCCACACAGCTGCAGCCTTGCTGGCTTCAGGTCTCTACAGTGAGGTCCAGCCTTGGGAGGAAACCATGACAACCCATTTCCAGTCAGGTGATGATGGGCATGGCTATTTCCTGGTGCACAACACAGAGATACTCGAGCCAACGTTCCACCTTGCTGAGAGAACTTTGGCAGCTGCCTCTGGCTGCCTAGGTCACAGTGCCATACTTACATTGCTTTAGGGGTCATGGTAGTACTTCTGGGCTGTGCTGTGCTCATGTACCAGGTGACTGGCTTCTTTAGAAGGGTCTTCCCCCTATACTTTAAGGAAAATTGGGTAAAACTAAGATTGAATGTGTATTGTTTATGACATGCAAATAGAGAATAGAAAACCTATTCATGCAGTGATCAGTGAAAGTCCTGCAATTATTTTTCATATTCAGTTTACAGACTGAGTTTCACCCACAACTGTATAAGCATTTTTAGCGGTGGGACAAGAAATGATGGACAGGGGGAGAAAGAGGCTGGAGGCTTTTGCTACCAGTGCAGCTCAGAACAATTCTCCTCTCTTCACAACATGATACAGGCAATGGATGCACACAGAGCACGCATTTTAACTAGGAGAGGGCTGTATTCTTGGCTCAGTAAATTCATATCTGATTTTCTTTTTAAAGCAAACTGCAGTGTACGCCTAAGACATTAATCAAAAAGATGAAGTAGTTTTAGTATCCATTCAGGAAATGCCACATTAATCATTGATTTTCATTTATGTTACAAAAAGAAATTATCTGAGAGGCCTGAACTCAGGCTTTCAGTTAGAATTCTGTATATTTGTTGCTAACAGTCTAATAAAGAGACAAAAATTACTTTTTTTGTTTTGCTGCTGTCCCACACCAGTCTATTTCTTCAAGGCATTACTTGGTTGATATACTTGACTCTTTAGGTTTAAGTCAATATTTTTGGTTCTACTTCTCTTTTGAAATCAAATATTCAGAGACTTGACCTGTTCTTCTGGCCAAAATGACTGCTTCAGATGTCTCTGTTAAAATATTAACACAAATTTAACATTTCATTGTAACTATGACTTTAGTCTGTGCTTGTGATTCTAATTAAAAACTGTAAATCTGTCATAAAAATCTAATTCTGTACTTTCAGAATCATCACAAAACAGGAGCAAGTCATACCTCAATATTGTTTTCCAGTAATTCAGCTTTAAAATAGGAAGGAGAGTTGTTTTCAATGACAACATCCCAATAAAGAATTTATGTTAGTGTCCTGTTCTTATGAGTTCATTCATAGTAGCTTCTCATATTAAATCACCAATGGGTTTTAATTGAAATTAAGTTTTCCATTAAGGTTGTCCATCCTGTATTCCACTAAACTGAAGCAAAGTGAAAAAAAACCAGTGTGTCCACGGTAGCCATATCTGCTGAGGTTTTATGTAAAATTTTCAACAGAACTTGATGCCAAACACTAGTTTTAAACAGCTTCTCCTATGATGTCTATGAGAGGAAGGGTGCTAGGAGGGATTAAACATGGTAGTTACTTCTTCTGCTGCCTTGTTTGCATTCATACTAATTGTTGTTGCTATATATTTATTAATTCCTTTACCTACCAATTTGCTATGACTCTTTCTGGGGAGCTGTTTCAAAGCCAGAGGGGTAGGTGTGGAGCAATATCTTCCAGAAACTTGACATGATGTTTGTAGTTCATAACTTAAAGAAATAGATGCTGTGAAAATCTCTCCAGTAAAAAGGGAGCAAGCATATTAACATATCCTTATATATCTGATAAGCTGGGGATAACTATCAGTCACCCTCATACACACCCAAAGCTTTTCCTAATAGCTGTTCGCAGAAGCAAAATCTGCAGTGGTGAGATTTTTATGGGCAGGAGACTATCACTTAAAGGATGGGAACAGGAATTATCTCTGAATATGCAGGGATGGTATTAAACTCATGAGGTTCAGGTATGGACCCTTCTGCCATCAGGTGTGGAAACAGACACCAGGGCTCTCCATCTCTCAGAAGCTGCCTCTCTCGGGGAAAATTTTGAGCATTACATTAAGAATTCAGGTTTTCTGTTGCTTTCTTTCTCTCTTGGGTTCTATGAATCACAAAATCATAGAAAAAAAAATCAGGCTGTAAGGGAGTTCTAAAGGTCTCATAGCCAGGCCAGGTCTGAAGCTAGGTCAGGTTGCTTAAGGCCATGTCTGGTCAGTTTTTGAGTATCTCTTAGGATGGAGCTTTCACAGCCTCTCTGGGCAACTGGCTTTGGTTTTAAGCACCTTCATTTTTAACATGTTTTTCAGCATATGCAGTTGAAATTTCTCCTGCTACAACTTGTGTCCATTGCCTCACCCTATTAGGGAAGAGACCTTTTTTCTGTACCTATGAGAAGAATATGGCTGTACCTTTTCTACAACTACTTTTTAGGCAGCTGAAGACAGGAATTAGGTGCCCCTGAAGCCACTTCTCCTCCAGGCTGAACCAGTCCAGGTCCCTCAGCCTCTCCTCACAGGCCAAGTGCTCCAGCCCCACGCAGCTTGGGGGCCTTCTGTTGAACGTGCTCCAGTTTGTTCATGTTTCTCATGCTTTACAGCCCATAAATGAACCTAGTAGGACAGACGCAACCCCACAACTGCTAAATAGAGAAGAAGAATCATTCCTTCAACCTGCTGGCTGCATTCTTGCTAATACCTTCTGAGGCTGGCCTTCTTCACCACAAGGGCATACTGCTGACTCAAAGTTCAACTTCTTGTCCATAAGGACAATTCACAAGTCCTTTTCTGCAAAGTGCTTTCTAGCCAGCGAATGCATAGTCTGTGACGTTGCACAGGCTTATTCCATTCCAGGGGCTTTACATCTGTCATTGCTGAAGTTCCTGAGGTTCCTGTCAGCCTATTCTTCCAGCTCATTGACATCTCTTTGAATAGCAGCTTTACCCTTTGGTATCCCCATCTCGTGCCATCCACTATCTTGTTGATTATGCATTCCACCACATTGTCCAGGTGAAGACACCAAATAGTATTAGTCCCAGTATCAGCCACTGAGGAACACCAGTCATCACCAGCCAGTCGGTAGGCTTCATGTGATTGATCACTACTTTTGAAACCTGAAGGGTCATCTGGTTATTCACCCATTTCGTAGCCTCCCCATGCAGTCTACACCTCCTAAGTTTGGCTAAAAGGAATTTTGCATCCATTTACATAAGGAAACCTGGCTTCAAGAGGAAGAATGGAAATTGCTTCCTTCCTCCTTTAATTTCTCCTGTTCCTTTCTGTCTTTACTGCAGATCTCTCACTGTGGGTGAGTGTTGTAGCCTCCCGTGCTTATATAAAAGGTGAGTGGCAACACAGATCTTTGCTGTAATTTTTGAATGAAAGAGACTGTAATTCTGTGCTGTTGCTGTGAATCCAGGGAGGTCTAAGTATGCCTACTGTAGTAAAGACATCTGCTTGCTGTGCTATATTTGAGCTGGCATTGAGGCTCTCCCACGCATTGAGCGTGGCATTGATGCTGAGGCATTTTCTCTCTCTGATAATTTATGTCTATGCATGGATTCCTACTGTGCCTAAAAACGCATTGGGCAACACATATTCTTGTCCTCAGCACATTGTCAGTTCTCCATCAACCCTCTTCCTTCTCTGTTATCGCAGACAGATGTGAGAATCTACCCTGGTAATCTGGACTTTGTGCTACAACAGAAGTGGAGACCTCAGTGATTTCCCTAAGCAAATTATTTGTTTTAACAGGGTCTCCAGCAGAGGACCACCACAACCTGGTGGTTTGGGATTTGACAAACCAGACTGGAGATCTGTCTGGAAGCCACTGTATGTTCCTTTTCCCCTTAATCTGGGTTTTATTTCCACAGAAGGAAGGAGGAGTTAGATATGAGGGAAAGAGAGTGTGATACACACTCAATCCAGAAAGCCAGCATGCACACTAAGATAGACTGCTACAGGCATAGCTGATATTGGGCAAGGGGACGTTCTGCAGAGAACATCGTATTTTGTTGTCCATCAGCAGCCTCAGTTTTAGCACGGGACTTAACATATGATACGTGGCCCATATGCTAGAGAATGCTGCTGCAGCAATCAATCCATTATTTACGCAGATAGTTATGAACTAGTTATGAAAGATGTTCTCAGCAGCTGGAGAGAGATCAGGTTTTGCATCTTTGTATTCTACCATGTTTTTCCACATCATTTCAAAATAGAAAATAATCCATGCCCTGCAATTGCTTGAGGTGACTGGTAGTCCCATCTTCTTGTAAATCTTAACTGTAATGCACAACTTCCCCATGCAGACAGTATTTTCTGTGTTGTCTATTAGATGAGTATATACCAGCCGGTGTCCTATCTAGGCAGCAAGAGAAGATAAATTTCTCAAAAGTTTATTAAGAAGTCTAGAAAAAGGCACATCTTAAGCTCCACTCCCTTGAAGACAGCACCCACCTAACACTTTACCTGGTTGAGATTCCTGTCTCTGGCTGGGATTTACAATCAGTAGTTTCCTGCTAATGCTCATTGCCTTTAAAACAACTTTATAGGGGTTCTTTCTCATTCTGAAGAGATGTCAAGGTAAGACATCTTCTGTTTGACATACTAAATAAGCCAATAATCAGAGAAAACATACCTGGGATGGTATAAAGCTGAATTCAGGTTTTCCATCTGCCCAAATTTACACTTCCTGCTGTACCCCACCAGACTCTACAGTAATCTTCAGGTGGCAGGAGGAGAAAGGTGGCTCCAACATTACTGCCTATTGAAGGTGCTGCCCTTTGCATGCAAAAATGTAAGAGAAATTCCTTTAACCAAATGGTAAAGAGGAGATTTGGGCATTTTAATTCCTATTTTAATATAAACCAGGAGTTTTATTGTAAAACATGACCCCTAATTAAGTCATGCAAAGTGGAATTTTCAGAGGGATTTAGGACCCACTGTCTCAGGATGTTCTAGGGCACTGGCTTGTGCTATGAGGATGGAGAAAGGAACTTGAACCAGGACTTTCCATTTTGATGCTCATCCACTCTGATCTTAGGGAGTGTGTAGGGACATCAAGTTTTCCCTTGAGGTATAGTTAAACTAAAGGATCACACCCTATTGGTAGGGGAGATAATGACATTTTCCAAACTGGTGTGCAACTCTATCCTGCCCGGGTTTTGTATGTCTGCATGTACCCACAGTGAGGAACTAAAGATGACTGTGAAAATTCAGTAGCAGAAATTGATGTGCTGAAGAAATTTTACCTCATGGGGGGGAGAGAAGAGGATTTGATGCAGTAATTTGGGTCCCAAATCCTCTTTGGGTTGTTGGACCTCCAAAAAACCTCTCTCCCCATCATTGTTTTATGTGGAGGAGTCAACGTGACTGGTGACTGCTTATTTTTCCTCTACTGCAGAGAATACACATATATCACAGCCTTCTAATCACCAACATGCTGCTGCACTTACTGAATGTAGATTGCAATCATTTCAATAATTAAACTACAGAATTATCGAATGACTTGAGAGACTCCAGCAGGATTTTTAACGCCTTACGATAAAAAGCCCTCTTAAGAATATAAAATTGCAATAGTTGTGCTCACAAGTGCAAGTTGTACAATTCAAGAAGGCAGAGTGTAGAACAATTTGAAAAGTTCAGACTTTGTTTTTATCCTGACTTGCTTTCAAAGCCTGGGCTTTTGGGCACACTGCACTGTGCTTAGCCTGATTTACTTATTATTTTTGTTGCTGTTTTCATTATGTCAGTTTTCCTGTAGGCGTTTTTTTCCTTTTTTTTTTTTTTTAATAATACTTTTTGTATATTTCTTGTTCTTAAAGATGATTTGGAAAAAAATTACAGGCTACAGATGTAATCATGAGGCTGGCAGTCAGGTTATTCTGACTAGATATTCCTCCTTGTGTGTTCCTTTTCTGAATCAGGTTTAATACTAGCTTTTGCAGCACAGCCTACCAATCAAACAAAGTCACAGTGTACTTTTCGGTGTGACCATACACTCTATTAACCGCATCTTTCTTTTTTTCTTTGGCATAAAGTCCCCTTTGGTGGAAGCTATTCTATAAAGCTGTTTACTGCTTTGTTTTTCTTCCATTTATGTTCACAGATAAAAGCACTATGAGGAAAAATCAGTGTTTCTCTAACCTTGTTTTGCTTCATGTAGTGAGCAAAACTGTAAAGTCCAAAGAGGCATCAAAAAATCATGAAAGATTCATATTTGTCATATTTTCATCAGGTGGATTTAACTGAGCAAAAGTGATTTTGAAGCCACAAAAGGAAATATGTGTGTAGCATGTGCTACTGGATACTCTCAGCTGGTGAGGGGAGTGTGTGACTTACAGCTCTGTGCCTGAAAGCAGTGTTTTTCACTCATTCTTCGTGTTTAGCAAACTCTCCTTTCCAAAGGAAGAATTGCTGTGGGTTCAACAAGTGCAGGGCTACAAAAAGTCAGACTCTGGCCTGACAGCCAAAGACGGGGTCCCGGCACCCTCCAGGTCCTCCTGGGGTGGTCCCACCCCACCAGCTCTCCCTTCTCTCCTTTCTGCTGCTTGGCACAGCTGCTGCTCTCCATACAGAAGAGCGAGCTCAGCCTGAGCTCTTTCTTGGGTTTCTTCCAGGCCCCGCTCTGTGGGCAAAGTGGAGGAAACGGAGAAATTTAGGAAAGGTGTTTTTCAGCCCCATGCAGCTTCATTCTTACAGTTTTCCCTCAACCTAGGCCTGTTTTACATAAGATTCATTCTTGCTGCATGTCTCATTTAGCCTGTGGGCTAAATGGAGTGCATAACAATTCAAGCCAGTTGAAGATTGTTCCTTCATGCAATAAAACTGCATTTGCTTCATTTGCCATGAATGATAAGCAGGAACTTCTGCAAATCAAATGTCTTCTCTTTTTTTCCTCTCTGTTATATGATGATTCACAAGAACAATTTCATTTGGTATTATACTAAAAGATTTTAATTTCTCTAAATGGAAGTCTATTTCTAGTCTCTCTTTCCCATTACTTGTATTTATGTTAACACTGTGAAGACAGTCCAACATGGGGTCTTTCATCAAAAATGCACAAAAAATAAGGAAACAGTGTGAATGAGATGATTTCTCCCCAGTGCCATTTTCAGGCTGTTATGTTGCAGAATGTAAGAGCACTGAAGAGCCATTTTATTTTTGACTGTGCCTGCACAAGAAGGCATGGAAATACAGACCCACCTCATTTGCTGTTAGTGCGGAGGCAGTAAATCAACCCATTTCTCCCATTTACCTTTTCCCAGAGAGGACTAATGCTTCCTGTCCATTTAATGTCTCCTTCGTCTGAAGGAACTCACATGCACCTCCAGTTACACCAACTCTACATCTTCCTGCTGAGCTGGCTCTTCCCTGAGACATTTCCCTTTCACTCTGTCCTCAGACATTTTTCTTTTTTCTTGAATGTGATGTATTTTCAGGCACGGTCAGAGGACAATGTGGCTATGGGAGCCGGCATGGCTTCAGCAGGCTCCTGGGAAGCACCTCTCCTCCTGGTACGCTCTCACCTGCGCAGCTCCCAGCACGGCACTCACTCCCTCGCTGCTCCTGCAGCTGAGCACCGACACGCTCGCTGCTTGCAGGCTTTCTTTTAATCGTACAGCCTCGGCAGCTCTCCAAAGGGCTGTTAAACGGAGCCACTCTCTCCCCGTCTGGCTGACACAAGGAGATGTGCTGGGTTTGGCTCAGCTGGAAGCGGCTCTTTCCGTGTCTTTTGGGGTACTTGCACAAAGCCCATGGCTTGTTCATTAGGAAAGTGTTACGGCTCGTAGGCACAGTTAATTAGCACTTATGAATAAAAGAAAAATAGGAAGGAAAATTAGAGGAGTAAGAACAACAAAAATGAACTGGAAGAAAACCAGTGTAGGCCTATAAGAGCAAAGCACTCAAAAAAATTATAAAAAAATCTTTTGATGCTGTAGGTTTTATGGTGGTTTTTCATTCCCAGTCTGTCTAACATAAAGAAAATTAGTCCTTGAAGCCATCCCCCCCCCCCCCC
>Ga0065711_1002297_pt1 | contig 34926 bp, 17 predicted proteins | sample Hoacrofraction12_FD_59098 | JGI IMG/M metagenome (GOLD analysis project Ga0065711, IMG submission 59098) | Hoatzin crop microbial communities from Cojedes, Venezuela - Epithelial fraction 12 v2 (version 2) | ecosystem: Host-associated > Birds > Digestive system > Esophagus > Crop | place... | reverse complement strand
GCTCTGAGCAACCTGATCTAGTTAGTGGTGTCCCTGCTCGCTGCAGGGGGGTTGGACTAGATGACCTCTAGGGGTCCCTTCCAACCCAAAACTTTCTATGATTCTATGATTTTTAAAGTTTTTACTTTTTAGTGGAACTTAAGGATGTTTATCTCTTGGAATTTATTACTTCATTGAAAGTAAGGCTCTGATCCTGCAAAGACTGATATGATTAAATAAGCCATATTAGTCTTATATATGATCTTACAGGGTCACAGCTTAAGGCTTTGAATAATGTGACAAATGTTAACGAAGACAGCATTTTGAGATACTGAAATAGGCAAAAAAGAAAGAAAAAACTGCATAGAGTATTCTCACCATATTTGCAATATAGCTTTTACCACCACAAATGTACCTTTGTTACAAAATACCTTGTTTATATTAAAATGGTCTTTTTAGTAGATATTTTATCACTCTTTTGTCTGATAAAAGATAACAGTTCATCAGTCATACTTTTATCAGCACTTAGGAAAGATATCACTATTTATTTTAAATACCATGCCACAAGTTGTCTTGAAGGTCTTTACACCACTTGTCTTGCTTTGTATTTAAAAATATGCACACAATTTGTAATAGCTGTTATAGAAAAAGAGACATCTGAGCAGAGAAATGCAGCTGAATTAAAGCAGTTCAAAAATATCATGAAGCAATGAGAAGTAGCCTATAGTGGATTCATACATTGCTAGAGGAGCTGATCATCAGCTTGGACATCTGAATAGTAAACTTCTGTTCAAGATGTCAGTAATACTTATAAACAACAGTGAAAAACACGTGATTCATTTTTAATTCAATGTTTATGTTAGGGTTATTGGGTTGCTTTAGGGAAGTGGGAGCAGACTTGAATTGGAGATAGAAGGAAGAGGGTGTGCCTGAAATTCCAGTTGCAGGAAAGTATGAAAGCATAGTTAAAGGGTTCATGCCTTGCCCACTGTGTGTGATTGATCCAGAACTGAGTGAAGAAATTTTGAGGATGTCTGTATTAGTAACTCATGAGGTAAAATGGATATAGATCAGGAATCAAAGCAGTTGGCGCTGAGGCTTCTTATGTCCACACAGTATGGTTTCAGGGATGCTATTTCAGATCAGTTAGACTGGTATCCCAGTCTGAATACTCCCAGGTGATGAGAAGCTGCCCATGGAAAGCTATTGCACAAAACTTAGGTTTGTGGGCCCCTAAGCAGCCCATCCTAAGGCACGCCAGTGCCACACAGTGACGCACTCCTGCTGCCAGTAAGAGCTGCAACAGGTCACACACAGAAGCAGACCTTGCTTACAAGTAATGAAATGGTCACTGCAACTTGAATCAATGCAGAGCCTGGACATCAGTTGAATGACAGGGAGAGTGGGGTCTCTACCTGCTTCAGGAGGACACCCTAATAAACCAGTCCTGACATATTATTCTGTCTGTGTGGGGGCTGCGGTAAGACTCACACACCGACTCACTGCAGTAAGGCAGATGTGTTTACACTTCCACAAGTGTCAGTCAGCTGAACTGCAAGCCACAGATGTGGTGAAGAGGGCACATGTGGGCAGCAGGCAGCACTGTGTTCCTAAGGCCCCATCTTGTTGGCTCTTCTACGAGGCCAGAACAGCTGCTGCCGTTGGGAAAATCAGTTGGAAACAGCAATATTAAAAAAGCAGCACAATAAAAAAGGAGGGGCAGGGAATGCAAGATATGAGTTTGGAAAGAATATGTGTAAGAATTGAAAACAGAAAAATGTAGGGCTGGTAGGAAAGGAAAGCATACCGAGCCAGAAAACATTTGGGTGAAAGATATGAATCTCATGAGGTTCAACAAGGCCAAATGCAAGGTCCTGCATCTCGGTCAGGGCAACCCCTGCTATCAATACAGGCTGAGGGATGAAGGGATTGAGAGCAGTCCTGCCAAGAAGGACTCAGGGGTACTGGTGGATGAAAAGTTGGACATGAGCTACCAATGTGAGCTCACAGCCCAGAAGGCCAACTGTATCTTTGGCTGCATCAAGAACAGCATGGCCAGCAGGTCGAGGGAGGTGATTCTGCCCCTCTGCTCTGCTCTCGTGAGACCCCACCTGGAGTCCTGTGTCCAGCTCTGGAGCCCTCAGCACAAGAAGGACATGGAGCTGTTGGAGCAGGTCCATAGGAGGGCGACAAAGATGACCAGAGGGCTGGAGCACCTCTGCTGTGAGGAAAAGCTGAGAGAGTTGGGGCTGTTCAGCCTGGAGAAGAGAAATCTGGGGGGAGACCTTATGGCAGCCTTTCAGTACCTGAAAGGGGCCTACAGGAAAGATGGGGAATATCTTTTTCTCAAGGCCTGTTATAACAGGACAAGGAGTAATGGCTTTAAACTAAGGCAGGGTAGATTTAGACTGGATATAAGGAAGAATTTTTTTACCGTGAGGATTGTGAAACACTGGAAAAAGTTGCCCAGAGAGGCAGTGAAGGCCCCATCCCTGGAAACATTCAAGGCCAGGTTGGACAGGGCTCTGAGCAACCTGGTCTGGTTGAAGCTGTCCCTGCTCACTGCAGGGGGGTTGGGCTAGATGACCTCTAAAGGTCCCTTCCAACCCAAATCATTCTGTGATTCTGTGATTCTAATTTTACTGTGTAGTAATATGTCATAGTCATATTAATGAGTAGATTTTATTGATTTATGCTGTTACTAAAATCATTAAAGTACTTCTATCTTTAATGAAATTAAGGTCTATATTTACAATGTGAAAACTGCGATGTTCAAGTTCTGTGGGTTTAACTACATGTTAATCTTTGCATATGTATTTCAGTAATACTTGAGGCAACAACCTTGTGACATTTGGAGAAAGTAAAAGTAAAGTTCGCATTTTATATCCATTGGGGGTTAATACCTGAAGATTCCTACCAGAAGTAATCAGCAGTACAGATCAAAGTTCAAGAGAAACGCTCATTGTTTTGCTGGATTGCCCAGATAGTTGCTACGTTAAAATGTATAGATACCCTTATGGACATACACACATTTCTGTCCCAAGAGTGATGCTTAACTTGAAGTCACTCTTTGAACTTTTACAGTTTTTCCTGCAGGAAGCTTTTCAGTTTGAACATGCTCTTTCACCCAACAGAGAAAATGTTATGAAGTCAAAAAGAACAGTGTAATTGAAATAATGACAAGTAAAAAAACGAAAGTTTGACAAATTAAATGAAGGAAAAGACAAACATTTTTCTGCATAGAAAGACTGTGCATGTTTCACTTCCTGGAGATCTGTCTTAATGCTGCCAAGATGAATATTCTCAATACTTTCAGCAATACTCTGTATGGTTCACTTGAATAGTTAGTCCTTTGTATTGCAATTTTATTGTTCTGTCAGCATAGGAGAAATACTCTTCTAATGTCGGAATGGTAACTGTACCAGATCCAGAAGAACAGTAACTGATATTTTCTCACATCACATGGAGACTGTCCGATTCCTTTGAATGTCATGGAACTGTTTGATTTTTTTTCTTCAATTGCCTGGCTCTCTGATTTTCTTGGTACTTTCCAAAATTTGCTTTTAGATTTCCTCATTTTAGTAAATTATTTCTGTTGAGAGTTTAAAAGTGGTGTTATAAATGGTTTTCCTCTAAATGAAGTTGTGCTTCTGTATTCCCTATCCATTGCTGCCTGATTCGCACACCCTAACAAAAGAAATCTCTTCCTCCCATTCTTGTTTTTTTTAGACACACTGGAAGAACAGGTGGATGCTACTAAAGAGCATTTTAAAAATTAACAGTTACCAAAAAGAAAAAAGAGAATAAAATTGTATACACTTTCTGAAATAGTGCATATACGCTACTGCAAATTTTAGCTGGATTTACATCTTACGATATGAATGCAAGTTTAAAAAAGTATATGGTATTGCAAAGAAACTTACCAGTAGTGTCTTAAATCACCTCAACATCACACTCTATTTTCAGGAATTGCAGTGTGTTCAAGTAATGCAAACGCAGTAGAGTGGAAATAAGAAATCAATCTCTGTAAAAATCATATTGAACACGTAGAGAGCATTTTTGTGGGGGTGTATGTTTTGTCATGGGAAACCTAAAGAAGTATGAAATAGAATAATCAAAGCAGCCATTGTGCTTCCAGAGAGACGACAAACAAGTCTCAGGAAAATGTCAGAGAGGAAAGAAAGGGAGGGGCAGAAGGAAAGCACGGAAAATCTGTTCCAGTGATTTTTTGAAAGGGCTTGCACTGCTGCTTTCTCTGATCTCACTCAAGTAACTATGAAATAAAATTTTTTAAAAAAGTAAAAACTTAAAATATACAGTTGACTAGCCTAGAGTTAAAGTAGTTTTCTTTCTCATATGTATGTTTTCAGAGAGCGTAATTAATCAAAACTTGTAGGGGAAATAAAATCAAGGTACATACTTTCACAACCTTGACATTACCACTTTCCTTCTCCAGATCCTCTCTCTTCTTCAGAGCTGAAGAGAGAGGAAGGAGGAAATGGTGGTGATTTCTCTGAAACAACTTGGCAGGGCTATGCTGTGAAATAACTTGGGGGGACCCGTCCTTATGGGTACCCACTGAGTCTCCCTTTATTTTTTCCAAAGTATATTTATGAAATGCTTTTAATCTATTGAAGATATTTTGAGAATTTTCTGAATTTTTTTCTTAGATAGTTTCAAAGTTGTTTCCTTAAAAAAAAAATTAAAATAAATAGGTGTTTGAAAAGAACAAAGCCAAAACCTTTAGCATATCATACCATTCTTTAGCTGATTTCCAACTCTGATCTGCGTTGTTGTTGGATATTGGAAAAGAAATGTAGAGGTTTTACCTGTCAGCTTTTCTATGATTGGTTTCTGTGTATGAAGTATTATTTCTTAGTTTGTGATTAGGCATATTTTCTTCCTCATATGTTGCTCTTACCTTTATTTCTTTAATTGGGCAATTTAGGGCATGGAATAAAGGGATCGTTTCTTGACTGGCATAAGGTTTTAGTGGTGCTCCAGGCGAAGAGGCTATCTCCAGTTACACACAGACGTATGAACAGCAACAACATGGGTAGAATCCGTCAGCCCTAAATATTACTGAGAGGCAGCTTGCTGAAGTGAGCTCAGTGTCTCACCGCTTGCTTTCCCTGTTATTAGGAGATTTACATTTGGGATCAGCCAAAGCAGACCTGTAGGTTTGTAAGTCGCTTTCAAACACAATGCAGTTTTCAGATACAGCTGTATGAGAAACTGCAACATTTTTATAAATAAGTTTTCATGAAGAAACTCTTTTAACTATGTAACATTCAATAACTTTCTGTTTAGTTGAAGCATTTTAATGTATTTTTAGGATTACAGAGACAAAAAAGAAATAAAAGATAGCAAACTTCTGAAGATTCTACTTTCTTAACTTCATCTTAGTAGTTCTCACAGAGTTCCTTTGTTTTTGCCTCAGTCAGTCGCAAAAGAATGCTGGAGTCATCTGTTACATGGGCAGCAAATACCTGTTGTGGTGAGCACATAGCTGCGAAACAGCTGCATGCATCAAAGACCTCAAGCAGGAACCGACAGAAGTGAACAAACTCTTTCATTAGGGAGCATTTATTAATGAGTTTAGTGCAGTTGCTTTCGTTAGTTAAGACTTACCATATACTTTAGAAAGTTTGCTGCTGCTATGTAGGTGTGCAGTAACAGGAAAAAAATAGACATTGATAGCAAGAATGGTAATATGTGATGTTAGAATGCAGAGGGAAGTTCTGCTGTTCACAGTTTTTCTATGCTTTTAGTTAGTCTATAGATTTTGTCTGAGCTATTTTCTTGGGGATTTGGTCATAGTAGAACAGCAGCCTTGTTATCCTGACAGTGAGACAAATAATTAAAAAGTGTTTTTCACTTTGCTTTGAAGAAAAAGATGTGAGATTTCATTTAAATGCATTTCTCCAGATGCTGATTTGCCATAAGTGTTCTGTATCCCAGCACTGCGTAAGAATAAAGCCACATAAAATCAGCAAATTATAGTATAACTTTTTGTGGGATGTACAATTCAATCTTACTGTTTCCAGATGCTCTAAGAAATGTGATTATTTCATCACTGAATGCATCTGGCAGCATGCCTCATTAAGAAGCAAGTTATAGTATGCTTTTGGTCTCCAGTGTCTTTTACATGCAAATGATAAAACTCACATGCTTTAAAACACTTTTTTTTGCCATTTAAATTTGTACCCTTTTGCACCTTTACTGTGCTTTTGTAAAGGATACGAACATTTCAGAGGAACATTTTGAAAAACAGTAACACATTATGGTAGCAGTATTAAATGTATATTTAAAAATACTATGTAATTTCTGCAATGTACTTGTAGAAATTGACTTTCTGTCAAGCTCTAAACATGTAAAGAAAGCATCCACAATTAGGTAGTTCAGATTTCAGTACTACTGTTTTACCCCCATCTACTTCACAGTCACTTAATTCCCTGGGTTAGAGAAGCAGCAAGTACTCTGGCATTATGAGCATTTACGATGTGCATAATCTTTGAGCACAAAAGCAGAATAACTATAATTAAAACTGATGGAAGAATTCATCTGCCTGGCGCAAAGGAGCTGTAGGGAGAACTGAAGTCTCTCTTAATCTATGGAGACAAAAGGTAGCACTTCTTAGATAAAGGGTAAAGCACACAGAGGGTTGCAACTGGGCAGGTACTATTTTTAGCAGTACTTCCTAAGGGTAAAATGAGTTAACATGTTAAAAATAAATAATAAAAAAGTCTGTATCTCTTTTAACCCTTTTCATTTTCTATTTATTTCATTTGTAAATGTTGAAAGGCCTACAGATGATTTATAACAAATTATACTACCGTCTTTAGTCATAAATAAAGGGGTTGCTTCTTCCATCTCCTCCTCCTACCTGTATAAAACTGAGCACCATGGAGGGAGACCAAATATTTAAGCTAAAGGAGAATGTTGGAACAAATACAAAAGGGTGTAAACTATCCATGGATAAGTGTGGAGGGTCTTTGAAAGGGCTGGTAGGAGAAGAAATTACCTGGTTTTGAAACAGGACTTGGTAGATTCAGGAACAGTGCTGTATGCTGTCCCTTGTTATCCATGACAATCGCTAGGAAGGCCTGTCCAGTCTTGCTTCCTTTGATCCTTACATCCTGTGCACAGGCTAGACTATGTCTGCGTTTTTAGTCACTCTGCTGGATTTCCACACTGCTTGAGTTAGATTCTCTGAAGCAGTATCCTCTCCTTCTCATTTCTCCCTCCGCCACCTTCGTTTTCCTTGTCTAAACAATGTTTAGTGCTTTTGACTAATTCACTCCCTTATATTGGGTGACCCTCAGTATTTCGTCAGGGTATGAGGAGCTACGGAGTGCTAGATACTGTAGCTCAATGTTGTTAAGAGGACCAAGCTGCAAGCTAATAAAGAGTTAGTGTACAGCCTTGTGATATTAAATGGATTAATTAAATAAATGTGTTTGTAAAAGATTAGACTTATGCTATTTACATAAGTTGAACTTAGTTATTTTGCATTTTGTAAATTTCCTGAAATGACATGGCAAATATGTTACATAGGGGACTCACATTCACTTAAAATTAACTCATTAATAAAGTTGTGTTTCTGATCACAAGGAAGATTAACAAACTCCTTTGAGATCACTGCATGAGCTGTACGTAAGTATTGTTTCTCTTCAAAAAGCTATTCACTTAGTGGCAGTGTGATCTAAACAAGTGAATGGGTCTTAGCACTGTCACTGTTATTTCAGGCACATTTGTTTAGCCGCTGCATTGAGGCTCGAGAATGGCACCTGCTCTTGTTCCTTGTTTTAGATAGCAGACAAAACGCTTACTTGTGGAGCAGTAGTGTATTTATATACTTCAGATGGCAAATAAGCTAGCATGTTGCATCATAATTATTAAAGAACTGGATCAGGAAATCAAAAGGTGTTGTTGTTATTTTTTGTCTCATATGGTAGTAGACAGCAACAAGTCTAATAGAAAAAAGCGTAGCCCTGTATTTAAACAAATATGCCTCTAGCTGTAAGCAGTACTCTGGGGGAAGAGAAACTAATTCTTTAGAAGACTGTAACATGTTGATGAGATTTGCATGATGTTCCCCTCATCGAGTAGAATGATTTTTTCCAGTTCAGGAAAAGTTTAGTATTGAATAAAGGGATTTATGTTATAGTGACTCACGCTGAATAAATATTGGCCTGTACAGTAGCACAATTGCAAGGCTGGGGTCCTGAGGTGGTGTGCCGAAGGTTCAGGTGTGGGACTTTGCCTAACACAAACTTCTTGCTGATGCATACGGAATATTGCGGATGATCTGCTGCTTTACGGTGATAGCACTTTCATGTTTGGGGAGTTGCGGAAACAAAAGCGTTAAAGACTGACATACAGGAGTAATGTTACTGTGAAACAGGACTGAATTTTCCCCATAGGTATTGCTATTATTCTATTATATTATTCCACATGCTGCAAGAATTTCAGTGTAAGAGAGGAATGTGGGTTTTTTTATTTTCTAGGTGCCCCAGTTCTTTAAGCCTGAAACAGTGACCCTATGGGTGATTACAAATAAATTCTATGCTTGATCCAAAGGGAAGGGCAGCCTGTTGAGCTGACCAGTCCATAGGTCTAGGACTTCTGTCTTATACTTCAGCAGTGAATGTGTAGACACCAAAAGCAGGTCTTACATTTAGACCTGTATTAACTCTGGATGTCTGTTAAATGTCTATTAGGTTAGGAAAACTTAGTACAAAAGGATCATTGTGGAAAAGTTTGTTATAAGGAAAGAAAGCAGTGCCCAAAGTTGTCAACAATTTCTGAATCGGAGAATGCAGCCTATGACCTGCTCATTTTTTTAACTTCAAAAGCTTCTGGTTTAGCTTTTGCACTCAGTAGCACAAGACAGCCTTCATTAAAAATTGTCTGTCATTCAACTGAAATTACCTTCATCGTCATTTCATACCATTGCCAGTGGATGATGACAGAAGTTTTCTGACTGATACCTCTCTCCTTAGAGGCTCTTCTAGTCAGATAAAATCTTTTTCTGAGAACTCTGCAGGTATGTTATGAATACAAGCAAACACTGACAAAGAAAATTGGAACAGTAATGGCTACATGAAAACCTGCGTTTAGTCTTTTTAGCTCAATCTGTACCAATTGGAGTTTGTATGAACACAACTACTTAACTATCATCTAGAAAGATTTTCAAATATATTTGAAGAATATGAACCTGCGGGGCTAGACTGCTCCAATTTGTTTGCTTGAAAAGCCTGCATTTGGGATAGAAATGTTTGCATTTCTACAGATCCTGATTCCACTTCCACATACGCATTTCCAATCACACTCAGTCAGATCAGTGTACGTATATTTGAACTGGAAGTGGCACTTTGATACTATAGTATGTGTTGCTGACATACCAGATATGTCAGTAATTGTTTAATAAAGTTTCAATTTAAGAACTGTATGTTTGTTTTCTGGTAATTTGGCCATTTCTGTCTGTTGTGATTTTTTGATACCTGCATAACAGTAGGTGAGCAATAAAACATACTGCTTATTCTGGAATTATGAGTTCTGTGGCTTTGAACTCTTTTCAATTATAGCACATTGGTAACAGTTGAGAATGACCTGAATTTCCAGAGAGAAGTCCCTGTAATGCTCTGATACTCTTGGAGTTTTCTGAAGGATGGCAAACTTACTTTCTCCAGGGTGGGTCTTCATGCTGCAGGCAATAATTAGCCTTAAATGAAGTTATTTAAACTTCCATTGCTTCAGGGAACAGCTGATTTGATTCAGAATGTATTTTACAATACACAATATGTATCAGCATCTTTCATATCCCAGATATTTCTGTAAGCATTGTTTTGAAGTGAAGCACAGACTGAAGTGTGTAATTAGAAAAAATACTGTACAAAATAATGAAAAATAATTTAAATAATTTCATTTTTTGTCTATAATTCCTGGTAATTGTATCATACAGGAGCAACATTATTTGTTTAGATTAAAAATGAAGATTTGTGGTTAAAAACATCTTTTACTGTATTTGTAGGCAGAAATAAGGAAGTGCTGATTCAGTGAACTAAGAGAAATTGCAGTTTAATTTAAATCTGTGAAAATTTCCATAAGCTGCATTTTCTTCATAGGTAGATAATGGGGAGGCGACCTTTTTAAAATGCTAATAAATAGGGCTTAGTTTCTCAGAGAGTATTGTGTTTTATTTTTGAATTAGAAGATGCAGATTCTCTACAGTTTTCAGTGCCCAGTCTGGGACATACATACCCATTGCTGTTATGTATCCTCCATGACAGGGACTCCTCAGATATTCATCCAGCCAAGGGGACTGACTGGCAAGATGTGAATCATAGAAAATCCATGTGAATATAATAGGAGAAAAAAAAAAAAGAAGTCAGGCACAAGGAGGAATAGGGAAAGCACCAGTCCCGCTTCTGCTTTACTTTTCTGTGTGTTTTGTCTCCAGTTAATACCTCTTCTGCCTCTGAATTTGCATATGATTCTTTGACAAACCAAAACCTTGATGGTTTCTCTTCGCATATAGTGCAGTTGTATTATACTTGGTAGACTTTTATAGACCTGTAGCCATAAAGGGAGTTGTGCCTTACGAGCTGTGGTGAAAGCTTGCTGTGAGCCCTAGTTCCTGCTGAAGCATGAGAATGCTCCTAGATTACAGCAGCAGTGTGGTTTGAGTGCAGAGCTCATGGTGCACTAGAAATCTCGTTCATCGACATCTAAATGTTTCACCTGCTCACTGGCATCTGTCCCAGTAAGATGTATCTGACAAAATACGCATGCGGCCTGTTGGAGAATTGCTCCCTGCCTGCCTAAGATCTTTCTTTTCTGTCTTCCTGTAGTTTATTCTGAAGTATAAAATCTCTGTATTGTATTGAAGGAAATTGATTGCTTCAGCAAGATTTTCCAATCTCTGCTACCTCTGATCAGTAACTGCATAGCAAGCCCATTTCAGTGGTATGCAAGTTCTGTTTTTAACTGTGAACTTTGCATGGGACTTGTCATTTAATAATCTGTATTACTCATTAGTAATAATGTAAAATATATATTTGTCAGCTTGTTGAAAAAACATTCCCAATAAGGGCCATCTTTCCCTTTGTAACTGTAACCTTGCAGTTAACTTTCCTCTGTCTGCAGTCATGCCATCCTTCTGAGTGTAATTTGTTTCGCTTTGGAAGTGGCCATTAATCCCTTGCAAATTCAACATTATTCTCTATATTTTTCTGGGTGATTAGAAACTTTTGAAGTGTTTGTACATGTCTGATGCTGGTAAGCTCTGTCTCTTTTTTTGTTGTTTGAGGGCTTTACATTTCAGTAGAGGGATGAGAGTACAATACCTTTATCTGTGGGTGGTATCAGTGGCAGTGCAGTACTGCATCATTATTGTTGCTATGTTGTAGCAGTGACAACATTCAGGACACAAACTACTCCAAGAAAATAATTCTTTACTTCACCACTTTTCTCCCATGCTTTGTCTCATCTTTTTAAATTTTAGTTCATTAAAATAGGGCGTATATTATATGTTTGCAAAATGACAGGTAAAATAAAATTTCTCAAAATTTTAGTAATACAAGCATTCTAATAATCAGATGAAAATTGTAGAATAAATAACAGAGGTAAGAGACCACTAATAAATCAGCCATGGTAGTGATTGCCTGCTTCATAGCTTTCCTTATGCGTATCTGTATGTTTGGATGTATGCATATATATATTCTACAGGTTACTGGTGGCTTTCTGAAGTTAATTACAATATTCTAAGGCTCAGTTTGCAGAAAAGAAAGAGGAGAGAAATCAATCCATATATAAAGACAGATTATAGAACATTACAGTAAGAATCTGTCACAAAACTTAATGCCCTGAGTCTTTCATATCATAATAGGAAGAGTCCAGAGTGAAATAGAAATATATTCTTCTTTTAAATATGTATGTGTGGATTATCTTCCAGTAGCCATGTAGAAAGCTAATAATTTAAGCTAATTATTCATCACAGTCTGATGAGATAAAACCACCAGATGCTACTAATATGTATGGACAGATTTCCAAAACAGGAGTGGGTTGACTCGTTAGCAATATTATACCAAGTTGTATAATTCATTCTGTGATTTGTTCAATGGCTATGAAAGCTACAAATCTCTTCAGGCACATACACAGGTGTCAAAGAATAGTACTGGTAGAGAAGTATAAGGAAAAGTTATTTGAGTCATGATATATAATTATGGAGGATATCTATGATAGATCTCTGTGAAAATAATTTTAGTTCTAATTATAGGATAAGATACCTAAGTGAAAATTGAAAGACTGGAAGAGTGTTACAAATCACTCCAAAATTAATAAATTGACTGTCATTTTCCTAGCATGTTTGTATGAATTGTTCAGAGACAAATGGTTGTTTTGGACTAGCCAATTAAGCATTAAGGAAGGGAGTATTGCTCATCGAATACTGCAAAGCTAAGGAAGATAAGAATCAGATTTATTGGAAACCACTTCAGAACTGACCAATGGAAAAGAGACAAGTGACAAGAAATCATTATTTCTTGAACTAAGTTAATTCTGCTTCATGCTTTCCCAATACTGTTTGCAATACAATTTTAATTTTAAATACTTTTTTTTAAGCCATTTTGCTTCCGCTGTCATTTTAAAGACTAGTTGTACTATGAGCTCTCTATTTTTTATGCATCTTCCTTCCCTGCTCGTACACATAGAAGCATGATATCAAATTTTTCAGTTCTACTCATACCGGTTGAGCTGAAACCACCAAATTCCAAAAAAACTTTCAAACATGCTTTAGTCTAGGAGGCATTTTAAGTATTAAGTACTATTATTCCTTCTTCATTCTGAAGGTTTAAGAATTTTTTAAAACTTTTCGTTCTCTAGATTTCATTGGGTTTTTTACTATTATAGGTTATGAACTAATCTCCTGGGCTCGGCCAGGACAGGGTTAATTTCCACCAGAAGCCAGGAGGGTACACAGCCGGGCGGGCTGACCCAACTTGGCCAAAGAAACAGAGTGTCCGATACCATGCGCTGTCATGCTTGATGCTGGGTGGGGGAGCGGTCCGGAGGGAAGTTGGTTGTAGCTTGGGAGTGCGCGGGGCACTGGGCGGTGAGAGTTGCTCTGTCCATTTCACTGTTTTGTATATTCTCCTTATCAGTATTGTTGTTACTGTTTGCTTTGTTTGCTGTTCTGTTAAACTGCCCTTATCCCGACCCACCAGTTTTTGCCATTTTCTTTCCATTCTCCTCCCCACCCCAGCAGGGGGAGGGGCGATAGAGCGACCGCGTGGCCCTTTGTTTTCGGCCGGGGACAAACCACGACATCTGATTCTCTTCATGTGTTTTAATACAACTTCTTGGTTGTTTTCCTGCTGCATTACAGGCTTTTACATAATCTTCCACCCAGGTACTTATCAAGCCCAAGACTTGCACTTCGTGTGGATTTCAAGTGTTTTATTTGTGATATGCGTGTACTTCAAGATCAGACATTCACCAGGAGATTTACTTCAGAATTTTTGCTTCAGACTTTTAGTCTGAGTTAGGTGTTTAATCTTAGATTTTCATCTGTAGATGCGAGATAGGATTCATTTCATCTGACTTCAGATGTTTCAAGTGTAAGGTTATCATCCAGACTCTCCTTATTTAGAGATAGACACCTGCGGTGATGATTCCTTTTTAGCCTAAGAGCTTTACTGTTTTCTGGAAAAAAATATTAACAACTACATTAGAGTTGAATCTTTTAAATGGCCAAAGTGAAATCTGACTTCTGCTCTTGGAATAGATCTTAGCTGAAGGGCCATATGGGTGAATTAATTCATCAAAGACATGGTCCTTGTCAATTTTAATTGCTGTTACAGTTCTGCTCTATAATAAGACAGAACCTGATTCAAACAGCTGTTTACATCTCTGAGCAGTGTGAATATTAATGATCAGGTATGTCTGAAGGTTTAGAGCAAGCTACGATAAACAGAAGGCACCAGAATTTAAAAAGAATGCACAGCTGTGAATTGTGCCGTTGAGTTGCCTGCCTGAGTTAGGTCTGTTGGGTTTCCCTAAAATGAATGTTGACAGTAAAAAAGAGGCAACAAAGGTCATTTGATTTTCCTAAAATATGAGTCATATATTTCTCTGCAGACTCTGGGCTGTAGTTAACTAAGTGAGATCTAGAAGCTCCTATTTATACTTTTAACATTCTCTCTGTCCTGTTCTTGAGAAATGTGTGTGAAAAAGAGAAATGTAATAAACCTGGCTTGATGAATGCACTTAGAGAGATGCAAAATCTGCAAATTAGAGCCAGCATGAAAAGGAAGCATTTGCTTTGATGCCCTTTTCTCTTTCATACATATGAACACACAATTAAGTGCATACACACACACAGTTAGCTGCAGTAAATGTATTTAATCAACTGTTTAAAAAAAATGAACCACACTCACTTTTACAATTCTCCTTTTATATTAATACTACAGTAAGGCAACAGTGCAACAGTGAATGTTACTTCAAAGCTACAGCATTTGACTTTCTAGACTTACTGAACTTGTGCAAAAGCTTCAGCACCACAGCACAGTGCATTATTTAGTGACCTTCTGTACTGTTAATACCTTCTTGTGAGCACTGAAATTGATTTTTTTTTTCCTTAGTATGTGGTTCAATGCTATTACCTCTTCAGACACTACCCAAGAATACAGAGTAGCTCCATGAGAGTATGATACGGCATGAGTATCTTTTAAGGCATCTCTGCTTGCGAATTTTAAACCAAAGCATTAATATTAGACTTATTTCCTTTTCAAAATATCATTTGAAATAAAAATCAAATTTCACACTCTGCATCAGTTTCTAATCTACTGCTTTGTTTTGTTCTATGCAATTGTTTGATTTATCTGCATTGTATGTGACTAAGAATCTTCCAAAAATACATTAGATTATATGTCTGTCATGCTGTCTCATCTCTTGACAGATCTAAATGCTTGTCTGCAAATGTTCTTTGCTTAATTAGGAGGAAACACAGTGCTTATGCTGCATTTCATATTTTTCTTCAAAATGTTTGTATCTATTAGGAAGTTCTTCCTTGTTATTCCAAAGTCAAAGAATTAAAATGCTTCACATTTGTGGCTTTTCTAAGAATACAATTGTGAATAAGGAAGTTCGTTCTAAGTATAAATTTTATTTGGTTTATGGTTCGTCCCATTACATATTTCAATACCGTATTATATCTATATTATAAATCTGTTAGTTTTGAAATTATCTATTGGATTTTATGAAAAACTGATGTTGCTACACTGATTATAAGCTAAAGTCAGCATTACTAATATATTTACCACACAACAACAAGCAAAATGGTATCACAAGGTACAGCAGTATTCAGTGATGTGATCTTGTATTTCTTGCCAACTCTGACTTCCTACTGCAGGGATACTGACTTTCTGACCTTTTTTCTTTGGAAGGGAATATATTGGGTGTCCTTGTCTCTTCCTACCATATCTCCTTTTTGCCATTGTTGCACCCAGGCTGGGCTTACTGAACCTAAACTATGTAGATACTGTGGATAGCATTGCTTCTTCCTTTTACTTTTTTAAAAAAAACTGTCTGGAACCCACAGTGGTGGGCCAGTCTTGGCCAGCAGCCAAATGCCCACCCAGCTGCTCTCTCACTCCTCCTGCTCAACGGGAGAGGGGGGAGAAAATGGGATGAAAAAGCTCGTGGTCCAAGATAAAGACAGCGAGATTGCTTACCAGTTACCATCATGGGCAAAACAGACTCAACTTGGGGATAATTCATTAATTCTATTGCTGATTGAAATAGGTTTGAGTAGTGAGAAACAGAGACAAAAGCAATGAACCAACAGCTTCCCCCCACCCATTTTCCGAGGCTCAACTTCACCTCTTCATTCCTAACTCCTCTACCTCCCGCCCCGAGCAGTGCCCTGCGCAGGGTCGGTTGGAGCCAGCTGGAACCGGCTGTGTCCGGCCCACGGCAGCCCCGACCTCTCCTCTCGCAGGGCCGCCCTGCAACCCCTGCCAGCGCCTGGGCTCCTGCATCCCGCAGACATGCGAGTAATGCGCGTTCCCCTCCTCATGTCGACCCAGGGCATTCGTTACTCGCTGTGTGCTGCAGAGTCTGGGCAGATGCCTGCAGGATGGGCTTGTTTAGCCTGGAGAAGGCTGTGAGGGGTTCTTATAAATGCCTACAAATATCTTAAGGGTGGGTGTCAGGAGGATGGGGCCAAACTCTTTTCAGTGGTGCCCAGAGACAGGACAAGGGGCAATGGGCACAAACTGAAGTATAGGAAGTTCCGTCTGAACATGAGAGAGAACTTCTTCACTCTGAGGGTGACGGAGCACTGAAACAGGCTGCCCAGGGAGGTTGTGGAGTCTCCTTCTCTGGAGATATTCAAAACCCACCTAGACAAGGTCCCATGCAGCCTGCTGTAGGTGACCCTGCTTCGTCAGGGGGGTTGGACTAGATGACCCACAGAGGTTCCTTCCAACTCCTACCATTCTGTGATTCTGTGATAGTTACTTGTTGAATTTTTTGCAGGTGTATGTACTTGGCCTGAGCTAGGAATTTATTTCAAAGATCAGGCTAAATGTTTTCCCACTTCTGGGAACAAATCAACTTTCATGCAGGGGTCAGGAATTTAAATGACTTACTATTTTTTGTTAATTATAATGATGTTTGCTACCTGATTATGTGCAAGATTACGGAGTGAAGCACATCTGTTTCAAGTGCGTACATATATTTTCATAATTACTTTTTTTTTTTTTAAACAATAAAGTAATTCATTTTTTGTTAACTTTATACATACACTCATAGAAAATGTTTCCAGTTAAGCTTTGTTGGTCAATGAGTCCAAAATTCAGCGGTTCTATCAGTACAGTGTGGCAAAAAAAAAATTATTTACTGTCTTTTGTAAACATTTTGGTCATTATTAAAAGCATTTGATGTAGCTGTGAAGGCTCCATTGCAATGCAGTTTAGCATAAATAGTGCAAAGTCATTAGGTCACATGGCTCGGCTAGGAGGAGAACATCAATTCATCTCAAGGCCTAATGCAGATATTAATGGAGTTTGGGAAGACAGATTCATCAGCCAGAGACTGAAAAGCGACTGCAGTATAACTTAACATATACAAGGATAAACCAACAGTTTCTTCAATTTTTATTATAGCCATTTTTCATGTCTAGATCAGTTTGTAAGAGATATACATATATATGAAATACATACAAATATTTGTACAAATGTCTGAGCTGTGTTTTCACATATGGTCTGATATGACTGTTATAAGAGTCTGTTTCAGGTTTTGAACAAAGCAAGTATAACCTGTATATGTGTGTGTATGTACATATTTATGTAGCTCAGCTGTATATGGCAGAAAGATAGTGAAGGTCTGTAAGACCTGCTTTTTTTTGGCTCCCATTCAACCCGTCATGGATGTATTACAAAACAGAACTATATTCAGGAATATTCATTTTGAATCTTGCTGGTTAATCTAAATATCAAGTGATGATAGATCTATATAAGTACCCTAATATTAAAACGTTACTTCTGATGGAAGTTTATGTGAGTTGACATAGGTTTCATGAGTTTCTTAGCATGTTGTGCAAAGTAGCCAGTCTAAACCCACAACTATTCTAGTTTAATTTGATTTAATTAAATTTAAACTATTGAGCTTTACCGCATTTAAAGATAATCTAGAACTTATGATTAAAAATAATGTAGAAATCCAGCATCTTCAAGCCAAGTGAAAAATTTAAAGCATCCAGTTACAGAATTTCAGAATTATTTAAGACTAATGTGATAGCCGAATCTTGACTAAAAGTTTTGCATATATGTATTTATATATTAGTCTATTTTAATATATATAAAATAGGCCTTTATATGTATCAAATAGAGTGGTTTATATATTGTGTATGTATTTTATATGTATAATAGTCTGTGGGTAAAGGGAGAACTATCTTTGTAACAGTAGGGTAGGAGTAGCAGAAGTATCAGTCATCTTCAGTCCTTAGTTAGTAATAAAGAATGTCTGAAATATTGCAGGAAATAAGGGGCAGAGGATTTCAGGAGACATCGTTGTTCTCATACGTTAGAACTCGAGCCACCTTGTTTGCTTTGCAGCCCTGACACACTCTTGTATGACCTTAAAGAAGCATTCTGATTTTGCTGTACTTCCTGGTTATTCCTACCATGATCATCCTGAGAGGGTTTAGTCAGAAATCAATGATCATAATGTTTTTTTCCACTTTGTTTTTTTCCGCAATGAGACTTCAGGTTGTCCTGTAGTCAATTATCTACAAAATCTTTGACGTGAGTAGAATACCTCATATCAAAGTACTGGGGGTGAGTAAGTAGCACTAGCTGTTCTATTTTTGATAGTAAATCATTTAAAAGTGGATTGAGCCTGTGAAAAAAAAAGTAAAAATACTGGAGTAGAGAACAAGAAGAGCGGAGAAATGGGGGCCTGGGAGAGGGAGGATTCTGTTCCTTAGGAAGGAAGAACTTGAAAGGAAATGCAGGTCCTTTCTGGGAAACTTGCTTAAGCTGCAGTCACTTCTCTTGTTCTTTTTTCTTTTTTTTTTTTTTCTTTTTTAACGTCTTTCTCTTATGCATCTCCTGTCCTTTTGCTTCTGGACCCTCCTTCCTCAAGCTTTCTCATCTGGTTGGACTCCCTGTCCCTGTTATGTGCTTTTTCTGACCTTGCTGAGCTCTTGTTTCTCCCCTGTACATCTGGATTTCCTAACCTGATGAGTGCAGAACGCTATCATTCCCTCCCAGAGACTGGTCTGTGGCCACTAGTGATACTGCAGGTTGTTAGCGATGGAAGTCATTGTTTCATGGACTGAAAGATGGGTGGGGAGGTTGAAGGCAGACATTGTAAGTTTATTAAATATATGGATTTTACAGGTACAGCAAACAGTAAGTTTTCAGCAACAGTACTTTATATGAGTGATTCATGTGTCTGCTCATTTAATCAACGAAATCAGAACACGTCCCTGTCCAGACAATGTTTTCTTCAGTGTTAGTGTTCAGGGTTTTGTGGTCAATTCTCTTGCTCGCTCTTTTCCAGAACATTTTTATAGCCTAAAATTCATAGCCTCTGTGACTGCTTACTTGATTTCTTCTCATGTTCTGGGTTTTCATATCCATCAGGCATAAGCTTGCTGCTTTCACGAGGGTGCAAGCTGGTGTATGCATTATTTCAGGTGCACAAGAGGAAGAGTTCTAATGTTTGAGGTAATCCTGCAGCTCATGATATTGACCAATGTGGCACTGTGCTAAAATGGTGGTCTGAAGCAACGCAAGCACCAGCTTCCTCCAAGTACTACATCAGACCAGGGAATACATCTGCAGGAGTTAGTTTGCTGCAGTTAGTTACTTTTCTGCTTGATACATGCGCGCTCTGGTTGTGCTCAGATTAGAGGCCACAGGCGTTAGCATCCATTTCCGACAGGCGGGATCAGGGCTGCAGACCTTGCGTGCAGGCGACATACAAACGCAACGCAGTACCTGTTTCCTGAGTGTCATGGATATGAAACTGGGGAATCCCTCTGCCCTGTAATAGGAACTGAGTTCCATCAAAGACAGTATTTGAAGTTCTGCATTTAAAAAAGCCTGTTGTGCAGTGGTTTACTGTGTATTTAATTAAATTCTGATATCTTAATACATGTGTCTATCTATACACATATGTGGTGTGTATGTGTTCCCTTCTGGTTACCAAATACTTACAGATGATGAAGACAGTCACAAAAATTAAGACTATGTTTGAAAGAGAGAAATGTACTTAGTGCATCACCTAACTGAATCAAAGCAAATACTGAAGATCTACATATGTATGGTGTATTAATATATATTTATGTGTCTGTTTATGTCTATACACACACAATTAATGTATTATGTCTACATAAACACGTTTTCCTACTAGCCTATGGCAGTTTTATAAAATCAGTTTGTTTGTAGAAGTTGTGTTCAGCTTCAGGTTGCCCACCATATTATTTATTCAGGTGGTTCCATTGGTCTTGCCTACTCTTACCCATTTTTGGTGTAGCTTGACCCTCAAAGTATTCTTCATTCACAGTTAGAAATGCTTATATTGAGTTTATTATAGATCAGCAGAGATGTTGATTTCATTGTAAGTAATGTGCTTTCCGTGACTGGTGGTTCTTTCATTTAAAGTAGCTGTTATTTGTCACACTGACAGGTGCACCTACTGCGAAATGCTGGCGATGAAGTTACCATCACTGTTCAGTACCTCAGGGAAGCTCCATCATTTTTAAAGCTCCCATTAGGTAAGAGGAAATTAATGGATAGGAGTAAATTGTTTTCCTCTTTGCAGTATTCTTATAATAAGATGACAATGACAGAAATAGGAATTCAATCCTTCAGTGTTTTACAGGAAGAAATAGAAAATTATGTGTGTACTTTAATGCTTAATGTATAAGAATCTAATGCATACTGCATGACTGCTTCTGTATAGTTTATTCAAAATAAAACTGAAAACCTCATTAAAATACAGTACAATCATGGGTGACATCTGAAAATTTTTTTTACAGAAGCTTTGCCTGAATACAATAAAACAGTGTTTAGAAACATTTGAATCATACACTCACACTGAAAGGTATTTTCAGGACACCAAACAAGTGGATAACATGAATTGTGCATATTTCATAAATTACTTTGTTATTTTGATCATTTTTGTCAGAGAGCAGAATTACAGTGTGACAGCTGAGCAGTTTAAGAGTAACAATAGTAAATTGTTTACGAACAATGCACATGAGGGAAATTTTTGATTCTTCTGATTAGAAAATGTAAATATTCAAGATACTCAAAATTGATGTTGCAACTAGAAAAGTGCACATAATATATCAACTAACAGATAAAATAATTTTGCACCACTTTATCTTACATGATTCTCTCTCCAAATTAAGTAAATTTAAAATGTTTCTTGTTTGGGGGATTTATGTAAGTTGGTCTCAACTATGTACTTGTTTTTTCTTGATTTCAGCAGAATCGTAGGTCTCATAGGTCTAGTTCTTGTCATTAGAAAAGTATCTGTCATTTCATCTAGATTCTTACACCTATTAAAAGCAAGCTTGATGGGCCTCTACTAAGCTAAACTATACATCTTATACTAAACCCATTATTTCAGTTCTTACTGTGTATCATTTCCATTTGAAAATGGAATCTATATTTAAAGAAATCTTATGTTTACATTTGGAGATCTTTGTCTGGTCAGTGTTCCTTATAATGAAACTTCAGGTTTTGTCTTCGTACTTCTCTATCCTGGGTCATCTGATGACTGTAGACTAATATCTGTAATACCTTGGACATCTGTGTCCAAAGTTAGACATGATTTGGCAAGCTAGCAGGGTTTTACCAGTAGTTTCTGTGTTGTTGGCCATATTCATTTGGGGTTATCACAATCCTACAAGCAACTTTATCTCAACTTCTTGACTGTCATCACATACACACTTGGACTCTTATCGCTTGTGATCGGCTAACCTTAGCTAAGAGCCAAACTCCTACCCAGCCGCTCTTTCACTCCCCTTTTTCAAACAGAACATAGGGATAAAATAGAATGAAAAGGCTCTTAGGTCAAGATAAAGACAGGGAAATCACTTATTAATTACAGTCATGGGCAAAACAAACTTGGGGAATCTTAATTACATGTGTTGCCTATTAAAATAGATTCAGGCAATGAAAAACAAAGACAAATGAATTGAAACATCACCTTTTCCCCTCCCCCCCCTTTTTCTGAGGCTCAGCTTCGTTCCTGACTCCTCTGCCTCCCCTGCAAGTGGGACGGGGAATGAGGGTTTGGAGTCAGTACACAGCATTCCCCTCAGCCACTCCTTCCTCCTCGAGCTTTTTACCCTTCTCCAGCTTGGGTCCTTCCCACTGGCTGCAGTCCTTTACAAACTGCTCTAGCATGGGTCCTCTCAATGGACTGAAGTCCTTCAGGAAATATCTGCTCCAACATGTGTCCCCCACAGGCTGCAGATTCCTTCATGGCACATCCACCTGCTCCAGCATGGGGCTGAAGTGTGAGTATCTGCTCCAACGTGGTCCTCCATGGGCTGCAGGGAGATACGTGCATCGCCATGGTCTCTCCATGGACTTGCAGGGGAATCTCTGCTCCAGCATCTGGAGCTCCTCTTCCCTCTCCTTCTCCACTGACCTTGAGGTTTGTATGATTTTTTTCTCACACTTTTTTCCTCACTCCTATCTCTGCTGTTCAACATTTTGCCCTTTCTTAAACTGTTTCCCAGAGGTGCTACTAGCTTGGCTGAGGGGCTCAGCTGTGCCCTGCAGTGGGTTTGCTGGAGCTGGCTGGAACCAGCTATGTCCAGCACAGGGCAGCCCCTGACCATCTCCCACCCCTGGAGCCACCTTGCCCCATTGCTACTTAAACACAGTACACACTCTGTGAGACAGCTGCCACTTTCACAAGGAGTTCACGCAAGTCCAGGAATATTGGTGCCCTCTTGGTACATCATGGCAGAGAAGAGGAACTTAGCTGTCTCCTGGATTGCCTTTCTCTCCAGGAGGCACTGCAGCCATTCCTTTCTGGGAGGCTGATTATGGTGCTACTTCCATAAAGTGCTATTTCTGAAAAAGGAAAGCAGTGATTAGCAGGAAGAGCAGACCATCTTCTATCTCAATGTGGCCGGAGGTGCATGCAAAACTTCTGTAGGTAAATAGCCTCCATGAACACTCAAACCAGAAACTTTCACCTTAGCAAAGACCTCCATTCTCTTTCAAAGGGCCTGTCTCGTGACCTGTGGCCAGCTAGCACCATTTGGAGTCTGCCCGTGATTACTGTTTGAAATAGGGAAGACAGTGCCATTTTAGACAAGCTGTCACAGACTGTCAACAAGCACAGCAGAGAAGCAATGCTTCTTAAATGAAAGAGACATCTTGGGTACAAACTGCTCGTTTTGGGTAGCTGATTAGACTTGCCTGCTTTACGCAGAGCACGAGGAAATCTTTGGCAAGCATTATACTACCTGGCCCAGTCCCATGCATGATCTCACACCTCCAGTCCTGTACCACATGCTCAATAAAAGGACCTGCTGAGTATGATCAGACACCTGAGGAATTTAAGAAATAACCCTTCTTCTGAACTGAATCTGGGCCTCAGCACAGAGCTCACCTGCTTTTCTCCAGGATGTTCTGTGTGGCCATCCAATACAGGCTGAAACCAGGCTCAGTGATCAAGATGATCTTTGATGAGTGACTTGACATAAATACTCATTCATGTGGTGAGGAAATAAGCAAATAAGGTGTGGAAAATTATGGAAAACAGTTCTGGTTTAGGGCCATATATTGAAGTTAAGGAGAATAGCAATGGTGGGACAAAGCACCCCAGTTCAAGATGAGCTTTTCACAAGCCCATGCACAGAAGGGAATTCCAGTCATGAAGCACCAGTGACACATATAACAAGCTAAGTAGCAATTCTACTATGCAATAAAGTACTTCCCAGCTCACACTGTCGGCAAGACTTAAGTGCATACACATGTAAATCTGGAGGATCTTGGCCTTTGCTACCATCCCTGAAGACTCAGGCACATGTTCCCCTACCCTCAAGCATTCAGTCAGACCAGCTGCTATGCTGGCAGTTTTAGTACTGCGGTGTGTTCGCTTCAAATGCAACCATACTCTCTCTTCCTATTAACCAATATGATTACTATTTCTTAGAAGTATATCATCAGGAGTAGCATCTGCCTCCGCTGCTTCCTTCTCATACCTCTTCCTTCCCTTCACTGTCTCATGCCATGGCTAGCAAAAGCACAAGGTGTCATAACAGGGAAATATCTGCCTGCAGTTCTCACCACATTTTTTCTGGTTGCTTCAGTCTTTCATAATTGTGGACACAAACACAGGATTTGGCATGGGTTTGGACATGGATACTGATTAACTGGCACTTAAGGATGAGACAAGGACTACTTATTTCTGTGTTTGGAGGAGGCCCTAACCCAGGGTGGCATCCAGTATTGGTCGTTGTCTCTTTCACAGCTGCCTGCGACTCTTGGCCCTTTCTAGGCTATTACGAGACTGTCCGTAATAGTAAATTATGGCAGCAAATATTCTCTGCCACAGGAATTGATCAGTAATTTTGTAAAATATTGCAGAATGCTTGGCATAATTTTGCATAGAGCAAATACTTCTTTCTCAAAAAACTGTCAGGCCTGGATCAGAAGTTAGCATGAGCCATTAGCATCATTAACTGTCTGCTTCATTGGGTTGTCTGGCTCCATGGCTAGGGCAATTCCTCATCCCATGACCTGTGGTTTGCTCTAAGTTACACTGTCAGCTAAAGAGAGGATGGATTTGTGTTTCTGGAAACCAAAGGAAGGAATTTTGTTTTCTGGCACTGGGTCAGGAAGTTATTAGTTGTTATTTGTTCTCCTGTTACAGAATAATTATGGCATCAGTTCTTGGGTATTGACATTAAGGATTCTCTGGATCTAAGTCCATTACCCATCCCAGAGTTGAGCAGGGCTTGTAGGACCCTTTTAGATAAGATTTACTGCTGCCTGGAAGACTTTTCAGAATATTTTACGGTAAAACAGACTTTCTTCAGAATTTTTCTTTTAGATAGTTATAACAAATTATTAGAATACTTTGAAGTTGTATATCTTGCAGTGTAATTAATGATAACTAAGAGTGTTTCCTTTGATTTTAATTTTCTGCTTGTTCTGAAATAGGCTTTTTTGTCTGTTGGAGGTTGTCTGTGACATAATTTGCAAGTTAGATAAATGAGATTTTATTTATATACAAGAGGTCTCCAGTGTCATTGAGCAGTGCTGGTTATAAGACAAATTGCTGTAAAGGATAAAGTCTTGCTGACTGCTTGCTGTACATTAATCTGCTGTCCTGCGTTTTGGGGGTTTTGTTTGTTATTTAGAGATCTAGTGTAATTCGCTGACTGAAATAAGCAGACATCTATTGATGGGACTCTGAGTTAACCAGAACTTGAACAGAGACCCTTCTAGGTTCTAGAAAGTTTAAGGCTTTTAAAGTTAAAAATAAAATCCAGGCTTTATTAAAGTAAGTAGTAGAATACCTAACTTTTTAAAATGACAAATCTCAGTGATTCTGTCAAAAGGAATATGAAAGGACTTGTAAACAGGTCCTGCCTGTACCACTGCAAATGAGTTCATGCTTTAGGTTTAGTGTCAGCTGCCTTGGTGATTTCCTGAGTTCCTGCTAGCTCTGCAGAATCCGCTGTGATCCTTGCAGAGTTTCTTTCCCTCACCTTGGAGTTCTGCCTTTTTCCTGCTACTCCCAAGGGCGTCTCTTTTGTGAACTGCAGACTCCTATGTCCTTGTGCTCGCTCTCTCTCTCTGACTCCTTCTCACCTTACAGGGAAAGTTTTATTTTTCACTGAGCACACTCAGCTATTGCTTAGGTAAAGATCAGGCAAAGATCTCCTTGCCCACAGGATTTTTCCTGACCCAGCCTTCTCAAAAGAACAAAATGCCACAGCTGAGAATCAGCAAACTAATAGGATGAAGCCTATCATCGTGTAGGTTTGCATTTCTCATAGGCTGGCTGTCTAGCTGTGATTTGCGTGGGCTAAGAGGAGAGCTAGGCAATAATGATAGCTGGAAATCTCACAACGTAACAAATACCATTTTTCTGGCATCAGTGCCCATCAGGATACTGTATTGTAGCCATGGAGGAGGGAGCTACCTGTAGCAGATGTTTTATTTTGCATAAACACTTTCTGGAACTAATGTTCCAGAGTTTGGACTGGTACCTAACACTTCATTCGGAGTCTCTTCTACTTGAGCAAGGGCTACAGTAGCAGATTGTTCAAGATTGACTTTGTGTTAGTGTATTTTGTGTCATGTATATCATGCGTGTGTACATACTGTCTTTTGTTCTAAGAACAGGGAGGAAAGACTACCCGATTGCTCTAGGGCTGCCATGTGGGGAGGCAAACGGAGCTCCTTGGAGAGACAAGAGCACTGCACCTTCCATGAAAGCAGTTGAGCATATACCCGGGGAACTTCTAAAATGCTGAAGAAGGCCATGAAGGAGTAGTCCATTAGTGAGGTAGAATAGGCAGGGAGCAAACTAAAAGTCTTGTGAACTGGCTTGCAATCAAGTGGTGGAGGTGACAGAGCCTGAGGGAGGCTGTGTAGCTTGTTGTGACTCAGAAAATAAAAGAAAGCTGCTGAACTGAAAAGAAAGTCTGCAAGGACTCTGTGGGAGGAGAAAAATTTGTTTCTTAACCTTTTATTCTTAGCTTTCCCAAGCAATGGATGTCAGTTTTCTCTACTTAAAAAAAAAAAAAATAAATCTAATGTAATATTTTGTATTATGGTAAAGCCTGGATTTAGAGATTTGATAATACCAAGGATTCATGTCTTTTGCTACACTCAAATTGCTGAAGAGGTGGGATATTTCCACTTTAAGTATCTAATTGACCCATGGACCTGTCGTAGTTGTCTACTGCTGGAGACAGGGGGATTCCCCAACAGACACACTCTTCAGTGGAGAATTTAATGCCAACTTTTTTATTTCATTGTTTTAATATAAAAAAGTAGAAATTATCTTCTGTTCCAGCAAGTCACTGTGATCATCTATGAGTCTGAACATAGATTTTGTGGTCTACTGTACGTAGATAGTAGCTACAAAACGTAGTAGCTATCGGCTAAAGTTGGCACTTGGGTTAGACACATACAAGCAAAGCAGAACAGTTCCTTTGCTGACATCATTTAACACTGTACAGAAAGAACTCCAAATGAAAACATGCTGATACTTCAGAATTCAAGGTATAATTCTGCGACCTCACTCAGAGCACTGAACTGACAGAGATTTGTTATGGAAAAAATGAGTTTTTTTGAGTTAAATTCCATTTTGCTATATCTTTCAGGTATGTGGAATACTTGCACACAAAAATACATGACTTTTTGACTTTGTGATGTTAGACTCAACAGACCTAGTAATGTGAAATGATTTACAGGCAACTTCAGGTGATTTCTTCAGATGGGAAAATGAGTTTTCAGTGATGATGAATATAATGCTGTGAAATTGATTTTAAGTTCTTTATTGGTAAGACCAAATGTTACCTGACAGTAATTGTATGTTATTGGTGTTGCATGGCAACATTTTTATATTTGAGCAAAAATTGCACAATGATGTGACTTTGTGCTGTTTACATTATTGTATGTTAAAAACGTAGTAAGCTTTCCTGGAGTCACTTTAACTACTAAAGCAGGATCATGATGCATAACTGCAGGTGGAAGAGATACCTTGAAGAATATAACTGTTTAATCTTAACATATTAACATAGTATCAACATTTCAAGATGACTGTTTGCTTTTAGTTTCTCGGTTTGAGAAGCTGCATCTTTCTTGAAAGTAACTGGCATTTTAAGAAAAAGATATATCCATTAATAAAGTGTATTATGTGTACAGTTAGTACTTGCCTGGGAGTTTCTTATTAGCTTTATTTGTACAGTCCGTAGTTATACTCTAAGGTGAGACTTTCAACAGTCACTAGAAAATTTATTGATTAAATTAATGGGATTTGTGTAACTGAATTTCTTACTTGGTTCTGAATGTCTCATTCTTAGTGAAAAAAGGCTTAATGCTGCAAACAGTATACATCAGTCATGCACACAAGTAGTTCCCGTGAGCACAGCCTCTATAAAATAACATTGAGCTAATTTTTTCTTTCCAGACATAAAGTGTAGCGTATGGTCAGAAGCATTTCATTGGCTGTCATTCTAAAATGCAAGTAGTACTTCTGGCTTGTTTTGGTGATTTATATTAAAAATTCTTTCTGTGATTTATATCTGGAATAGATCTTGCCTGATATAGACATATATTTTTAACATAAGCAATTCTTTTTCATGATTTAATTTCCAGGTTCCCCTGGACCATCCAGTGATCACAGCAGTGGAGCTTCATCACCTCTCTTTGACAGTGGCTTACATTTAAATGGAAACTCAACTAACACTGTAAGCAAATGAATAGTAAAAACATGGTGTAAGCCATGTAAGTTCTCTTCCCATTTTGAGCTTCAAAATCCTAGTGTAGGACTGTAACCTGATTTTTTTGTTGTTGTTTCTTGTTTGATGGATTTTTAAGTGCATATACTGTAAAATTCTGTACTTAAAAAGGAGCCAACATGAGGCCCTGATTTGCTAGGTTCTTACTCTGAGGCAACAGAGAATCTTGTAGAAGGGAACACAGTAAGATTTAATCATTGTTTATGCATGAATTTATGTGAACTTTTGTCATACTTTGTTGAATTGGGGTATTGTACCACTGAATGTAGTCCAGCTAGAGATGCTGAAATGTACGTGGAATTCAGAAAATAATGTAAAGTTGAATTATTGAAGAAATCTTTCATGATAGAAAGGAAAGGGAGAAAACGAGAAAAAAATAAAATGGGAAAGCAGACTTATGGATAAACAAAAGTCTGTTTCTTTAATCCAGAGGATATTCAGTTCTTTTTTTCTGTGGTGAACAGCTATGATTGAATTAACTGCATCATTGGGGGGCGGATGTGGAAATCCTTTCTGCAGGAAAAATACTAGTCACCAAAGCCAAAGAAAATAGGATGTCTCACTAGGCGACAATGTTGCTCTTTTAAAAATTAAGATGGAAGATGTAAATACTAGCTGTACAAGGACATGGACCTTGATGCTCAAAACTTGCTTAGCTCCGAACAAATTGCAGCTGTAGTTTTTCGGCTGGATATTAAATTTTACAGAAGGAATGCCCAGTGAACAGAGTGAAGGTTTCTGCTCTCCTGTGTTTTTCCTTTTCTTTGCTACTCAGCCAGAGATGTCAATGTCTGCTGCTTACTGTACTTCTCCCAAACTGCACTTTTCTGAGCACTGTCTCTCTAAACTATTCCTTAAGGCTTCATAAATATATATATATATATGATAGTATAAATATAGGATACACATACGATAAATAAATAGAAATAAGCTTTTCTGCAGTAAAATCTGTATCTTAGAACTTGGGGTCCAAAGTGAGCATAGATACGTGAGGTTTCATGTTTATTTGTTTTCAATTTTCCAGATAATTATTACCTTTAATTACCTTGTGTTGTTGTCTTACTAAGGAACCCAAATCTATCCTCAGCATCCAGCATTCTGATATGCCTGTCTACCATGTGCTCTGCAGGCAAACAAAATCCTTTCTGCAAAGAGCTTACCTTGTAAGAAGAGGGCTATGGTCAGATGATTGCCTGTGATTGCATTAGCATGTTTTAGTAAATTAGTGCCTATTAACTGCTAGAAAGAGAGTACCATAATAACTTTCAATAATCATTATGACTATGCTTTGGGAATTGCACACTTTGAATTCTACACATTATATGAACATAAGTAAGTTGCTGGAGTTTTGTAGACTTGTAGCAGAGTAGTTTAGAGTTAGTTTCCAAGGTAGCACACAAAAGGCTGTGCATAAGCTTGAAATTCAGAAAGTAAAAAAAGGGGACTAGCTTGTTTCTGTACAGCACGTAATTTTTCTGAAGCTTGACATGAGGAGCTCTGTATGCACCAGACAGTATGACCTAGAAGTGAAATAAAGCAAAACAATCTACATTATGTCTAGCCTAGTAAAAAAGTTACAAACTCCCTTCATAGGAAGCAAAATTAAAAATTGCCACATTCTTATTGTAAAATGCAAAAACAAGGTTCTAAGTATTCTGAGCAGGAATGAATGGCTTTTGAGATGGTCTGCTGGAGGTGTGTGGTCAAACTTTCTTCAATATCTAAGCTGTGAATGTAACTGGGCAGTGATCAGATCTTCAGAAGTGGTTATAAATGTATTTCGACTACCTGTTAGTGAGAGCTTCTACTTTTTTTAATTAGATATTTTCAATTTTATGCTAAGGGAAGAGCAGAATCGGTATTTCCTGTAATGCTAATGCCCAGCAAGACTAAAGATGTTTAAATCCCTTTTAAATGTCACCTTGGTAGGGGAGTCCGACTCACTTTGCATGTTACATCTTGTAAGTTTGTGTGGCAGTTTTATGTACCTTACTAACCTCAGTCACATCCATGCCAGATTAGACAATGTACATAGACTTATGGCTGGAAATGCTGCTCCAGAAAGCAAGCATTGTAAAGGAAAGGACAGGAATGAGAGGTAAAGGATTACTGTTACGCCAGTTTTACCAAGCGGTCATTCAGCGTGTATGTTCTGAAAAACAATAATACGGAGACACAAGCTGATGCTGTGTTCAGGCTGCAACACTGGCATGCCGCAATAGAATATGTTGTGGTGCTGCTAGTCTGTCTCATACAGACAGTAGTTTAGCCATGTAACATCAAACTGCTTCTGCCTAACGTGATGATACCGTTTTCAGTTTTGATGCTAGCTTACCTCTGTTAGATAAATCTTTATCAACTCTGCTGTGAAGCATTGCTATATGTGACGTGATATCATCTTCAGGATTTATATACATCCTCCCTATAATATCAGAGCAGTTTGCATTATAGCACTTTAACAGGGTTCTCTGGAACACAGAAATGAGCTGAAGTGCTCCCTTCACACTTAATTACTTTGTGCTCAGACACTGTGACAAATACTATGGAGATTGGTAGTGACAGATACATTCATCTATATCTTAGAAGTGGTTTGTTAAACGCAATGTGAAGTTTCAGAGGGAAGCATAAAATGTTCAGAGGAAGTGGTCTCTAGGCTAGTTATTACAGGTTGTTTAGCTAAAGGATTCTAACTGCAAAGCAGTGAAGAAAATACTGTAGATATATTCTCCTAGTTGTCCAAATATCCTAGATGTCCAGGCCAGCTTTCTGGAGAAATTGTAGGTGAAACAAAAAAGAGACTGGAAATGAAACAAATTCCTGTTTAAGACTCCGTATGATAGTTACTATGCAAAGGGAGAATGTAGTAGGTTTTCATTTGTTTCAAAACCTGGTTTCCCTGAATTGTCTAAAAGTGATGTTCTAATAAGCGAAGTGAGACCAGAATAAATCATGATTTTCTGTGTATTCATGTAGTTTAAGAACTCTAATTTAATTTTTGATAGTGTTTGTTTAATTTAGTTGGTTAAATGAAACTAAACAGGCACTTAATATTTTATAAATTTCTTTAAAATATTTTTTCCGTGGTGGCTTTGTTTCATCTGTAAAATTAAAAAGTTTTGCTTTAAAAAAGGCATTGCCTACTTCATCACCAAGTACAGTTTTTAAGAAAGAAAAAAAAACAGATGCTCAGCTCTTGGTAGGACCAGTAGGGTGCGAAATCTTTAATGTCTGTGGCAGTCCTGCTTCCAAAGTGAGAGAATGGTAGGGCTCAATCCCAAGTATGTAAAGCGGATCCAAGAAAGGGGAGTGGGCACCATCTTACTGAGACTAAAAGCTATTCTGATGGATACTTTTGTGGAGTGTGTGACCAGACCGTTGACTTGAGATTGAATTGCTGCCCTACATCTGAAAGCTTCAATAGTTTTACTTTTAGGATGTTCCTGTGGTGTCTTCCAGTTCAGTATAAACACACTACATATCATTCTTAAGTTTTATTTTATTCTTCATTTTTATGATCCTGTAGCTCACTTTAAAGAAGAAAAGTTTCAGGATTTCAGATCAATACCTTTACTATTAGAATAGTTTAGTATGTGATACCAATAGGCTCTGCTAGCTCTTGATCTGAAAATCCATGATTTTCTCACTGAATATGAAAACAATGAAACTTTAAATTGACTTCCAATTCACAGTGTATCATTTAGTAATGTACTTACGTAAAATGTAATTAATATAATACAAAAAATAGCTCACTTAGAGGTACAGCACTGGTTACTCTCATAAAAGTAATCATAACCATGTCTTCCATTTATTTGCTGAAGAGAAACTTAAATAGGTGAACACAGCTAGCTACACTTAAATATTTTGGACTGCTGCTGTGCTGAGGACCTTTATGACACCAGAGAAACACACTGCAAATAAGTGTGCTCCTTTTTCTCAGCTAATAAAATATGAAGTGACTATTGGCTTTCCACCTACAGGGAAAAATAATCTAATGGTAGGGAGCAATTCATCTGACTAGTCACCAGGAGTCTGCTGTAGGGAGAGCTGTGTTGCTCTGTAGGTTGCCCCGAGTGCATTGAGTACCTTTCATTTGCACAGGTAGATAAAGGATTCTTGGAGAGCAGAGTTATTATTAACAAGTTATGCTCTTCTGTTTGGCCTGTGATATTCAGGAGTGCAGAACGAGAGCTGTGGAGAAATTAAGTTTGCATTTCATTCCTGGATAAAATCAACTCTCTTTTTTCTCTTATTGTCTGTTCTCCTGCCTATGACTACAAAGGTGCAAAATGGACCACTTCAGATCAGAGCTCGATTAGAAAGAGAAGTTAGAAATTTGAAACTCTCTTGTATGAGTAAATGAAATTATGACCATTTTTCACCTGTTACCAACATGGTGAACAGCAGGAGCAGCCATCTTTCATGTGTATTAGCAGGGAGTGTCAGAAGTCCTTGGTTAGAGGGAAATACGTGTGGTGGCATTCATGAGGTTGAAGACCAAATGAGGAAGCTGAAGTGTCAGAAGCAAGCTTTTTCTTTTTCTTTTTTCTTTTTTTTTTTTTTTCAAACTAGAAAGATCCATCTTGCCTCAAGTTAGTGTTTGATTACTGTTCCAAATACCAGGCTCTGTTAATGATCAGTGTGGAAACAGAGGAGCATATAGTGATGACCTGTTTCTAGATTTGATGTTAGCATAGATGAACGACAGCAGTTCAGGTACATGCTGTAAATGGCTTATAGTGAAAAATAATAGTAAAATTGAGGCAACAAGTTCTCCCACAAAATTTTATCCAGTGTCATTCCACAAGATCCTGCAACAAATTGACACTTACTGAGCTCCTAGTTAGCGATACAAGCAAGAGTCAAGCCTCAGCTTTATCCCGAGGGATGTGCAGACTGTGTGGAGTTCAAAGTATTTCCCTGACCTTGAGCTGATTTTTCCAAGCAAGGACAGCACGTGCCATTTGGGGATATGAAAGGCTGCCCAAAAGCTGTCTGTGACAGCTGAAGTTTGGGTACACGTGCATTTGTAGCGTAACACCGTAACAATCTCAACATTATATTTTGTTCTGTTTTTTTCTTATATACCCTTAATGTTGGGGTTTAATTTCTGACTGTGTTACAGTTTGGGAAGAGTCATAATTACTTCCTGCTTTTTGTGCTGAGATTTAATGTAAACTACTCTGTCTCCTGCCCCTAGCCCCACAGGAAGAATATATCTGGAAAGGTGTTCCTGGCAAGGTTGTTGAGGTTACTCAGGAACCAATTACATACTAGCCTGAGGGAAACAAATTAAAGAGAAATATGTAAGATTCTGTCAAATAGTCAATATGTATTCTCTAAAAATATCTTAGTCAGGCTTGTACCTTACTGGTTCATTAAAAAAATAATAATGTAATAGCACCTAGCAGCACAACTGTAATGAAGTATTCAGTAATATTTCCATTGTAAATCACTTCTAGAGAAGCTTATATAATTGAAATGTTTTTAATTTGTTCCTCACTGGTAGAATAGTAATCCCATAGATCTAAATGCATAACTGCTGCAGTGAATAGGGCAATGTAAGTCCCTAACATGTACTTGCTGTATAGACTCTCCATCTAAACACCACATATAGGTGCTCAGTGTGTGCAGTACCATCCATTAATTAAAAGCATTAAATGTCTTCTAGAGCAGTCATTAAATTTCAAAAGCATTCACGTGATGCCATGTTGGAATTAAAAGTGTGTTTCTTTTCTGTGACAGTAAGGGAGGGTAGTATCCTTGTTTCATATGCTGTTTCACCTTTCTCCCATTTAATTAAATAACATCTGTCAATTAAAATAATGTAGAATAGAGCTGTATAATTAAAAGTTGCTGCTTTCACTGAATTTTAAAGACATCAAATTACTTGTCCAAATTGTTACTTCGTCTGGAAGAGCTTGTTTCCCATGTAGAACTCTTTATGTATTAAATGATTTGGTGATGCATACTTTACCAGATAATTACTGTCTGCTTAAAGCTGTCACAGAATTGTGCACCTGCATCCAAGAATTCCATTAAACATAAACAAACGCAGACCCTCTCCTGAGTTGATGCTGCGTCAAAGGAATGCACAGGTGTTTTGATATCGTCATTAAATCTCTCTGAATTCTGAGACAAGTCGAATGCTCTAATTGACTCCTATTTACAGGAGATATCTCAATATTGTGTTTCTTTAGTTGGGCATCATAAGAGTTTCACTCATGTCCCTACTCCCAGATGAGCTCTTGTTAATTGTATTGTTCAATGATTAAAGTGAGGTAATGTGAGAGTCTTTTACTGCGAAATGGAGCAGTCTTCTTTTCTTCTCCAGCCAGTCTACAGCTTCTGTTTCCTGTCTGTCCCTGGAATAAGTATTAGCAAATGCTCAGCCATACGTTGGTCAGATCCGTTTATTGATCCACTGAGTACTAATCATATATGTATATACAATATATGCATATATTTCAGTCACAGACCTGACTGAAAACCTTAGAGAGAGCTCATCCAATTCACTGTGAGCTGAATGGTTGCTGGTGCTGTTGCAAGAAACAATGTAACTCTAATTCTCTTCCTCCAAAAGAAGTCTAACTGTCCTGGGTTTGGCCAGGACAGGGTTAATTTTCACCAGACTCCAGGAAGGGGCGCAGCGGGGAGGGTGGGGGCTGACCCCACCTGGCCAAACAGAGCCGGGTATTCCATACCATGTGACGTCACGCTGGGTTCCGGTGGGGGGGGCGGCGTGGCGGGAACGCTCTCACGGCTTGGGAGCGTGCGGCGCCAGTGCGGTCCAAGAGAGCGGGTCAGTTTTTGTCGTGTTTTCTCCTTATCTGTATCGTTGTTGTTCCTGTTTCCCTCTGTTTGCTGTTCTGTTAAACTGCCCTTATCCCGACCCACCAGTTTCTGCCTCTTTCTTTTCATTC